>Ga0111539_10011036_pt1 | contig 11365 bp, 5 predicted proteins | sample RhiMethybrSRZTD1_FD_79667 | JGI IMG/M metagenome (GOLD analysis project Ga0111539, IMG submission 79667) | Populus rhizosphere microbial communities from Tennessee, USA - Rhizosphere MetaG P. TD hybrid SRZTD1 (version 2) (version 2) | ecosystem: Host-associated > Plants > Roots > Rhizosphere >...
CTACGCGGCCGTGGGCGGGCGCACGCCTTTCGAGCACATCGTCGACGGCGGCCTGGAAGACGTCCTGCTCCGCAGCGTCACGACCGCGGCCGCGCCCTGAGCCTAGACGGCCGTCGATTTCTGCCTGCTGGTCTCGCCGGGGCGCGACTAGGACGACACAGGACTCGCTTGCGGGTTCGCTGCAATTTTGTGAACGGGACTGGAACCACCAATGACGGCACGTGCAGGCTGGTCCGCTCTGATCGCGCTGGTGAGCGCTCTCGGGTGCTCGGAGGGCGCGCGAGAACCCGACGATGGAGCGCTCCGCGGCGAGCTTCGCATCTATCGCGTTTCCTACAAGGACGGCCACGTCGAACGAGAGTTCTATCTCGCCCCCGACGCCAAGTCGTCGGACATCACTCGACTCGATTTCGGCGCTGACCCGGAGCTCGCTCCGTGGACGCGCCTGAAGGTGTGGGGCGTGCCGGAGCAGCAACGGATCCGGGTGACGCGTTACGAAATCGACGCAGAGAGCGACGAGATCGCGACCTCGACCCAAGCCTTGGTCGACGCTCCCCAGCGCACGCGCACGGTGGCTTTCGTGCTCGCCGACGTCGGCGGCGGTGTGAACATCTCGGCCGCCGACGCGCGGACCGCGATCTTCGGAACGCGCAACGGCGACCCCGGTCTCTGGGAGTACTACCTCGAGAGCTCCTACGGCACACTGAACTTCACGGGCGAAGTGCTGGGTCCGACCCCGGTCACCGACCTCGGAACCTGCGAGACCGCCGATGTGGTGCGGATCGAGAATCGCTGGCCGAGCGTGTTCGGCAAGCAGTTCGATCACTGGATGACTTACGTCGGTGCGAGGTACCAAGAATGCGGGTGGGGCGGAATCGGCGGCGAAGGCACCGCCGGCAGACCGGCCTACGGATCCTGGTACAACGGCAGCACGGGCTGCGTCGTGCTCGCGCAGGAGGTCGGCCACAACCTCGGGCTCAATCACGCGGGCACCATGGATTGCGGCGACACGACGATCATGCCCGACGATCCGCGGAACGGCTGCACCGGTACCGAGTACGGCAATCGCTACACGCCGATGGGCGGCGGTTGCCTGCATATGAACGCTTACGAAAAGTGGTACGAAGGATTTCTCGGCAAGTGCAACGGCGTCAAAGTGCGCTCGAACGGCAGCTTCACGCTGCTTCCGATCGAACTCGAGTGCGACGGCGTCCAGGCGCTCCAGATACCGATGGCCAAGCAGCGCGCGTTCCGCAACACGACCGGCTCGCGCGACGTGAACCTCAATTATTATTACCTCGAGCTTCGCACGCGCCGCGGCATGGACGACCGGGGAACGAGCGGGGTTGTGACGGGCCCGACCGTGCTCGTGCACGTCGTCGGTGACGTTCCGCAGCCGAACGTCGTCTCGACGTTCACGTGGCAGCTCGACATGGTGCCGAGTACCAGCAAGTTCGACGGTATGAGCGCGGGGCAAAAGTTCGATGATCCGGCGGGCGGGGTGAGCTTCACCGTGAGCACGCTGGACAATGACCACGCGGTGATCGACGTCACGCTTCAAAACGGCAGCGGCGCCACCACATGCATGGATGGGTCGGCGTTCACACCACCCGGGCCGGCCAGTTGCGGCGACGGCAGCGGTGGCTCGACCGGCGCCGGCGGAACCTCCGGCACGGGCGGCGGCGCGGGCACCGGCGGCACTGGCGCCACTGGCGGCGTGAGCGGAAGCGGCGGCACAGCCGGCACGGGCACCGGAGCAGCGGGCGGTGTCGGCGGGAGCAGCGGCGTCGGCGGAAGCAGCGGCTCCGACAGCGGCGGAAGCGCGGGCACAGGCGCTGGCGGGACTGGCGAAGCCGGTACGGGCCCGGGCGGTACCGGGGCCGGCGGCGCGGGGGGAAGCGCGGGCGTCGGCGGGGCAAGCGGTCCCGGCGGTAGCGGCGCGGCGGGCAGCGGTGCGGGAGCGGTCGGAGGCACGAACGCCGGGGCAAGCGGCAACGGCGGCCGGCCCTCCGGGGCGAGGCCCGCCGTGCCCCTCGATGAAAACGAGGGCTGCGCCTGTCGAAGCAGCGCGCGGCCCAACGGGTCGTGGCTGGCTCTGGCTCTGCCGTTGCTCGTGACAGTTGGCCGGCGCCGCCGGCGCGCCGCGGCGCCTCAGGCCTGAAGGCGCATCAAGCGACCCTTGCGGTAGGCCGCTGGCGGCATCCCGGTCCATCGCTTGAAAGCGCGATTGAACGCGGCCGCGCTGGCAAAACCGAGCAGGAACGCCACCTCGTTGATCGTCAGCCGCTGTTCGTTCAGGTAGCGCTCGGCCAGGCGCTTTCGCAGGTCGTCGACGATTCCGGCGAAGGTTTCGCCTTCCTCCTCGAGGCGGCGCCGTAGCGTCGCAACGCTCATCGCGAGCCTTTTTGCAGTTGCGTGCATGCTCACCGCGCCGGTGCCGAGCTGCACCGCGATCTCCTCGCGCACGCGCCCGGATACACCGTCTCCCTGACGCAGCTTCTCGAGCAGCTGGCGAGCGTGAATTTGGAACGCCTCCGACATCTTGGGGTTGGCGCTTCGCATCGGCACGGCGAGGCGCGACCGCCGCATCACCACCGTATTGAACGGAGCATTGAACGAGACCGGCGCACCGAAGTGCTTCTCGTACTCCGCGACGTACGAAGTCTCGGCGTGCATGAAGCGAATCGCGAGCGGTGGTTCGGCCACCGAAGCATTGCGGCGCGAAAATGAGAGCGCCGCGGCGATCTCGAAATCGTTGGCGGCCGGAGGCTGCGGGACCCCGTCGGTGACGCGGATCCGCCATTCGGCGACATCACCCTCGGTGACCAGCGTGATCTCGGCGGCATCGTTCATCAACCGCATGTAGCGCGCCATGCATTGCATCGCGTCGCCCAGAGTCGGTGAGCAGCGCGCCGCGCTCTCGAGCACGTCGAAATCGATCGGATCCAGCTGCTCGCCCGCCCGCAAGCCGATCAGCGGATCGCCGGTCTGCACGATCGTTTCCTCGAGCATCCGCATCAAGGCCGCGTGAGGCAACCGGGTATCCGGGTTGGCGAAGTCCTCGGGCTGGAGACCGAACCCCGCCAGCCGTTCGATCGACTCAGGCCCGACGCGGGCGACTCGCGCAAAGGGCCACATCAGTCGGATCGACAGGGTCGATTCTTTCCCAGGGCTGCGGATCGTCACGAGACTCTTCGGATATTACCGGGAAATTGTCAGCAAGCCACGGGCCAGCACTAGCCACGATTGCCAAGGCTTTGGATTTGCCGCCTTTAGACGCGGCGCGACCCTCCCGGGGCGCCTGGTCCCGCCAGTGTTCGGACGCTGGGCCGGCACGACGCGCACGCAGTCCGATTGAACTGCGCCCGCCCATGTCGCCGCCGCGATCGCGGATCAAGTGCGACGTCGAGAAACGCGAGTAGCGATCGTCTGCGCATGAACGTTTGGATCGATACGTCTCGAGTTGCTTCGCGCGCGTCGGCGCGCGAGCTCGCTTGTCTCGCGGGCGTCGGCTGAGCCGCTCGTTGAACCATTTCTCGGCCGCCGTCGAGCCCTCCGATGCACTCGTCAGGGTCGCGCGCTTGGCGGCTTCGCGAACACGCGGCTGCCTGATCGTAACGCGCTCATTCGTCTATCCATATTGCGGAAAGCCACCCGTTCCGAGCGTCACGCACGCCTCGGGCCGCCCCATCAACCCTTTCGAGCTTGAGGCCGATTGGAGTCGATTGGCGCGTTTTGCTCCGATTGGAGCCGACTGCATGATCATGCCTGGTGCTCGAAGTTCACCCGTCAGAGAATTTTCCGACGTACAGGAGCGGCGCGGGTTGTTGGAAAACAACATCGCCATGCTCCGCTCTTACGTGCGGCGTGTCGTCGGAAGCGCACAGGTCGCGGAAGACGTCCTGCAGGACGTCATGGTCGCCGTGTTGAGCGCGCCGGCCAGTCCCGACGATCTGGAGAGCTTCGCCGCGTGGAGCCGCGGGATCGCTCGCAACATCGCCGCGGGCCAGCGTCGCATTTTGCGCCGCACCGGCGATCAGCTTTCGAGCGAGGATTCACCGCTGCCTGCCAGCGATGCGAGCGATCCCGACATCACGCTCGACTCGCGCCGGCTGCTCGCGAACATGTTGAAAAATCTGGAAGAGCCCACCGTCGAGCTCTTGGTGCGCCGCTACGTGCTCGGCGAAAACGCGAAAGACATCGCGCTCTCGGTGGCGAAGAGCCCGGCCGCGCTGCGCATGCAGCTGATGCGAGCGCGTTCGGCGATGCGCTACGCGCGACGCAAATCGGCCTGAGCCGGCCCACGGCTCAATGCCCGGCCCCCGGCTTGAGCTCGGGACAGCCGAAAGTGTCGAGGCAATAGAGGGTGCAGAAGTCGCCCTTTGCGATCACTGGCATCGCGGCCAGCCAGGGTGGCGGTGCTCCCATCTCGACGTAGTGCATGGCGAAACGCACCCCGCGCTTCGCGTAGAACGCCTGTGACTGCGCCGCGGCCATAAGCGGCGGCTCTGCGAAACCTCGCCGCAGCATCCGGTACAGCACGACCGGGTTGTCGCGCGCGACGAAGAACAGATCGTCGCGGGTCGAGAAGCGGTTCACCATCGCGCGCGCCTCGGCGATCATCCGGCGCACCGGAACCCAGTACGCTTCGCCAGAGCGTGCTCGCACGGCCTGAATCGAGTCGAACGCTGCGTCGCGCGCCGACCAGACCAACAGCGGCACGATCACCCAGCGACCCCAGTAGAAACCTCTTCCGATCAGCGCTGGTGCGTTGGTTCCGAGCGCCAGCGCGGCCACCGCGATCATCATCAAAATACCGAGGCCTCTCGGTATCAGCCACACGCTCGCATGCGCCCAGAAGCCGAGCTGCGGGCCGTCGGCGGTGATCGCGCCCCACACCGAGTCGTCCGCGAGCCACGCACCGACCGCGAGCGCCCCGGTCAGAAAAATCGCGGCGGCCAGATCACTCGCAGGCGCTTCCTTCGGCCGCTGGCAGACCCGCACCAGCGGAGCCAGACCGATCGACGTGAAGTACGCGACCGGCGCCAGAAACAGCAGGCAGTAGTACCAGTTGTTGCGAAGCCGCGAGGAAAAGGCGCCGGCTTCCAGCAGCATTGCCAACATCCACACTAGGAAGCACAGGCTCAAAACGCGGTAACGCGGAGCGAACCCCAGCGCGAGCCCGGCGAGCAACGCGGGCGCCAGCCACCAGCTCGAAACGTACACGGGCAACAAGAACAGGGTGATGTGCAGCCAGTTTCCTGCATTGCGCAGATTGTCGCTGATCTCCCCCGGCTCGATCTCGATCGAGATCAGGTGGCTTCCCCCGGCGTAGGTGCGCGTCAGATGCTCGGCCCAGAGGTGCCACGACCCCCACAACACGAGCGGGATCGCGAACGCCAAGGCGGTGAGACCCCAGCGGCGAAGGCTCGAATTCTTCGCGCCGAGATTCGCGAACAGATACATCGCGGGACCGACCGCGAGCGCGTTCGGCTTGACCAGGATGCTCGTGGTGCAGATCGCGAGACCCAACGCGAAGCGGCGCCAGCAATCCTCGAGCGCCGACCGTCGCAGCACCGCGGCGCCGATCAGCGCGAGCGACGCGCTCAGCGGATCGGGCTGGATTTGCTTGAAGTCGCAGAGCGCCATCGGTGAAAACGCCGCGGCGAGCACGAACAGCCAGGGCTCCACGGTGTGCCCTTCGCGCCGCAACATCCGAAAGCCGACGACCAGGCTGGCCAAGAAAAATAGCCAGGTCGGCAAGCGGCACACGAAAGCGCCGTCGCCGAAGATCCGCATCAGGATCGACAGCCCGTACGCGTAGATGGGCGGCTCCGAGCCGACGATGCCAGGACCGTCCCCGCGCCAGTCGTGGCGCGGGTAAAAAAAGTTCGCCGACTCGTCGATGAAGTTGTGCGCGACCGAGTACGTCCACGCCTGGCGCCAGCTGTGATCGCCCGCGATCGGCCCGAGCGTCGCATAAGTCGGCCAGATCAAGAGCCCGGCCGCGATCAGCAGCGCACCGGCCGCGAACGCCGTCCGCGGCGCCGCGAGCTCGCGCAAGCGCCCGCTCACGCGGCTGGTGACGACGGCGGGGTCGAAGGGCATCTCCGACCCCACTCGGTCGTCCCAGCGCGCTCTGCGCCTTGCTTACTCTTCGCCCACCGCTGACGGCATCTGAGCGACTGCCGCCGGCCGCGTGTACGCCGGCGGATGCACCGGCTGCGCCTTGTCGTCGACCACGACCTGGAGCCGCTTGTAGGCGGGCAATCCGGTACCGGCGGGGATCAGCCGGCCCATGATCACGTTCTCCTTGATGCCGCGCAGATCGTCGGTCTTGCCGCAGATCGCCGCTTCCGTCAGCACCTTGGTCGTCTCCTGGAAGGACGAGGCGCTGATGAAGCTTTCGGTCGAGAGCGACGCCTTGGTGATACCGAGCAACATCGGCTCGGCCACCGAGGGCTGACCGCCGCGCTCCATGACGCGCGCGTTCTCGCGCTCGAACACGTGCTTCTCCACCTGCTCGTCGATCAGGAAGCTCGTGTCACCGACCTCCTTGATCCGAACGCGGCGCAGCATCTGCCGCACGATGACTTCGATGTGCTTGTCGTTGATCGTGACGCCCTGGAGCCGGTAAACCTGCTGGATCTCGTTGACCAGCCAGGCCGCGAGCTCCTTCTCGCCCTTCACGCGCAAGATGTCGTGGGGGTTCGCCGGGCCGTCCTGCAGCGGATCGCCCGCGCGCACGTGATCGCCGGGCTGCACCTGGATGTGCTTGCCCTTCGGAATCAGGTACTCGCGCGCCTGATCGGGCTGCTGCTGCCCGTCGATGCCGAACGGCGTGATGATCACCTTGCGCTTGCCCTTGGTGTCCTTGCCGAACGAGACCACGCCATCGATCTCGCTGATAATCGCGTGATCCTTGGGTTTTCTCGCCTCGAACAGCTCGGCGACGCGGGGCAGACCGCCGGTGATGTCCTGCACCTTGGTGGTGTCGCGCGGGATCTTGGCGATCGGATCGCCGGGCGAGATGTTCTCGCCGTCCATCGCGACGATGTTGGCGCCCACCGGGAGCAGGTAACGCGCCTCGAGATCGCTGCCCGGGAGCTTGAGCGGCTCGCCGGTCGTCGGATCGCTGATCGTGATGCGTGGACGGAGGTCCGCCGCGCGCGACTCGATCACGATCTTGCGGGACAAGCCCGTGACCTCGTCGACCTTCTCGATCACCGTCACGCCTTCGACCAGGTCGCCGTAGCGCACGATGCCGCCGACCTCGGTGAGGATGGGAGCCGCGAACGGATCCCACTCGGCGACGACTTCACCCGCGCGCACGCGGGCGCCGTCCTCGACCTTGAGCACCGCGCCGTAGACCAGGCGGTGGTGCTCGCGCTCGCGGCCGGTGTCGTCCATCACGACCAGCTCGCCGTGGCGGTTCATCACCACGATCGTGCCGTCCTTCTTGTGCGCGAGCTGCGTGTTGCGGAGGCGCATCGTACCCTCGGTGCGGGTTTCGAGCGCGCTCTGCTCGATCTTGCCGCGGGCCGCCGCGCCACCGATGTGGAACGTGCGCATCGTGAGCTGGGTGCCCGGCTCGCCGATCGACTGCGCCGCGATGATGCCGATCGCCTCGCCGATGTTGACGCGATAGCCGCGCGCCAGGTCGCGGCCGTAGCACATCGAGCACACGCCGCGGCGGGTCTGGCAGGTCAGCACCGAGCGGATCACGACCTCCTCGATGCCGGCTTCCTCGATGCTCATCACCAGCGCTTCGTCGAGCTCGGAGTTCGCCGGCACGATCACCTCGCCGGTGAGCGGATCGACGACGTCTTCGAGCACGACGCGGCCCAGGATGCGGTCACCGAGCGGCTGGATCACTTCGCCCGCTTCCTCGAGCTTCGTGACGCGGATGCCGTCGAGCGTGCCGCAGTCGAATTCCGATACGACGGCGTCCTGTGCGACATCGACCAGACGCCGCGTGAGGTAACCCGAGTTCGCGGTCTTGAGCGCGGTGTCCGCCAGGCCCTTGCGCGCGCCGTGGGTCGAGATGAAGTACTCGAGCACTGTGAGGCCTTCGCGGAAGTTCGCGGTGATCGGGTTCTCGATGATCTCGCCCGAGGGCTTGGCCATCAGACCGCGCATGGCGGCCAGCTGGCGCATCTGCTGCGTCGAACCGCGCGCACCGGAGTCGGCCATGATGTAGACCGGGTTGAAGCTGGCTTCCTCGCTGGTCTCGCCGGTCTCCGGGTCGGTCATGACTTCGCGGCCGATGCCGCCCATCATTTCCTCCGTCACCTTGTCGGCGACGCCGGCCCAGATATCGACGACCTTGTTGTAGCGCTCGCCGTCGGTGATGAGACCTTCCTGGTACTGGTCGACGACGCGCTCGAGTTCGTTCTGCGCGGCCTCGATCAGGTCTTTCTTCTTGGGCGGGATGACCATGTCATCCATGCAGATCGAGATGCCCGCGGTCGTCGCGTAGAAGAAGCCGAGCGTGCGCAGCCGGTCGGCGAGCAGCACGGTCTCCTTGTTGCGGTGCTTTCGGTAGCAGACGTCGATCAGCGCCGAGAGCGCCTTCTTGTTCAGCACCTTGTTGGCGTAGTCGAACGGGATTCCCTTGGGCAGAATCTCGCTGACCAGCACGCGACCGACCGTGGTCTCCATGACCCGCGCGCGCGCATTGCCTTCTTCGTCGACATCGCGGACGCGGACCTTGATCCCCGCGTGCAGATCGAGCACGCCGGCGTCGTAGGCCATGCGCACTTCTTCCGGCGAGGCATAGATGCCGCGCAGGTAGCCGGAGAGCTGACCGCTCTTTTCGTCGTACTTGAGCGCGCCCTCGCGGAAGCTGCCCTTCACGTAGCGGCGCAGGCGCGTCGCGTAATAGAGCCCGAGCACGATGTCCTGGGTCGGGTTGATGATCGGGCGTCCGCTCGCGGGGGAGAGGATGTTGTTCGTGCTCATCATGAGCACGCGCGCCTCCATCTGCGCCTCGATCGACAGCGGCACGTGCACCGCCATCTGGTCGCCGTCGAAGTCGGCGTTGAACGCCGCGCAAACCAGCGGATGGAGCTGGATCGCCTTGCCTTCGATCAGCACCGGCTCGAACGCCTGAATGCCGAGACGATGGAGCGTCGGCGCGCGGTTCAGGAGCACCGGGTGCTCGCCGATCACCTCGTCCAGGATGTCCCACACCTCGGGACGCTCCTTTTCCACCATCTTCTTCGCGCTCTTGATGGTGTTGACGTAGCCGCGCTCTTCGAGCTTGTTGTAGATGAACGGCTTGAACAGCTCGAGCGCCATCTTCTTCGGCAGACCGCACTGGTGCAGGCGAAGGGTCGGACCGACCACGATCACGCTGCGGCCCGAGTAATCCACGCGCTTGCCGAGCAGGTTCTGCCGGAAGCGGCCCTGCTTGCCCTTGAGCATGTCGCTCAGGCTCTTGAGCGGACGCTTGTTGGGGCCGGTGATGGTCTTGCCGCGACGCCCGTTGTCGAAGAGGGCATCGACCGCTTCTTGCAGCATGCGCCGCTCGTTGCGGATGATGATCTCCGGCGCGTTCAGCTCGAGCAGCCGCTTCAGGCGGTTGTTGCGGTTGATCACGCGGCGATACAGGTCGTTCAAGTCGCTGGTCGCGAAACGACCGCCGTCGAGCGGCACGAGCGGACGCAGATCCGGCGGCAAAACCGGGATCACCGTCAGCATCATCCACTCCGGGCGGTTACCGCTGCCACGGAAGGCCTCGACGACCTTCAGGCGCTTGGCCACCTTCTTGCGCTTGGCTTCGCTGGTGGAAGAGCGCATCTCCTGGCGCAGCTGCTCGGCCAGCGCGTGCACGTCGACGCGCTTCAGCATCTCGAGGATCGCCTCGCCGCCCATGCCGGCCTCGAAGCGGTCGTCCCCGTACTCCTCGATCAGCTGGGCGTACTTGTCCTCGCCGAGAAGCTCGCCGGCCTGGAGACCCGTCTCCTTCGCGTCGATGACGATGTAGGCCTCGCAGTAGAGAACCTTTTCCAGGTCCTTCAGCGTGATGTCGAGGATGTTGCCGATGCGCGAGGGCAGGCTCTTCAAGAACCAGATGTGCGCGACCGGCGTGGCCAGGTTGATGTGACCGAGGCGCTCGCGGCGCACCTTGCTCTGAATCACCTCGACGCCGCACTTCTCGCACACGATGCCGCGGTGCTTCATGCGCTTGTACTTGCCGCAGATGCACTCGTAGTCCTTGACGGGCCCGAAGATCTTCGCGCAGAAAAGCCCGTCGCGCTCCGGCTTGAAAGTCCGGTAGTTGATCGTCTCCGGCTTCTTCACTTCACCGTGCGACCACTCCCGGATCTTCTCCGGGGAGGCGAGCGAGATACGCATCGCCGAAAACGACAGCGGATCCTTCGGTTTCTCGAAAAACGAGAAAATGTCACGCATGAGTCGGGTCTCCTAACTCTCGGTCACAACCAACGAACCGGCGCGATGCACTGAAATTCACGGGGGTTTTCACTCCTCCGCGGCCACAGCGGTACTGCTGGGGCCCTCGACGAGCTCGACGTTGAGGCACAGCGACTGGAGCTCCTTGATCAAGACGTTGAAGCTCTCGGGCAGGCCGGCTTCGAGCGTGTACTCGCCCTTGACGATGGACTCGTACATGCGAGTCCTGCCCTGGACGTCGTCGCTCTTGACGGTGAGGAACTCCTGAAGCGCGTAGGCAGCGCCGTAGGCCTCCATCGCCCAGACCTCCATCTCGCCGAGACGCTGACCACCGAACTGCGCCTTTCCGCCGAGCGGCTGCTGGGTGACGAGCGAGTACGGACCGATCGAACGCGCGTGGATCTTGTCGTCGACCAGGTGGTGGAGCTTCAGCATGTACATGATGCCCACCGTGACATCCTGGTCGAACGGCTCGCCGGTGCGGCCGTCGATCAGGATTGCCTGGCCGCTCAGCGGCAGACCCGCGCCTTTCAAGGTCTCCTTGATCATCGACTCCGCCGCACCGTCGAACACCGGCGAACCGAAGAACAAGCCGAGCTTGAGCTTCTTCGCCAGCACCATCACCTCTTCGTCGCTGATCGACTTCACGACCTTCGCGAAAGCGGCATCCGTCGAGTAGGCCTCGATGATCTTGGCGCGCAGCTTGTCGGGGCCGAACTTGGCCTCGATCATGTCGCGGACCTGAACGCCGAGCTGGCGCGCACCCCAGCCGAGGTGCGTCTCCAAGATCTGGCCGACGTTCATGCGGCTCGGCACGCCGAGCGGGTTGAGCACGATGTCGACCGGCGTCCCGTCCGACAGGTACGGCATGTCCTCTTCCGGAAGGATCCGGGAGACGACACCCTTGTTGCCGTGACGACCCGCCATCTTGTCACCGACCTGGAGCTTC
>Ga0111539_10011037_pt1 | contig 11364 bp, 11 predicted proteins | sample RhiMethybrSRZTD1_FD_79667 | JGI IMG/M metagenome (GOLD analysis project Ga0111539, IMG submission 79667) | Populus rhizosphere microbial communities from Tennessee, USA - Rhizosphere MetaG P. TD hybrid SRZTD1 (version 2) (version 2) | ecosystem: Host-associated > Plants > Roots > Rhizosphere >...
CCGTTGTCGCCAATGCCCCAATACAGCTTGCCGTCCGGTCCGAAGCCGATCGAGCCGCCGTCGTGGTTGGCCCCTACCGTCGGGAGCCCTGCCACGATGACCGTTTTGTCGGCGGCCACGTCACCGACGGCCGTGTAGCGAATGATCTGCTGCTCGCTCGCCGACACCGTGACGAAGAAATAGACGTAGTGGTTGACCTGAAAATTCGGATCGAAGGTAAGTCCAATGAGCCCGCACTCGCTGCCCGTGTAGATGGGAGAAATGGTGGCGAATGTCATCTCCGTCGGAGGCGTGCCCCATCGGACGATGTGCACCGTGCCCCCTTTGTCGATCACGAAGAGCCGCTGCGATCCATCGGGGGCCCAAGCCATCCCCGTGAGCGTCCCCGTCAGCGTGATCCAAGGCGTCTCCGTGAAGTTCACGGTATCGATGACGGTTGCCCGCGAAGCGCGCCCAAAAGCCAAAGCCAATAACGCGCCGAAAAGCGCAATCCAACGGGAAGGCCTCATGCTGCCCAATATCGGGCAAATGTGCGCGCCGCACCAGCCCCGAGCGCGCGCAGGTTTCTTCGAGGCAAGCCGGCTTTGGGAGCAGCAGCCCTTATCCGCAAAAACCCGCTGTGGGCGTGTGACTTACCTTGTTCGCTGCTGCTTCGCGATGTCGAGGGCGACGTCCTCGATCATGTCCTCTTGCCCACCAATCGTTTTGCGGCGCCCCAACTCGACCAAGATGTCGCGCGAGGCAACGCCGTATTTTTCGCCCCATCTTTTGGCAAAGAGCAAGAACGACGAATACACGCCGGCATAACCCAAGATGAGCGCATCGCGGTCGATCCGAATCGGATGGTCCATGAGCGGCACGACGATGTCCTCGGCAACGTCCATGATCTTGTAGAGGTCGACGCCGGTCACGGCGCCCATGCGATCGAGCACCGCGGCAAACACCTCGAGCGGCGTGTTGCCCGCGCCCGCGCCGAGCCCCGCGACCGAGCCGTCGATCCGCGTCGCCCCCGCTTCGACCGCGGCGAGCGAATTCGCGACACCCATCGACAAGTTGTGATGACCATGAAAGCCGATTTCGGTCGACGGCGCGAGCTCGGCGCGAAAAAGGGCGACGCGCGCCGTCACGTCGTCGGGAAGCATCCAACCGGCGGAGTCGGTGATGTAGATGCAGTTCGCTCCGTAGCTCTCCATTAGTTTGGCCTGTACTAGGATCTGCTCGGGGGGGATCATGTGGGCCATCATCAAGAAGCCCACCGTGTCGAGACCTAGCTTTTTCGCCAAGCCGATGTGCTGCTGGGAGACGTCGGCCTCCGTGCAATGCGTGGCCACGCGGATCGTCGCCACGCCGCAGTCCGCCGCCATGCGCAGGTGATCGACGGTCCCTATCCCGGGAAGCAAGAGCGCCGAGACTTTGGTGAAACCGAGCTTCGGCACCACCGCGCGCAGGTACTCTTCGTCGGTGTGGGCAGGGAAACCATAATTGATCGACGAGCCGCCCAAGCCGTCTCCATGCGTCACCTCGACCAGCGGAACGCGTGCGCCGTCGAGCCCCGTCGCCACTGCGATCATCTGGTCGAGCGTGATCTGATGGCGCTTGGGGTGCATCCCGTCGCGCAAGCTCATGTCGTGGAGCGTGACTCTCTTGCCTTGCAGTTTCATCGCGGTTCTTCTTTCAATCGAGCTTCGGCGCGAGCACGAAGGTGCCCTGCGCGATTTCTTGCGCAAACATCTCGGCCGTGCGCAGCGCGGCCGCGGTCATGATGTCGAGGTTCCCGGCGTACTTGGGCAAATAGTCGCCGAGCCCTTGCACCTCGACGAAGGTGGTCACGCGGCGCCCGTCGAACACGGGACCGTTCTTGAGCGTGTACCCGGGCACGTACTTCTGCACCTCTTCGATCATCTCGTGGACCGAGCGCGTGATGGCTTCGACTTTGGGCTCGCCTTCGGTGAGGCAGTGGATCGTGTCGCGCATCATGAGCGGGGGTTCGGCGGGGTTCACGATGATGATGGCCTTGCCCTTCTTGGCGCCGCCGATCGACGCGACGGCGGCGGCGGTCGTGCGCGTGAACTCGTCGATGTTCTGGCGCGTTCCCGGCCCTATCGATTTCGACGCGACGGTTGCCACGATCTCGGCGTATTCGACGGGCTGCACGCGGCTCACCGCGGCTACCATCGGGATGGTCGCCTGTCCGCCGCAGCTCACCATGTTGACGTCCATCTCGCGCTTGCCGACGTGGTCCTTCAGGTTGACGGGCGGAATGCAATAAGGACCGAGCGCGGCAGGGGTCAGATCGATGACGAGCACCCCCTTGCGCGTCAGCTTGCGCGATGTCTCCGCATGGGCGTGTGCCGACGTCGCGTCGAAAGCGATCCGGATCCCGTCTTTTTCGACGTGCGGCAGAAGGCCGTCCACTCCTTCGTGCGTCGTTTTCAGTCCGAGCTCGCGCGCGCGTCGAAGGCCATCCGACGCGGGGTCGATGCCCACGAGCCAGACGGGGTCGATGGTCTCGCTGCGCCGCGCTTTGATGACGAGGTCGGTGCCGATGTTGCCCGAACCGATGATGGCAGCTCTTATCTTCATGTCCCTTTGCTCATTGCTCAAACGAAACGAACCTCGGCCGAGCCGATGCCCTCGATGACGAGGCTCATCTCGTCTCCCGCGACGACGGGCTCGAGGGGAACCAGCGAGCCCGAGAGGATGACTTCTCCCGCGCGAAGAGGGATGCCATAGGCCCCCAGCGTATTGGCGAGCCACGCCACGCAGATGAGCGGCGAGCCGAGAGCGGCCGATCCTTGGCCTTCGCTGAGAGGGCGCCCGTTCTTGTGCACGGCGATCTTGCATCCAACGAAATCGACGCCGTCGGGGCTGACCACGTCTCCCAACACGAAGAGCCCGGAAGAAGCGTTGTCCGACACCGTATCCTGAATGCGAATCTTCCAATCCCGGATGCGCGAATCCACGATCTCGAAGCAAGGGATCACCCCTTCGGTCGCCGCAAGCGCGTCGTCGGGCGTAACACCGGGCCCCTTTAGATCGCGTTTCAATACGAAGGCGATCTCCCCCTCGGCGCGCGGCTGGATGAGCTCGCGGCTGATCGGCATCTCTCCGCCGGAGCGGTAACGCATCTTGTCGGTGAGGTAGCCGAAATCCGGCTGATGGACGTCCAGCATGTTCTGCACCGCTTTGCTGGTGACGCCGATCTTCTTGCCGATGAGCGTCTCGCCGTTCGAGAGGCGGCGCTCGAGGAGCCGCCGCGAGATCCAGTAGGCGTCGTCGATCGTGATTCCGGGCACGCGCTCGGTGAGCGGCGCCACCGTGCGTCGCTCGCGCAGCGCGTCGAAGAGCTCGTCGCCGAGCACGTTCTTCGTCGCGGTGTCGAGCGCCCCACGGGGCTCGGCCGGGGAGGTCACCGTTCCCTCAGGAAATCCAGGCAAAGACGATTGAAGAGATCGGTGTACTCCACCATCACCCAGTGGCCGCACTCCGACAGCATCATCACGCGCGAGCTCTTGCACGCCTCGGCGATGCGCATCGCGCCGCTCACGGGACAGAACTTGTCGTTCACCCCCCACAGCGCGAAAATGGGGCATTTCAGCTCTCCCAGGCGCGGCGCGAGATGCGGCACGTTCAAGCTCGTGAGGACGCGCTTCGGCTGATGCTCGGCGATCTGAAAACGCTCCTCGATGATTTCATCGGTCAAGAGGCGCGGATCGTAAAGCTGCAGGCCGAACACCTTGCGCATACCGTCGCGCGTGATGCCGTCCTTCGACAAGAAGACGGACATCATCGTGCGGATGCCTTCCATCTTCATGTACGTCTCGCGCTCTTCGAGCCCGCCGGGCGCCATCAGCACGAGCCTGTCCACGAGCTCGGGATGCGTCAGCGCCAGCTGAATGGCGAGGGCACCGCCGTGCGAGTTGCCCACCACGGCCGCGCGTGTGACCCCGACGACACTCAAGAATTTGGCCAGCTTGCCGACCAAGAAATCCAAGCCGTAGTCGATGTCGGCGGGCTGGCTCGAATACCCGAAGCCGAGCGTGTCGGGCATGAGCGTGCGGAAGCCGCGCTCGGCGAAAAAGGGATAGTTACGTTTGAAATTGCTGAAGCCGCTGGCTCCCGGGCCGCTGCCGTGGAGGAACACGAGGTCCGGCCCTTCGCCGAGCTCTTGGTAATGCACGCGCAGCCCGTCGCCGACGTCTGCGTATTTGCCTTCGGGCACTGCCTTTGCGTTCATTTGGCTCTCCCGCTTTCAGCTCCGCCACGGTCCGGAGGTGCGCCCGTGCCCCCTTGGCCCGTAGGCGGCGCTTTGGGCTTGGGAGCGAGAAACTCGGGCGGGTGATGCCCCCACTCGCTGATGTGATCGTACGTCACGGGCTCCCACGTCGCGTCGTCGACTTCGCGCCCCCCCCAGCCGAACTCGAACTGAAATCCGGATGGAGTCTTGGCATAAAACGAGAACATCTGGTCGTTGGGGTGTTTGCCGAGCGTATTGATGATGCGCACGCCGCTCTTGAGCGCGCGGTCGAAGGCGAGGCCGACTTCGTCCATCGTCTTCGCCTCGATCATGAAGTGGTGGATGCGCTTCTTCTGGCTGTCGCCGAAAGCGATCGTGTGATGGCGCGGATTGGCGTGGAAGAAGGCGATGTTGACCTTGTATCCAAACAGGTCGCAGATGATGTGATCGGACAGACGAAAACCGAGCACGTCGCGGTAGAACTTCTTGCTCTCGTCCTGCGATCGCGCGTTGATGACGGCGTGACCGAGCCCTTGGTTGCCCGTCACGAAGCCGGCGCGCACCTTGGGCGAGCGAAAAGGGTCTTTGGCGATGGTCGGCCCGTAACAGAGCTCGGATGGGATGCCCCCCGGATCGACGTATTTCACGAGGCCCGTCACACGGCGTTGAGCGGCTTCTTCCGCGGTCCCCGGCGTCACGGGAAAGCCCGACGAAGCGAGCCGCTTGGCGACGGCATCAACCTCGTCCGAGCTTGCCAGCTCCCATCCGAGCGCCGCGAGATCGTCGGCCGGACCGGGCGTCAGAAGAAAACGCTGCTCATGGTCGTCCATGCGCAGCGCGAGGCTTCCGTCATCGAGGCGGCGCGCCACCGTGAGGCCGAGGATCTCGGTGGCGAACTTCTCCCACGCCGCGAGATCGCTCACTTCGAAGACGAGGTAACCGAGCTTCATATCGGCCTGTGTCATGGCGCATTCGTCAGATGAAGTAGTCGACGTTCCTGAGCCCGAGGAGCACGCCACCCAAGTTGCGTGCCGGTTTTTCGGGGTTGTTGGCATAGTGGCCGCGGGCGGCGTGAATATCGAGGAAGAAGCGGAGGATGGGGCTCGTCTGAAAGATCGCGCGCCCCCCCGACGCGCTGAAGAGCTCGTCGACCACCTCTGCGCAGCGATCGACGACGCGCGCCGAATGAAAGCGGAAGCGCACGCGCCGATCGATGGGAATGTCCTGCCCGGTGCGAACGAGCGCCATCATTTCGTCCATGTCTCGGAAGAGAACGACCCGCGACTCGTCGATGGTCGCCGCCGCGCGCGCTGCCACGGTCTGCGTGGCGGGGTCATCGGCAACCTTCGACGCGTCGCTCGCGGCGATGCGCTTGCTGGCTTGATCGACGTACGCGCGCAGCGCTCCCTCGGCCATGCCGATGGCCGAGGTCGACACCGAGCGTACGAAGATCTGCCCGAACGGCAGCTTGTAGAGAGGTGCCGGATTGTGCTCGTTGCCGGGGCTTGTCCGCTTGTAGCCGTCGATGAGCCGGTGCGTGCGGTGCTCGGGCACGAACGCGTTCTCGACGACGATGTCTTTGCTCCCGGTGCCGCGCAGCCCCGCGACGAACCAGTTGTCGTCGATGGTGTAGTCACTGCGTGGAAGAAGGAAGGTGCGCATCTCCGGCGGTTTTCCTTCCACCTCGGAAGGCACGAAACCGCCCAAGAACACCCACTGGCAATGATCGCACCCGCTCGAGAACGACCAGCGCCCGCTCACGCGATATCCACCGTCGGCGCGCTGTATCTTCCCGGTCGGCGCGTACGACGACGAGACGAGGGTGCTCGCGTCTTTGCCCCACACTTCCGTCTGGGCTTCGAGCGGAAAGAGCGCCATCTGCCAGCTGTGCACCCCCACGATGCCGAGCACCCAAGCGCTCGACGGACACGCCGCGGCGACCGTCATCTGCACTTCGAAGAAGACTTTGGGGTCCACTTCCAAGCCACCCCAGCGCGCGGGCTGCAGCATGCGAAAGAACCCGGCTTCGTGGAAATCGGCGATCGTCTCGTCGGCAACGCGGCGCTGCTCCGCCGTCTTCTCGGCGCGAAGGGCGAGCTTCGGCGCGAGCTTTTGCGCGCGCTCCACCAATTCGGTACCTCGATCGCTGGCTACGCTCATCGTCATGCCTCCAACCGTGAAGCGCGGGCCGCCACGAATCCCGCCGTCGCTCTTTTCTACGAGCCCCCTGCGCTGGTCTCACGCGGCTCTTCCGTCGCCACGTAGAATTGCCGGTACCAGCGTCGAAGCTGCATGATCGGACCGTCGCCGTCACAGAGCACGGGAGTATCGCGATAGAGCTTGTTCTCCCAGATCCTGAGGTCGTCCTCGAAGCCGGCTTTGAGATTGTTCATGTAGAGCTCGACGAGCGCTTGCGTCTTCTTGACGTCGCCGGCGAGCTTCAGGCTCACGCCGAGGCGCAGATCGAGCTCGCCCTTGTCGATCGGGGTGTGGGCGACGAGCATGTAATTATCGAAGATGCCGCTCATGCGCATGAGCAGGTACCCCGGTCCGTGGTACGTCGTGCTCGAGGAGAAGTTGTCGACACCGCCCCCCGGCAAAATCGCGCGCCCTTTGACGCGCTGGGTGGCGGTATGCCCTTTCACCTCGAAGGCGAAGTCTTCGATCTCGGTCGCGTGCACCCGCGGAAAGTGCGCGCGATCGGCGAGGTTCTCCACGATCTCTCGCGGATGCGTCTTCACGCGGTACATCTTGGTCGTCCACGGCAGCCATTCCGGCGTGCCGTACTCGGCGATGACCGGGATCTCGAAATCAGGCTCGCGGCCAGCGGGATCGTGGTGCACGAGGATGAGGCCGTTCATCTCGCGCGTGCGCCACGCACGCTGACGCGCCTTCTCGGGGATTTTTTTGGCGTAAGGAATGGCCACGCATTCGCCGCTGCCGCAGTAGCGCCAGGCATGGAACGGACATTCGATGTCATTGCCGATGACGCGCCCGCCCGCCGCGAGGTCGGCCCCCATGTGCGCGCAGTAGGCGTCGAGCACGTGCACGCCGCCGTCCTCGCCGCGATAGGCGACGAGCTTCTCGCCGAAGTACTGCAGCGAGCGCGTCTGTCCGACCGCGAGGTCGCTGGAGAAGGCAACTACGAACCAGCCGCGCGGATAATTGTCGAAGAGGCTGGACACGAGCTGCTCCTTCCTGTGCCTAGTCCTTCACACCCGAGCCGGCGCGAAGCGCACCGGAATTTCCTTGTACCCGTTGATGAAGTTCGAACGAAGGCGCCGCGGTTTCCCGTTGAGCTCGAACTTCGGCAGGCGCCGCATGAGCTCCTCGAACATGATGCGGATCTCGAGACGTGCCAGGCTCGCGCCTAGACAAAAGTGCTGCCCGGTGCCGAAGGCGAGGTGCTCGTTGGGGCTGCGCCCGACGTCGAACTTGTACGGGTCGGCGAAGATGTCCTCGTCGCGGTTGGCGCTCGGATAGTACATGACGATCTTCTCGCCCTGCTTGATCTTGGTCCCGCGGAGTTCGACATCTGTCGTCGTCGTGCGCCGGAAGTACATGACCGGGGTCACCCAGCGCAGCATCTCTTCGACCGCGGAGGGGATGAGCGACGGATCGCGCACCAGTCGCTCGTGCTCGGCCGGATTCTCGAGGAGCGCCAGCATGCCGCCGGAGATGAGGTTGCGCGTCGTCTCGTTGCCCGCGACCATCAGCATCAGGAAGAAGGCGTCGAACTCCATCTCAGTGAGCGTGTTGCCGTCCACCTCGGCATTGACGAGCAAGGTGACGAGGTCGTCGCCGGTCTTGCCTTTGCGCCCCTCGGCCAACTGGTTCGCGTAACCCCACACTTCGGCGGCCGCGATCTTGCCGTCCTCGAATGTGTTCTGGAACTCGGGATCGTCGAAGCCGATGAGACGGTTCGACCAATTGAAGACGAGGTGCCGCTCGTCGTGAGGCACGCCGCCGAGCTCGCAGATGACCTGCAGCGGAAGCTCGCCGGCCATATCGGCCACGATGTCGACGTCTTTCTTCTCCGCCACCTGGTCGAGGATCTTGGTGGTGAGCTCGCGGATGCGCGGCTCGAGCTTGTTCACGACGCGGGGTGTGAAGGCGACGCTGGCGAGCTTGCGAAACTTGTTGTGCTGCGGCGGGTCCATGTTCACCATGAGCATCCGCACCGCGTCCATGTCCTCCGGCGAGTAATCCTCGATGTTGGTGCCGTGATACGAGGAGTACGTCTTCGGATTCTTGGAGATGTTGACGATGTCCTCGTACTTCGTGACGCACCAGTAGCCGCGACCCTTGGGCTCCTTCTGGAAGTGGACCGGTGCCTCCTTGCGCAACAGGCGAAACGCTTCGTGAGGAACACCGCTGATGTAGACGTCGGGATTGTAGAGTTCGACCTCGCCGAGCTGCATGCCCCAAGTAGAACCTGTTTCAGTCCTTGGCGCAAGGCCTCGGCAGCCCCGAAGTGAAACGTGTTCTATTTCTGACAGAGCACACCGTCCCGCCCTCACGTCCGCGTAACCGCTTGGCATGACGAAGGATTCGCCCCGCCCGCCGTTCAGGACCGAGAGCCATCGCCGGCCTGGGGGCAGAAGATCACAAGGCGGGGAGGGAGATCAGGACCGAGCAACGCCGCGCCAATCCCAATTCCCTCCCTGATCTCCTCCCCGCCTCCGTTCCTCCCTGTGAATTCTGCTTCATCGCATTTCGCCGTCTTCGCCGTCTCCACCGGCTTCACCGTCCAGCTGGGCCCTTGGCGCCCTTGACGCTTCCTGGGGAACGGTCGAAGACCTGCGCTCATTGACGTTAGGTCGAGGAAAAGGAGGCGAGCATGCCCGAGTTTGCCAAACCCACGATTGGAAACTTCTGCTGGACCGAGGTCTTCGTCGACGATCCGGCGCGCGCGAAAGGATTTTACGGGGAGCTCTTCGGCTGGGGTTCGCAGGAAATGCCGACGCCGCAGGGGCCCTACAACATGTTTCAGGTCGGTGGAAAAATGGTGGCAGGCGCTACCAAGATGCCTGCCGAGCTGAAAAAGACGGGGGCTCCACCGCATTGGCTCAACCACGTCAGCGTCGCGGACGCGAACGCTGCGGCGGAGAAGGCCAAGTCGCTCGGCGGCAAAGTCGTCATGGCGCCGACACAAGTGGGCCCCGGAACGATGGCGGTGATTCAGGATCCGACCGGCGGCACGCTCGCGCTTTGGTCGACGAAGCAGCCGATGGGCACGTTTCTGTGGGGCGAGAATAACGCGCTCTGTTGGAACGAGCTCATGACGAGCGACGTCGACAAGGCAATCAAGTTCTACACCGGTCTCTTCGGATGGAAGACGGAACCGATGTCGATGGGCGAGCTCACGTACACCGTCATGAAGAACGGTGACGTAGGCATCGCCGGCTTGATGCCCAAGCCAAAAGAAATGGCGCAAGCGCCGACCAGCTGGACGGCTTACTTCGCGGTGTCCGATTGCGACGCCACCGTGAAGAAAGCGGAAAAACTCGGCGGCAAAGTCTACCAGCCGCCGACGGACATTCCCGACGTTGGGAGGTTCTCGATCCTTGCCGATCCGTTCGGCGCCACGTTCGCCATTCTGAAACCGTTGCCGCGCAGCTAATCACCCCATTCCTCGCCTCGGCCGAACGGTGTAACGAATACGCCGGACGGCCGGGCGGGGAATGGGCTACCGTGCGGCCAGGAGGGACGGGCCGTGACGAAGGCGTACGATTTCGAGGCGCTCGGCCGTTCGGTACAACGGTCACCGCGCACGGAAGCGATGCGCGACGGCAACGACGACCAGCGGATCCGCTATGCGATCGCGCACAAGCATCTCTTGAGGTTCTCCCTCTACGGGCTCACGCGCATCGTCGAGCCGCACGATTACGGCATTCGCAACGGCGCGCCGCAGCTTCTCGCTTACCAGATCCTCGGGGAGAGTCATTCGGGGAAGCTTCCGGCGTGGCGGTGGGTCGTGCTGGGCCACGCGTCGAATTTCGAAGTGCTCGATGAGACGTTCGCCGGCAGTCGCAATGCCGAAGTGCATCATCACATCACGTGGGATCGCCTCTTCGCGCGCGTCGATCGCATCTTCCCGGACATGGACTGAGTGGGCGTCGCTGCGAGGGGGCGGGGAGCGTCTTTGACACGAAACTGAAACATGTTCTATTCTTCGAGACGGAGGTCGCCCCGTGTCGGAGAACCCGCATCTCATCGTCGAACGCGAGGGTCACGTGCTCACCGTGACCATGAACCGGCCCGAAGCGCGAAATGCCTTCGGTCCCGAGATGTTGGTGCGGATGGCCGACGCCTGGACGCTCGCCGACACGGACGACCAGATCCGCGTCGTGATCCTCACCGGCGCGGGGGGGCACTTCTGCGCGGGCAGCGACCTCAAGGCCATGGCCGGCGGATGGAAGGACGAGACCTGGTCCCCTCGTTTCAAAGAAGATCCCGACCTTCACTGGAAAGCGCTGCTGCGCCACTACCACTTGAAGAAGCCCCTCATTGCCGCCGTCGAGGGCACGGCGGTCGCCGGCGGTACCGAGATCTTGCAAGGAACCGACATTCGCATTGCCGGTCAGAGCGCGAAGTTCGGCGTCGCCGAAGCGCGCTGGGGGCTTTTTCCGCTCGGCGGGTCGACGGTGCGCCTGCGCCGACAAATCCCGTACACGCAGGCCATGGAGATCCTGCTCACGGCCAAGCACATCACCGCCGAAGAAGCGGTGCGGATCGGTCTCATCGGTCGGGTGGTGCCCGACGGACAAGCACTGGCCGAGGCGCGCAAGGTTGCCGAGCAGATCGCCGCCAACGGGCCGCTCGCGGTGCAAGCCATCAAGCGGTCGGTGCTGGAGACCGAGGGGCTACCCGAAGTCGAGGCGCTGAAAAGGGAGCTCGGGATCGGCCAAGAGGTTTTCAAGTCGGAAGACGCCAAAGAAGGGCCTCGCGCGTTCGCCGAGAAGCGCAAACCGGAGTTCAAGGGCAAGTAGTTCAAGGGTAAGTTAGAGCGGCGGACATGCGTTTTTCCTATGCCGAAGCGATGTGCGATCCGACGTTCTTCGCCCCGCTGGCGAAGGCCGCCGAGGAGGCGGGGTTCACGACGTTCCTCGTCCCCGACAGCGTCA
>Ga0111539_10011039_pt1 | contig 11363 bp, 7 predicted proteins | sample RhiMethybrSRZTD1_FD_79667 | JGI IMG/M metagenome (GOLD analysis project Ga0111539, IMG submission 79667) | Populus rhizosphere microbial communities from Tennessee, USA - Rhizosphere MetaG P. TD hybrid SRZTD1 (version 2) (version 2) | ecosystem: Host-associated > Plants > Roots > Rhizosphere >...
AGTGTCACGCGACGAGTCGATGGCGGAGCTGACCCGCCGCTATCTCAGAAGCCACGCTCCAGCCACCATTCGCGATTTCGCGTGGTGGTCGGGGCTGTCGACGAAGGATGTGAAGCGCGGCCTCGAGATCATCGGCGCAACAGACGACGTGGTCGATGGCCACAGGTACTGGCGAGGCAGCAAAGTTCCGTCTCGCCGTCAATCACGCAGTGTCGTTCACCTCGTGCCCATCTACGACGAATATCTCGTCGCGTACCGCGATCACGGCGCCGTGCCGCGAGTCGGAGGAGCACGCTACGCATTGGGCCCCGCACTGATCGTCAACGGGCAGGTTGCGGGCGCATGGAAGCCAGTCGTTGCCAACGACACGGTGGTCGTCAACGTGAAGACCGACCGACGGCTCACCACACCCGAGCGGGCTGCGCTCGAGCACGCCGTCGAGCGCTACGGCCGCCATCTCAAAAAGACCACATCGCTGGTCGTGAAGACGCAGACCCGATCCTGATTGCCTGATTCCAGACAGCCCTGAATCCAGATTCCTGATAGCTGATTCCTACTGCTTCACGTACTTCGTCACCCCCCGCAGCTGCGCTTCGGCGGTGTAGATGTTCCCGGCGGGATCGATCGCGATGCCTTCACCCATGGCGCCATCCTGAGAGTTTGGCGTCATGTGCGGCGGGATGAAGACGATCACCTTCCCGTCCTTGAGGCTGCCGATGCGAACGCCGCGCTGCCATCCGGGATGCACGCGTTCGGTCGATTCCGAATCGGTCGTGTAGATCACATCGTCTTTGTCGATGGCCAGTCCGCTGGTGCGGCCGAACGCGGGGTACTCGCGCACGAACTTGCCGTCCTTCGTCAGGATCTGGACGCGATGGTTGTGGCGATCGGCGACGACGAGGCGACCCTGTGAATCGAACTCGAGCGCGTGCGGCGTGCGGAACTCACCGGGTCCTGTTCCAGTCTTGCCAATCGTGCGAAGGAACTTGCCGTTTTTGTCGAACACCGATATTCGTCCGATTAGATTCGGATCGGTCACGTCCGTGTGGCTCTCGGCAACGTACACGTCGCCGTTCCGTGGATCGGTGACGACGTCGGTTGGATCGGTCAGCGCCTCGGGCGGGTTTCCGTGCACGCCAGGCTTGCCGAGCGTCATGAGCACTTTCCCGTCGGGACTGAACTTCACGACGACGCTGCCCTTCTTGTCCTCGCCGGGAAACTTCTGGAGCTCGTCGGCGCTCGGCGCGCGCGCGTCGGTCACCCACACGTTCCCGTCACGATCGACATGGATGCCATGCGGCCACACGAACATGCCGCCGCCGAAGCTCCTGATCTCCTTGCCAGACTCGTCGAAGTGGTGAACGGGATTGGCCTTCGTTCCCAGGCATCCCGGCGCGGTGCCCGGCGAACACCGGTCGGTGGCCCACACGGTCTTGCCGTCCCGATCGATCGCGACGCCATTGGAGCCACCCCACATCCGCCCTTCCGTGCTCAACTGCGCCCAGTCGCGAATCACACGATAGGGATTCGCGCCGGTGTTGATCGGCGGAACCTTGTCGGTCTCGGGAGTGCCGCCACGCTGCTGCGTCTGCACGACCACACCGTACAAAGTCACGAGCAGCGTGACGATCGACGCCACAACGGCCAGGCGTGAAGCGCGCATGTTCTTTCTCCGTGTGTTACCGAGAACCGGCGGCGGCCACGGGCGCGAGGGTGAAGACGTAGACAGCGCCCGCTTCGTCCGCGGAATTGTCCTTCTGGTTTCCGTTCAGGCCCTTGGCGCTGCTGTCCTCGGCGCGCGCGCCAACGGCCATGATGGTGCCGTCGCGACTGAGCGCGACGGAGCTGCCGAACTCGTCGAACGCCTCGGTGTTCGAGCCCTTGATGTACGCGATCTGCTTCCACTGCCCCGCCACTCGGCGGAACAGATAGACAGCGCCCGACTCCATCGCCTTGTCATTGTTCTGATCGCCGTCGATGCCCTTGGCGTCGGAGTCCTCGAGCTGCGAGGGAATCGCCAGCGTGTTGCCGTCGCCACTGAGCGTCAATCGCGATCCGAACCAGTCATCCGCCCCGATGTTCGACGGTTTGATGAACGCTTCCTGGGTCCACGTCGTGCCGGTGCGTCGAAAAAGATAGGCCGCTCCAGCGGACGTGTCCTTCTCGCCATCATTGGCGCACGTCGTATTGGTCTCGGGCGGATTGACGCCTGTGGCAAGGCAGTCCTCGTCGATCGATCCCGACAACAACGTGTTGCCGTCGTCGCTGAGCGCCACAGACGCGCCGATTGAATCCTGCGCCTCGGCGTTGGATGCCTTGATGTAGGCCTGCTGCGTCCACGTGCTGCCGCTGCGTGTGAACACGTAGATGGCGCCGGAACCGCCGCGCCCGAACGCCTGCGACCCGTTGATCTCGCGAGAGGCGCCTCCTTCGTCGAACGCACCGACTCCGAGTGTGTTGCCATCAGCGCTGAGCGAGACGGCGTAGCCAAACTGCATCGGGAAGAAGACGCCGGCACCAGGCGGAGGACCGCTCGTCGGTTCGCCGGGTGCGCCAGTACGCGCACCGCGTCCGCGCGGAGGCCCCGGCACATTGTTCGAGGCCTTCAGGTAGGCCTGCTGCGACCAGGTCGTCCCCGCCCGCGTGAACACATACACCGCACCTGACGTTTCCGCCGAGTCGTTCTCCTGATTGCCGTTGATGCCCGCGGCGTTGCTGTCTTCCGCGTTGGCGCCGACGGCGATCGTGTTCCCGTCGTCGCTGATCGTGACGGAGAATCCAAATTGATCGCCCTCGGCAAAGTTGTCGCCCTGAGCAGGCTTGCCCGTGTTCGACGCTTTCAGATACGCCTGCTGCGTCCATCGGCCGCCGGCGCGCGTGAAGACATAGACCGCACCCGCCTGTGGAATCGACGTGTCGTTCTGGTTGCCGTTGACGCCCTTCGCGTTGCTCGGCTCGAAGTACGCGGACACGGCCATCGTGTTGCCATCGGCGCTGAGCGCCACGGCATGACCGAAGTTCGCGCTCATCCGGGGGTTCGACGCCTTGACGTACGCCTGCTGCACCCAGTTGCTGCCGTTGCGCGTGAACACGTAAACGGCGCCGGACCCGAAGAGTGACGTGTCGGTCTGATTGCCGTTGACCCCGCTCGACTTGCTGCTTTCGTCAGGAGCGCCGACTGCGAGCGTGCTGCCATCGTCGCTGATCGCGACCGAATCGCCGAGCAGCGTTCCGCCGTTGCCGAAGTGATCGCCGGCGTGCGCATTCGACGCTTTGAGATATGCGGTCTGCCGTACTGTCGCGGACCGCGCCGACGATTGCGCGGTCGCCTGAATGCCTCCAAGCAGCATCGCGATCGACAGCCCGATGCCGCAGGTCAGTAGTCCGCCCTTCATCCTGCCTCCGAATGAACGAGAAGATAGCGTCACGAATAAGACCCGGCGCAAAACCGCGCTTGGCTCGTCGAAGCTCGGACGAGCGAAGGCGGCCGCCGGGTTGTCATCCTATCCTGATCGTCGCTCGAAGGAATCAGGAATCAGGTGTCAGGATTCAGGGCTGGGCCAGCAATCAGGTCGAAGCGATCGGGTCGCGTTCCTCTGGCATGATTCCATCGGTCTGATTCCAGGCCCAGCCCTGAATCCCGATTCCCGATACCTGATTCCTGCGATCTACTGGATCCGCGTCAATTGTCCGCGCGCGAAGCCACCCGGGTTCACCGGCGAGTGGACGTTGAAGTACCAGCCAGCCGGGTTCTCCAGAATGCTTTGCATCGTCGCCGCGTCGACGGGAATGTCGCGCGCGGTGAATTGACCGGTGCCGCCATCGAGCGTGAACGGCGACACGCCGGAGAGACCCGTGTTGACGATGACCGGCCCGTTTATGCCTGCGGCGCCGCGATGGATATGTGCGCCGACGACGCTGCTGGTCGAATTGAAGCCGCTCAACTGAAACGTCATCGTGGCAAACCCGCCTGTGACAGCATTCGAGCTGTCACGTGTGACGGTCATCGATATCTGTGCCGCGCCGGTGCCACCAGACTCGGCGCCGGTAATCGCCGGATTCTCATTCGCCGGGCTCAGTTGCGCGACGAATACCGCCTGGGCTCCGGTCGATGGCGCGGTGGGATTGTCTTCGCACGCCACTCCGAGCGCGCACACGCAAAGGATTGCAAGCCTCAGTCTCATCTGTGCCTCCGCCGTTCGATCGGCAGCGTAGCTGCACGACCCAGCAAAACACAAGTCCGACGTGTTCAAAGGATCCGCCAGAACCTCACGACCACCTCGGACGGATAGCGTTCACCAACGCCGATAAAAAGCGATCGCATCAGCCACTGCAGGTGCGGAGCGGCGGTTTCAAACGTCGGATGCGTGCGGAAGTAGACGAGCGCCGGATCGACGACCTTGCCAGCCAGCAGCTTGTTCATCACGTCACTTGGCGCATGCCGCATTCCGGCGTTGCGCACCGTGATGAGCGCGCCCTCGTCCGTCTCGAGGGCGTAGCGGCTATCAAGCTGCGAAAAACCATCAGCGTGTATGACCTGCCAGTCGGAGCCGCCGGACAGAATACGGCCGCGCAAGTCCGGCCCTTCAAACGTACCGCCGGTTATCGGCACAAGCCGCCGGCGACCGTGAGGCAGCGCACCAACCTCGACCGCTGCACCGACGAGTGCACGGACTTCAAAAGCAAACTCGAGACTGGGCATGGCACTTCGATCCATCACATCGCGATTGTAATCACCTGACAGAGAATCCCCGCGCTTCGCAAAAATATCGGTGGTCGTACCGATCTCGTTCACAACTGGCGGCTCGTTCGTTTGGATCGGTGTGTCGCTCTCCATTCGAACGCGGCGCGCGCGGGTGATCGCGCCGAGGAGGTCCGCCATGCGACGTCTCTACGCGCTTGCCCTGCTGGTGCTGTTTTCGGTGACGGCCCACGCCCAGTGGTTGAACTTCCCTGAGCCTGGAACCCCGCGCACACGCGACGGCAAACTCGATCTGGCCGCGCCCGCGCCGCGCACGCTCGACGGCAAGCCGGATCTGTCTGGAACGTGGATGCACGAAGTCACCACGCCCGCTGAGATGAAACGGTTGTATGGCGCGCGCATCGACGAGGCGATCAAAGTTGGCGTGCCCGGGATGGAGATCGGCACGCAACACAAGTACGCGGTCAACATCCTCGTCGACCTCAAGCCCGAGGACGTGCCGATGCGGCCGGAAGCGGCCGCTCTTCTGAAGCAGCGCGCCGCGGACCGCGATCCATCGAACGTATGCGCGGGTGTTCCCGGCTGGCCGCTGGCTGGCTTCCTGTCCGAACCCATCAAGATCGTGCAGGCGCCGCGAGAAACGATCGTCCTCTACGAAGCGGGCTCGCTGCATCGGCAGATCTACACGGATGGCCGCGCGTTTCCAAGGGAGTTCGAGTTCCCCGCGTTCCTCGGTTATTCAGTTGGCCGCTGGGAAGGCGATGTGCTGGTCGTCGAAACGGCGGGCTTCAACGACAAGACCGTGCTCGACGGACTTGGACATCCGCACAGCGAAGCGCTGCGCGTCACTGAACGCTTCCACCGCACCGACTACGGACACATGGATGTCGAGATGACGTTCGACGACCCGCAGATGTACAAGAAGCCGTTCACGATCAAGGTGCCGCACGACCTGCAGGCCGACACGGACATCTTCGAGATGTTCTGCGAGAACGAAAAGGACCGCGTCCATATCCAGAACGCGGGCCAATCGCGCACAGCGACGCCGTGAGCCGGAGCGTCTCTCCTATCGTCGTTCGGGCATGAGCGTGACCTTCACGTAGTCACGCATGTTCAGATAGGTCTGCGCCGCCTCCTGGATCTGCGCGCCCGTCAGCGCCGCGATTCGCTGCCGCATGTCGAATACCGATCCGACGTTCGCGGCATCCTTGTCCTGATAACGACGCGAGATCTGACCGAGCAGATACCCGTTGTTCTGGCTCTGCTGCTCGAACTCGCGCTGCAGCGCCGCGCGGATGCGGTTCACCTGATCGGGCGACAGCGTCGTGTCCCTGACGAACGAAATCTCCTTGAACACCTGCTGTACGAGGTTCGTGGTCTGTGCAGGATCGCACGTCCAGTCGATCCGCACGGTGTACTGCGGCCGCGGAAACTTCACGGTCGACGGGTCCGCCTCGATGCTGTACGTAGCGCCGAGCTCCTGCCGGATCTTGTCGAACAGCCTGCCCTGCAGCACCATCGTCATCGCCCGCATCGCCAGGACGTGCGCATCGTCGTAGACGAAGGGACCGGAGAAGACGATGCCCACTTCGCTCTTGGGCGCGATCCCCTTCTGGATCATCCGCTCGACGATGCCGGTCGGCGCCGTGATCGCGAGGTCGCGCCACGTTTCGTGTGCGCGGGTCGCCGGCAGGCTGGCCACATACGTCTCGACGAGCGGCTTGATCATGTCCGGCGTGAAGCTGCCGACGAAGACGAAGGTGAAGTTGCTCGCATCGGCAAAGCGCGCCTTGTAGAACGCGAGCGACTTCGCGAGATCCCACTGATCGACGGTTTCCGGCGTCTCCGGCTGACGCCGCGGATGGTTGCCGCTCAGCGCGCTGCTGACCGTCTGATCGAACACGACGTCAGGACTCGCCAGGCGGTTGGCCAACAGACCCTTGACCTGCGATTTCAACGCGGCAAACGCGATCGGATCGGCACGCGGCTCGGTGAATCGCAGATACATCAGCTGAAACATCGCCTCGAGGTCCTGAGGCGTGCTCCCGCCGACCATGCCCTGCTCGATCTCGCCGATGAATGGCGTGACCTCGACGATCTTACCGACGAGAACCCGATCGAGCGCGGTCGGACTGAAATGCCCGACCCCTCCGGCGCCAATCACATCGTCTGCGGATCGCGCGGGAATGAAGTCGGCATCGCTCGCCACCGACGTTCCGCCAGGTGCCGTCGCACGAAACAGGATCTGATCCTCGCGCAGCGTCGTCGGCTTGATGACGACGGTGGCGCCGTTCGACAGCGTCCATTCGGTGATTCCCGCCTCGGCGTGAGTGGTGGTCTTGACGATCGATCCACGCGTCGGCGGCCCCTCCATGAGGGACTGCGCCGTCGTCGTGTCCACATACGCGTCGAGACGCTTCTCCGAAGCCGCCTTGACCGCCGCGGCCAGCTGCGTCTCGTTCGGCAGCGTGACGCCGGTACCTTCAGGGGCAGAGACGATCACCAGTCGATTCTGCTCGGGGAACCAGTCGCGGGTGAGCGCGTTGATCTCGGCCAGCGTGATTTCCGGCACGAACCGGCGATTGAACGCAAGCTCCTGCCAGATGGTGGGCAACGCTTCGCTCTGGAGGAAATTGCGCGTGTACTCATCGGCGCGACTCGATGATTCCCGGTCGGGACTTTCGGTGACGCTCCGTTCGTAACCGAGCAACCGTGACTGCTTGGCGCGCGCGAGCTCAGTTTCGGTGAAACCGAATCGCTCGACGCGGTGCAATTCGGTCAGGAGTGCCTCGAGCCCGGACGCGACACCTCCATTGGGAACCAGCGCCTCGAGCACCGCTTCGTCTTTGGTCCGCGGCGTCTGGAACAACTGTCGGCTTGCGGCCACTCTGAGGAACGGCGGATTCTCGCGCTGCATCAGCTCTTCGAGCCGCGCATCCAGCATGTCGCCGAACAACTGGTCGCGCATGATGTCGCGATAGCCGCCAACCGTATCCTGCCGTCGCGCGGGTCGCAGGTTGCTGATCGCCACGGACGTCGCCGTCGATTCCTGATCCGTCACGATGGTGTACTTGGTGCCGGGATGCTCGGGCACGTCGAAGATCGGCCGCGGCCGGGCGGGAGATGGCGGGGTCAGCGACGTGAAATGCGCCCTGATCATCCCGACTGTGGCAGCGGTGTTGATGTCGCCAACGACGATCACCGCCATCAGGTCAGGTCGATACCAATCCTTGTAGAACCGCAGCAGCTGCTCACGGGTCGCGCGCTGAATGATGTCGGGATTGCCGATCGGCGTTCGGTCCGCATACCGCGATCCTTCGAGCTCCGAGCGACGGACCTTGTCGCCGATACGCTCGCCCGCACCGAGGTGCAGTCGCCATTCGGACAGCACGATGCCGCGTTCACGCTCGATCGCGGCCTGGTCGAAGGTGGCCGCCTGCGCCCAGTCCTCCAGCACGAGCAACGCGCGATCCAGCACGTCGGGCGAATCGGTCGGCACGCGCAGCGTGTATGACGTTTCGTCGTAGCTCGTCGCCGCGTTCGCGTCAGGGCCGATACCCAAGCCGAGCGAGGACAGGAAGTCGATGATTCCCTGCCGCGGGAAATGCGTCGTCCCCTCGAACAGCATGTGCTCGACGAAGTGCGCCAATCCCAGCTGGTCGGCATCCTCGAGCACCGACCCGGCTTTGACGACGAGCCGGAGCTCGACGCGACCGGCGGGCCTCGGGTTCGGACGGACGTAATAGCGCAGCCCGTTCGGCAGCGTCCCGATCGTCGCCTCGGGATCGATCGGCATCAACTGCGTCAGCGGATACGACGCGACGGAAGCAGCCGACGTCTCGCGTCCCGGAAGCGTCTGCGCGGACGGACCCGTGCAGAGGAGGACGCCGACGACGAGGCTGTAGAAGGCGACGCGAAGGCGCGAACACGTCATACAGTCATCCTACTTGACGGGTGGGTGAAGCGTTACTGCGTCCCGCGTGGAGAAACGGCCGCGATCTCGTGCACGCGGGTCGTCACGATGCGGCGACCGTCGTGCATCAGTTCCATCGAGAACCCGCGGTGAATCGCGCGGAGCTTGAGGAAACTCCCGCCGAGCGAGCAGCCTGCGATGCGTGCGCGCGTATGCTCGGGAAAGAATGCGCCGCCGCGCACCAGGACGTCTCCCGTGCCCGGCGACAGCACGGTCAGTTCATAGGTCGTGTTTCGCGTGCGGACCGTGAACTGCTCGAGGCCGGCGAGCGCATCAATCTGGACGCCGCCGCTCCAGTCGAGCTCGGCCCATCGACGAAGGTCGCACGCCACGGCGGGCGCGCGGAAAATGCCCGTAGCAGTCGCAGTCACGTCAGGAACCCGTATTCTAAACCACCCGCCCGTTTCTCACTTTTTCAGCAGGGCCGGCCAGTTGAGGATGACCGTCAGCGGTGGCGCCGCCGACTGCGGCAGCAGTTGCTGCACGACGAAGCGCTGTCCATCGCGGGTCACGTCGTACGGATAGCTGTTGCCCAGCGGCATCGACGTCGAGAACAGACGATGTGGGGTGCCCAGCTCGACGCCGGCCGATCCCAGCCGGACGTCCACGGCCATGATCGCCTGCGAGTCCTGCGTCGCCGTGACGTAGAACACCTCCCTACCGTCCCCGCGCCATCGCGGCGATCGTCCCCCTGCGGTCGACACCTGCCATTTCCCGCTCGACGGTGGAAATGTCTGGAGGTAGATTTCGTCCCGTCCGGATTCGTTGGACATATACGCGACCCATTTGCCGTCCGGCGAGAACTGGCCTGAACTGTCGGCAAACGGCGTACGGACGACGGGGATGGGCTTCGCGTCGCCGCTGAGCGGCCACGCCCAGATGTTGTCACCGAGATCGGTCGCGTATTCGGAGTAGAGCAGGTATCGTCCGTCCGGACTCCAGTCGTTCAGCACCTTGTTGGACCCACCAACACTGACCACCTGATCGGGACCGGCTCCACGCGCGTCCTTGCGAAAGAGCTGATACGTGCCACTCCGGTCCGACCCGAACGCAACCTGCTGTCCGTCGGGTGACCAGACGGGCCACGTCTCGCGCGCCGTGTCGAACGTCAGACGGCTCATCGTCCGGCGCGCCACGTCCAGCACCCACTGGTCATCGCGCCCCGCCGAATCGCGCACGCCGATGGCGATGCGTTGCGCGTCGGGCGACAGGCGCATCGACGAAAAGATGTTTTCCGTCCCTGCATCGCCGAGCGCGCTGCCACCACGGTCGAACCACGCCAGCTTCGCACGGTCGCGCACGCTGCCACCCCGTCCGACCACCAACGTGCGCATATCGGCGACCCAGAAGCTCGCCCGCCTGCTGTTGATGGCAACAGTGACATCGGTCACGATCGGGACGGCTTCGCCGCTGAGTATCAAGGTCCGCGGATCGAATGTCTGCGCCAGCAGCGTCGCGTCGCGAACAAACAGAAGATGGCCGGGTCCATCGTCTTCGCCAGCGGCATAGAGGGCCTTGTAAGTCGCGGCCAGCAACTGACGCTCGTCGTTCGGATGACCAATCGAGCTCACCCAGATTCCACCACCCTGCGAGCTGGATCCGAAAGGCGCGAAGAGATAAATGAACCGATCACCGTCGGGAAGGAACATCGGAAACATGCGGATGCGCGCCTGGCTGGCGGACTGTTCCGGCAGCACGAGCGACGCGGCGCCGCCTGACGCGGGAACCGTATAGAGTCCGCCTCTCGCCGCGAACAGCAGCACACCATTGCGATTCCATGTGCCTCCGCCTGCCCTGGGCGCGTCGGCCAGCACGAACGGGGTGCCGCCGGTCAGGTCTACTCGCTTCAGCTTCCCGTCGGCGAAAAACGCGATCGTCGAACTGTCCGGCGACCAGAACGGAAAATCGGCGTCGGCTGTTCCTGCCAGCGGCCGGGCGGCGAGCTCGTCGATCGGTCGGACGTATAACAGGTTCGCGCCGCCCTGTTGGCCGTCGACTCCGCTGAACACGAGCGCCCGTCCGTTCGGCGCCACGGCGGCACCCGTGAACAAATCGCGGAACGTACGTGCCGGCGATGGCCCGACGGTGAACTGCGCCGTCACCGGCGTTGCAGCCGGTCGCGTTGCTGCCCACACGACCATCGCGATGACGGCACTGACCGCAAGCGCGGCGATCGCCCACGGGAACACGACGCGCGTGCGTGCCGGTGTTCGTACGATCGCCGAGTCTGCGTCGTCCAGGAGTCGCCACGCATCGCCGATGTCGCGCAGGCGCTTCCGCGGATCTTTCTCGAGACAGCTGTCGATCAGCCGGCGCAGACGCGCGGGGACCCCGGTCCACTCCGGCTCGCCACGAATCACGGCCGCCATCACCTCGCCGACGTCGTCACCGGTGAACGCACGGCGGCCGGTCACCATCTCGTACAGCACGCAGCCGAACGCCCAGATGTCGGCGCGTTTGTCGACGGCCTTGCCACGTGCCTGTTCGGGGGACATGTAGGCCGCGGTGCCGAGGAGCATGCCGACGCCCGTCGCCATCACGGGCGAGGTGATCGTCGGCGACATCGACAACGCATTCGGGCCCTTCGGCGCGTTCGAGACGCTCGGCTCGTTGAGTTTCGCGAGCCCGAAGTCCAATACCTTCCCGGTACCGTCCGGACGAGCCTTGATATTCGCCGGCTTGACATCG
>Ga0111539_10011041_pt1 | contig 11362 bp, 6 predicted proteins | sample RhiMethybrSRZTD1_FD_79667 | JGI IMG/M metagenome (GOLD analysis project Ga0111539, IMG submission 79667) | Populus rhizosphere microbial communities from Tennessee, USA - Rhizosphere MetaG P. TD hybrid SRZTD1 (version 2) (version 2) | ecosystem: Host-associated > Plants > Roots > Rhizosphere >...
CTCTGGCCCAGCTCGTGATTTTCACCGCGGCAGGCACACCCGCCTTGCATGGTTGATTATTCGGCGTATACAGAAAACTGGCGTCGAGACCTACGCCGTTGTTCTTGCAAAAATCCAAAGCCGGCTCGAACGTCCAGCCTCCGGCGCAACAGTTGCCGCAGCCACAGTAGAAGAGGTGCGCCTCGGAGAGATTCATGTCGAGCGTGGGGTCGTTACAGGCGATGTTGAGGCGCGCCTCGATCGCCGCCAGAATAGAGAAAGACACGCAGGCGCTGCACTCGAACTGGTCCTTAACCGGCGTAATCCAATTGCCGCCTTTACTACGCCAGTCGACGGACGGCGGAGGGGCCGCAAACTCGGCCGCCAATTCCCGCACCTGCTCGGACGCCCGAATCGCCATCGAGGTAGCGGCAATTTGTTCTTCGCTTATCACCAGGCCGAGACGCGCTTGCTGCGACTCGAAGCTCAGGTGCGCTAACGGCGTCGCCCCTGCCCTCCAGCGAGCACCGGCTGATTCGATCTCGTTTTGTAGGTATGCCGCGTTGAAGCTCTCGCCAAATTCTGTTTTTTGAGGGTTGTTCTTGTCGGGCATTTCGTCCTCCGTTTCGAAACATTGCTTGATGGGATACTGAGATAGCGTGATGCGGCCGGCGCACCCCTCAACTTCTAATGAAGCCGAACCGTAAAACGTTTCTGCGACGCGACAAAACTCTATTGTATTTGCGGCAGTGCGTGGTCATAATGCCGCAGACACTCCAAATCTTCCTGGTCTATTACTCCCTATGACGGATTGGGAACTCGCCGAAGAATCTTTAAGTGTCTTTAACAAACTCGACGCGCAAAGCTCTCGCGAAATGAAATGAACCCGAAATCCTTATATCCATGGAGACATAGAAACTTCCAGGGAACTTCGACACAGTCCGGCGAGGGTATGATTTTTAGTCCACTATTGAGAAGCGCAGCGATCGTGGTGCTGGTGCTCGCGGCAGCTTTTGGCGTATGGCGCCTCGTAGTTTATCGATCTCCGGTCGATCGGGGAATAGCCGCGCTGAATGAGGCGTTCGCGGCACAACGTCCGTTGCAGTCGCGGGTCACCGATCTGGGTTACGCCCGCTATTCGAGTACGCGTGGCGATAAGTCGACCGTCGACCAGAGAGCATTGGATCTTTCCTCGGTCCTGCTTCAAACCGCGCTCCACGACAAGCCGTCAGCCCAGACACGCCACGCTGTAGGACGTCTCTATCTCGTGAAAGGTGAGTTCGATCGAGCAATCACAGAATTTGAAGATGCGCTGAAGACGTCACCAACGAACGCTCGGCTACAGAGCGATCTCGGCGCCGCCCTGCTCGAAAACGGCAAACTCGAACGCCGCGATGATGAATCGGGACGAAGCGAAACGACGCTCGCGGGCAGCTACGAACATTTGAATGAGGCATTAACACTTGACGATTCCCTGCTCGATGCTCGTTTCAATCGTGCACTGCTGTACGAAGCAATGGGACTGGATCCGCAAGCGCTCGCCGACTGGGAAAAGTATCTGAGTCTCGATTCGAATTCACAATGGGCTGCTGAAGTTCGCACCCATATCGAGGAGATCCGCAAGCGAAGCGAACGAGCGTCCAAACGCGAAGCTGACTTGTTCACCGAGTTCACGAACGCGCAGCAAGCCGGAGCGGACGAGCAGATGTGGCAAGTGTTCAGCAAGAGTCATCTGCGCACCGGCAACTACATCGCGAATTCGATCGTCGACAAGTATCTCGAGGCAGCGACCGCGGGGCGCAAAGACGAAGCGGACAAATGGTCGCAGGCTTTGTTCCGCATGGGCGAACTCGCGCGCGCGCAATCCGGCGACTCGTTCACATCGGACATGAGCCGGGCTTACAGCAACGCTTCGGCGGATCGGCTCACGCGTTTTCAAAAAGCGCGCGCTCTGATGAAGCTCGCTTATTCGCAGTTCAGCCAATCGAAGCATGACGAAGCTGCGGCAGCGTACGATCAGGCGAAAGCTCTATTCGCGCAACTCGGCGACGATCCGGAGGCGTTATTCGCCGAGTTCTGGATGGCGTTTTGTTTCGTGCAGCGTGGCGACACGCAGCAAGCGCTACCGATACTCAAACAGATCGAAACGCAATCCGCCGGCAGAAACTACAAGTGGTTAGGCGCGATGGCGCAAAACGGATTCGCTAACCTGCACGAGCGTTCAACCGAGTACTCACAAATGGTCGCGAATTGCTGGGCCTCGTACGAACTCTCAACGCAGATTTCGGACGACAACGGTTCGTTGCGGGCGCTGAACATGCTTGCCGCCACTTACCGGCGTCTCGGCAACTATCGTCAGTCGCTTAACTTCGCCCGGAAAGGTCTTGAGCTTGGACGCGACATCGCGGCGGACAACAGCCAGATGATCGGGTTTTATGCCACCAGCGCGTGGAGTTTCAATTCGTTGGGCCGTTCCGCCGTCGCACTCGAGTACGAAAAACAGGCCCTGACGCTCGCGCAGGCACTGAACAACCCGCTGGCTCAGTCGCGGTACCACGTGCAGATGGGCTTGATTCAGGGAATGCTCAAGAAATACGACGACGCGATAAAGAGCATTCAAACCGGAATCGATATCGCTAAACAGTTGGGCCAGCAAAAGCTGGGATTGGAGATGGTCGCTTACGGAAAGTTTTACCTGGCCCGCGCCTACAGGAACACGAACCAGTTTGACGCCGCGCTCGGTGCGTTGAGCGAAGTCGAAACGTTTTCACGCGACAACCAACAAGTGTGGCTATTGCATGAAACCCAAAAGGAGCAACTTCTCACGCGGCTCGCCAGGGGTGAAACCGAAACAGCGCGGCAGGCGCTGACGCTTGTTCTCGACGCTTACGAACAACAACGCCACACCATCATCGAGGAAAGCAACCGCAACACCTTCTTCGACAAGGAGCAGAGCATCTACGACGTCGCGATCGACTTCGCAGCGTCAAAGCTGGACGACCCGGTTCAGAGTTTCAACTACGCAGAAAAATCTCGCGCGCGATCGCGGTTGGACACGTTCGACGCCGGTTGGACCGTCAAAAACAACAGTGCACAAGGTCCCGACCTGCAATTCTCGACGTCAGAGAAGCCCGCTTCGTTGGACGAGATAAAGAAACAGTTACCCAGTCAGGTCCAGTTGCTCGAGTTTGCGCTGCTCAAGGACAAGCTGATCATCTGGTACGTAACGAACAACCGGTTCGAGACTAAGACCGTACCAACGGGCAGCGACGAGGTGGCAGCGAAAGTCGACCAGCTACTGAATCTCGTTTCGCGGCCACCACGCGACGACAACACGCAACCGCTGAAGCCGGCAACAGAGCTTTACGATCTATTGATTCAACCTGTGGCGGAGTTTCTGGATCGAGGTAAGCAGTTGTGTGTCGTGCCTGATAAGTCGCTGAACCTCGTTCCGTTCGACGTGCTGTTCTCGTCGTCGACGCAGAAGTATCTGATCGAAGACTTCGCGTTGATTTATGCGTCGAGTGCAAACACATTTGTGCGCGACACGATCTTCGCCGGCAAAAAAGATCTCGGTCAGCGCGAGTCGCTACTCGGAGTCGGGAATCCGAAATTCGATCGCAGAGCATTTCCCGCTCTCGCGGATCTGCCGTCAGCGGCGAAAGAAGTTTCCGATATTCGCGGGTTTTACGACTCGGCCACGATTCTCAAGGAAGCCGAGCCTACCAAGGCGCGAGTCGAAGCCGCACTAAGCACTGCCGACGTGCTTCACTTCGCGACGCATTACCTCGCCGATTCAAACTCGATGATGCTTTCAAAACTGGTGCTTGCGGCCGGCAAACAGGAATCGGACACGGTGCTCTACGCGCATGAGATCTATCGTTTGAAACCCCTTAAGTCGCGGCTCGTCGTACTCGCAGGTTGCGAAACCGGAGTCGAGGGTTATTTCAACTCGGAAGGCGCGATGGGCCTGGCGCGTCCGTTCAAAGTGGCGGGTGTGCCCGTTGTCATTGCGAGCCTTTGGCCCGTCGACTCAGACGCCACCACCGACTTGATGATCAATTTCCACCGCCTGCGTAAACGCGAGGGTCGTGTTTCGGCCGAAGCTCTTCGGCAAGCGCAGGTGCAGATGCTTAGATTCCACCCCAATCCTGCTTACCACCATCCGTATTATTGGGGTTCGTTTGTCCAGACGGGTGGTTACAGCAATTACTAACTACTTGAGAGGGAGAGTAATGACATGATGCCAGATAACAACGCCCCTCCAGGGCAAGACCCAGTCCCCGCAACCTTACTTCCAGACCGTCGCGCGACCATTCAGTTCGATGGACTGATCCTTGGCGCCTACGACGAAGACAAAAAAACCTACCAGGCTGGAGTTCACATTCAGGCGGAACATCACCACGTGGTTCTTACGGTGGTCCGCAAGGAAGATAACCAGCCACTTTTTCCAGTAAACCCCGATGACTGGGACGGCTCGCACGAAAGGGTCCAGGCGCTCGCGCCGTTTTGGATGTTTGTCGACTCCGGCAACGGTCTTCAGCCAGGGGAGGCCGACGCGACCTTGTACAATCTTGACGATCCGAAGGATCCACTCTCGTTCGGAAAAGTCTTCAACTTCGAGAAGCTGTATGACCGGGCGTTACAAATCGATCTCGACCGATTGGCCGTCTTCAATTTCCCAAACGGCACATCGTACTCGGCGCTCAACACCAACGCGCAACTGGACGAACTCCCGGCACGTGCGGGGGCGGCAGTGCCACCGCCGAACGCCATCAACGTTTCAACTCTCGGAGCAATCGACATCGATCAGGTCGGCGGCGGCGAGATACAACGGGACCTGGTGTTTGTCAGTAGCAAGCGGGCGGAACCGTTCTTCAGACTGCCGCTTGTTCCGGAAGCGACGTACGAGATCAAAGTGCTGAATGTACCGGAAGCCCACGTTCATCCGGCGCCGGCGCCGGCAGCTCCGGGGCACACCCATCCACCTCCGGTGCCTGCAGAGCAGCACTTCCTTCAGTACTACGAGTTGTTCGCACTCAAACCGGGAGAGGACAAGTTTGTCGTTAGCCCTGCGGTTGGAACGAATTTCGGGAGTACAGACTCGCCCCCTTGCATCGGCGGCGCCGGCAGCACGAAGGGCGGATTGAGCGGTGGCGGCGGCTGATTCGCGCCCTTTGACCCAGGGCTAGCAGTTCGGTGGTCAGCGCGCGCGGCTACCACCGAACATGCCATTAAGTTTTCGATCTCCTTTGCAATTGACCTCTCGTCTGGGCCTCGATCGGCCCTCTGTCGAATCTCACATATCAATAACGCTCAACCTTCCCCGGAAACTTTTGAAACACTCACGTGGCAAGGTCTTCCCCTCCCGGCCCAGTACGACATCCGACACATTAACGACTCACCCCGACTGAAAACGCTTCGCCCCTGCTGAAAACGTTTGCTGTGGAGGTTTCTATGAAGTTTCGATTCGTGCAATTGGCATTCTTTTGTCTACTCGCCATCGGTCTCGCAACCAGCGCATCCGCCGCGACTGTTCCAACAGGATTCACCGACGCAATCGTCGCCGGAGGTCTCAACAATCCGACTGCGATGGCGCTCGCTCCGGACGGCCGCATCTTCGTTTGCCAACAGGGTGGCGCGCTGCGCGTGATCAAGAACGGCGCACTGCTGCCAACTCCATTTCTCACCGTGACCGTCGACTCGCAAGGCGAGCGTGGACTGCTGGGCATCGCTTTCGATCCAAATTTCGTTTCCAATCAATTGGTCTATATCTACTACACAGCGACTACTCCAGCGATTCACAACCGCATCAGCCGTTTCACTGCCAACGGCGACGTGGCGCTGGCCGGAAGCGAAACGATCATCATGGACCTCCCGAATCTCAGCACCGCCACCAATCACAACGGCGGCGCGATGCACTTCGGACCAGACGGCAATCTCTTCGTCGCCGTCGGCGAGAACGCGAACGGTGCGAATGCGCAATCGTTGTCGACTCGTCTCGGCAAAATGTTGCGCATGACGTCTACCGGCGGTGTTCCACCTGACAATCCGTTCATCAACCAAACCACTGGCGCAAACCAAACTATCTGGGCGCTCGGTCTGCGCAACCCGTTCACGTTCTCGTTTCAACGCGGCACCACGCGGATGTTCATCAACGACGTCGGTCAGAACACGTGGGAAGAGATCAACGATGGCATCGCCGGATCGAACTACGGTTGGCCCACGTGCGAAGGTTTTTGCAATCCGCCTAATGCGAATTTCCGCGATCCGATCTTCGCTTACATGAACGATGCGCAAACGTGCGCGATCACCGGCGGCGCGTTTTACAACCCGCAATCGCCACAGTTTCCAGCAAACTTCGTCGGCAACTATTTCTTCGCGGACTTCTGCGGCGGTTGGATCAGACGACTCGACCCTGCGGCGGGCAATGCTGTTTCGGATTTCGCGACCGGCATCTCGTCGCCAGTGGATCTGCAGGTCTCGCCAGACGGATTTCTTTATTACCTGGCGCGGGGCGCGGGTTCAGTGAACCGGATCGGATTCTCAGCGGGAGACAACATCGCACCGACAGTCGCGATCACGGATCCGGCGAACGGCGCAACTGTCCCGCGCAAGTCAAACGTAACGATCACGGCTACGGCGACTGACAACGTCGGTGTTTCGCGCGTTGAGTTTTTAGTTAACGGCGCGTTGCAATGCACGGACACCGCAGCGCCGTACAGTTGTGTTTGGCGAGTGCCGAACCCAATGAACCGGAACCATCAAATCCAGGCGCGTGCGTTTGATGCCGCCGGCAACAACGCGACCGCTACGATTCAGGTGCGATCGAATTGATCCGCGTTACTTGAGAATTGCGGCTTGTGCGCTCAGGTTCAGCAGGTGCCAGCGCGGGAAGGTGAAGGCCTCGATGGGCCTGAGCCGCACGTAGGCAGTTTGAAAGTAGAGACGTTCCGGCGAGGGCCACTCCAGCCGGATGATCGGGTTGAACGACGCCGGCTCTCGCGAGCTTGATGGTGAAGGCGAGGGCGAAGGAGATGCGGCAGGCGATGCAGATGGGGACGGCGCGGCTTTTCGCGCGGCCGCTTCATCGTAAGCGACTGAGGCGCTGAGCAGGCCCTCGCGCAAAGCGATGCGCGCCTGTGTCGGCGTTTTTGACGTGGCATCGTAGATCGCGACGTCCGTGTTGAAAGCCGTCGCGACTTTGGAAGCATCAGGCGACCAAACCGGCAATGCTTCGGTTAGACCATCGTCGAGCAGCCGTTCGGAACCGTCGAGCATCAGCAAACGCGGACGGCCCGCGGGCGTCTTCGACTGACGCTCGCGTTCGCTCCATTCATCTTCCTTGCACGCCAGCGCGACCAGCGCGTGTCCATCCGGCGCCCAGGCAAAGTAAAAGTAGATCAACCCTTCGCGAGCAGTGAGCGGCTTCAGATCGTAACCATCGCGGTTGCTGATGTAGATCTGTTCCGTGGTGAAGCTTGCTACCGGCGCGAAGAACGGAGCAACTGACGGCGACGGCAGCGGTGATAGCGATGGATCGGGCAGAACGTCGGGCGGCGGAGTTGGCGTCGGATTCGCCGCGGCACGTTTACGAGCGATGAAGTTGATCGAGTTTCCGTCCGGAGACCACGAAACGGTTTCCGGGAAGTAGCACGAAAGATCCGGCGGGACCACGTTGCGAAGAAACTGTCCCTCGGCGTTGTAGAGATCGATGCGAAAAGCGGCGCCTGGTTCGTCGGCAGCCGCGTAAACCGCGAGCACTCTTCTTCCATCCGGCGATTTCACTGTGCGCAAGAGCGCATCGTCCGTGCGCTTCGTGGAAAAATCGGTAGCGATTGTTTCCACTTTGTCGAGCGGATCGTCGGCCTCGATGGTGGTCGTAGGCGGCGTCGTGTCAGGCGTCAACCGGTAAGCAAGGTTTTGCGATGGCACGTCGCGCAGCACACGCGGCCGCACGTCCTGACGTTGGACGACAGACTTACATCCGGCGGCGATGACCAGCGTGGCGAGTATTGTGAAAACGCAGGAGGTCGGTGTTCGTCGTGACATCCGTTATCGATTGATTGGCACGGGTGGCTGGGCGCGCTCCTCGCGATCGTTTATCAACTCACGAACCAGAGCAGGATGCAGCGCCAACAGCGCCCGAATCGTACTGCGTGGTGAAAGATGGTCCTCGTCGCCTTCGTCGATCTCGACGCAATTGTGTTGGATCGAACGAGCCAACCGGCGCGCGATCGACTCGTAACCCGGGGTGTCCGTAACGTAAGCGCGCACAGCCATCGCGCCGATCAGATCGCAGGTGATCTCTTCGCCGCGTTGTCCCTGCACGTCGAGCCCCGTCAAGTCCGACGCCTTGTTTCCAACAGCGTTGACGAGCAATCGCAAACTGTCGTTCTCGCCGTCGGCGATATGCATCAACTCGTGCGCGAGCACGCTGATCATTCCTTCATCGGAACGAAGCCCGGCGAGAAAGATCGTACCGAACGTTATTACTTGCGGGCGGCTCAGAAACACTGACGCGTTGTCGCGCGAGTCCATATCGGGCCTGACTCGCTTCACGGCGTTGACGCGTGCAATCGCCTGTTGAATGCGCCTATCGAACCGCCTCGACTGCTGAAGGTTGTACTCGACGACGAGTTGCCGCAGCGACGAGATGACGAGCGCCTTCGCCATCGGCAACAGCTTTTGCGCACGCTGCGCGCCGGCCTGCGCGTCAGGATGATGGATCGGCAACGACGGGCGCGCCTGCATCTCGTCGATCGCCACACTGCTCTTCGGATCGAGTTTCGCTTGCGTGCAAACTACGCCACTCGCTTCTTCGAGCAGCGCCCGCGCTTCGGCGGTCATCGTTGCCCGCGGCCGCGTCGTATGCGATCCAGGCTTCTCCGCTTTTCGTTCCGGAGGGCGCTGTGCGAGCGATCCGCTCAACAACAGGCAAATCAGAATTACGGATCCAATAAATCTGTGTTTGGAAGAGCCCATAATCAGCGATGCCGCCAAACTGGTTTGCGTTTTTCCATGAACGCCTTGATGCCTTCGTTTGCGTCGGCAGTCTTCATCAACTCATGAAGGTAGATATTTTCCTGCTCCGTCAAAGCCTCGTCCAGCGTTCGGCCGTGGCCGAGATCCATCGAACGCCGGACGAATTCGAGCGACGTGCCCGAAAGCTCCTTTAGTTTAGCAGTCACTTCGAGCAATTTGGGTTCGAGATGAGGTCCGGGAACCACATGGTTGCACAAACCAAGCCGCCCCGCCGCAACCGCGTCGATTATTTCACCCGTCAGAATCAGCTCGCGCGCCCTTTTTTCGCCGATGACCAGCGGCAGCAGAATCGTCGCCACCGGCGGAAACACGCCGAGCTTGATCTCCGGCAGACCAAACCGCGATCGATCCGAAGCGATCACGATGTCGCACGCCAACACGAGTTCACAGCCACCGCCAAGCGCCGCACCGTCGACGACCGCGATTACCGGCTTCGCGATCTGCTCGAGCTGGCGAAAGATCGCGTGAAACGAATCAAGCATCTGGTAGATCGTTTCCTGAACGTGTTCCTCGATCGCGACTCCTGCGCTGAAAGCGCGACAGTCTTTGTCGGCGGCAAACACGATCGCCACGATCTCGCGACGCGCTGACTCGCCGAGCGCTGCTGTAATCTCGCGCATCATCTCGATGTTGAAAACATTCAGCGGCGGCCGCGCAAACGTGATGCGCGCCACGCGATCGTCGACCTGAAACCGGATGTGTTGATACTCGGAAGACATCTTTTTAAGCTTAGTCAGTGGTCAGTTGTACGCGGTTGTAGCATCGACCACTGACCACTGACCACTGACTACTGACCTCCCAACCAACTACGAAGCATCTTCTTCTGCGCTTCTGTTTGTGCCGGCAGGGGAACGATGCGGTAAGTGCCGTCGGCCCGCCCACCCAGCTTGATCAATAGAGTACTCAATTCATCGAAACGGAAGATCGTTAAATTGATCAGATCGCCCGGTTTCTTCTCCGCGAGGCGCGCGATGAAGAAGTCGCGCGTCACGCGCGCATTGTCGAGGGCAACGATCTGATCGCCGGTGTTCAGCCCCTGATCGTAAGCGGGCGAGCCGGCGTAAACGCGAGCAACCATCAATCGATCTTGCTCCTGTCGCAGGTCAGCTCCAAACTCGACGCGCTGCGCGGGCTGACCGGTGGGTCCGAGCACTGCCGTATCCAGACGCAAACCGACAGTTTCAAGCGCCGCGTTGTAATTGAGCTCATCTGTCCCGCGCACGTACTTCGCGAAAAACTCTTCCAGACTACCGCCCGCCGCCGTCTCGCAAATCCGCTGAAACTCGGCTGGTGTGTAGTTGCGTTTCTTCTTGAAAAACTCGGTGTAAAGCGTGCGCATCACGTCGTCGAGCGACTTCGCGCCGTTGCTTCGTTTGCGGATCTCGAGGTCAAGCAAGAGACCGAGGATCGCGCCCTTGTCGTAGTAAGAGACCTGCGAATTGATCGTGTTCTCGTCAGGACGGTAAAACTTCACCCAGGCATCAAAGCTCGACTCTTCAACGCTCTGGACCAGCCGGCCCGGCGTGTTCTGCAACTGCTGAATCGCGCGTGCTGTCGCGGTGATGAAATCGCCATCGCTGATCAATCCCGCGCGTCGCAACGCCAGATCGGCATAGTAGTCGGTGATTCCCTCGGCGACCCAGAGCAGCTTCGTGTAGTTCTCTTTCGTGTAATCGAATGGACCAAGCGCGTCGGGACGGATCCGTTTGACGTTCCAAAGATGGAAAAACTCGTGCGCGACGAGCGAGAGAAAGCCGCGGTAGTCGCGTTGCGTTTGCTCGCCTGCGTTCGGCGACGACGACGTCGTGCGATCGCCGCGCGCGATCGTGAAACCGAAACGAGAGTAGCCAAGCGACGTCGAGTTCAGGTGTTCGAGTCCGCCGCCGGCGTTTGCGCGCAGGTGAAGGATGAACGTGTAATCGCGATACGGAACTTCGCCACCCATCAACTCAACTTCCGTTTCGACGATCTTCTGCACGTCGCGACGCATGCGTTCCGGATCGTAGTTGCCTTCACCGTCGATCACGATGCGATGCGGCACGCCCTTCACGTTGAAGACTATGGTCTTGAAGTTACTCACTTCGAACGGCGAGTCGTAAAGGATGTCGAAGTTGTCGGCCAGGAACGTGTTTCGTTGACCGGGCACGGGGGGAAGTCCGGTGGCGATTTTCCACCCGTCCGGCGCCACCACTCGCACCGTCGAAAAATGATCGAGAAAACCCTCGGGATACATCAACAGGTTCGCGTTGTTCCAGTAGCCGTGGCTCGAATTCAGCTCACTGGTCCGAACCGAGAGTTCGTTTGCGTAGACTTTGTACGTCGCATGCCAATCGCGCGA
>Ga0111539_10011042_pt1 | contig 11362 bp, 10 predicted proteins | sample RhiMethybrSRZTD1_FD_79667 | JGI IMG/M metagenome (GOLD analysis project Ga0111539, IMG submission 79667) | Populus rhizosphere microbial communities from Tennessee, USA - Rhizosphere MetaG P. TD hybrid SRZTD1 (version 2) (version 2) | ecosystem: Host-associated > Plants > Roots > Rhizosphere >...
ACTCTCAGGCCGAGAGCACGCGACCAGAACACCGCCTGCCGTGCAGGGTCCTGAGCATCCAGGGTGAGCTGGGCGATGCGGGCGGACATGCGGTGGCCATACCCGCTCCAGGGACGAGTCACACGTCCGGCACGTCGGAGCTGGTGGCGAGTCAGGCGGCCCGTTGACGGCTCACGGCACCCGGCTGGGTGCGCTGGACGTCTACTCCCTGCAGACCTGGGTCTTCGACGACGCGTCGGTCGCCAGCAGGAGGCAAGCGCCAGCGCGCGCATCCAGCGCAGCGCACTCGCCATCGCCCGTCCCCCCTTGAACGTGTCCCGAAACAGCTCGGGAGGAGGATGCACAGTCATGCCTTGCATGAACCTTGGGCACGGTCGCGCGGATGTACCCGTCGCGGTTCTTTGAGACGAGGGGCTCAGGCCACCAGGAACTTCGGTGCGCGTCCGCAGATCCGTTCGACATCACGGCCGGCCCACATCACGGTGAAGTCCGGCCGCACGAGTGCCGCCGCTGCCCTCCCGTTCGCGAGCCACTGGTGCAGGGGCGAACCGGGTTGCACTTCGAGCACTTCGGTACCGCGGTCCGCGAGCAACGATCGTTGCTGCGGTGTGAGTCGTACGCCGGTCACCAGCACGAACCCGCCATGGGTGATGTCGTCGTACCGAACGCCGTCCGCGACGACCACGTTCGGGCACAGCCGTCCGTTGAGCGCCTTGCGCGGTCCGTGTGCTTCCACCAGGGCGGACCGGCGCAAGGGTGGCGTCTCGCTGTCGAGGAGCCGGTCGCGCAGGACGGGGACCCAGTGCAGCCGTGGGGCGATGGCCTTGCGGAGCAGGTCCCCCGCCTTGCCACCCTGGGTCATGGAGACGCCGACCAGCTTCGCAAGCTTGATCAGCGCGCGGGCGTGCGGCTTGCGCTCCACCTCGTAGGTGTCGAGCACCGACTCGGGCAGGTCGCCTGAGAGCACGCCGGCGATCTTCCAGCTGAGGTTCATGGCGTCGCGGACACCGGCGCAGAGCCCCTGCCCGATGAAGGGAGGCGTCAGGTGGGCGGCGTCGCCGAGCAGGAAGACGTTGCGGTCCCGCCAATGGTCGGCCAGCTGGGCGCGGAAATGGTACTCCGCGACGCGTACCAGCTCGAGCTGCTCGCACGGGATTCCTCGGACCCAGGGGCCGATGAGGGGCTGGAGGGCTTCGATTGACTCGAAGTCGGCAGCCGTCTCACCCTCGAGGAGGCGGAACTCCCAGCGGTAGCGGGTCTCCCCGATGCGCATGTACGTCGCGGCGCGCTGGGGGTCGCAGAGCTGGTGGACACCTTCCCACTGGTCGAGCTCGACCATGCTGGCGACGTCGACCACCAGCCACCGTTGCTCGAAGTCGAGGTCCTCCATCGTCGCGCCGATTGCCGTGCGCACCACGCTGTTGGCGCCGTCGCAGCCCAGCACGTAGGTGGCCAGCACGGACCCGGGCTCACTCGTGCGCCGGTCGGTGAAGTCCACCCGGACGCGGCCCTGGCCGTCCTGCGCGACGTCGGTGACCTCGACGTTGCCGCGGAGGGTGACCGTCGTCTGGTCCTCCAGGTTTGTGCGCAGCAGCTGCTCGAGCTCGGGCTGGTCGAACATGTTGGCTCTCGGGTGGCCGTGGCGCCCGGCTTCGCCGGCCCGGTCGAACACCGCGAACACCCGGTGGTCGCGGTCGATCAGCTGCAGCCCGGGGGTGGGCCGGGAGACGGCGGCGAACTGGTCGGCGATCCCGAGCCGCGCCAGGACACGGTAGATCTCGTCGTCGAGGTGCACGGCTCGCGGCTGCGGGTACACGCCGTCCCAGCGGTCCAGCACGAGGCACTCGACGCCGTACTGCCCGAGGAGGGTGGCGGCGCTGACCCCGGCCGGGCCGGCCCCCACGATGACGACGGGGACGGGCTCGGGTCCGGGGTGCTGATCGGGTTTCATCGGAGGTCTCCGACCGCCAGGAGGAGGAAGCTCACGGTCACCAGGCCCAGCACCACTGCCGGGGCCATCTCGCGCAGTCCGTCCCCGTTGCGCAGGTGCGCGATGCACGCGCCACCGAGCAGCATGAGAAGTCCCGCGCCGGCCAGCGCGCCGATGATCGGGACGAACGCGCCGACGAGCAGTCCGAGGACGCCAAGGACCTCGAGGAAGCCGATCCGTCGGTACGCCGCGACGCTGAAGCCGACGTGTTCGGCTCGGGCTCGCATGGCGGGTACAGCGGCGAGCTTGGCCGAGCCGGCGGCAGCGAACGCGACGACCATGAGGCCGGCAAGAATCGGTGTGGGTGTCATGACAGTTCCAATCTCCAGGTGATGGCGAAGCGGTTGAGTGCCTCCTTGACGGAGGTCTGGTCGGTGTTGCGGTCGAGGTCGACGACGATGACGACCGCGCCGTCCTCGACGACCCCTCGGACCCGGGTGATCGCCGGCGTTCCGCGGAGTACGTGCGCGACGGCGTCCCGGGCGGCCTCGGCACGAAGAGCCGGTTTGAACGGCTTGCCCACCTGAGTGACCGGGAGGGCGTCGAGCACGGTCACGGACTTCGGGGCCGCGGCGTGCTCGGGCACCCGGTTCGCCGTCCAGGAGGACAGCTCCTCGGGGGTGACCTCGGCGCCGGGCACCAGGGTGACGAACGCGACCGGCACCTCACCGGCGTACACGTCGGGACGCCCCACCGCCTGGGCGGCCGTGACCTGCGGGTGCGCCAGGAGGGCGTTCTCGATCACCGCGGGGTCGATGTTGTGCCCGCCCCGGATGATCAGGTCCTTGGCCCGCCCGGTGAGGTGGACGAAACCGTCCTCGTCGACGCGGGCGAGGTCGCCGGTCTCCAGCCACCCCTGGCGGAGCTTGCCCATGCCGTCCAGCACAGGCCCGTCGGGGCCCCGGTCGACCACGTATCCGGGGAACACGGTCGGGCCGCCGATGGCAAGCACCCCGACCTGACCGGCCCGGCAGTCGATCCAGTCGCCGTCGGCAGTGACCTGGATGGCCTTCACCTGCTGGTAGGGCAGCCGCTGGCCGACCGACCCGGGGACGGGGTGGTCCACGAAGCTGCGGGCGCTGGCGCAGGTCGCCTCGGACAGGCCGTAGCCCTCGACGAGGGGCACCCCGGTCGCCGACTCGAACGTGTCGCGGACCGAAGGCGGCAGGGGCGAGGCGCCGACCAGGGCGAACCGGAGGCTGCTGATGTCGGCGTCGACCGGGCGGGTGGCCAGGGCGGCGTAGATCGTCGGCACGCCACTCATGAAGCTGACGCGGTAGCGCTCGACGACCTTCCAGAAGTTGGCGAAGAGCCTGGTGTCGCGGTAGCCCAGGGGTCCTGCCCACACACCCCGCTGTCCCTTGAACAGCGGCGCGAGCAGGGTGACCACCAAGGCGTTGACGTGGAACAAGGGCAGCGCGGCGAACGCCACGGACTCCGCGTCCAGCACCCCGATTGCCGCGATCATCCAGGCGTCGGTGACCTCGTTGGCGTGGGTGTGCGCCGCGAGCTTCGGCGTGCCCGTGGTCCCACCGGTGTGGAAGAGAGCGGCCAGGTCCGTGGCCGTGGGCGGCTCTCCGACGAAACGGTGTGGAGACTGCTCCGCCGCCAGTGCGGACAGGTGGGCGACCCTGACACCGTCGATCGGGTGCAGCTCCTGCTCCCCGGCACCGCCTCCGGTCGGGCGCAGCGCGAGCAGGGTCTCGATGCCCGCGGCGCGGGCGATCGTCCGGGCGTTGTCCCACATCTCCGGGGCGAGGTCGGGGCCTGCGGCCACGAGGACCCGGGCGCCCGACCTGCGCAGCAACTCGATGATGTGCTGTGCTGACAGACCACCATTGATGGGAGCGGCGATGCCCGCGAGCTCTGCGGCCAGAGTCGCCGTGATGAGGTCGTCGCAGTTCGGAGCAAGTAGGGCGACCCCGTCGGTACGGCGCACCCCGAGGGTGTGCAGCGCGTTCGCGACGCGGTGCACGTCGGCCAGGAGCTCGGCGAAGGTGCGCTCCCGCGGCTGGTCCCAGTGCTCACCGTCGGGAAGGACGGACAGTGCTACCCGGTCCGGCCACTGGTGGGCGGCCCGCACGAGGAGCTCGTAGGTCGTGCCGGGCAGGCCGCGATCGGTCAGTGCGACCTCCTCGATGCCGGCGAGGTCGTGGGGGCCGTCGTACGTCGGCCAGAGCAGGCCGGCCATCAGGCGCTCCTGACGATCGTGCGCTGGCGGCCGAGGTCGATGGCGCCGTCGTCGGTCCCGATCGCCAGCTCGACGACGTCGCCGGCCTTGAGGTACTTGGGGTTCTGGGCCTGGCGCCGGAAGAAGAGCTTCCACTTCAGGGCGGGCGGCAGGAGGGCGGCAATCATCTCGACCGGCTTCGGCGGCGCGCTCAGGGCCGTGCCCTCCGGGGTCCCGGTCAGCAGGAGGTCGCCCGCGTCGAGCCGCTGGAACCGGCTCAGCGCCTGTAGCGCCGTCAGCGGGGGGTAGATCATGTCGTCGTCGACCACCGCGTCCTGGCGCAACTCGCCGTTGACCCACAGGCGAAGCCGCAGGTCGCCGAACCGCTTGAGCTCGTCGGGGTCCAGGAGCACCAGCGCGGGTCCCACCGGGGTGAACGTCGGGTAGGACTTTGACTCGTAGAACTGGGTCTTGGGCAGCTGCACGTCGCGGGCCGACACGTCGTTGGTCACCACGAGGCCCGCGACGAACGAGGTCCAGTTCTCCTCGGTGACCTGCATGCCGACGGGTAGCTCGCGGCCGATCACCAGGCCGATCTCCACCTCGTAGTCCAGGTAGCCCACGTGCTCTGGCCGGATGATGTCGTCGAACGGGCCGCTGATCGAGCCCGACGTCTTGCGGAAGAAGGTCAGTGGGATGGTCTCGGGGTCGAGCCCTGCGTCCTCCACGTGGCTGGCGAAGTTCGTCATCTGGGCCACCACACGGCACGGGGTCGTCACCGGCGAGAGCAGGTCGAGCGTTGCCTCGTCGACGGTCTCCTTGCTGCTCGACGCGGTGTCGAGCCTTTCCGGTGTGGCGAGAAGCTCGCCGGTCGTGGTGGCGTCGGTCTCGACGCGGGCCGCCCCGCGGGGTGTGCGGACCCACCAGGCGTCGGCCGTGCGGAGGATGGTGATGTTCATGAGCTCGCTACTTTCAGGAGGCCGCGAAGGCGGGTCAGGTCGAACTCGTTCTCGTCACGAAGCGCGTGAGCCGTTGACCTGAGCTCGCGCAGGGCCTCGGGCCCGGGGCTGAGGCCCAGGAAGTCCTTGGTGACCGGGGGCCCCCACTGCGCCAGACCGGAGGCCGTCATCGGGGACCAGCCCGGCTCCAGCGTGGAGTCGAACAGGTCGCCGTCGGCGAAGTGCTCGACGAGCAGGCCGTCCGGGTCACGCCAGTAGTCGAAGATCTGGCTGCCCTCGATGTGCCGCCCTATCCCCCATGAGTGGCGGAAGCCCCGCTCGCGGAGGTACTCCCCACCTGCTGCCAGGGCGTCCAGATCCCCTACCTGGTAGGCCGAGTGCACGTACCGGTTGCGCGGCCCGAGCGTCATCGCCAAGGTGTGGTGGTCGGTCGGTATCGCGCCGCGGTCACAGCGGATGAAGCTCATCGTGGGTCCGCGTTCACGCTGGCCCTCGAAGTACTTGAAGTCGCTGACGATCAGGCCGAGGTGATCCAGGTACCAGTTCAAGGTCTCGAGGTACGTCGTGGTCTGGAGCACCACGTGTCCAAGTCGCTGGATCCTGGCAGGCTCGTGGGGCGGACGCTGCGGGCGGTTCGTCCGTGACGCTGAGTCGCCGACGTTGATGACCTGCGCCGGCTGGTCCGGCAGGGCGGCAAGCTTGTGGGTGTCGGCGACAACCCGCACCAACAAGCCGGTCGGGTCGCTGAGGTTGACGGTGAGTCCCCCGATGCTCTCCGGCAGCTTCTCGACCTTCGTCCCCATGGCGCCGGCGAGCCGCACCACGTCGGTGGAGTCCGCCGCCCTGAAGCTCGCGCCCAGGTACCTCGACCGCGGTCCACGCCGCACGATCACGCACGGAGCGCCGGCGGCGGTCCCCCGTAGCTGCAGCTCGTCCGCCGTCCGGTTCACGGTGGTGAACCCGAACGCCGCCGCGAACCGCTCGGACGCCGCCAGGTCCGGCTTGGTGAACTCCAGCCAGGCCAGGTCGTGCACCTTGATGACGGGGTTCCTCGCGCGTCCCGGGTGCTCGCCGCGAAGGGCACCCTGCTCGCTGTGCAGGTCGTTGTGGGTGCCGCGGTGACTGGTCATCTGACGCTCCTTCATGAGTTACTGACGATATCGTCACTCACGAACCCATGATCAGTCAAGAGTGTTTGAAGAAATCGTCAATCCTGACTTCCCCTGCGTTACGATGCCCGTGCACAACCACAACCGACGCCGAGGAGCGGTCATGACCAGCGCACCAGCTCAGGAGCCCAACCGACTTGACCGCCGCAAGGCCCGGACCCGGGCAGCACTCATTCGGGCTGCGCAGACGCTCATCGCCGAGGGCAGGACGAGTGCGCCCATCCTGGAGATCACGCAGGCCGCCGACGTCGGGCTGGGTTCCTTCTACAACCATTTCGAGACCAAGGAGCAGCTGTTCGAAGCGGCCGTCGAGGCGGTGATGGACGGCTATGGTCAGCTGCTCGACGACCTGACAGGGGACATCGAGGACCCAGCAGAGGTGTTCGCCTGCAGCTTCCGGCTCACCGGACGGCTCCAGCGCAGGGAGCCCGAGCTCAGCCGGGTCTTCCTCAACAACGTGCTCCGGCTGCTCGGTGCGGACAACGGCCTGGCGCCGCGCGCCCGGCGTGACATCAAGGCGGGCATGGACGCCGGCCGCTTCGACGTCGCGGACCTCGACGTCGCGGTGACCATGGCCGCCGGAACCCTCATCGCACTCGGCCAGCTGCTTCTGGACCACCCGGAGCGCGACGCCGAGGAGACCACCGACCGGGTCACCGAAGACCTGCTTCGCATGTTCGGCATGACGCGCCGGCAGGCCCAGCGGATCTGCTCCCTTCCATTGCCGGATCTCGCAACGGCCGACATCAGCGGACCCGCTGCCTGAGGACCTTCAGTGAGCCACAAGGGAGTCGTACCTCACATGACGAAATCATCAGTAACGATGTATTATTCACCTCGCAGTCTGTGCCACGACGGCCGTCACCACGCCGTCCATGATGCGAGGAGATCCACCGATGAGCAGTACCACGACCCCAGGACTCGCCGAGCGGGCCGCTCCGCTCGATGCGCTGTTCATCGACTCCGCGCTCGGCCCGGTTCGCCGGTTCGTCCCGGACATGTCCACGGCGAAGTGGGCGGTGTCCCTCGCACGTAAACCGGGAACCACCGCACGGCGGTTGGGCGACCTGGGCGGCGAAGTCGGCCGAGTCCTCCGCGGGACCTCGACCGTGACGCCGCAGCGCGGGGACCGCCGGTTCACCGACACCGCCTGGAGCGAGAACCCGCTGCTCAGGCGGCTGGTTCAGCTCTACCTCGCCGGAAGCCGCACCGCCGAGCGGCTGGTGGCGGAGGCTGATCTCGAGCCGCGCGACAGCAAGCGCGTGCAGTTCTTCCTGGAGAACCTCATCCAGGCAGCCGCTCCCAGCAATGTTCCGTTGGTCAATCCGGCCTCCGCCAAGGCGGCGATCGACACCGCGGGGCTGAGCCTGGTGCGCGGAGGCACGCAGCTGGCGAGGGACCTGGCCTCGGCACCGCGCATTCCCGAGATGGTCGACGGCAGCGGCTTCGCCCTGGGCGAGAACATCGCTGCGACGGCAGGCGGGGTCGTGTTTCGCTCCGAGGTGCTGGAGCTGATCCAGTATGCGCCGCAGACCGACGAGGTCTACGACGTGCCGGTCCTGGTGGTCCCACCCACGATCAACAAGTTCTATGCGATCGACCTCGCACCGGAGCGGAGCCTGGTGGAGCACGGCGTCCGGCAGGGCAGGCAGATGTTCGTCATCTCCTGGCGCAACCCGGACTCACGACACGCTTCCTGGAACCTCGACAGCTATGTGCGGGCCGTCCTGGACGCCCTCGACGCCGTTGAGGAGATCACGGGCAGCGAGCGGACCGTGCTCGGTGGCGTGTGCTCCGGCGGGATCCTCGCGAGCATCGCTGCGGCGTACCTCGCCGGCATCGGCAGGCAGGACCGGCTGGCCGCGCTGTGCCTCGCGGTCACGGTCATCGACAACGTCGATGCCGGGACGGCGTCCGCACTCGTCGACGAACGGCTGGCCGCCCTGGCCAAGGCGAAGTCCGCACGCAAGGGCTACCTCGACGGCAGGGCGCTGGCCGAGGTGTTCGCGTGGCTCCGCCCCGGCGACCTGGTGTGGAACTACTGGGTCAACAACTACCTGCTCGGCAAGCGTCCGCCGGCCTTCGACATCCTGTTCTGGAACTCCGACGCCACCCGGATGAGTGCCGCCCTGCACGCCGACTTCGTCGACCTGGCGATGGACAACTCGCTGACCCGGCCCGGAGCCCTCACCGTCCTCGGTGTGCCGATCGACTTGGGCAAGATCACGGTGGACTCCTACGTGGTGGCCGGCATCGCCGACCACATCACACCGTGGGAGAACTGCTATCGCAGCGCCCGGCTCTTCGGCGGGACGACCCGATTCGTGCTCTCCACCAGTGGCCACATCGCCGCCCTGGTCAACCCGCCGGGCAATCCCAAGGCGTCCTTCCACACCGGCGACGACCTGACGTCCGACGCCATGGACTGGCTCAAGCGCTCCGACGTCCACAGCGGCACGTGGTGGACCGACCTCGGGCAGTGGCTCGACGGCCGCTGCGGTCCGCAGCGTCCGGCGCCCGAGTCGCTCGGGTCGAGCCGCCTGAGCGTGCTTGCGGAGGCGCCGGGAACCTACGTCTTCGACCAGTGACCCGGGTCCGCCGGGTCCGCGTGCTCGGCCACGATGTTCGGGTCGCGGTCCGGGCGGGCACCGGACACGGACCGCCGCTGGTGCTGTGCAACGGCATCGGCGCCAGCCTCGAACTGCTCCAACCGTTCGTCGACGAGGTCGACCCCCGGATCGAGGTGGTCCGGTTCGACGTACCAGGCGTGGGCGGCTCCCCTGCACCCAAGGTGCCCTACAACTTCGCAGTGCTGGCGTGTTTCGTGGTTCGACTGCTCGACGCGCTCGGCTACGACCGCTTCGACGTCCTCGGCATCTCCTGGGGTGGCGGCCTGGCCCAACAGCTGGCCTTCCAGCATCCGCGTCGCTGCCGGCGCCTGGTTCTGGTCAGCACCGGGACCGGCATGTTGATGGTGCCCGCCCGGCTCGGCGTGCTCAGCAAGATGCTCACCCCGAGGCGCTACCGCGATCCGGCGTATGCCTATGCCATCGCGCCGCTCCTGTACGGCGGGCGGATGCGTCGACGGCCGGACGAGGTGAGGCACGTGGCGCACGAACAGGAACGCCTCGGGCCCAGTGTCGGCTACTTCCTCCAGCTCCTCGCCGGGGTCGGCTGGACGAGCCTCCCCGCCCTGCCGCTCATCCGGCAGCACACCTTGATCCTCGCCGGGAACGACGACCCCATCATCCCGGTGGCGAACGCCCGGATCATGCGAGCGCTGCTCCCCCACGCCTCCATGCACGTCTACGACGACGGCCACCTGGGGCTGCTCACCTCCGCCGACGAGCTCGGCCCGCTCGTCTCGCGGTTCCTGACTCGCCCATCGGCCAGTAAACCCGCAGCCGATAACTGAGGATTTCGTCAAGACAGGTTGACTGGTCACATGACTGACGATATCGTCACTACTGCAGAACGATACCAAGTGTCCTACGGACGACGAACTCACGAAGGTGGTTACTCATGACCCAGCACACGGACTTCTACAAGCGGCTCGACGATCTGCAGCAGCAGGTCACGACCGCCAGATCGGCGGTGCGCGCTGCCGCCGCCGAGTCGGACGAACAGCTCAGGCAGCGGATCGAACAGGCTCAGGCCGACCTGGACCAGTCAGCGGAGACCGCACGCCAGCAGGTCTCGCAGGCCGCCGACAACGCCCGGGCCAGGTGGGCACAGGTGAAGGCTGACGCGGCAGCCAAGATGAGCGACGTCAAGTCGAACGTCGACCGGCGGGGTCGCGAGATGGACGCCAAGGTCGCCGCCAAGGAGGCGGACTGGGCGGAAACCGACTCGGCCGAAGCGCTCGACTTCGCCGACTGGGCGGTCGAGAACGCACAGCTGGCGATGCTGGACGCCATCCACGCTCGCGCCTACGCCGACAAGCTCGCCAAGGCCGCCGACGAGGCGTAGCCCCACCTGGACTGTGGCCAGGCAGCCGGCTTCGGCCATGTTCCGGGAGGTTGGACGGAGGGGTGCGGGCGAACGCCCGCACCCCGATCCGTCTCTAGGGGGTGATGCCCGCGCCGTAGATGTCCTGATCCAGACCTCCGGCGTTGGGGCAGGTGTCGGGTCCGAAGCTGCCGTCAGCGCCGGCCGTGCGGCACTGGAACACGTCGAAACCTTCGCCGCCCTCGTACCGGGGGTCGTCACCGGGCCGCACCTCGCGGGTGTCGGTCCATGCGCCGAAGGCGAACGCGTCCACGCTCGACACGTAGTTGTAGTCGCCGTGGAAGGGCACCTGCCGGTCGCCGAACATCTCGAAGTTCGGCATCTGGCTGCGGGTGGACAGCCTGGTCTGCGACCACGTGGCCCCGCCGTCACTCGAGGAGGCGGCGAACGTGTCCAGTCCCACCGTCGGCAGGTGGACACCGGTCGCGTCCTTGGCCGTGGCGTTGCCAGGCGGGTTCTGGACGCTGTACCCGGGGTCGTTCCGGCTGTCGTGCCACAGCGCGAAGAGCTTCCCGCCGTCCGCGTTGATGTCCGGGAACAGCTGGTGACCGGTGGCTTCCGGCGCCAACCGGGTCGGCGTCGACCAGGTCCGGCCGCCGTTGGTGGACTTCGTGAGGTAGATCGACCCCTGGGCCACCATCAGCGTGCCGTCGGCGGCGACAGGTGCCGTGTTGTACGTCGAGGTCGAGGGGACCTCGGTGGCGGGGACCGAGGCGTCGTAGACCATCCACAGCGTGTTTGGGTCGCCCTTCGGGTCAGCCGTGATGTGCGGCTGGCTGCTGTGCCGGAAGAACGTGAAACCACTCACGCACGCGAAGGGGCCGGAGCCGCAGTCCCTCGAGTCACCGGCCGAGCTCGGCTCGTCGTCCGACTCGGGACCGTCGGCGTTCTCGAAGGCCTGCTCGTGCGCCTCCGCCGCGGCCTCGGGGTCACCTGCGGTGTCCGCGGCGTCGAAGCCGTCGAAGTCGGCGGCAACCCGCGGGCGGGTGAAGTGCTTGCCACCGTCGGTGGACTTCACGTAGAGCATCGCGTCGCGACCGCCTCTCCCGCGAGTCCCGACGAAGCC
>Ga0111539_10011043_pt1 | contig 11362 bp, 8 predicted proteins | sample RhiMethybrSRZTD1_FD_79667 | JGI IMG/M metagenome (GOLD analysis project Ga0111539, IMG submission 79667) | Populus rhizosphere microbial communities from Tennessee, USA - Rhizosphere MetaG P. TD hybrid SRZTD1 (version 2) (version 2) | ecosystem: Host-associated > Plants > Roots > Rhizosphere >...
ACCGCACGCGGCATCAGCCATTAGGATGCCATCGCGACGCGAAATAACGGCGGGAATGGTCTCGATGCCTGCTGGCGGTGACCGCCTGTGGGACGAGGGGCTCTAATGACGAACGCCGCGCAGTCACCCAAGCACCTCAGGCACCTCAGGCACCTCAGGCACCCTAGGCACCTCAGGCACCCTAGGCACCCTGGCCCTCGCCTTCCCTTGCCTTTCGATGGGAACGGATCTATGCTCCCCTTGAAACCAAAGGGGAGCACGACATGAACCTGCCGGCACCGGAAATTCTTCGCGGCACGCTCGACCTGTTGATCTTGAAGGCGCTCAGCTGGGGGCCGGCGCACGGCTACGGGGTGGCGCGCTGGATCGAGCAGGCCACTGACGACGCGCTCGCGGTCGGCGAAGGCACGCTCTACCCCGCGCTGCATCGCCTCGAAGAACGCGGCTGGATCACCGCGAGCTGGGGCGCGTCGGAAAACAACCGCCAGGCGAAGTTCTACACGCTGACCCGCAAGGGCCGCACGCAGCTGCGCGCGGAAACGGCGAGCTGGCAACGCTACGCGAAAGCGGTGTTCGCGGCGCTCGATGCGCCCGCCCTCGACTGAACATGGCCCGGTGGACCCGCTTCCGCAGGATGTTCGGCCTCGAGCCGAAAGCCGACGTCGAGGCGGAGCTCGCCTTCCACGTCGAGATGCGGATCCGCGAGCTGATCGAAGCGGGCGAGACGCCGGAGCGGGCCCGGCAGCGCGCGCTGCGGCGGCTTGGCGATATCGATCGCGCGCGGCAGGAATGCGTGGCCATCAATGAACGACGGAGACGACATATGGATCGCGTGGAATTGTGGACGGAGCTGAAACAGGACCTGGGCTACGCGCTTCGCATGATGCGGCGCACGCCGGCCTTCACCGCCGCGGCGCTGGTGACGCTCGCGCTCGGCATCGGCGCCAACAGCGCCATCTTCAGCGTCGTCAACGGCGTGCTGTTGCAGTCGCTGCCGTATCGCGACGCCGGCCACCTGCATGTGCTGCAGATGCTGTATCCGGACGGCACGAAGTACTCGTCGCTGTCGGCGCCGGATTTCATGAGCATCCGCGCCGGCCAGCACGTGTTCGACGAGGTCGAAGCGGTCGACACACGGCTGCTGACCCTGATCGGCGCCGGCGAGCCGCGCGAAATTGACGGCGCGTTCGTCAGCGACGGCCTGTTCGAGATGATGGGCCTGAAAGTCGCGATCGGCCGCGGCTTCCGTCCGGAAGAGAACCGCAAGGGCCAGGCCAATGTCGTGCTGCTCGGTCACGGCTTCTGGCAGCGCGCCTTCGGCGGCGATCCAGCGGTGCTCGGACGCACGATCACCAGTGCGGGATTGACCTACACGATCATCGGCGTGACCGCACCGGAGGCGACGCTGCCCGAACCGGCGGACGCGTACTTTCCGATCGAGTACACCGCGACCTACGACGCGAACACCCAGCAGGGCCGGCGCGCCGAATTCCTGTCGGTGGTCGCTCGCGCGAAGGCCGGCGTCGATGCCGCGGCGATCGACGCCGACTTGAAACAACTCGGCACGCAGCTGCAAAACACCTTTCCCGAATCGAATGACGGACTGACCTTCGCGAGCCGGCCGCTGCGCGAGATGATCGTCGGCGATGTGCAGCGGCCGCTGCTCGTGATGCTCGGCGCGGTGGGACTGGTGCTCCTCGTCGCCTGCGCGAATGTCGCGAACCTGCTGCTGGCGCGCGGCTCGGCGCGGCAGGGCGAGCTGTCGGTGCGCGCGGCGATCGGCGCCGGACGCGCCCGGCTGATTCGCCAGCTCGTCACGGAGTCGATCCTGCTGGGCCTGATCGGCGCGACGCTCGGTCTGGCGCTCGCCTACTGGAGCACGCAAGCGCTGATCGCGGCGCGGCCCGCGGATCTGCCGCGCATCGACGACATCCACCTGAACGCCACGGTGGTCTGGTTCACGTTCGGCGCGGCATTGATCACGAGCCTCGTGTTCGGATTGATTCCGGCTCTGCAGGCCACCAACGATCACCTGCTGCAGGGATTGCAGGAGACCGGACGCAGCAGCGGCGGCGGCCGGCGGACTCAACGCATGCGCGCAGGACTGGTGATCGCCGAGATGGCGCTGGCGGTCGTGCTGTTGACCGGGGCGGGTTTGTTGATTCGCAGCTTCATCGCGTTGACCCAGGTGGATCCGGGATTCCAGCCGGGCGGCGCGATGAGCGTGCGCGTCACGCTGCAGGGCGCGGAATACCAGAATGGCGATCAAGTGCGCGCGCGCGTCGACCAGCTCGTCGAACGGCTTCGTCGATTGCCCGGCGTGACCGCGATCGGCGTCGGCAGCATCCTGCCGCTCGGCGGCCTGGGCGCGTTGAACGACTTCGCCGTCGACGGCGCGCCAGCGCCGCCGCCGAACGTCAACCAGGAAATCGCCGTCGCCAGCGCCTCGCCCGATTACTTCAAGGCGATCGGCGCGCCGCTGAAGCGCGGGCGGCTCTTCAACGATCTCGATCAACCGAAGTCGCCGCCGGTCGCGTTGCTGAACGAAGCGGGCGCGCGGCGCTGGTTCCCCGGCGAGGATCCGCTCGGCAAGCGCGTCGTGTCGGGCGGCGCGACACGCGAAGTGGTCGGCATTGTCGGCGACGTGCTGCAACGCACGCCGGGGCAACCGGCGGCAGCGCAGATGTTCCTGCCCTACACGCAGCGGACCGGCCGCTCGGTTCGCATCATCGTCCGCGCCGAAGGCGATCCGCTCGCGCTGGCGCCGTCGGTGCGCGAGCAGATTCGCGCGCTCGATCCGAACCTGCCGCTCGCCGAGGCCACACCACTGCAGGAAACGGTGACGCGCTCGGTGGCGCGGCCGCGGTTCTACATGTCACTGCTGACGTTGTTCGCGGCGGTGGCGCTGGCGTTATCGGCGACGGGAATTTTCGGCGTGATGAGTTACGCGGTCGCGCAGCAATCCAAGGAGATCGGCATCCGCATGGCGCTCGGCGCCAGCGCCGGCGAGGTGCTGCGATCGATCGTCGGCCGCGCGATGACGCTGGCCGGGATCGGCGTGATCGCCGGCCTTGCGGTGGCCCTGCTGTTCGGCGGCGCCATCCGATCGCAATTGTTCGGCATCACGATCTTCGATCCCGCAACGCTCGGCTCGGTCGTCGTCGTGCTGCTGATCAGCGCCGCGCTCGCGAGCCTCTTACCGGCGACCCGCGCCGCCCGCATCGATCCCGCGAAGGCGTTTCGAGAGAGCTGACCTCACTCGACGTGGATTGAGGTCACGGGATCGACGGCGGCGGCACGACGCGCGGGGATTGCCGCCGCGGCAAGACCGGCGCTGCCGAGAATCGCGATCGCGAAGACGATCGTCGTCGGATCCGTGGCGCTGACGCCGAAGATCATTCGCGCGATCAGCCGCGATGCCATCCAGGCGAGCGGCAAGCCGATGATCACGCCGACGCTCACCATGCGCAGCGCGCTGCCGATGACCATGCGAACCAGGCGCGCCGGCCGCGCGCCCAGCGCGAGCCGGACGCCGAGCTCGCGCGTGCGCAGCGCGACGCTGTACGACATCAAGCCATAGAGACCGATCGCGGCCAGCCCCAGCGCGAGGGCGCCGAAGATCGCGGTCAGCAACCGCATCAGCCTCGCCTCGAACAGGCTGTTTTCGATCTGCCACGCGAACGTGCGGAAGCGCATCGGCGCCGACGGCACCCTCGGCTGGATGGCGCCGCGGATCGCGGTGGTGACATCCGCCATCGGCGCGGTCGCGTCGACGACGATGGTCATCGGCCGTCCGCGCGCCTGGAGGTACGACATGTAGATCGTGGGCGGCGGTGCGGCGCGCAGTGTTTCGTAGACGGCGTCCTTCACCACGCCGACGATCTCCATGTCGCGTTGCGTGCCGGGGAATCTGACGTGCTGGCCGAGGGGCGACACGCCGGCGAGATAGGTTCGAACGAATGCCTCGTTGACGACGGTCACCGGCGGCGCGTTGCGATCGTCGGACAGCGACAGATCGCGGCCCAGCAACAGCGGCGTGCCGACGATTGCGAAGAAGCGCGGCGAGATGACATTGAAGTAGATCTCCTCCAACCCGCTCGACACGCCGTTGACATGCATCGGCGTGCTCATCCCGCCGCCTTGCAGCGGCGTGATCGCCGCCATCGATGCGGCGCCGACGCCCGGCAGCGACGACACGCTGTCGAGGACGGACGTGTTGAAGGCGATGAGCCGCGCGGAATCCGTCCCCAGCCGGCGCCCATCGTAGTTGGCGAGCAGGACGTTGCCGGGCGCAAAGCCGCGATCGAGCGTGCGCAGATGGTGCAGGCTGCGCGTGAACAGCCCCGCGCCGATCACCAGCAGCAGCGACAGCGACACCTGCGCCACGATCAACGCCGCGCCGAACCGGGTCTGCGACTCCGCGACGCGCGACGAATTCGCCATCGCTCCTGGCGCTGCATTCGAGGCGCGCAGCGCCGGCACCAGCCCGAACACGATCGTCGTCGACACCACGGCGATCGCGCACACGACGAGCAACCGCCAGTTGGGAGCGACGTCGAGCGCCAGGATCTCGCCGTCCGGACCGCCGACGCGCTGCGCAATCAGCGCGACGAGTCCCGCGCTCGCAAAGGAGGCAATCACCACGCCGACCGCTGTCCCCGCGGACGCGAGCATCAGGCTTTCGACAAGCCGTTGCCGCACGATGCGGGCGCGGCCGGCGCCGATGGCGAGGCGCAGGGCCACTTCCCGCGCCCGAGCCGCACCGCGCGCCAGCAGGAGATTCGCCACGTTGACGCACGCGATCAGGAGCACGAGCGTCACCAGCGACATCGCCACCACGAGCGGCGTGCGCAGGCTGCGACGCAGGCGGCTCGCGCCGGTCTGTCCAGGCTCCACGCGCAAGGTCATCGACAACGTGCGCTGGCGCTGCGCATCGGAGAGGTTCACGGGCAGATGTCGCCTGAGCAGATCGGCCCACACCACGTCGACACGAGCCTGCAGTTGATCGAGCGACAATCCCGGCGCCGGTCTCGCGAGCACGAGGAGCCATCGCGCATCGTTCGTGATCCATCCCTCGTCTTTCGTTTCCGGCTGCACCACGGCCTTCGCGTTGATCGCGAGCGTCAGGTCCGCGGCCTCGCCGATCGCGGCGCCGTTGAAACCCGGCGGCGTGATGCCGGCGATCGGCACGGGCTGTCCTTCGATCGTCAGCGTCCGGCCGATGACGTTGCCATCGCCGCCGAAGCGCCGCTGCCAATACGCGTGCGAGAGCACCGCGACCGCCGCGGCGCCAGGCTCGTCGTCTGCCTCCTGCAAGAGCCGGCCGGCAAACGGCACGAGGCCGAGCGTTTCGAAATACGCGCCGCTCACCCACGCGGCGCCGACCGGCTCGAGCTCGTCAGGCGAGCCGACAAACAGCGTCTCGGTGCCGATCCCGCAGAGCGACGCAAACAGATCGCGGTTCGACGCCAGCTCACGAATCTGCGGATACGAAAAACTCTCGCTGGAGTTCTTGCCGATCCACCGCGAAAACGTGACCAGCTCGGAGGCATGCGGCACGGGCAGCGGGCGCAGCAGCAACGCATCGACGACATTGAAGATCGAGAGGCTGGCGCCGACGCCGATGGCCAGCGTCACGATCGCGACGATGGTGAATCCCGGATTCTTGCGGAAGCCACGCAGGCCGTAACGGACATCCTGCGCGGTCTCATCGACCCAGCGTGTGCCGCGCGCGTCGCGGCACATTTCCTTGACCTGATCGAGGCCGCCGAATTCGAGGCGCGCCAGGCGGCGGGCTTCGCTCTCGGCATACCCGCGCGCCAGATAATCCGCGACGAGACGATCGAAGTGATCGCGCAGCTCCGCGTCGAGCTGTGACTCGAGTCGATCGCGGCTGAAAACGCGACGCCACCAGGTCATGACGTCTCTCCTTTCGCAGTGTTGAGAATGGCTGCGATCGCGCCGGTGAGCCGCTCCCAGCTCGCCGCCTCGGCCTCGAGATGCGCGCGCCCCTTCTTGGTCAGCTTGTAGAACTTCGCCTCGCGCCCCGTATCCGACGGCTTCCAGTCGGCGTCCAGAAAACCCCGATTCTCGAGACGATGCAACGCTGGATACAGCGTGCCTTGCGTGACCTGCACGACGTCACGCGACAGCTGTTTCAGGCGCTGGGCAATCGCATAGCCATGCATCGGCTCGAGCGCGACCACCTGCATGACGAGTAAATCGAGCGTGCCCTGGGGCAAATCGGATTTTGGATGTGCTGTTGCCATACCTCGGTCTTCGACATATGCATACCAAATTGATATGTCGAAGGTCAAGGCATACCAGCTGAGGCGCACTTACAAGCCAGGGATGCTCGCGCATGCACGAAGGTACCGATTGACGCTGAGGTGGGTCGACCCTACAATTCGCGGTGACTTCCCGCATTTGCGGTCCCCTCACCGCTGAAAGGTAGACATGAAGCGACTGGTGTCACTCTCTGGTGTCGTTGCCATCATCTCGTTTGCGTTTGCAGGTTTGAACTCCGGCGCGCAACAGCCCGCCGGCCCCGATCGCGAATTCGTCGACAACGAAATGCTCGTTCAATACGCGCCCGGCACTTCCGCCCAGGGCAAAGCGGTCGCGCGCGGCCGCGTCGGCGCCGAAGCCATCGAAACGATCCACGGCGAGGGCAACGGCCGCGGCGATCTCGAGCTCGTGCGAATTCCGCCGGGGCGCGCCGTATCCGAAGCCGCGCGCGGTATCCAGGGCGAAGGCGTCGAGTTCGCCGAGCCGAACTGGATTTACACCACCGGCCTCGTCAGCAACGACACTTACTACACGAATGGTTCGTTGTGGGGCATGTACGGCGCGTCAAGCTCGCCCGCCAATCAATATGGCAGCAACGCCGCGCAGGCGTGGGCGAACGGTCATGTCGGCACGAGCAACGTCTACGTCGGCATCATCGACGAAGGCGTGATGCCGCACGCGGATCTCGGCGCCAACGTCTGGACCAACCCGGGTGAAATCCCCGGCAACGGGATCGACGACGACGGCAATGGCTATAAAGACGACGTGCGCGGCTGGGACTTCGACGGCAATAACAACAGCACCTACGACGGCACGCAGGACGATCACGGCACGCACGTCGCCGGCACGATCGGCGCCGTCGGCGGCAACGCGTCCGGCGTCGCGGGCATGAACTGGACCGTGACGATGATCCCGGCGAAGTTCCTCGGCCGCCGCGGCGGCACCACCGCCAACGCGATCAAGGCGCTCGATTACCTGATCGACTTGAAATCGCGCTACAGCATCAATCTGGTCGCCACCAACAACTCGTGGGGCGGCGGCGGATTCTCGCAGGCGCTGCTCGATGCGATCAACCGCGGCGGCAACGCCGGCATGCTGTTCATCGCCGCGGCCGGCAACGGCGGCAGCGACGGCGTCGGCGACAACAACAACACCACGCCCAGCTATCCGTCGAACTACGTCTGCCAGAGCGTCAACGGCGATTGCGTGATCGCGGTTGCGGCGCTCACCAGCACCGGCGCGAAGGCGAGCTTCTCGAACTACGGCGCCACCACCGTCGATCTCGGCGCACCCGGCGCGGCGATCTACTCGACGGTGCCCGGCAAGGCCGGCGCTTCGGCGTACGCGTCCTACAGCGGGACCTCAATGGCGACGCCGCACGTCACCGGCGCGGCCGCGCTGTATGCCTCAACGCATCCACTGGCCACGGCGGCCGACATCAAAGCGGCCATCCTTGGCAGCACGGTGCCGACCGCGTCGATGTCGGGCCGCAGCGTCACCGGCGGCCGCCTGAACGTCGGCGGCTTCTAACCACACCTGATCCGGTGACCTCTTCGGTGAGGTCACCGGATCGCCTTCTCCTGGCGCATTCGCGCCAAGCCCCATCGTGTGAATAAACTGGCGGGACCACATGGCGAAGACCACCATGCCCGCGTGGCTCGAGCCGATGGCGGCGACGCTGACCCAGGAGCGCTTCGCCGGCGACGACTGGCTGTTCGAGCGCAAGTTCGACGGCATCCGCCTGCTCGCCTACAAGCGCGGCAAGGACGTGAAGCTCTATTCGCGCAACCAGCTGCTGCAGGACATTCCGCCGATTGAGAGGGTGATCGCCGCGATGCCGGCGAGGGAAATGATCCTCGACGGCGAAGTGACATGGGATCGGCACAGCGGCTATCACGTGTTCGACATCCTCTGGCTCGATGGCGAGAGCACCACGTCGCTGCCGCTCGAGGAACGCCGCGCGCTGCTCGCGAAGATGACGTTCACGGCGCCGCTGCAGCGCGTCGATCTGCTCGACGACAAGGAGCCGTGGGAGCGCGCCCGCCGCCAGGGTTGGGAAGGCGTGATTGCCAAGCGGCGGGGCTCGCCGTATGAGCATCGCCGATCCAAGCACTGGCTCAAGATGAAGATCGAAGCGTCGCAGGAGCTCGTGGTCGGCGGCTTCACCGATCCTCAAGGCGCGCGAGTCGGACTGGGCGCGCTGCTGGTCGGCTATTACGACGGCGACGATCTCGTCTTCGCGGGAAAGATCGGCACCGGCTTCGACACGGCGCTGCTGCTCGATCTGAGAAAGCGACTCGACAAGCTCGAGATCCCGAAAACGCCGTTCACGATCGCCACGGGCCTGCCCCGCCTTCGCGCGCACTGGGTGCGGCCGTCGATCGTCGTGCAGGTGTCGTTCATCGAGTGGACGGGCAACAACAAGCTCCGGCACCCGCGCTTGATCGGCGTGCGATTCGACAAGTCACCGCGCGAAGTGGTCAGGGAATCATGATCACCCATCCGGAAAAAGTTCTCTTCCCCGACGACGGCATCACCAAAGGCGATCTTGCCGCGTACTACAAAGTGATGGCGCCGGTGATGCTGCCGCACATCTCCGGCCGCCCTGTCACGATGGAGCGCTACCCTGCCGGCATCGGCAAGAAAGGCTTCTGGCAGAAAGACGTCTCGAAAGGTTTTCCCGAATGGCTCGAGCGCGTCGAGGTCCCGAAAAAGGACGGCGTCGTGCATCATCCGGTGATCACCGACGAGCGATCGCTGCTCTGGGTCACGAACCAGAACACGATTACGCAGCACGTCTGGATCTCACGCGTGCCGGATCTCTACTACCCGGACATCTGCGTATTCGATCTCGATCCGTCGAAGGACGATGCGGACGCCGTCCGCGCCGCGGCGATCGGTCTTCGCAATCTCCTCGAGGAGCTCGGCCTGCCGTCGTGGGTGAAGACCTCCGGCTCCAAGGGCTTTCACATCGTCGTCCCGCTCGACGGCAAATCGAAAATGGACGACGTGGCGCGGTTTGCAAACACGGTCGGCCGCGTGTTCGTGTCGCATGCACCGGATCACCTGACGCAGGAGTTCAGCAAGGTCGATCGCAAGGGCCGCATCTACGTCGATACCGGACGCAACGGCTACAGCGCGACGTTTGCCGCCGCCTACACCGTGCGCGCGAAGCCCGGCGCGCCGGTGTCGGCGCCGTGCACGTGGGAAGAGATCGAGAAGGGCAAGGTCGCGCCCGGCACCTTCACGCTGCGCAACATGCCGGCGCGGATCAAGAAGGCCGGCGACCTCTGGGCCGACATGCTGCGGAAGCGGCCGTCGCTGAAGAAGCCGATCGAGAAACTGAAGCGCTTGTCCGGAGCAAAGTCGAAGGGCTCGCCCTGAGCGACGTCGAAGGGCTTGGCAAGCTCCCTGCATTGATCGGCGGCGGCATGACCACCGAAACCTCACCGCGGACGGGGTCGATTCACGCCGTCGAGGAAAACGTCGAAGCGATCAAGTCGTGGGATCGCGCGCTGCTGCTGAACCGATCGAAGATCGAGCGGCTCAGCGACAGACTCACGTTAATCCTGGCCGGCGGCCCGTCGATCGTCGCGCATGCAATCTGGTTTGCCGCCTGGATCACCGTCAACATCGGGTTGATCCCGGTGGTTGCTCCATTCGATCCGTTCCCGTTTCCGTTTCTGACGATGACGACGTCGCTCGAGGCGATCTTCGTCGCGCTGTTCGTGCTCGCAAGCCAGAATCGACTGGCCAAGCAGTCGGACCTGCGCGCGAATCTCGATCTGCAGATCGATCTGCTCGTCGAACGCGAGATGACGGCGGTGCTGCAGCTGCTCAACGACATTGGCAAGCACCTCGACATCGATACCGACGTGACGACGGACAAGATTTCAGACCTGATCAAGAAGACGGATGTGAAGGCGCTTGCCGACGAGGTCGATCGGCGGAGCTAGCGCGGCCGTAGGCGCCAGTTGGCCCGCAATCTGCAAGAGCAGGCATCGTGAAAATGCTGCTTCGTTGCGCATTTGCGCTGATCTGTCTGCGCCCGGTTGCCGCAATGGCCCAAGAACCGCCAGCGGTGCCGTCGAGCGCCACCGAGCCGCAGGGTGTCATGCCCGAGCCGGATCTGCTCACGCGTGCCACGCTCTTCGCAGACCGTCATCTCGGTAAAGGCGACCTCACAAACGGCATCTACGTGGACTACGGCAACATGATTCCCGGCGCCGGCTGGCTTTCCGCCGGTCCCGGTTACAAGCACTGGTACGCCAAGGATGCGGTGTTCGTAAGTGCCGCGGCGGCGATCTCGGTGAACAACTACCGGATGGGACAAGCCCGTATCGAGTTGCCCAGATTCCTGAAGAGCAGGCTGGCCCTCGGCGCCATGGCGCGCTGGCAGGACTTCGGCCGCATCGATTACTTCGGCACCGGCCCGAACACCACCACGGACATGGTATCGATGTACGGCGTCGAATCGACGCAGTTGACCGCTTACGCGACGCTGCGTCCGTTCCGCTGGATGGATATCGGCGGACAGATCGGGTGGACGAATCCGGACGTGTCGCACGTCGAGGGTCCGCTCGGCGTCTCCGAAAAGCGCACGTTCGTGCCGAGCGAGGTGTCGCTGACGATCGATACGCGCGACTTCCCCGGCCATCCGACGAGCGGCGTGATCCTGCGGGGCGTCGGCGCCCGCTACGACGATCGCACCACGGGCCTCGATACGTTCAAGCGATATGAAGGCGAGGCGGCGAGCTTCCTGCCGATCGGCGGCGGCCGCATGGTGCTGGCGCTGCATGGCTGGCTGGTGCGGTCAGACACGGACGAGGGCCACTCTGTGCCGTTCTACCTGCAGCCCTCCATGGGTGGCATCACCACGCTGCGCTCCTATGACGATTATCGTTTCCGCGACGACAACATGCTCGTCTTCAACGCGGAAGCCCGACTGGCGTTGATGACGCACCTCGATCTCGCGGTGTTCGCCGATGCCGGCAACGTCGCCGCGCGGGTCAGCGATCTGGATTTGTCGAAGCGATCGTACGGCGCCGGGATCCGGCTGCATACGCGGCGCGAA
>Ga0111539_10011044_pt1 | contig 11361 bp, 14 predicted proteins | sample RhiMethybrSRZTD1_FD_79667 | JGI IMG/M metagenome (GOLD analysis project Ga0111539, IMG submission 79667) | Populus rhizosphere microbial communities from Tennessee, USA - Rhizosphere MetaG P. TD hybrid SRZTD1 (version 2) (version 2) | ecosystem: Host-associated > Plants > Roots > Rhizosphere >...
CCCCTCGTGTGCGCGGCGATCCTGCATAGGGTGGCGCCGTGCCCGCCCCCGATTGGACAGACTTCAATCGCTCTGACCCGGGGGTGACGCTGCTTCAGCTGTTCGCCTTTCTTGGATTCGCCCTTCTGTTCGGGCTAGCCCTGAAGCGGTGGCGCACCTCCCGATCGGGGCGGTGATCCGAGCCGGACGAGCCTCGGATGTGGGCTCGGTGGATCATCCCCCGAGTCACGGTGCGGCTAGCTGTCGAGCTCGAATGCGGTCTGCCCGCCGGTCGCGACGAGCTCCCGCAGCGCCGCGCGACCGTCTCCAATGAGCGGATCGCCATGCGCGAGGAGGACGTGCTCGAAGTCGAGCTGGTCGAGGAGGCGCGCGTACGCAGCGAGCAGGGCGCGCTTGGTGCCGGGAGGGTCGTCCATCAGACCGTCGGGAACGAAGCCGGGCGGGCCTCGCCGTCGACCACGAACGACCCCGTCGGCGAGCGCGACGGCACGGTGTTCGGGGAGGTAGAGCGCAGTTTCGTCGGGGCAGATGCCGCCTACCTCACACGCCAGCACGCCACCGGGCAGCGTGTCCCCTGGTTCGAACCCCTCGACGGCCTCGCCGTGGCTGAACTCGTGAAGGCCGGAGCGGTTGCAGTGCACGGAGCAGCCGAACGCCTCGACGAAGCGGGCGGTGTCGCGGTAGTGGTGACGGTTCGAGAGAAGCACGGCGCTCGGGCTGCTCGTGCGCACGGCAAACCACTCGAGCCCATGCTCCGACGGCACCAGCGGGTCGATCGCCACGCCCGCACGATCGAGCCAGTACGACGACACGTCGATGTGGATGCGTGGGTGCAGCGTCGTCCAGTGAAAGACGCCTGGAAGGACCTCGCGCATCGACGCACGATAGCCCCGCCGCCATTGGCACCAGGCTTCAGCGGCCTCCGAGCGCACCGATCGCGATACCGAGCGAGACAACCGTCCTCCGAGCGGCAACTGGTTGAAATCACCCATGCGCCCGGGACGCGAAGTTGGTTGTTTCAGCCGATGCGGCGGGCCGGGCGGCGAGCCTAGCTTTTCGTTGCTGGGTCGTCCACGAGCCACGGAGGCGAGAGATGCCGAACGTATCCAAGGAGACAGCGTCGGAGCAGATCGCGTTCGAGGGGATCGACGTCCGCCTCGAGAACTTCGAGGGCGGCTACTCCGTCTGCTTCGAGTCGCACACCGCCGACGCCGACCTCGCCGATCTGTTCCGCGGCCTGCCCGACGATCGCGCCCAGCTTCCGCGCTGGGGCTACGTCATCAGGGGGAAGGTGGGCTTCCGGTTCTCCGATCGCGAGGAGTCGTACGAGGCCGGCGACGCGTACTACGTCCCGCCGGGTCATACGCCGGTCCATTACGCGGGTGCGGAGATCGTCGAGTTCAGCCCCACGGAGATCCTTGGCGAGACGATCCCGGTGGTGATGAAGAACCTGGGGGCCGCCGCGGTCGAGCTGGGTGGCGCCTCGTGAGCTGCGAGCTCACCCACGCGATCGTCGAGACCGGGCCCGATCGCGCTGATGGCTAGCCTTCGTGCGGCGATGTCGGAACACGGGATGCGACCGTTTGCTCTCGCCCCGGGGGATGGCACATCGGTCGAGAACCCGACTGGCGGCCTCACAACGTTCAAGGCCGTCAGCCGTCAGAGCGGTGGCGGCCTGACCGTGATCGAAGGTGTCTCCGCGCCCGGAGAGGGACCGCCGTTGCACGTGCACCCGGAGCAAGACGAGTTCATCTACACCCTCGATGGAACATTCAGGGTGAGGCTCGGCAAGGACCTGATCGAGGTTCTTCCGAGGTCGTTCGTCTTCATCCCGCGCAACACGCCGCATACCTGGCAGAACGTCAGCGAGGGGCCCTCGCGCTTCGTTGCCACCCTCATCCCGGCGAGCGTCGAGTTCGAGGAGTTCTTCCGGCGCTACGGAGAGCTGTCGCCTGAGGAGCGAGGAATCGAGGCGTTCAACCGCCTCGCGGCCGAGACGAGAGCTATGGACGTACTGGGGCCGCCGCTCGTGCAGTCGGACCCGCGCTGATCGCGGGGCGTTCACCGACACACCACGGCGTCATCTCGCCCATGGTCATGACCACTCGCGGTCACGAACGTTGCAAGAGCGCACATCGTCGTAGCTTCGGCGCCATACCGTCCGGCTTGCTGTCAGACGGGTTGGTCTGTGCCGCGTGCGCGGAGGTCGTGTGTCCAGCGCTCGACGAGCTCCGACGCGGAGGCAACTCGCGCACGCCGGTAGGCGGTTCCGGCCCAGAGGTTGATGCCGTCGGCGTCTCCGAGTGTGCGCGCGGCCGCGCGGATCGGGGCCGTCAGGTAGTGGATCTCGGGGTAGGCGCGTGGCGCGAATGCGTCGTGCTCGAGCATGAAGCGGTTGACGATGCCCCGGGCGCGTCGGCCGGTGAACGCGCGGGTCAGCCTCGTCTCCCCGCCCGCCCGGAGCGCTTCCCGATGAGGAGCCGACGTTCCTGCTTCGGTTGCCAGGAGGAGTGCCGATCCCACCTGCGCCGCGGCCGCGCCGGACGCCAGCGCCCGAGCGACGTCGCTTCCCGTGGCGATCCCGCCGGCCGCGATCAGCGGCAGCCTCGTTGCGCCTCGGATCGAAGCGAGCAGCGCGATCAGCGGTAGCGGCGGGTCGTCGTGGTCGTGGAACGAGCCCTGGTGCCCGCCGGCCTCCGCGCCCTGGACGACGAGCCCATCGACTGTGGCCGCAGTCGCTTGCTGCGCCTCGGCGACGGAAGTGACGGTGGACCACACCCGGCAGCCGGCGCTTTGTAGCCATGCCACGATCTCTCGCGAGGGGCAGCCGAACGTGAACGAGACGACGTCCACATGATTGTGGACGGCGAGCTCGAGTTTCGCCATCCACTCGTCGTCCGTCCACATCGGGTCACCGGGCGCGACGCCGTAGCGCTCTCCCTCGCGTCGCATTCGGTCCGTGTACGCCTCGATCGCAGGCTCGTCGACCTGCTCGCGGATCGGATAGAAGAGGTTGATCCCGATGCGCTTCGATGTGAGCGTCTTCACCTCGTCGAGCTCGGTCTGGACGGCCGCGGCCGTCTTGTAGCCGGCCGCGATGAAACCCAGTCCGCCGGCCTCCGATACCGCCGCGGCGAGAGCGGGCGTCGACGGCCCGCCGCCGAGCGGCGCCCCGACGATCGGGGTCTCGAACAGCCCGGCGACACCCCGAGCGGCGGTCACGCGGTCACGCCCACGCGACCCGGCTCCGGAGGCCGTGGACGTTCTCGCTCGATCCGGACTTCCCGTGTGCGGCACTCCGGTGCGATCGGAGAAGTGTCCTCCATGGCCTTCCGCAGTCGTTCTCGACTCGTAGCCGGGGCAGGTGAGAACCGGCTGTCGGGGGTACTTCGCAGGGATGGTCTCGTTGCGGCAGAGGACGTAGAGCTGGCCTCGGCGGCCGTGGACGTGGCGCATGAAGGTGCAGGACGTGCACAGGGTCGGCGGTCTATCGGCCATCGGAGCGCGGGCCGGCTGTCGGCGGGGCTAGAGTCGGGCTGGTGCGGATCTGCTCGTTCCTTCCGAGTGCGACGGAGATCGTCGCCGAGTTGGGATTGGTCGATTCGCTGGTGGGGGTGTCGGAGGAGTGTCGCTGGCCGCGCGAGGTGATCGGGAAGCCCGTGGTCACGGCGGCGCGGATCGACCCGGCGAGCATGTCGAGTCTCCAGATCGACGAGGCGGTCCGGTCGTCGGTCGCTGATGGCCGTTCGTTGTACACCGTTGATGCGGATCTGATCGACTCGCTCGAGCCGGATGTGATCCTGACCCAGGACCTGTGCGCTGTGTGTGCGGTGTCGAGCGGCGAGCTCGCGTCGGCGTGCCCGGTCGATGCGGACATCGTGTCTCTGGATCCGCGCACGCTGGCCGAGGTGGCCGAGAGCGTTCGTCTTCTCGGCTCGCGCCTCGGCGCCCCTGAGCGGGGCGTGGAGCTTGCGTCCCGGATGCTGGGAACGATCGACAGCGTGGCCGCCTCGGTTCGAGGGTTGCCGAAGCGTCGGGTGTTCTTCGCGGAGTGGATCGAGCCGCCGTTCTGTGCGGGCCACTGGCTTCCCGAGATGATCGACCTTGCGGGTGGCGTCGACGTTCTCGGATCTGCCGGGCAGCCCTCACATCCGACGAGCTGGGACATCGTGCGAGCCCTGGACCCAGAGCTCGTTGTCGTCGGCCCGTGCGGCTTCGATGTCGTCCAGGCCGCCGAGCGCGCGAGCGAGGTCGAGTTCTGGTCTCCGGCCGTCGCGGTTGACGGCGACGCCTACTACTCCCGGCCCGCGCCGCGGCTCGCGGATGGCGTGCGCCAGCTTGCCCACCTCATCCATCCCGGTGTCGCGCCGGATCCCGGGCTGCCTGCGATCCCCGTCGGCCGCCGAGCGGCCGTCCAATCGCCCTTCACCCACGCTCGCGCAGCCGACGAGTAGCGAGTCGCGGCCGAGGCGGCGTTCGCCTCGCAGGTCCGTAGCGCTTGACGTCGTCGGCTGTGGCTCCTAGCGTCGCGGACGTGACCTGTCGAGTCGTCTGCATCTCGCACGCAACCGGCGCGGGCGGCGAGGAGGTCGGTCGAATCGTTGCAGAGCGGCTCGGCTTCCTCTACGTCGACGACGACATCGTCGCTCGGGCGGCCGCGAGGGGAGGGATCAGCCCCGCTGAAGTCGCGGACGCAGAGCGACGCAAACCGCTCGTCAGCCGCCTGCTCGAGGCGTTGGCCCAGAGCAGCGAGGTGGGCGCGGGCGCGTACATCGACGGGATCGACAGCGAGAACGTGCGCGCCTTGATCCGCGAGACGATCGAGCGCACGGCCGCACGGGGGAACGCGGTCATCGTCGCGCACGCTGCTTCACACCTGGTCGAGGCCGGAGACGATGCTCTTCGTGTCCTCGTCACGGCCTCGCCGTCGACACGCGCAAGCCGCCTCGGCGACGAGGAGTCACTCGATCCGGCGAAGGCTCTCAGGGCGGTGAAGGACTCGGACGCAGGGCGGCGCGATTACCTCCGGCGCTTCTACGACGTGGACGAGGAGCTGCCCACCCACTACGACCTCGTTGTCAACACCGACGCACTCTCCGTCGAGCTGGCTGCCGAGCTCGTCATCCGCGCCGCCTCGGGCTAGCGGAGCGCAGCGCGCGCGCCGCGGCGCGGGATTCACGCCATGTCGGAATCCGCACGAACCGGCGTAGACTGCAGCCGTGATCGTCCGGCGCGACCAGAAGCTGCGACTCATCTCCGCCGTACCGCTCTTCCAGGCCTGCTCCCAGGCAGAGCTCGCCCGGATCGCCTCGATCGCCGAGCAGGTCGAGCTTCCGCGAGGCGAGGTCGTGTTTCGGGAAGGCGAGCCCGGCGACGACTTCTACGTCCTCGTGAAGGGCACGGCCGACGTTCGCACGAGGAAGCGGCACGTCCGGAGCCTGCGTGCCGGAGACTTCGCGGGAGAGATCGCGCTTCTGTTGGACGCATCGCGAACCGCGACGGTGACCACGACGTCTCCCGTGACCGCGCTCCACGTGACGAGAAAGGGCTTCTCGGCGCTCATGGACGTTTCTCCGAAGATCCAGCAGAAGATCCTGCTGGCGCTCGCCCAGCGCGTTGCGCCGACGTCGCTCTAGGCTCGAGGCTTCGGGGCGTGCGTGTCCGGCGGACGAGCCGCGGCGGGAATCCCTCTGGAGAGCGATGACCCGTCACCGCTCGAACTGCCGATTCGCTCCATAACGGCCGGCCCTCCTCGGGTCGCCGTGGGCGCTGCGGCGCGTCCGGCCCGCCTCCTACGCCATGGGCCGGCGCCCGCGACGCCACAGGGCGCGGGCGCCGTACCGGCGGCGCCCGCCCTCCTCAGGGCCCCGCCGCCGGCGGCAGTTCCATCGAGGCACGCAGCGACTCGAGCGGTGTCGCGGGCACCGTGATCAGCCCGCGCGTCGGGCGATCGAGGTCGAAGGTCACGAGGAGGAGGAGCGTCACGAGGGCCGCAGCGGCGATGGCTGCGAGAAGGCCACGGCCGAGCACCGACAGGTACAGCGCGAGCAGCCCGACGACCACCGCCGCGCCGATGACCTCGAGGCCGAGAACCGCCCCCGGAACGCGGTTGTTGAGCCCCGCGAGACGCACGCTCTGCTGGTCGATGGTGTCGTTCAGGGTCTCGACGTAGAGGCGCGGGGCGGTCGCGGTCGGAGCGCCCGAGACCGACTGCCCCGCAAGCCGCCAGAGTCGACGCTGGAGCTCCGACTGCTCTGCCGTCGTCCGCCTCATCGCGTCGCTGTTCGGGACCTCATGCGACACCTGGAGTGCGAGGTCGGTGTAGCGACGCAGCAGGTCCAGCGACGCCGAACGCTGTGGCTCGGCGAGCATCTGGGCGCGGAGGTAGGTCGTGCCGATCGCGTTCGCCTCGGTGACGACGGCGGCGCGGCGGTTCTCGTATCGGCCGACCGCGAGCGACAGCCCGAACGCGAGGATCAGCCCGACGACACCCAACAGCGCTCCTTGGAGGACGCTGATCGGCTCCCGGAGCACCTCGGTATGGCGCCGGAGGTACCGGCCGACCAGGGCGCCGGCGACGCACGCGCCGCCGACCACGGCAAAGATGATGAAGGCGACGGCCCAGCTCGGAAGCGAGAAGAACATCGGAGAGACGACCCTAACGGTCGCGCGCGACCGTTCCCGCTGGTCATCGACCGTGACTCGTGCGAAGATCGCACGCATCGCCGAGGGAATGGACAGCGTCGCGGCTCAGCCCGAGCGGGAGCTCCCGGCCCCCGTCTTCATCGCATCGCTCTTCGGCTTCGCGAAGGCTGCGTTCCTCGGCTTCATGGGGATCATCGGGATCCTCACCTGGGAGGACGTCACCGAGCCGTGGGGATTCGGGGCGCTTGCGCTGGCGATCCTCTTCCTCCTCGCGTCCTACGCGCTCCTTCGCGGCAAGCCGTTCGCCCGGATGGTGCTCGGGGCGCTCGCGGTGATCGGGGGCGTCGGGGCCCTGATCTACGTGTTCGTCGGCCCGACGAGCGCGATCGGCCCGGCGCTCGTCACGGCGGCGATGGACGCGCTCGTCCTCTGGCTGCTGTACGGCACGCGCTCGGCGAAGGAGTACTTCGGGTCGTAATGATCGAGCCGGGCGGCCGGGGCTCGGACGGACCGACGCGATGAGCCTGCCGACCACCGTCTCGAACGACGGGATCCGCGAGCACGCGGAACGCCTCGCCGGCGGATCCGTGGCGCTGGCGGACCTGTCGATGGGGTTCGAGGAGACCCGCGCGGCGACGGCCGAGGTGCTGGTCGAAGGGCGGACCTTCTACCCGCCCATGCTGGACGACATCGCCCGGGCGACCTCGTCGGTGCACATCAACCAGTTCGGCTTCCGCCCCGGCGTCGTCGGGGAGCGGTTCGCCCAGGCGCTTCTCGCCAAGGCCTCCGAGGGCATCCCGGTCCGCCTCGTCGTCGATCGGCAGGGCTCCGATCCCGAGGGCGGCTCGCATGAGTTCTACGAGCGGCTCACCCGTGCGGGCGTCGACGTCTGCGTCGTTCGCGCGACGAAACCGCGGGTCACGGGAGGCGTGCTCGGCGCCGGCGGCGACCTGCATTGGAACCTGCGTGGGCTCGGCCACATCGACCACCGCAAGGTGGTCGTGGTCGACGGACGCATCGGCTGGGTCGGCGGCGCAGGGATCGAGGACCACTTCGAGGACGGCCGCTTCCACGACCTGTTCCTGCGGGTCACGGGCCCGGTGGTCTCGCAGCTGCAGCTCGTCTTCCTCGGCGGCTTCCGCTGGCTCGGCGGCCAGCTGCCCGCCGACGAGCTCGACGGCCTGTTTCCGACGGTCGACGACGGCGAGATCCCCGCGGTGGTCCTGCACAACGCTCCCGGCCGCTACCGCCCGATCACCGACGCCATCGCCAGCTCGCTCGACGGCGCGCGCGAGACGCTCGACGTCGTGAACCCGTACGTCACGGACCGAGGGATGATCCGCCGCATCGAGCGGGCCGCTCGCCGCGGAGTCCGCGTGCGGCTGTTCGTCCCCGCGAACGCGAACAACTGGGCCTGCGCGGCCGCGCAGCAGTTCCACCACGGCGCACTGCTCGACGCCGGCGTCCGAATCCTCGAGTACCCGACGATGCTCCACGCGAAGGCGTTCGTACGGGACGGGGGGGAGGTGCTCGCCGGGACCTGCAACCTCGAGGCGTGGAGCCTGAGGCGCTTCTTCGAGATCGACCTGCTTCTCCGCTCGCCGAGCCTCGCCGCGCAGTTCGAGGAGCGCTTCTCCGTCCTGGCGGAGGAGGTCTCGAGGCCGGGTCGGGCGCTCACGGGCACGAAGGAGCGGCTCAAGGCGAGGGGCTTCGCCCTGATCTCGCCGTTGCTCTAGCTCGGGCGGGCGGTTCCGCTTTGCGCGCGCCCTCCCGCCGCGTAGAGTCGCCCGTGAGAGCACGTCATCGGAAAGAGGAGGAGCAGTGATCGCCTCGGACTACCCGTTTCTCGACGTCCTGTGGACGATGGTCATCTTCTTCGTCTGGATCCTCTGGATCTGGCTCCTCTTCACGGTCTTCGCCGACATCTTCCGGCGGCACGACATCTCGGGCGGGTAGAAGACGGTCTGGATCGTCTTCACGATCCTGCTGCCCTTCCTGGGCGTGTTCTTCTACCTGATCACGCAGAACGTCGGCATGACCGAGCGCCAGCTGGAACGGACGCGCGCGCAGAAGGAGCAGTTCGACGACTACGTGCGCCAGACGGCCGGAGGCGGGGCCGCGGGGGAGATCGAGAAGGCGAAGGCGCTCCTCGACAGCGGCGCGATCACGCAGGCCGAGTTCGACGCGATCAAGCAGAAAGCCCTCTCCTAGCCGTGCGCGAGCCCGGGGCAGAGAGATGACGAGCGACGCGACCGTCGTCAGCGGCCTCGAGCCGCGCCCGTTCTGGGCGCACTTCGAGGCGCTGACACGGATCGCGCGGCCCTCGCGTCACGAGGAGCCCGTCATCGCGCACGTTCGCGCGTGGGCTGCCGAACGCGGGCTCGAGGTTCGGCAGGACGCCGGGCGCAACCTCGTCATCCCTGTGGCAGCGACATCCGGCCGCGAGTCGGCGCCGACGCTCATCCTGCAAGGCCACCTCGACATGGTCGGCGAGCGCGATCCGGCGAGCCCGAACGATCCTGCGGAGGGACGGATCGTGCTCCGGCGCGACGGTGACTGGCTAAAGGCCGACGGGACGACGCTCGGCGCGGACGACGGCGTCGCGATCGCGGCGATGATGGCGCTCGTCGAGGACGAGACGCTGGCCCACGGGCCGCTCGAGCTCCTCATGACCGTCGCCGAGGAGGTCGGGCTCGAGGGCGCGAACGCGCTCGACGGGTCGCTGTTGACCGGGTCGACCCTCATCAACCTCGACAGCGAGGAGGATGGGGTGCTGACCGTCGGCTGTGCCGGCAGCACCGACACGTGGATCAGGATCGACGGTCCGCGCTCCGCGCCGGAAGCAGAGGCGGTCACACTCGACGTGATCGTGCGCGGCGGACAGGGCGGGCACTCGGGGATGGAGATCGCGCTCGGCCGGTCGAACGCGCTCAAGGTCCTTGGGCGCGTGCTCAGGGAGGCGCACGCGACGGTGCCGTTCAGGCTCGTCTCGATAGAAGGCGGGAAGAGCCGGAATGCGATCCCGCGCGACGCGCACGGGCTCGTGTCGGTCGAGTCGGTTGACGCGGCAGCGCTCGTCGAGGCGCTCGGGTCCGCTGCCGAGACGGTTCGCGATGCGTACAGCAACACGGATCCCGGCGTCGTCGTCGAGGCCACCGAGGCGGAGAGCCCGATCGAGCCGTGGACCGCGGAGGCGACGTCGCGCCTGCTCGACGTCCTTGCCGTCGTGCCGACGGGCCCCCTCGCGATGAGCCCCGACTTCGACAAGCTGGTCGAGACGTCGACCTCGCTCGGCGAGGCGATCACCGAGGGCGATCGGTTGACGCTGCACAGCCTGTCGCGGTCGTCGAACGACTCGGCGATGCCCGACGTGATCGCCTCGCTCGACGCCGCCGCTGCGCTCGGCGGTGGATCGCTCGAGGTGAAGCACAACTACAACGGCTGGCGCCCCGACCTCGACTCCACGGCTCTCGCGATCGCAGGGACGGTTTTCGAGGAGCAGTTCGGCGCGCCGCCGGTTGTGACTGCGGTGCACGCCGGATTGGAAACGTCCGTCATCGGCGGTAGGGTCGATCGACACCTCGACATGCTCTCGTTCGGACCGCAGATCGAGTTCCCTCACTCGCCCGACGAGAGGACGAGCATCCCCACCGTTGAGCGGTTCTGGCAGCTGCTCGTCGCCGTCGTCGACCGGCTCTCTTCCCCAGGGAGGTAAAGCAATGCGTGGCCCGGTCGCCTGGATCGTCGCCGCCCTCGGGATCGTGCTGCTGATCGTCGTCGTCGCGGTGATCGGCAACCGCGACGAGAGCGGCGAGACCGTGCCAGCCGGCGAGTGGGCCGAGAGCGTCTGCGGCGCAATCGGCGTCTGGCGCGGCGACCTGGAGTCGCTGGTCGAGGACATCCGCACGCCGAATGCCGCCGCGGGGTCGGAGGAGCCGGGGTCGGAGACACCGCAGGGTCGGACGGGGTTCATCCGCGTGGGCGTCGAGCGCGCGGTGCAGTCGACCGAGACGATGGTCACCGGCGTCGAGAACGCGGGCACTCCGGATGTGCCGCAGGGCGAGGAGGTCGCCGACCTCGTCTCGAGCTGGGCGGACTCCGCGCTCGACGACCTCCAGGACGCGCAGGACTCGCTCGACGAGGAGGCCGACTCGCTCGAGGACTCGATCGCCCAGCTCACCGGCGCGGCACGCACGATCGGGTCCGTCCTCACCTCCGGCAGGAAGACGATCGCCGACGTCGCGCAGGTAGACCAGTCGCTCGTGGGCGTCTTCCGTGACACGAGTACCTGCCAGGAGCTGCGTCAGGAGGAGACGGAATGAGCACGACCGACTGGATCCTGGTCGCGGTTGAGGGCCTTGTCGTCATCGCGTTCATCGCGCTCGGCGTGCGCTCGGGCGGCGTCGGCCTCGGCCTCTGGGGCGGCGTCGGCACGCTGATCCTCGTCTTCGTCTTCGGGCTCGACCCGGGCGAGCCGCCGATCAGCGCGATCCTGATCATCATCGCCGTGATCTCCGCCGCCGCCGCGATGCAGGCGGCGGGCGGGATCGACTACATGGTGATGATCGCGAGCAACGCGCTGCGGGCTCGGCCCAAGGCGCTCAACTTCGTCGCGCCGTACATCTCGTACGTGCTCACGATACTGACCGGCACGAGCAACACCTTCTTCTCGATCATCCCGGTGATCAACGAGGTCGCCTACGCGAACAAGATCCG
>Ga0111539_10011045_pt1 | contig 11361 bp, 11 predicted proteins | sample RhiMethybrSRZTD1_FD_79667 | JGI IMG/M metagenome (GOLD analysis project Ga0111539, IMG submission 79667) | Populus rhizosphere microbial communities from Tennessee, USA - Rhizosphere MetaG P. TD hybrid SRZTD1 (version 2) (version 2) | ecosystem: Host-associated > Plants > Roots > Rhizosphere >...
AGTCTTCCGAGGACCACGGGGGTGCGAACCTGCTCCTCTTTTTCCGTCCTTCGCTCATCATCGTCATCCGCTTCCACGCTGTCGATCATCATTCGTGTCGTCACGGATCGATTGCACGCCCACGGTTCCGTCCGCCGCTCGGCAGCCCGCCTCTACTCCTTTACTCCTTGGTTCGCCGCGCACCGCGATTCATGGGTAGGGCCACCGGATCGGGCGCGCCGCACCGCTCGAGGCCGCTGGTCGCAGTCGCATGGTTCTCGAAGCTCTTACGTAAGTGGCGTCGACGCCGCGGAAAACCGAGTTCCCCGCCTCGATGGTGTGGCAAGGTAGGTGTGCGCACCGCGAGCGTGACCGTCCGGAGGGGGTACATTCAGCTCCGGCGTCGCTGTTCGTCGAAACGATGGGGCGCGGAGTGACCTATCAGAGGGTCTTGGAGTGACTATCAAACGCTTCGTTGCGCACTAGGCTCCGGGATCTGTACACTGAACGTATCGTGGAAACCTGGGAGGCCCGAGCTCCCGGTTTCTTGAGACGTCGCGGGATGTGGAAGCTAACGATCGAAGATGACGAAGGTAAGCGGACCCCGCTCCCGCTAGTCCGCGATGAGTATTCGATTGGCCGCGGCGAGGAGAACACCGTCCGGCTGACCGAGCGCAACATCTCGCGCCGCCACGCGACGCTCCGTCACGAAGATTCGGGATGGGTCATCGCCGACACGTCCAGCCGCAACGGGTCTTACGTCAATGGCGTACGGCTCGTTGGCGAGCACACGGTGTCGGAAGGGGACATCGTACAGGTCGGCGATTATCGCCTGTCGTTCACCGACGAGGAACTCGCGGCGACGACGACCGATCCGACGAAAGCCTCAACGGTTCCGGGCGCAGGATCTGCGGCGGTGAAGCCCGACCGGCTGGTCGTCGTCGTGGGGCCCGAACCAGGTTACGAGTTCTTGATCCAACAAGCCGTGGTCGCCATCGGCCGCGCGCCCGAGCTCGATCTGGCGATCGCGCACGCGTCGGTCAGCCGCGTGCACGCCGAGATTCACGCCTTGGGTGGCGGGCGTTACGAGATCATCGACAAGGCGAGCGCCAACGGCGTGCGCGTCAACGGATCGCTCCTCAAGCGCGGGCTTCTCGAGGCCGGCGATTTCATCGAGCTCGGCGAAGTGAAGCTCAAGTTCGTCGGAGCGGGGCAAATCTACCGCCCCGGGGCCGACGCGATCCGCCTCGAACCGGTGGCCGACGAAGTCGAGCACGCCACCGTGCGCCCTCCGCCGGCAGCAGGCGTCGTCTTCGGAACCACCTCGTCGATCGACGCGCTCATGGGCGACGCCGCTGGGCGCTCGCGCTTCGCCAAGAATTTGATGATCGGAGCGGGCGTCGGGCTCATCGTCGTGGCGGGACTCTTCTTCATGCAGCGCGCGAAGGGCCGCGACGGTACGCCGACCGCGGGTCTTGCGACGGGCTCGGCGACCCAAGCGGCGTCCGCGCCGCTCGACCCGATCCGCGCGGTGCTCGAGGAGGCCAAAGAGCTTGCCGCAGCGGGCGATCTCGATCTGGCGCACAATCGCATCGTCACGGGCTTGCCGAACTCGTCTTCGCTTCGCGACGGGCCAGAGGCGCGCGACATCGAGGCGCGCTGGGCCGACTCGGTGATGGCGCGCGCCGATCAAGAGTCCGACGTCGCGGCCAAGCGCATGCTCCTCAACTCCGTTGCCCAGGCGACCACGGTCGACGGTGCGCGACGGCGCAGCGCCGCGGACAAGCTCAAAGAGGTCGATTACCTGGGAACCGACATCCACGAGCTCCCGAAGGCCAACAAGCCGACGGCGCCGCCCCCCGCGGCGCCCCCGCCTCCTCCCAACGATCCCCCCCCGCCCCCCGCGGCGCGACCGGCGCGCCCCGTGCTCGCCGCCGACCCGTGGAGCTCACCGCCCGCGGCGCACCCCCCGGCCGCCGCAGCGGACACGCCTAGCTCGCGCGCTTCGGATTTGGCTCTCGAAGGGCGCGACGGCGAGGCACGCGCGCGCGCGCAGCTCGAGCCCAAAGTCTGGAACGGCCGCGCCACGCCGGAAGAAATCCGCATGCTGCGCGCGATCTGCAAGCACATGGGGGATCGGCCGTGCAGCGATCGCGCGGCCGCGCTTTTGGCAAATCCCAAATAGCGCGTCGGTACACCCGCGCTCGCGCCGCAAATCTCGGCGGGCGCAGCTCGCCACTTCGGTGTCACCCGCACCTCGGTGTCACCCGCATAGGCTCGTTAGCCCTTTCGCGCGGAAGCGGCGCGTCCTATATCGGACCGCATGAAGTCATCGTCGTTTCGCCTCGGCTTGGTGCAGATGTCGTGCAGCGCGGATGCGCCTGCCAACCTCGAGAAGGCGGCAGCCAGAGTGCGCGAAGCGGCCGCGCGCGGGGCGCAGATCATCTGTCTGCAAGAGCTGTTTCGCACCCCCTACTTCTGTCAACGCGAAGATCCGGCCATTTTCGATCTCGCCGAAGCGATCCCCGGTCCGACCACCGAGCTCTTCGGGCGCATCGCCAAGGAAGCGGGGGTGGTCGTCGTTGCGTCGGTGTTCGAACGGCGTGCCCCCGGGCTGCACCACAACACGGCCGTTGTCATCGACGCCGACGGCAGCATCGCCGGCATCTACCGCAAGATGCACATCCCCGACGACCCGCTCTACTACGAGAAATATTACTTTGCCCCGGGCGATCTCGGGTTTCGCGCATTTCCGACGCGCTTCGGCAAAGTGGGCACGCTGGTCTGCTGGGACCAGTGGTACCCCGAGGCAGCGCGTCTCACCGCGATGCAGGGCGCGGACGTCCTCGTCTATCCCACGGCGATCGGATGGCACCCCGCCGAGAAGACCAAGTACGGGGCGTCGCAGCACGCCGCGTGGGAAACGATCCAGCGTTCGCACGCCATCGCCAACGGCGTCTTCGTGGCGGCGGTGAACCGCGTTGGCCTCGAAACGGATCAGAATGCGGGGCTCGATTTCTGGGGAGGATCGTTCGTGGCCGATCCTTCGGGCGTGCTCTTGGCCAAGGCCTCGCACGATCGCGAAGAGGTCCTCGTCGTGGAATGCGATCCTGCGCAGTCGGAGTCGGTCCGGCGCAACTGGCCGTTCTTCCGCGATCGCCGGATCGATGCTTACGAAGGGTTGACGCGACGATGGGCGCAGTGATGGCGGGGAAACCGAGCGCCGCCGGATTTCGCCAGCCGGCGGAATGGGAACGCCACCACGGCACCTGGCTCGGCTGGCCCCATCAAGAGGAGGATTGGCCGGGCAAGCTCCCCGCCATCGTCTGGGTCTACGCGGAGATCGTGAAGAAGCTCGCGCCGCACGAGATGGTCTCTATCTTCGTGCAAGACGAGCACGTCGAAGCGAGCGCCAAGGATGCGCTCGTCAAAGCGGGGGTCGACCTCGGGCGCCTCGAGTTCCTCCGCTACGCGACCGATCGCACGTGGATGCGCGACATCGCGCCGAGCTTCGTCAAGTCGCAAGACGGCGTGGCCATGGTCGACTGGGATTTCAACGGCTGGGCCAAGTACCCGAACTTCGCGCGCGACAATTTGGTTCCGTCGCGCATCGCCGAGCATCGAGCGATGCGCCGCTTCGTGCCCACCGCGCGAGGGCGCGAGGACGATGCACCGAGGACCGTCGTGCTCGAAGGAGGAAGCATCGACGGCGACGGCGAAGGGACGATGCTCACCACCGAAGAGTGCCTGCTCAGCGAGATCCAGCAGCGCAACCCCGGCCTCGATCGCGCGGCGCTCGAGGCGATCTTCGCGGACTACCTCGGCGTCCGCAAAGTGTTGTGGCTCGGGCGCGGCATCGCGGGCGACGATACCCACGGTCATGTCGACGATCTCGCGCGCTTCGTGCGACCGGGCACCGTGGTCATCGCCCAAGAGCCCGACGAAAGCGACGAAAACCACGCTCCGCTCAAAGAGAACTTCGAGCGGCTCCAAAGCATGACCGACGCCAAGGGGCGGCGGCTCGAAGTGATCGCGCTGCCGATGCCCGCGCCCGTCGTCTTCGACGGCATGCGCTTACCGGCGAGCTACGCCAATTTCTACATCGCCAACGACATCGTGCTCGTGCCGACGTTCAACGATCCGCGCGACCGAACCGCGCTCGGCATCCTGTCCGAGCTCTTTCGCGACCGCGAGGTGGTCGGCATTCACGCCGTCGACCTCGTGTGGGGCCTCGGCACGCTGCACTGTCTCAGCCACGAGGAACCTGCGTGACCCGCGGAACGCGGCCCGCTCTCAGCGCCAGAAGCAGAGGTAGTGCGCGCCGTCGGCGGTCCGCGTCCACTCGACGCGAACCGCGCGCCGCCCCGCTAGGCGCAGCACCGTTTCGATCGATACCGCCAGCGTGCGCACGTTACGCTCGCTGACGCCCGGCCAGCCGCGGAGCCAAAGCTCCGATCGCCCGGGGCTGATGAGGTTCGACTCGAGCTGACCAATGTTGCGCCACTTGGAGTAGAGGACAGGGGTGCGCTTGATGAGCGCGTGATCGGTCGTGAAGCGCAGCAGCAAGCGCCAAGCCGTGCGGAACATCGTCTCGGCGGCCCGCCGCACCGCTTCGTCCATCAAGTCGTCGGGGTGCCGGTGCGCCTCGGCCGCGATGTACTCGACGGCCATGGTGCTCGTCGTCAGCGGCACCCAGGTCATCGGGGTCAGCGGCTCGAACTCTTCCCGCACCTTGGGGGGCAGCTTCTGGAGCGCACTCGCAACCACATTGACGCCGACGATTTCTTCCAGCGCGCGCCGCAGGACCTGAATGGTCGCCCCGGCGGCGCTCGGCTCTTCCGCCGCGAGCGGAGCGATCGACCGGGCGGCGGGGGGGCGCAGGGAACTACGAGGGATTCCCGACGCTTGTCGCGTCACGACACCACCGTCCCGCTACATGTCTTCGTTGCCGCGGCCACGTCAGGCTCCGCTCCCTGTCCACGGCGCTAGTCCCGATTTCTCAAGCCCTCTGAACGTCCTTATTTCAACCGAGCCCGCCGAGCCTTTGGGGGGGCGTAGCCCCGGCGGGAGGGCGGGCGGGCTTTGCTCCCGGCCTTTGCCCGGGTCTTGCCCGCTTTCGACTTTTTGCCGCGTGCCCCGTTGGCGAGGTCGGTGAGCAGAAGGTCGGCGATCTCCTCGGCGAGAGCCGTGCGCTGCTTCGGCAAAGGGAGATTCAACTTCGCGGTTTTGCGGCGCACCGGGGGAATTTTGCCGGTGTTTTGAGCAGTCGCGACGCTGCGCAGCCGCTCGAACACGATTTCCACGACGGCATCGACGATGGGATGAAGCTCGTCGGGCAGCTTGGGGCTGCGTTTCGTCGTCGATGGAGCCGAGTTCTTGGAGATTCGTTTCACCCCTGCACCTTACCAGGCAGAGAGCCCCGAGCGCGACGCCGAGCGGTGGAGCAGGTGCGCGATCGGGCGCTAGCCATGCTCCACCACCGGCGATTTTCGGCCACGGAACCGAGGCAGTCGCGCGTTACTGGGAGCGCACCTCGATTCGTCGCGGCTTCAGCGCTTCGGACTTCGGAAGGCGAAGGCGCAGCACGCCCCCGCTCAAATGCGCATCGATTTTGGCCGCGTCGATACCCTGCGGGACCGAAAACACGCGCGCGTAGTCGCTCGGTCGATACTCTGCGACGAGCGACGAGCCTGTCGGCTCGTCTTTTCGGTTGGCCTCGATGGTCAGCAGACCTTTGTCGAGCTGGATGGACACGCTCTCTTGGGTCGCACCGGGCACGTCGCAGAGGAGCAGCAGCTCGTTGGCGTTTTCATACACGTCGACCCGCGGCGCGACCGTGGTGCGCTGCTGGACGCGCTCGGGGGAGCGCTCTTCGTACTTGGTCATCTTGGGCCTTGTTTCCATGGTTCCTCCTTTCTCTTCCAGCCTTGCAGGTCAGCGAGCCACGACACCGATCTTGCGGGGCTGGGCCTCCGGTGCTTTGGCGAGCGTGACGGTGAGCACGCCGTCCTTGATGGTGGCCGTGGTCTTGTCGGTATCGACGGGGACGGGAAGGGCGAATGCGCGCGAGAAATTCACGACCCCTCGCTCCTGGCGATGCACGGCGTAGCCCTGGGGGGCGTCCGATTTCCGTTCGCCACTCATCGACAGGGCACCTTGGTTGATCGAGATTTGAAGATCTTTCTCACTGACGCCGGGAATGTCGGCTTTCAAAACCAACGCGGTGCCCGTGTCGAAAACATTGACGCGCGGCCAGGCCTGCGACGACGAGAGTTGGGTCGAAAATCCCGGCTCGTCTGCGTCCCAGTCCTGCCACATGCGATCCATGCGGCGGCGCAGCTCTTCCAGCATGGAGAACGTGCCATCGTAGTCACCCAGCTGTCTCAACATGGTGCTCCTCCCTTAGGTAGTGGTTGTCACTGCGGCGGTACTTCGCGCCGGCGCGTGGCGTTCATTTGGCTGCGGTCGAGAGAACCGACCGAGCGCGCGCCAATCTGTGTTTTCGATCGATGCTGTCAAGATCGCGCGAGCGTGGCGCCGCGCGACGCAGGCGAACAGGGTCCAAGGTCCCCGCCGCCCGCCGGTGCGCTCCGGTGAGGAGGCGGTTTGAACGGCTCCGGCTGCAGCTGCAACGTAGCTGCATCGGATGCCTCGTTTCCTCGGGACCATCTTCGTCGTTGCTACTTCGCTCTCGGCCTGCGCGCCGTCGGCGACGCGCCCCGTCGCGGAAAGCGAGCGCGCGGGTCGCCCCGATCCGCGCATGGTGGGGTCCGGCCTCGTGGGGCCCGATTTGTTGCACTGGCCGATGTTTCATCACGACGCTGCGCGGTCGGGGCGCAACGTCGTGGCGCGGGCCAACCCGCCGGCATTGCAGTGGACGTTCGCCACCGGCGGTGAGATCTGGTCGTCCGCGGCGATCGGCATCGACGGCACGGTGTACGTCGGATCGCTCGACGGTCGCATCTATGCGATTGGCTCGAACGGCGCTTTCAAATGGGCCTACCAAGCTTTTGGTCCCTTCTGGTCGTCGCCGGCGGTGGCGGGGGACGGCACGGTCTACGCGTCGAGCGTCGATAAGAACGTCTACGCGCTGCGCGAAGGGGTCCCGAAATGGGCCGTCGAGCTGGGCAACTGTTCGTTTTCCTCGCCGCTGCTCGCGCAAGACGGGACGGTCTACGTCGGCTCGAACGACCGCAAGGTCCACGCCGTTGGTCACGACGGTAAGGTCCGCTTCTCGGCGCCCGTGGGGGGCGGCATCTCGTCGTCGCCGTCGCTCGGTGCCGACGGCACGCTCTACGTCGGCTCCGACGATCACGCGCTCATGGCGCTCGCGCCCGGGGGCAAGGCCGTGGAGCACTTCAAGACGGGGGGACCCGTGCGTTCGTCGCCCGCGGTTGGCCCCGATGGCACGGTGTATGTCGGATCGTCGGACGGTGCGCTCTACGCCATCGCGCCGGGCGGGCACTTGAAGTGGCGCGCGCCCACCGGCAGCGCGATCCGATCGTCGCCCGCGCTGGGAAGAGACGGCGCGATCTACGTCGGTTCGGGCGACGGGCACCTTTACGCGTTCAACTCCGATGGCACGCTGCGCTGGGCGTTCGCCGCCGGAGGTCCGGTCGATTCGTCCCCCGCGATCGCCGTCGATGGCTCGATCTACGTCGGATCTGGAGACGGAAGCCTTTACGCGCTCGACGCTCGGGGGACGCTCAAGTGGTCGTTCAAGACGGGAGGGGGCATCGAAGCGTCCCCCGCGATCGGCCCCGAGGGTGAGATCGTCGTCGGTTCTCGAGACGGGACTCTCTACGCCTTTCGGTGAAGGGCGCGCCGAGTTGTCGGAGCGGCGCAGCGTCGCTATACGAGCGGGCATGCCGACACCTTCGCTCGACGATTGGACGTCCCCTCGCCTCCCCTCTGCGCCGCCTCGGCTCGCGCTCGGCGCGATGAACTTCGGCAAGCGCACGCCGGAGCCCGACGCCCTCAGGATGATCGCCGTCGCCGAAGAGCACGGCATCACGCTCATCGACACCGCCAATGTCTACAATGACGGCGAATCGGAGCGCATCGTGGGGCGAGCGATCGCCAAGCGCCGACAATCCTTCCTCGTGGCGAGCAAGGTAGGACTCGCGCGGCGCGGCAAAGAAGCGGAGAAACTCGACAAGGCACGCGTCGTCGCGGCGTGCGACGAAAGCTTGCAGCGCCTCGGCACCGACTACGTCGACGTCTATTATCTGCACGCGCCCGATCATAGGACCCCCATCGAAAACACCCTGGAGGGGATCGGTACCTTGCTCAAAGCCGGCAAGATCCGCGCGTGGGCCGTATCCAATTACGCGTCGTGGCAGATCTTGGAGATGGTGCACCTGTGCGAAAGGTCCGGCTTGCCGAGGCCTATGATGTCGCAAGTCATCTACAACCTTCTCATCCGACAGCTCGAAGTCGAGTATTTCAAATTCACCTCGAAATACCGAATTCACTCGACTGTCTACAATCCGCTCGCGGGCGGGCTCTTGTCCGGGAAATATCGACCGGGCTCCAAGTGGGAAGGGGGCGGGCGGTTCGACGGCAATACGATGTACCAGCGGCGCTATTGGACCGAGCGATTGCTCGAGGTCGTCGAAACCTACGGCAAGATCGCGGCGCCGACCGATATGGTCACCTTGGCCTACGCGTGGGTCGCGGGGCGGCCGGGGGTCGATTCGATCTTGATCGGACCGGGATCGGTCGAGCACCTGATGGCTGCGGTGCGCGGATGCCAAGAAGTGCTGTCACCCGAGCTGAAGAAGCGCATCGACGAAACGCACTACGCATACGTCGGATCGGACGCGATGTACGCGCGTTAGATCGATTCAGATCGAAAGCGGGGGCACGTATTCGCCCCATACCTTGCGCAGCACGTTGCTGATCTCCCCTACCGTGCCCCCGGCGCGCACGGCGTCGAGCACGAGGGGGACCAGGTTGTCCTTGGTCCGCGCGGCCTGCTCGAGACGCTCCAAGGTGCGCGACGTCGCCGCGGCGTCGCGCGACGCGCGAAAACGGCCGAGGCGCTCGACCTGCTCGACTTCGACGCGCGGATCGATCTTGGCGATGGGGACCTTGGGGGCGTCGCTCTCGAACTCGTTCATGCCGACGACGATGCGGCGCTTGTTCTCGATGTCGAGCTGGTAGTTGTACGCCGTGGCCTGGATCTCGCGCTGCACGAAACCTTGCTCGATGGCGCGCACCATGCCGCCCATCTCGTCCACGCGGGCAATGTAATCGCGCGCTCCGCTTTCGATGCGGCGGGTCAGCGTTTCGACCGCGTAGCTGCCGGCGAACGGATCGACGATGTCGCGCACGCCGGTTTCGTGGGCGATGATCTGTTGGCTGCGCAAGGCGATGGTGACCGCTTCTTCGGTGGGGAGGCCGAGGGCCTCGTCGAACGAATTGGTGTGCAGCGACTGCGCGCCGCCCAGGACCGCCGCCATGGCCTGCAAAGCGACGCGCACGACGTTGTTCATCGGCTGCTGTGAGGTGAGCGTCACCCCCGCCGTTTGACAGTGAAACCGAAGCGCGCGGGCTTTCGCCGTCTTGGCGCCGAAGCGCTCGCTCATGATCGATGACCAGAGCTTGCGCGCCGCGCGGAACTTGGCGACCTCTTCCAAGAAATAGTTGTGCCCGTTGAAGAAGAAGCTGAGCTGTCCGGCGAAGCCGTCGACATCGAGCCCGCTGGCGATGGCGGTCTTCACGTATTCGATGCCGTTGGCGAGCGTGAACGCGACCTCCTGGATGGCGTCGCACCCCGCCTCGCGCATGTGGTAGCCGCTGATGGAGATGGTGTTCCACTTCGGCACTTCGCGCCCGGCAAACGCAAAGACGTCGCTGACGAGACGGAGCGAAGGCTCGGGGGGATAGATGTACGTCCCCCGGGCAATGTATTCCTTGAGGATGTCGTTCTGGATCGTGCCGCGCAGCACGGCGCGGGGGACCTTTTGCTCCTCGGCCACCGCGATGTAGAGGCAGAGCAGAATCGCCGCGGTGGAGTTGATGGTCATCGACGTCGAGATCTCGTCGAGGGGCAGCCCTTTCAAGAGGAGCCGCATGTCCTCGATGGAGTCGATGGCCACCCCGACGCGCCCGACTTCGCCCCGCGCGCGCACGTCGTCGGAATCGCGACCCATCTGGGTCGGTAGATCGAACGCCACCGAGAGGCCGGTCTGACCTTTCGACAGCAAGTAGTGATAGCGGCGATTCGACTCTGCGGCCGTGCCAAACCCGGCGTACTGCCGCATCGTCCAGAGGCGCGACCGGTACATGTCCGGCTGCGGCCCGCGCGTGAACGGAGGCTCGCCCGGAAGGCCGAGGTCGGCCAGAGGATCGAACTTGGCCGCTTCGAGATCGTCGGGGCCGTAGAAATCAGGCGGATCGTAACCGCCAGCGTAAAGGCCCGGCTCGGGGCGAGGCGTGCCCGATTTCTTCATCGCTTCGCGGCGCCGCCCGCGCGCGCGGCGATAGGCTGCCGCGTGCGAGGCGTCGTCTGGCGATGTTGGGCCCTTCTTGGGATCGCTCATGAGCGCCCCTTCGTGGCCTTGGCGTCAGTGAGGATGCGCGAAAAGGCGAGGCTCGCCTCGTGACCGAGTTCTTCCGCACGCCGCGTGGCGATCATGGAGTCGCCGAGGCCGTCGGCAAAGAGGATGACGGCAGGCCTGCCGGCGACGCGGATGAGCGTGGCGGAAACTTCGCTGGAGGCGTTTTTCATGAAAGCCAGCAGATCTTCATGGGGCTTGGTGACGGGGAGCGGCCCCAGGTACGAGTCACTCGTCGCTGCGATGCCTAGCACGGTCGTGGCCTCGCTGGAGATCTCGATGGCGCGAAAGCGCGCGGCGTCCCCCAGCTCGGCGTTGCATGCCACACCGCGGAAGTGCGCTTTTTTTACGGCGAAAACGCCGACGCGGCGCGCGACCGTGCTCATTCCGACGATGAGACAATCGATGACGTCATCGCGCGTCGTCGCCGACTCCATCGCCGCGAGCACGCCGCGAATGTCGGCGAACGGCGCAACCGGCGCCTTGGGCGAAAAGGGGCCGCGCGTGGTCGAGGGGGGTGAGCTCGTGCGCGCCTTGCTCCCTTGCGCTGTGCGTGCCGGAGGTTGGGAAGCACCGCGCGCGCCTCCCGTGGCGGCGGCCGGGGCCGCTCTCTTCGAGGACGCCGCCGACGAGGCGGCCGGAGCAGGTGTTGCGGGGGGCGGAGCCGCGGCTTCGGTGCGTGCTTTTACTCCGCCGCGCGCGCTTGCCGGTATGGGAATCACGGCGGGCGGGGGTGGGGGCCCGGCGGAGATCTCGGGGCGGGGCTTTGCCTTCGCCTCAACCGGTACTGCCGCCGCCGACGCTTCAGGGCGTGATTTGG
>Ga0111539_10011047_pt1 | contig 11359 bp, 7 predicted proteins | sample RhiMethybrSRZTD1_FD_79667 | JGI IMG/M metagenome (GOLD analysis project Ga0111539, IMG submission 79667) | Populus rhizosphere microbial communities from Tennessee, USA - Rhizosphere MetaG P. TD hybrid SRZTD1 (version 2) (version 2) | ecosystem: Host-associated > Plants > Roots > Rhizosphere >...
CCACCGACTCGGCGTGGCCGGTGCGGCCGCTGCCCACCCGCTCGTACTGCGCGGTGTCCTTCTCGCCGCCGGCGTAACCCGACACGGCGTTCGTGACGCCCTTCACGTGCTGGTAGACGCCCTGCACGCCCCAGAAGCAGCCCCCGGCCAGCACGGCCACCTCCTTCCTGGCCGTGGCGGGCGCGGAGTCGGCGGCGGGGGCGGGGATGACCCGGGGCTTCTCCTCCGACGCGGCGGTGCGGCTCAGGGTGGCGGCGGCGAACAGGGCCAGGCCCACGGCACCCGCGGCCGCGGCGGCGATTCCCGGCTTCAGCATGGTCGGCTCCTCGGGAACAGTATCGCCGGGACGGGCGGCGCTATTCCGCGCGCCCGGGCTAGGGGAGGCGCGCGGGCGGCGGCCCGGCCGGCACGTCCGTGATCTCGCCCCGCGTGGCCAGCAGGACCGCGCCCGTCCAGGTGGGCACCAGGTCGAAGACGGGCACCAGCTCGACCACGAAGGCGGGCACGAAGGACCAGTGCCAGCCCACCAGGGCGACCATGGTGGCGGCCACCGCCACGTCGAGCACGTCGTTGGCCACCGAGAGGAAGCCCTCGGAGAAGAGCGGCAGCAGGCCGAGCTGCACCGCGTCCGCGATCACCGCGATCGCGCGCGCGGCCACCACGCGCCGGCGCGTCAGGACCATGCTGATAGTCTATGCGCGTATGGCCGCCCTGACCACGCGCCGCCTCCTTCTCGCGCTGCCGCTCCTGGCCGCGCTCCCATCGTGCGGCTCCCCGCCGTCCACGGGGGTGCGCGGCGGTCCGCCCTCCGCCCCCGCGCGCTGGACACTGGCCTGGAGCGACGAGTTCGACGGCCCGGCGGGCGCCCGGGTGGACGCCACCCGCTGGGTGAGCGAGACGGGCGGCCACGGCTGGGGCAACCAGGAGCTCGAGTACTACACCGACCGCGGGCGCAACGCGTCGCTGAGCGGCGACGGCACCCTCGTCATCAACGCGCTGCAGGAGCGGTACCAGGGCCCGGACGGGGTGGCGCGCGACTACACCTCGGCCCGCCTCAAGACGCAGGGGCTCTTCCAGCAGACCTACGGCCGCTTCGAGGCCCGTATCAAGGTGCCGCGCGGACAAGGCCTGTGGCCGGCCTTCTGGATGCTGGGCGCCAACATCGGGGAGGTGGGCTGGCCCCAGTGCGGCGAGATCGACGTGATGGAGAACATCGGCAAGGAGCCGGGCACGGTGTGGGGCTCGCTGCACGGACCCGGGCGCTCGGGTGGGAACGCGTTGAACAAGTCCTACGTGCTCCCCGGCGGCGCGCACTTCGCCGACGCCTTCCACGTGTTCGCGGTGGAGTGGGAGCCGGGCGCGGTGCGCTGGCTCGTGGACGGCGTGCCCTACGAGACGCGCACGCCGGCCGACCTGCCGCCGGGGACGCCCTGGGTCTTCGACCGCCCGTTCTTCCTGCTGCTCAACGTGGCCGTGGGCGGCTCCTGGCCCGGCAGCCCGGACGCGACCACGGCCTTCCCGCAGGCGATGACCGTGGACTACGTCCGGGTCTACCGGGCAACGAACGCAACGGATCAGGCCTTTCGCTGAGTCACTGCGCGCGCCCGTCGCCGGCGCCGCGGACGGAAGCCATCACGCTGCCGCGGACCTGCTCGCGGTAGGCCTCCATCCGCGGGTCACGCGGCGCGTCGGACTGGGCCGTGCCCGCGCCCAGCTTGTCGGAGAGGACGAGGGCCAGCAGGGCGTCCAGCAGCGAGCTGCCGCCCTGGCCGGTCCCGGCGCCGTTGCCGCCCACCACGATCTTGGGCACCACGTCCACCTTGCTGCGCTCGATGGCCTCGGCGAAGCGGCTCATCACCTGCTGCGTGAGCTGGAGCTGCGGGCCGCCGTAGGCGCGCACCTGCTCCTCGATGGCCAGCGCCTGGGCCACGCCCACCTGGGCCGCGCGCGCGGCCTGGGCCTCGCCGATGGTGCGCACGCGCTGGGCCTCGCCGCCGGCCAGCGACTTCACCTTGTCGGCCTCGGCCTGGGCCAGGGCGCGGATCTGCTCGGCCTGCTGCAGCGAGCGCTGGTAGGCCGCCTTGCCCTGGTTGGACTGGATGGCGATGGAGATCTCCGACTCGGTGAGCGGCTGCTGCTGCCGGGCCCGGGCCTCGGCCTCGCGCAGCTCGCGCTCCTTGACCGCCGCCTTCTCCTGCCGCGAGTAGGTCTCCACCTGCTCCTCGGCGATCTGGCGCTGGCGGAGCTGGTGCAGGATGGTCTCGATGGCCTTGTCGCCGGCCCCGGCGTTGGGGGTGCCGATCAGCACCTCCTTGAGCTCCAGGTTGTAGCCGGCGAACTTCTCCTTCATCTGCTCGGACGAGATGCGCTGGATGTCGGCGCGCTCCTGGATCAGCTGGATCAGGGTGCGCGTCTGGCCCACGTTCTTGAAGTAGGCCGACACCATGGGGTCCAGCGTCTGCTCGACCAGCTTCTTCACGTCGCCGAACTGCTGGATGACCAGCGGGGCCTTCCGGTAGTCGATGTGCACGACCACCGAGAGGGGCAGCTGGGGCTCGAAGGCGTCCTTGGTGATGAGCCGCACCTCGGTGAGGTTCTCGTCGTAGGTGTGCGAGCCCACCTCGGTGGCGATCCACTTGAGGATGAAGTTGGTGGTGGGGATGGGGATCACCTTGCCGGCGTACGTGTTGAACGCGTACTTGCCGGGCAGCAGGGGCTCCTGCCACACGCCGCGCTCGCCCATCTTCACCATCTCGCCGTGGCGGTAGGCGGCGCCGGACAGGTCGTGGCCGGTGAGGCCGGTGTAGAAGACGACCACGCCCACGTGTCCCACCTCGATGATCGTCTTGGGGATGGTCTCCACGGTCGCGAAGAGGCGGTTGATGTAGTACGTGCCCTCGACCAGCACCTGCAGCTGGCGGCCGCGCAGCCCGCCCGCGGCCAGGAAGTGCTCCGGGTCCTGGAAGTTGTTGTGGTAGGTGGCGGGGGAGTCCGTGTGATCCCCCACCGTGGGCGCGATGACCTCGCCCTGCGGCAGCGAGGGGCCGTCGTGCACGGTGACCACGCCCACCAGGTCGTCCGTGAGGACCACCGGCGAGAAGCCGTGGCGCTGCCCGAGCAGCGAAGCCATGGCCTGGAACATCTTCTCCTCGTCACGGTTGAGCTGCAGGTAGTACAGGCCGTCACCCGTGATCACCACGAACTGCGCCAGGTTCAGGGCGTACGTGCCCTCGCGCAGGATGCGGCGCTGCGGGCCCCGCTGGCCCCCGCGGGCCAGGAAGGAGGCCGCGTCGCTGAAGTCGGTCGCGCCCGCGTTGGAGGCCAGCGCCTGCGTGGGCGGCAGCGTCTCGCCGTCACGCGCGAACACGTAGCCGATCCGGCCCTGCGGGATCGTGACCAGGGGCACGACGTGCACGCGGTACTGGGTGGGGAAGAACACGTGCCACCCGCCGCGCAGCACCTCGGCCTGGTAGCCCGCTTCACCGTGCAGGGCGATGAAGCCCTTCTTCACCGAGCCCTTCGCGCTCCAGACCCGCTCGACGATTCCCACGCGGTTGTTGGGGATGTAGCGGATGGCGTTCGAGAGCCAGACCAGGATGAGCGCCACCAGCGCCACGGCCACCAGGACGAACCCGGAAACTTCGCCCAGCATTCTGATCCTCCTGCCGCCAGTCAGCGTGACGGGAGGGACTCTGTCGCGCTTTCTTGTGGCGGCGGTCTTACCGGAATATACGAGTCTGCCGGGGCGCCGTTCCAGGGCCCACCAGCCCTAGGTGATGGCGGAACCATGGTGGCAGCGCTAGTGGTCGAATCGGCCCCACACCCTGGACGCACGTGCGGTACGATCCGCGCCCATGAAGGACGGCGCGAGCGGCCTGCTGCCGCCGGCGCACGGGCGGCTGCCGGCGTGGGCGGTGGCGGAGCTGCCGGCGCCTCCGCCGTACGGCCTGCGCAACCTCCTCAAGGTGATCGGGCCGGGGGCGGTGATGGCGGCCACGTCCATCGGCGGCGGCGAGTGGCTGGTGGGACCGGCGGTGGCCGTGAAGTACTCGACCGACATCTTCCTGATCGCGACCGCCGCCATCTCTCTCCAGGTCGTCTTCAACCTGGAGGCCATCCGCTACACGCTCTACACCGGGGAGCCCATCTACGGCGGCATCATGCGCCTGTGGCCGGGCCCGCGCTTCTGGGCCGGCTTCTACTCCGTGCTCGGTTTCTTCCAGCTGGGCTGGCCGGCCCTGGCCGGCAGCGCCGCGGCCACGCTGCTCGGGGCGTGGATGGGGCGCATGCCGGGCGCGCCCGACCAGGGCGCGATCTCGGCCGTGGCCGTGGCCCTCATCGCGGCCGTGGTGCTGATCCTCTCCTTCGGGGGCACGGTCGAGCGCATGCTGGAGCGCTTCGCCTGGACCATGCTGGCCGTGGTCTTCACGTTCCTGGTCGCGGTCAACGTGGCCTTCGTGCCCTTCGCGCACTGGGGGCACACGTTCCTCGGCTTCTTCCGCTTCGCGGGGCTGCCGCGCCCGATCGACTGGACCCTGATCGGCGCCCTGGCCGCCACCGCCGGCTCGGGCGGCCTGGGCAACCTCACCGTGAGCAACTGGGTGCGCGACAAGGGATTCGGCATGGCCGCGCTGGTGGGCGCCATCCCCAGCGCGGTGGGCGGCCACGCCCTCCCGCTCTCGCGCGTGGGGACGGTGTTCGAGGCCAGCGGCGACAACCTCGGGCGCTGGCGCGAGTGGCTGCGCTACCTCCACGCCGACCAGGTGTGGGTGTGGGGCCTCTTCTGCTTCGTGGGCATGTACCTGAACGTGAACCTGGCCACGGCGCTCATCCCCGCCGGCACCGACATGCAGGGGCTGGCCGCGGGCGCCTACCAGGCCGAGCACCTGCGGCGCATCTGGCCCGGCCTCTGGTTCCTGACCCTGTTCAACGGCTTCTGGATCCTGTTCAAGACCCAGCTCGGCAACACCGACGTCCTGGTGCGCACGGTGGCCGACGCGGTGTGGATGGCCAGCCCGCGGGCGGCCGAGCGGCAGGGCATCGGCCGGCTGTACTACGGCATCCTGCTCGCGTTTTCGGTGTGGGCGGTGGTCGCGCTGCGCCTGGCCTCGCCCTTTCAGCTCTTCAAGCTGCTGGCCAACATGGCCGGGCTGGTGCTGGCCATCGCGGGCGTGCAGGTCTTCCTGGTCAACCGCCGCTTCCTGCCCCGGGCCGTGCGGCCCGGCGCGTGGCGCGAGGCCGCGCTCCTCCTCTGCTCGGCCTTCTACGCCTTCTTCGCCTGGTTCGCGCTGCGCGACGCGGTGCGCGCGCTGTGGCGCTGAACCCGCGGTAGGCTGGCGCCATGGCATCGACACTGAAGGGCTTCTTTTCGCCGTCGCTGGTGAAGAGGCTGGCCGCCGACCTGGTCCACGTGGCCCCGGGCTTCCCGGAGCGGGCGTTCGTGAAGCAGGCCAGCACGGGGCTGGGGGCGCTGGAGCTGCTCGACCGCGGCCGGCACATCGCGCGCGCCCTGGCCGAGCACCTGCCGCCGGCCTACCCGGAGGCGGTGGCCCTGCTGCTGCGCTCCCTGGGGCCCGAGCACGCGAGCGACGAGCTGCTGGGCGTGGGCATGGCGCCCTTCTTCTATTACCCGCACACCGTCTTCGTGGCCGAGCGCGGGCTGGGCCACTTCGACGCCTCGATGCACGCGCAGTACGAGCTCACCAAGCGCTTCAGCGCCGAGGGCAGCATCCGGCCCTACATCGACCGCTACCCGGAGCGGACGCTGGCCGTGCTGCGCAAGTGGACCCGCGACCGCAACCCGCACGTGCGCCGCCTGGTGTCGGAGGGCACGCGGCTGCGCCTGCCCTGGGCCATGCGCGTGCCGTGGCTGGACGCGCACCCGCAGGAGGTGCTGGCCCTGCTGGAGCTGCTGAAGGACGACCGGTCCACGATGGTCCGGCGGAGCGTGGCCAACAACCTCAACGACCTGGGCAAGGTCCACCCCGGCCTCCTGGCCGCCACCGCCGCCGCCTGGCTGAAGGACGCCTCGGCCGAGCGGCTGGCCCTGGTGGAGCACGCCCTGCGCAGCGCGGTCAAGCGCGGGAACGCGGACGCGCTGCGCCTCCTCGGCTACGGGGCGCGGGCGGCGGTCGCGGTGGAGAAGGTGAGGTTCGACCCGGCCCGCGTGCCCATCGGCGGCCGCGTGGCCATGGCCTTCACCCTGCGCAGCCGCGCCCGCCGGGCCCAGGCCGTGCTGGTGGACGTGGCCGTGCACTTCGTCAAGGCGCGGGGGACGGCGGCCAAGGTCTTCAAGGTGGCGCGGGTGGAGCTGGGGCCGGGAGCGTCGGTGGAGCTGCGGGCCTCGTTCTCGCTGGCCGTCCACACCACGCGCAAGCCGCAGCCGGGCCGGCACGAGGTGGACGTCCTTCTGAACGGAGCGGCCCGGCGCGCCGGCTCGTTCGTGGTGACCAGGGCCCGGTGACCGGGCTGCGCCGGGACCTGGGCCTGGCGGACGCCGTCGCCGTGGGGCTCGGGGCCACCACCGCGCTGCTGGGGGTGCTGCTCGGCCAGGTCTTCGCCATCAGCCGCATGCTCTTCGCCATGGGCCGCGGGGGCGTCCACCCGGCGCGGGGGGTGCCGGATCGATCGGTGATGGTGGCCGGCGCTATCATCCTGACGGTCGCCGTCCTGGGAACCCTCACCTGGGCGGTGCCGGGGGCCACGTTCACGATCCTGGTCTACTACTTCATCACCAACCTGGCCGCGCTGCGCCTGCCGGCCGGGCACCGCCTCTACCCGCGCTGGATCGCGGGGCTCGGGCTGGCCTGCTGCCTGCTCCTCGGGGCCGCGCTGCGGCCGGCGACCATCGCCGCCGGGCTGGGCCTGCTGGGAGCGGGCGACGTGCTGCGCCGGCTCCTCCGTGCCCCGGCCGCGAGGGGGCGTGCGGGGGCCTGGCTGCTGGCGGGGGCCACCCTGCTGGCGCTGGCCGGCGCCCGTCCGGCCGCGGCCCAGGTGGCCATCCTCGACCCCGAGCACACGGTCAGCCTGGCCACCACCTGGAAGCAGAAGATCGGCGACGACCCCGCCTGGGCCCAGCCGGCCTTCGACGATTCGTCCTGGACCGACGTGCAGGTGCCGATGGGATGGGGCCGGCGCACCGGTCCTTTCCATCCCTTCGCCTGGTACCGGCTGGTGCTGCAGGTGGGCCTGCCCGGAATCGGGCCCACCAACGCCGAGCGGGCGCGGCTGCGCCTGGGCCTGAGGCTGGGCAGGATCGACAGCGCGTACGAGGTCTACGCGGGCGGCCTGCGCCTGGGAGGCGTGGGCGCGCTGCCGCCGGCCGGCGCCATCGACTACGACCGCTTCGGTCTCTACCCGATCCCGTCCGACCTGATCGACGCGCGCGGGCGGCTGGTCATCGCCATCCGGGCCTGGAAGGACAACACCACCACGCCGCGGACGCCGGCCCCCACCGAAGGACCCTTCGCGCTGGGCCCGCTCGACCGCCTGGCCGTGCGCTCGGCCACCAGCGAGGTGCCGCAGCTGGTGCTGGCCGTGCTGTTCGTGATGGTGGGCCTGTACCACCTGCACCTCTTCCGGAAGCGGACCGACCTCCTGGAGTACATGTGGTTCGCGCTGCTCTCCATCGGCTTCGGCCTGTACACCCTCTGCCGCACGCAGTGGAAGTACTCCAGCGGCCTGCCCTTCGTCTTCATGAAGGAGTGCGAACACGTGATGCTCTACGTGTTCGCGGCCGGCCTGGTCGAGTTCCTGTGGCCGTTCCTCTCCCGGCCCATCCCCCGGGCCCTGCGCGTGTACCAGGCCGTCAACCTGGCCGCGCTGCCGCTGGTCCTGTGGCCGGGCCTCTACCTGAACCTGCGCCTGCTGTTCTGGTGGGAGTGCGGGGCGGTGGTGCTGGGCGTGCTCGCGGTCACGGAGGTGGTGCGCGCGGCCTGGCGCGGCCATCCCGAGGGCCGCACCATCTCGCTGGGCCTGGTGGTGCTGATCGGGGGCTACACCAACGACATCCTGATCGAGCGCGGCTGGCTGCTCACGCCGCCCCTCATCCCCTTCGGGTTCGCCGCCTTCCTCTTCTCCATGGCCGTCTCGCTGGCCAACCGCTTCTCGCGCGTGCACCGCGAGCTGGACCTCCTGCGCCGCGACCTGGAGCGCCGGGTGGAGGAGCGGACGGCCGCGCTGCAGGAGGCCAGCCAGGCCAAGAGCCAGTTCCTGGCCAACATGAGCCACGAGATCCGCACGCCCATGAACGGCGTGATCGGCATGGCGCGCCTGCTGGAGGACACCACCCTCGACCGCTCGCAGCGCGAATACGTGGAGGCCATCACCGTCTCCGGCGTGGCCCTCATGCGCATCATCGACGACATCCTGGACCTCTCCAAGATCGAGGCCGGGCGCCTGGAGCTGGAGACGGCCGACTTCGAGCTGGCGCCCATGGTCTCGGGCGTGGCCCGCCTCTGCTCGATCGACGCCCACGCCAAGGGCATCCGCGTGAGCTACGTGATCTACGACGACGTGCCGCCGGTCCTGCGCGGCGACCGCCTGCGCCTGAGCCAGGCCCTCGTCAACCTGGTGAGCAACGGCGTCAAGTTCACCGAGCAGGGCGAGGTGGCCATCCGCGTGATCCGCGAGGCCCCGGACGTGGTGCGCTTCGAGGTGCGCGACACCGGCATCGGCATCGCGCCGGCCACGCTGGCCCGCCTCTTCCAGCCCTTCGTGCAGGCGGACGGCTCCACCACCCGCCGCTTCGGCGGCACCGGCCTGGGCCTGGTGATCACGCGCCGCATCGTGGAGACCATGGGCGGCACGGTCGGCATGAGCAGCGACCTGGGGAAGGGAAGCGTCTTCTGGTTCACCGCCTGCCTGCCCGCCGGATCGGCGGCGGCGGCGGCGGAGCAGGAGGCGCCGTGGGTCGTATCCGAGGACGCCTCCGCCGGGCCGCCGGGGGAGGGCCCGCGGGTGCTGGTGGCCGACGACAACCCCACCAACCAGACGGTGGCCGCACGCATGCTGGAGAGGCTGGGCTACGCGGTGGACGTGGTGGCCACGGGCCAGGAGGCGCTCGAGGCCCTGACGGCCGGCACCTACGCGGCGGTGCTGATGGACGCCCAGATGCCGGTGATGGACGGCTACGAGGCCACGCGCGCGGTGCGCGCGATGGAGGGCGGCGCCCTGCACACGCCGATCATCGCCCTCACCGCCAGCGCCATGAGCGAGGACCGGGCCCGTTGCCTGGAGGCCGGGATGGACGACTTCCTGGCCAAGCCGGTGACCCCGGAGCAGCTGGCCGCCGTGCTCAACCGCTGGGCGCCGCTGCCCTGGGGGGCCGCAGGCCACGAGGAGGCCGCGCCGCCCGCGGCTCCGGCGCCGGCTGCCCTCATCCCGCCCGCGCCGGCGTCCACTCCGGCGGCGGAGGCGGTGGACTGGCAGGTGCTGAGGGACGTGCTGGAGGTGACGAACGCGGAGTTCGTCCGCGAGCTGGTGGCCAGCTTCAACGACGACGCCCGCGCCACCATCGGCGGGCTGGCCCGCGCGCGCGAGGAGGCCGACCGCGAGGCGTGGTGCCGGATCGCCCACCACTTCCGCGGCAGCTGCGCGGGCGTGGGAGCGATGGGCATCATGGAGCTCACCAGCCGCATGGAGGCCACGCCCGACCTGGCCGGGGAAGGGCTGGCGCTGCTGGAGGAGCTGCAGGTGCAGATGGGCGGCGTGGAGGCCGCGCTGCGCGGCGAGCGCTGGCGGTAAGCCGCCCGGCCATCCAGTACAGAATTCGTACTGGCGCTCCGCGGCCGGAAGAGAGAGATTCCCCTCATGCCCGCCTATGGCCAGTACTGCCCGGTGGCCCGGGCGCTCGAGGTGGTGGGGGACCGCTGGTCCCTCCTCATCCTGCGCGAGCTGCTCTCCGGCCGCCGCCGCTTCAACGAGATCGAGCGCGGCCTGCCCGGCATCTCGCGCTCCCTCCTCCTGCAGCGGCTGCTCATGCTCGAGCGCGGCGGGGTGGTGGAGCGCCGCCTGGGGCCCAACGGCCGCGCGCGCGAATACGTGCTCACCGCCGCCGGCCTCGACCTGCGCGGGCTGGTGGGCACGCTCAAGGACTGGGGGGCCCGCTGGGCCTTCGACGACCCGCGCCCGCGCGAGCTCGACCCGGCCTGGCTCCTGTCCACCATGCTCCACCGCCATCGGGCGGGAGCGGTCAGCCGCCGCGTGGTGCTCGAGTTCCGCTTCCGCGGCTGCCGCCGCTCCCACGTGTGGCTGATCCTGCGGCCACGCGGTGAGGGCGACGTCTGCCTCACGCATCCCGGCTTCGATCCCGACCTGGTGATCGCCGCCGACGCGCGCGCCTTCTTCAAGGTGTGGCTGGGCCGGGCCACGCGGGCGGAGGCCGAGCGCCGCGGGCTGCTGCAGATCTCCGGCGCGCACGAGCTGCGGCGCGCATTTCCAGGCTGGTTCGACTGGCCGTCGCTGCCGCCGGCGGCGAACAAGACACGTCCCGGGAGGTCGCTGTGAAGAAGCCGCTGTCCCTCACCTTCGCCCTGGCCGCTGCCCTCTCCTGGGCGGCGGCGGCACGGGCCCAGCACGGAGACGACCACTCCCATGCCGCCGAGGCCCTGGGCACGGTCGACTTCCCGATCTCCTGCGCCCGGCCGGCGGTGCCCGCGTTCACGCGCGCGGTGGCGCTGCTCCATTCATTCGGCTACGAGGAGTCGCGCAAGGGCTTCGCGGACGCCGCGCGCCTGGACCCGCAGTGCGGGATGGCCCAGTGGGGGATCGCCATGACCTACTACCATCCCATCTGGGCTCCGCCCAACGCCGCCGAGCTCGCCGCCGGGCGCGCCGCGGCCGGGAAGGCGGCCGCGCTGGGCGCGAAGACCGATCGCGAGCGCGCCTACATCGCCGCCGTCGGCGCCTACTACGCGGAAGCCGACCCGCGGGCGCGGGCCCTGGCCTTCCGGCGCGGCATGGAGGACGTGGCCCGGCGGTTCCCCGCCGACGACGAGGCCGCGATCTTCCAGGCCCTGACCCTGCTCGCCACCGCGCCGCCCGGCGATCCCAGCTTCGCCGGCCAGAAGGCAGCGGTGGAGTCGCTCACGCGGCTGCTGGCGCGCCACCCCGACCATCCCGGCATCGCGCACTACATGATCCACTCCTTCGACTACCCGGCCCTGGCCACCGACGCGCTCCCGGCCGCGCGCGCCTACGCGAAGATCGCCCCGTCGTCGCCCCACGCGCTGCACATGCCGTCGCACATCTTCACGCGTTTGGGTATGTGGGATGAATCGATCGCCGCGAATCGAGCTTCGGCTGATGCTTCGCGCGCATACGCGGCCATGCGCCATCGCGACGCCACCGAAGCTGAAGA
>Ga0111539_10011048_pt1 | contig 11359 bp, 10 predicted proteins | sample RhiMethybrSRZTD1_FD_79667 | JGI IMG/M metagenome (GOLD analysis project Ga0111539, IMG submission 79667) | Populus rhizosphere microbial communities from Tennessee, USA - Rhizosphere MetaG P. TD hybrid SRZTD1 (version 2) (version 2) | ecosystem: Host-associated > Plants > Roots > Rhizosphere >...
CGGGCTCCTCAACCATCTCTTCGACGGCTGGGACGTCTGGCAGGGCGATATCGCCCATCGCCAGTCGGGCGCGCTCGTCGCCGATCGGCCGGGGCGCACCACCTCCTACGCCATCGACAACCTCCAGGCTCGCGGCGTCATGTTCGTCGCGCCCGGCCTCGAGGTGTACGAGGGGATGATCATCGGCGAGAACGCGCGCGAGAACGACATGGACGTGAACATCACCAAGGAGAAGAAGCTCACGAACATGCGCGCCTCGACCGCCGACGAGGCCGCCAAGCTGACCCCGCCCCGCGTGATGAACCTCGAGCAGTGCCTGGAGTGGATCCGCGAGGACGAATTGCTCGAGGTCACGCCGAAGTCGCTGCGCCTGCGCAAGCGCGGCCTGGCCGGCCGCCGCCGCTTCTAGATCCGCCGTCTCGAGCCTCTTGACACGATCCCCGATCATGGTGGATCGTGCCGCGATCGCACCGCCTGGCCGTCCACTCGGCCAGCGCCGGCAACGCGTTTCCAGGGAGACGATATGACACGCTGGCAGTCTGCACGACTCGTATTGATCGGGCTTGGAGCAATGGCGGTCCTCGCCAGCTGTGCGCGGCCGGGTGGACCGCAGGGCGTCACGCCCGCACGCATTTTCGGATGGAAGTCGGATCTGGGAAAAGGAACGGTGTCTAGTTACGCCGAGTTCACCGCCTCCGGAACGCCCAGAGCGCTCGGCATCGTCTTCTCGGAGAGCGCGCTCGATGGTCTGCCGACCGGGGGGTCGGACGGTCATCACTGCTTCGACCGAAACAAGGACGGCACGATCGATACCGCCACCGAGTGTCTGCATCAGTACGAGCTGGTGCTCCCGTTGCCGGACGTCGTGGCGCGCAGCGGGGACATCCCATTCAAGTGGGTGCTCCTGAACTGGAACCCGGCCGGTCACATTCCGCCCGGGGTGTACGACGTGCCACACTTCGACGTCCATTTCTTCATGGAGCCAATCGCCAACGTGTTCGCCATCGCGTCGGGGCCCTGCGGGCCGGAGTTCATTCGCTGTGACCATTTCGAGGTAGCACGGCGGCCCTTGCCGACGAACTACATGCACACCGACTTCAAGGACGTGGAGGGGGCGGTGCCCGCGATGGGCAACCACCTCGTTGATCTGACGGGTCCCGAGTTCAACCAGCAGCCCTTCACGCGCACGTGGATCTACGGCGCGTACAACGGCAGGGTGACCTTCTACGAAGAGATGGTGACGCGGTCATTCCTTCAGAGCAAGCCCGACACGTGCTTCCCGATCAAGATCCCACCGGCGGTCGGGCGAAGCGGCTTCTATCCGACCCTCTCCTGCCTCCGGCACGATGCGCGATCTGGTGAGCACACCGTATCGATGGAAGGCTTCGCCTTTCGTGAGGCTCAGGCGCCGGCTCCGCACTGATCGCGATCGGGCGCGCAGCCCCCTCATAGCTGTAGCACCACGATCCCGCCGACCGTCACCGCGACGCCGACGACCGCCCGCGCGGTCAATCGCTCGCCGAGAAAGGCCACCGCCAGCGGGATCGCGAACATCGGCGCGGTCGACGACAGCACCGACGCTACCGCCACGCCTGCATGCTTGACGCCGGCGACAAACATGACCGAGCTGACCGACGTGATCACGCCCAGCACCAGGATCCGGCAGAGGGCGCTCCGGCCGCTGCCGGCGAGCGCGCGCGGGGCGCCGCGCGCCCACGGCAGGAGCCAGAGAAACGCCGAGGCGAGCGGCAGGCGGATGGCCTGCGCGGTGACCGCGTCCATCTCGGCGAGCGGCGGCTTGACCAGCACGGTCGAAAGGGCCCACGCGAACGACGCCACCGCGGCCGTCCCCACGCCGAACCAGAACCGCTCCTCCGGCGGTCGCTCGGCCCACGGCGCTACGATGAGGACGAGCCCGCCGAGCGTCACCAGCGCGCCGACGACGATCGGCAGGGTGATCGGCTCGTCGAGGAACAGGGCGGCGATCGCGGCGGCGCCCAGCGGGTAGGTCGTCGAGATCGTCATGGCGCGGGCCAGGCCGAGGGCGCGCGTGCTCTCGAAGAACACGGTGTCCCCGAGGGCGATCGCGACCACGATCGAGAGCGTGAGAAGCACCCAGGCGCTCGCGGAGATTGCGGTAAAGACGCCGGCTCCGGCCGTGGCGAGCACCCAGACGACGAGGATCACGCCGCCGATCGTCGAGCGCACGGCATTGACGCCCACGGAGCCGAGCTGGGCCATCAGGGTTCTCGCGAGCAGACTCGTCACCGCCCACGCTATCGCCGAGCCCAGCGCGGCGAGGGCGCCGAGGGTCGTCTCGGAGATCACCGGGGACGGGGCGGGACTGTGCCGGGCCGGGACGCGTTCCCGGCTCGACAACTCGGGCATCGCACGGCGAAGATCATACACCGTGAAGATTCTCGTGGCGGCGGCCGTCCTCGTCGGCGGCTTCGTGCTGCTGAGCCTCGTGAGCTTCTGGCTCGCCGTGCGCCCGCCGCGCATCGCCGTGCCGCTCCGTCCGGACGAGTTCCGCCTGCCGGTGGAGGACGTGACGATCACCGCCGCCGACGGCGTGAAGCTCGCCGGGTGGCTCGCGGCGCGGCCCGGTGCGCCGGCGCTCGTGCTCCTCCACGGCTACCCGGCGGAGAAGGCCGATCTGCTCCCGATCGCCGCGGCGCTGGCACCGCGCTTCACCGTCCTGCTGCTCGACCAGCGATACTTCGGCGCGAGCGGCGGAGGCGCGACGACGATCGGCTTCCGCGAGCGCGGCGATCTCCGGCGCGCGATCGATTTCCTGGCCGAGCGCGGCTTCCGCGATGTCGGCGTGTTCGGCCTCTCGCTGGGCGGAGCCGTGGCGCTCCTGGCCGCCGCCGAGGACAGTCGCATCCGCGCCGTCGCCGCCTACGCGCCCTTCGCCGATCTGCGCTCGCTCGCCTACGATCTCTACGGCTGGCTCTGGGTGCTCAAGTACCCGTTCGTCGGGCTCCTGCGGGGCTGGTCGCTCGTGTTCTTCGGGCACGACATCACCGCCGTCTCGCCCGAGCGTGCCGCCGCGACGATCACCGTGCCCGTCCTGCTCGTCGCCAGCCGGGCGGACGAGCAGATCCCCTTCGCCCACGCCGAGCGCCTGCGCAAGGCACTCGCCGGCAACGCGCGCGCCGAGCTCATGACGACCGACCGGGGCCGGCACGGCGAGCTGCCGGCGGGGTTCGAGTCGCGCCTCGCCGAGTTTTTCCTGTTATATGTGAGGTGAAATCCGGAGGAGCCATGAACATCGGAGTCCCGCGTGAGATCAAGCCGGGCGAGCAGCGCATCGCGCTGACGCCGGCCGGCGCCCGCGCCCTCACCGAGGCGGGTCATCGCGTCGTCGTCGAGCAGGGAGCCGGCGCGGGAAGCGGCATCCGCGACGAGGAGTACACCGCCGTCGGCGCCGGGCTCGCCGCCGTCGACGAGGTGTGGCGGCGCGCCGACCTGGTGCTGAAGGTGAAGGAGCCGCTGGCGCCCGAGGTCGCGCGACTCCGCGACGGTCAGGTGCTCTTCACCTATCTCCATCTGGCGCCGGCGCCGGAGCTGACGCGCGGGCTCCGCGCCAGCGGCGCCATCGCCGTCGCCTACGAGACGGTCCAGCGCCCCGACGGGAGCCTCCCGCTCCTCACGCCCATGAGCGAAGTCGCCGGCCGCCTCGCGGTCCAGGAGGGCGCCTTCTACCTCGGGCGCGCCCACGGCGGGCGCGGCATCCTGCTTTCAGGCGTGCCCGGCGTCCCGCCCGGCAACATCGTGATCCTCGGCGCCGGCACGTCCGGTCTCAGCGCGGCCCGGATCGCCGTCGGGCTCGGCGCCGACGTGTCGATTCTCGACGTGAACCTCGACCGGCTGCGCCACGTCGACGATCTGTTCCGCGGCCGGGTGGTCACCATCATGTCGAACAGCTTCAACGTCGATCAGGTCGTGCACCGCGCCGATCTCCTGATCGGCGCCGTGCTGGTCGCCGGCGCGCGGGCGCCCGTGCTCGTCACCAAGGAGATGGTGTCGCAGATGAAGGAAGGCTCGGTCATCGTGGACATCGCGGTCGACCAGGGCGGCTGCGTCGAGACCATCCATCCGACGACACTGCTCGACCCCGTCTACCTGGTCGGCGGCGTCGTCCACTACGGCGTCGCCAACATGCCGGCGCTCGTCCCGCGCACGTCGACGTTCGCGCTCACGAACGCGACGCTCCCGTACGTCCTCGAGCTGGCCAACCGCGGCGTGGTGGCGTCGGTGCGCGCGAACCCGGTGCTGGCCAAGGGCGTCAACGTCTGGCGCGGCAAGGTCGTGCACCCGGCGGTCGCCGAGGCGCTCGGCGAGCAGCCCGCCCCGCTCGCGGCGAGCCTCTCCTGAAGCTCCACGTCGGGACCTCCGGCTACAACTATCCGGAGTGGCGAGGGACGTTCTATCCCGACAAGCTGCCGGCCGCGAAGATGCTCGCGTACTACGTCGAGCGCTTCGCCACGGTCGAGATCAACGCGACGTTCTACCGGATGCCGAACGCCAAGACGCTCGCGTCGTGGGCCGCGACGGCGCCTGCCGGCTTCACCTACGTCCTGAAGGCTCCGCAGCAGATCACGCACTTCGCGCGGCTCCGCGAGATCGACGAGCCGGTCCGCTACTTCGCCGACACGGCGGCCGCGCTCGGCGACAAGCTCGGCCCGGTCCTCTTCCAGCTCCCGCCGAACTTCAAGAAGGCGGCCGACCGTCTCGCCGCCCTGCTGGCGGCGTGGCCCGTGGAGCGGCCCGTCGCCCTCGAGTTCCGTCACGAGAGCTGGTTCGACGACGAGGTGTACACGCTCCTGCGAGCCCGCAACGCGGCCCTCTGCGTGGCCGAGACCGAGGAGGGCTCCACACCCGCCGTGGCGACGGCCGACTTCGGCTACCTCCGGCTCCGCGCCGTCGAGTACACCGACGACCAGCTGCGCGGCTGGCTCGACACGATGGCGCGCATCGGCGCCGGCTGGCACGACGCCTTCGTCTTCTTCAAGCACGAGGACACCGGTAGCGGGCCCGCGCTCGCTCGGCGCTTCCTCGCGCTTCACGACCGCTGACCGCCGGCGCCGTGGAGACGCGCGCGCTCGAGATTTTCGCGGTCGCCACGCGCCTGGGGCTGACTTCGTTCGGCGGCCCGGTGGCGCACCTCGGCTATTTTCGCGAGGAATACGTGGTCCGACGCCGCTGGCTCGACGAGGCCACGTACGCCGACTTGGTAGCGCTCTGCCAGTTCCTTCCCGGCCCGGCCAGCAGCCAGGTTGGCATCGCCATCGGCATCACGCGCGGCGGCCTGCTCGGGGGCCTCGCAGCGTGGCTCGGATTCACGCTGCCGTCGGCGATCGCGCTCGTGCTGTTCGCGTACGGGCTGCGCGGGCTCGGCGCCGCCGACGCCGGCTGGCTGCACGGGCTCAAGGTGGCGGCCGTGGCCGTGGTCGCGCTGGCCGTGTGGGGCATGGCGCGATCGCTCGCGCCGGACCGGGCGCGGGCGACGATCGCGATCGTGTCCGCCTTCTGCGCGCTGTTGTGGCCGACCGGTGTGGGACAGGTGGCCATCATCGCCGCAGCCGCGCTCGTGGGCTTGTGGCTCCTGCCGACGAGCGCCGCGCCCCCCACGGCCGTCAGACTGGTGCCCGTGAGCCGTACGCTCGGCGTCGCGGCGCTCGTCGTCTTCTTCGGCCTCCTGATCGCGCTCCCGATCGCCCGTCAGATCACCGGTAGCCAGGCGCTTGCCCTCTTCGACAGCTTCTTCCGCGTCGGGTCACTGGTGTTCGGCGGCGGCCACGTCGTCCTGCCGTTGCTCCAGGCCGAGGTCGTTCCGCCGGGCTGGGTGACCAGCGAAGCGTTCGTCGCGGGCTATGGCGCGGCGCAGGCCGTGCCCGGCCCGCTCTTCACCTTCGCCGCCTATCTGGGCGCGGTCATGGGACCGCCGCCCACCGGCCTCGCGGGCGCCGCCATCGCGCTGGTCGCGATCTTCCTGCCGTCTTTCTTCATGATCGTCGGCGCCTTGCCGTTCTGGGACACGCTTCGCGGCCGATCGAGCTTTCAGTCCGCGCTGCGCGGGATCAACGCCGCGGTCGTGGGACTGCTCCTGGCCGCGCTTTATCAGCCCGTATGGACGAGCGCAATCCACGGGCCGGCCGACGTGGGCCTCGCCCTCGCGGCGTTCGGCCTGCTCGCGTTCTGGAAGGCGCCCGCGTGGCTGGTGGTCGTGCTCGCGGCAGCCGCCGGCACGCTCTTCGCGCTTGTCCGATAGCGCGCTCTCGTGATTTCCTGCGTAACCGGAGGCTCGAGGACATGAGAGCTCGCGCTCGATTTCTCATCGCGCTCACGCTCGTATTCATCGGCGGGGCGGCGTGGGCCCAGTCGTCCCCGCCGGTCAGCGCGATCCTGACGCTGCTTCGCGCGGGCGGCTACGTCATCGTGTTCCGTCACGGCGCCACGCACGCCGATCAGGCCGACACCGATCCTTTGAACCTGGACAACGTCGCCAAGCAACGGCAGCTGAACGACACGGGGCGCGCCGACGCGAAGGCCGTCGGGGACGCGTTCAAGGCCGCCGGCGTGCCCATCGGCAAGTCCATCTCCAGCCGGTTCTACCGCGCGGTCGAGACGGCGCAGCTGATCGGCGGCAAGGAGGCGGAGGCGACGCCCGACGTGAGCGAGGGAGGCCTGGTGGTGAGCCCGAACGAGAACAACCGACGCGCCCAGGCGCTCCGGACGATCGCCGCGACGCCGCCCGCCGTCGGCACCAACACGCTCGTGGTCACCCACAAGCCGAACATCCTCGACGCGTTCGGAAAGGACTGGTTCGAGATCAAGGAAGGCGAGGCGTCGATCTTCAAGCCGGACGGAAAAGGGGCGTTCTCGCTGATCGCCCGCGTGCCGATCGATCTGTGGGCGACGGCGAAGAAGTAGCGCCGGTGGCGAGGCAGTAGCGCCGAGACCTACGCGAGGGAACGCCGCAGGTCGTCGAGAAGCGCCAGGAACGCGTCGAGCACCGGCGCGCGCGGCTTGTCGCGTCGGAGCACGATGCCGATCTGCCGGAAAAGCGGCGGGTCGAGCTTCACCGCGGTGAGCCGGCGCGCTCGTACGTCGGCCTTGGCCGCGAACCACGAGGTGATCGAGAGCCCGAGCCCCGACTCGACGAGCTTCTTGATCGCCTCGGTGTTGCCGAGCTCCATCGGCAGGGCGGGTGCTGCGCCGCCGCGTTGAAACCAGTCGTCGATCACGCGCCTGAGCGTGGCCCCCTGCTCGAAGAGGATCATGGGCTCTCCCGCAAGCTCGGCCGCCTTCACCCGCCGGCCCCGCGGCCAGCGGCGGCCGGGCGGACCGATCGCGACGAGCTCGTCGCGATGGAGCGCGGTCACCGCCAGCTCACGCTCGCGCACCGGCAGGCTCACGATCCCCACGTCGAGCTCGTTGGCCACCACCGCCCGCGCGATCTCCGGCGCGTTGCCGGTGACGACGACCAGCTCCGTGCGCGGATAGCGGGCCCGGAACCGGCGCAGCGCCGGCGGCAGCAAATAGATGCTGAACGAGGCGCTGGTGCCGAGCCGGATCCGTCCGGCCACGATGCCGCGAAGCCCCTGGATGAGCTCGAGGCCGCGGTCGAGCTCCTGCATGGCGCGCCCGGCGTGGGCGAGCAGCACCTCGCCGGCCTTCGTCGTGTACGTCCGCTTGCCGACCCGCTCGAGCAGCGGCAGCCCGATCTCGCGCTCGAGCTGGCGCACCTGCATGCTGACGGCTGGCTGCGTGAGCCGGAGCTCCCGCGCCGCCCGCGAGAAGCTGCCGTGGCGGGCCACCGACGCGAGCGTGTGCAGGTGCGCGAGCTGCACGTTCATGAGGCCAAAAAATATCTGATCGTAACGATCATGACAATTGATTTTACTGATGCTCGAGTTCGCGCGATCATTCGCCCCGTGGACATGAACCACTTCCTGGCGGAGATGATCGCGCGGGAGCGCCTGGACCGCGCGCGGGCACACGCCGCGCGCCGGAGGCTTCTTCGCGGCCCTCGGGCCGCGCTCGTCCTCGCCGGCTCCTAGCCTCCCCGCCCCGCTCGCCGGGCGCGTCGAGATCCGCGCCGCGCGCGAGGCCGATCTGCCCGCGATCTCCGCCATCTGGGAGCACGAAGTCCTCGGCTCCGACGCGACGACCGACACCGAGCCCAGAACCGCGGCCGCCCAGCGCGAGTGGCTGGCCGGCCACACCGAATGCTATCCGGTCATCGTCGCCGCGACCGATCACGAGGTCGTGGCGTACGGCGCGCTCTCGCCCTACCAGCTGAAGCCCGCGTTCGCGCGGACGGTCGAGGACTCCGTCTACGTCAGGCGGGACCGGCGCGGAGTCGGGCTCGGGGCGCTGATCCTCGGCGAGCTGGTCCAGCGGGCCCGGGCGCGCGGGCACCATTCGATCCTGGCGCGCATCACCGCGAAGAATACGGCATCGCTTCACCTGCACGCGCGCCACGGCTTTCGGCCCATCGGCCTCGAGCGGGAGTCGGCCTTCAAGCTCGGCCGCTGGCACGACGTCACCATCATGCAGCGCCGCCTCGACACGAACTGATGTGCGCGCTGCAGGACGTCGCAGGGCTGGGGACCCGCCGGCCGAGGCGTCGCCTAACACGAACGGAGAAAAGGAGACCACCGCGATGATCGGACAGTTCGAGCATCTCATGCAGATCACCGACCGGCCCGCCGCCGTCATGGTCAAGGGCGCCGGCTCGTGGCTCTGGGATCACGACGGCAAGCGCTATCTCGACTTCGTCCAGGGCTGGGCCGTCAACTGTCTGGGCCACTCGCCGCGCGTCGTGCTGGACGCGCTCTCCGCCCAGGGCGAGCGCCTGATCAACTGCAGCCCCGCGTACTTAAACGAGCCCATGGGCCGCCTCGCGACCCTGCTCGCTGAGACATCCGGGCTCGACCAGGTGTTCCTCTGTAACAGCGGCGCGGAGGCGAACGAGGGCGCGATCAAGCTGGCGCGCAAGTGGGGCGCTCGCCATCGCGCGGGCGCCGCGGAGATCATCACGATGCAGGGCGGCTTCCACGGACGCACGCTCGCCATGATGGCCGCCTCGGGCAAGGCGGGATGGGACGCGCTCTTCCCGCCGGCTGTGCCGGGGTTCAGCAAAGTGCCGCTCGGGAGCATCCGCGCGGTCGCCGACGCGATCACGCCCCGCACCGTGGCGGTCATGCTGGAGCCGATCCAGGGCGAGGCCGGCGTTTTCGAGGCCGGCGACGATTTTCTTCGGGCGCTGCGCGCTCTGACGGCGGAGCGCGGGATCCTCCTGATCGTCGACGAGATCCAGACCGGCGTTGGCCGCACCGGCCGCTTCTTCGGCTACCAGCACGCCGGCATCGAGCCCGACATCGTCACCGTCGGCAAGGGGCTCGGCGGCGGCGTCCCGCTCGCAGCGCTGGTGGCCTCGGAGCGCGTGAGCTGTTTCGAGCCGGGCGATCAGGGCGGCACCTTCAACGGCAATCCGCTGATGGCCGCCGTCGGCTGCGCGGTCGTCGAGACCGTCAAGCAGCCGTCGTTTCTCCAGGCGGTCGCCGCGACGGGCGCCTATCTGACCGAAGGGCTCCGGACGCTCGCCGGGCAGCTCGGCCATGGCGAGCTTCGCGGCCGCGGTCTGCTGCAAGCGCTCCAGCTCCGGGGACGCGACGCGAAGAAGGTCTCGGCGACGGCGCTCGACCACGGTCTTCTCGTGAATGCCCCGCGCTCGGACACGCTCCGGTTCATGCCGGCCCTGACCGTGAGCCGGGAGGAGATCGACGAGATGATCCTGCGTCTGCGGTCGAGCCTCGACTGAGGCGGCGCGCTCAGCGGTCCGGCGTGGCGCGGCGCTCCAGTCTCCGGAGCGCCGCCGCGACGTCGACGTGGCCGGCGAGCACCGGCGCCAGCGGGTCGCCGAGCTGGGCGAAGCGCGCCGGCGCCGTCCTGATGGTGAACCGCGAGGGATCGAGCCGGGCGTTCACCTCGTCCCAGCGGAGCGGGCACGAGACCGGCGCCCCGGCCAGCGGACGCGCCGAGAACGGCGCGACGATCGTCTGGCCCCGGCCGTTCTGGCCGAAGTCGATGTAGACCTTGCCGCCGCGCGAGTGCAGCGGGCGCGCGATCGTCGAGATCGCGGGCTCCGCCTCCACACCCATGACCGCCAGGAGCCGCGCGAAGGTGCGCACGATCTCGTGGTCGTAGCGCGCGCCGAGGGGCAGGAGAATATGAAGCCCGGTGGCGCCCGAGGTCTTCACGTAGCTCGGCAGCTCGAGCTCGTCGAGGATCTTGTGGAGGGCCCGCGCTACCGTGACGACGTCCGTGAACGGCGCGCCCTTCGGGTCGAGGTCGAGGACGAGCCAGTCCGGGTGATCGAGCCCGGACAGCCGCGCGCTCCAGAGGTGCAGCGGGATCGTACCGAGATTCACCACATAACGGAGGCTCTCGCGGTCGTTCACAATGAAGTAGTCGATGTCGCGTCCCACGTCGTGGGCATGGATCCGCGCCGTCTGGACCCACGACGGGATCCACTCCGGCGCGTCCTTCTGGAAAAACGACTTGCCCTTGATCCCATCCGGATAGCGCGTGAGCACGAGGGGCCGATCCTCGAGGTACGGCAAGAGCCAAGGCGCCACCGCATCGTAGTACTCGATCAAATCCGACTTCGTATACCCCTCGTCCGGCCAGAACACCTTCCTCGGATTCGTAACATTAACCGTCCGCTCTGCCACCCCGTCCGCACCGCGCTCCTCCCCCACACCGGAGCGCCGAAGCCCGCGCGCACCCTGCCCGGCAGCTGCAGCGTTCGGAGCCTCGCGCGTCGAGCGCCGCGAACCGTGGCTGCGCGTCCGAGCGCGACCGCCGGAGGCGGGAGGGGCGGGGGCGGCGGGAGGTGTCGCCGGGACCCGTTCCCGTGAACCGTCCTCGGACGAAGAGCGCCCGGATGGAGCCCAGCCGCGATGGGGAAGCGCACGCGTGCCGCGTGGTCCCGCGACCCCTCCCGCCGCCCCCGAGCCCGCCTCGGGCCCGCGCGCCGACAAGGGAGAGCGCACGCAGTCCTCAGGACGCTTGTCGTCGAGCAAACCGAGGAAGGAAGGCTGCCGGATACCGCCATCGCGCGTCCACTCGGTAAAACGCACGCGGCACACGAGCCGCGGCTCGACCCAGTGGTGCCCGCGTCCGGCCGGCGTTCCTTTCGCAAACGGCGATGTGGCGCGCGTCAGCGGCCGGAGCTTCTCGCTGACGAGCACGAGCGTCTTGTCGTCGAAGCCCGTGCCGACCTTCGAGACGTAGACCAGCTCGCCGCTCTCGTGGAGGCCCAGGTGGAGCGCGCCGAAGTGAG
>Ga0111539_10011049_pt1 | contig 11359 bp, 8 predicted proteins | sample RhiMethybrSRZTD1_FD_79667 | JGI IMG/M metagenome (GOLD analysis project Ga0111539, IMG submission 79667) | Populus rhizosphere microbial communities from Tennessee, USA - Rhizosphere MetaG P. TD hybrid SRZTD1 (version 2) (version 2) | ecosystem: Host-associated > Plants > Roots > Rhizosphere >...
CTCGACAACTTCGAGCAGTTACTGGACGCGACGCCGCTGGTTGCGGATCTGCTGAAGTCGGTCGCCGCCCTCCGCGTGCTGGCCACCAGCCGCGCTGCACTCCGTGTGCGAGGCGAGCGGGAGTACACCGTGGGACCACTCGCGTTGGACGTGCACGACGACGCAGCGTCGCCCGCCGATTTCGTGCGTTCTCCAGCGGTGCGACTTTTCGTGGAGCGGACTCGAGACGTACAACCTGAGTTCCGTCTCACCGCCGCGAACGGACCAACCGTGACGGCGATTTGTCGGCGGCTCGATGCCCTGCCGCTCGCCCTCGAGCTCGCGGCTCCGTGGATGAAGGTACTCACCGCCGAGAATCTGCTCCGCCAACTCACACACGATGTCCTGCTCTCCACCGTCGGCCGGCGCGATCTCCCCGAGCGCCAACAGACGATCAACGCGACGGTCGCCTGGAGTTATCAACTGCTGGCCCCGCACGAACAGCGCGTGTTCCGCCTTCTCGGCGCGCTGCCAGGCCGCTTTTCAATCGAGGCGGCCGCCGCGGTCCTGGCCGGTCGTGACGATGCGTCCGCTCGCAGCGAGGAAGCATTCGTCGCAGTGGCCGGCCTGATGGACAAGAGTCTCGTGCTGCGCGCTGAGACCTCCATCGCCAGTCGTCCTCTGTACCAGATGCTCGAAACCGTGCGTGCATACGCGGCGCTCGAGCTCACGACGGCGGGTGAACGCAACGACGCGCTGGAGGGGCTGGCACGCTACTGCATTGGTGAAGCCTCACGCGCCGCCAAGGGGCTCATCCGACCTGCTCAGGGCGAATGGTTGGATCGCGTGCGTGACGATCTGGAGAATTACCGCGGCGCACTTACGTGGCTCATTGACGGCGGCCGGCCCGCCGAGGCGTCGGAGATCGCGTGGGGGCTGAAGTACTTCTGGCTGATCCGGGGGCATGCAGCCGAAGGCCTCCAGTGGTATGAGCAGATTCTGAAAATGCCATGTCTCCCAGTGGCTGCCGAATCGAGAGCGCTGCTCGGAGCAGCGGGGATGTGGTGGACGCAGGGAGAACTCGGACGCGCACGCACCGGGCTCGACCGCGTCCTGGAGCTGGCCCATGGCTCCGGCGACGAGGAAACGGCTGCACAGGCTGAGCATCTGTGCGGGCACGTTGAACATGCCCTTGGCAACATGACCGCGGCGCGCGGCCGCTTTGCCCACAGCATCGAAGGCTTCCGAGCGCTGGGCATTCCATCGGGCACTGGCAATGCGCTGAGCGGGATGGCGGTGCTGGCCCTTGCGACCGGCGATGCCGGTCAAGCGGAACGGCTGCTCGATGAGGCCACATCGGTGCTCCGCGACGCGGGTCCGTGGTTCCTGACCTGGGCGCTGTATGTTCGCGCTGTCCTGGCAGTGCGGCGCGGGAATCCCGATACGGCGATCACACTCGTGCGTGAGAGCCTCACACGCATCCGTGAGCTCCATGACAAGTTCGCCTTCGTATACGCGCTGGTCCCGCTTGTCGCCGCGGCGGTAATCAAGGGCGACGACGCGTGGGCAGCGCGAATCATCGGCATCCGGGACGGCGTCAGGGAACGCACAGGCGTCACCGTGGTCGACAAATCGGTGCGGGACCTGCAGGAAAACTCCGAACGAGAGGCGCGTGGACGCCTGGGCCCAGATCGGTGGGCACAGGCATATACGGCAGGACGCGCAGCCTCGATCGATTCGTTGATCAAGGACATCGATCACGCGTTGTCGAAAAGCCGCCCGCGAGCGCAGAAAGCGTTCGACTCGTGACGCAAAGCACCTCCGCACCGGCATGACGCGCGCACGAACGCGGATAGTTACAAGTACATGTGCAGCTGTGCGAGGAACGTCTTGAACGCCTCCTCACGTCGCTCGACGTTGTCGGCATAGAAATCGAGACTCACGTTGACATGAGCGCGCGGCAGCAGGCTGGCGCCCAGATTCCACCGGAACACCCCGAGGGACAGATCGGTTCCCGTACGACCCTGCGGTGACACTTTGAACCACACGCCGCGAAATGCTTCGACGGCGGTCTCGTTCACGAATACGAAAGACGTTCCGCCTCCACCACTTCGCATATGAGCGTCGCCTTCCGTCCAGACGGTCACACGCCGCCCGGGTGCGAAACCAACCGCACCCCCGGCGGCCCCGTGTCGCGCCTCGAGCGTCGACCCGTCGCGATATAGCCCCGAGCCCACGACCACGACGTTCGCACCGACGTCGACCTGCAGACGACCCGTAGCATTGAACGAGGTTCCACCGTCGTCGTTCACAATCGACTCGGCTCGCCCAGGCGAGACCGAGACCTGGAGCAGCGACTTGTCCGATGTGCGACTGACTTCCACGCCGTAGACTTGATCGTACTTGTCGAATCCAAGATCGCTTCGGTTGAAGGACGTGTGGTCGGCGAGGTGGATACCGTACGCGGGCATGTAGCGTCCAACTTTGATCCCGATGCCCCGCGTGCTGTCGTAGGAGACCCAATGCTCGCGCGAGTAGAGCTTCGCGTTCTCGCTTCCGATCTCCGGCATGCGGCCGGCTTCGCCATACGCGGTCCAGCCGTGCCCACGGTAGGCGCCTTCGACGTCGGCATTCATCAGCAGGTTTCGACTGTCACTGAATGCGCCGCTCTCAAAGTGCAGGTGCGAGGGGCGAAGAGAGACGCCGAGCTGGACAGGTCCGAGACGATCTCCGAATGCGCCGAAGAGGAACGCTTCCTCGCCAGACACCTGGCCCTCAGGTGCCGGCTGCGCGTTCACATGCTTGGTGGTCGCGAGCTCTTGCCCCGAGAGCGCGCGCCCGTATGGCGTCAATAGTCCCCCTCCAGACGCGGAGTAATGACACGACGAGCACCGGTTGTACTGTTTCGAGAGAAATCTTGGTTCGGCACCGGCAGGCCCGGCGCGGAAGACCAGAATCCCAAAGAATGCAACGACGAAACCCACACGCATTGTCATGAACGCGCTCTCTACGAAATCTTGTCGGCGACGAAGACGACGTGGACAACCACCTCGTTCTTGACGCCGACACCGAGATACCTGGGAGCGGGGATCGCGTAGTCCGATATTCGAATTGGGAATGACGCTTCGACATCCACGGACGACCCACGTTCGCTCATCGTCGCCTTTCCCGCCACTGCCTGAGTTGTCCCGTGGAGATGCAGGCGTGCCGTAAAGCGGTTCTGACCCTTGGCGATGCCTGATGTGAGGGAGCCAACATCGATGTCCGACAACACGGCGGTCTCAAAGTCTTCACTCTTCTGGACCTCGAGGTAGTTGTCGAGCATGTGGTGGTTACGCAGCGAGATGCCGGTATCGAGCGTCTTTAGATCGACAGAGAGCTCGCCGGCGAGCACTGTCGTTGCAGGGTCGAGGGAGAGCCTGCCCGCGAGTGCCATCGTTCGGGCCTCGAAGCTCCCACCAACGGTTAAAGGGCACGCGACGCGGACATCACCAGTTGTCGTCGTCCACGAGTGACCGGCTGCCAAGCTGATGCCACTGGCAACGAGCCACATCATCAGCGCTGTTGAACCGACGATCGTCAGCGTTCGCATGAACGTCCTTTCGTTCTCCACGCAAACACAAACCGGGTGAGTCTTCGAAATATTCCCTGAGAGCCGAGCGCGTCCCCGTTCTCGACACTCGGAATATTCGAACGGGTCAGCGGATTAGCTGTGGGTGTGGACGCGTCTGCGATTGTTGCGGCGCAGCTAACAAGGGGAACGACATGAAGAACTACAGCACGACAAGGCAGCAGATTACTCGGGGCATCCTGCGTATCGGGTACATGACTACTCTCGGTATGGCTTTGACGTTTGCGCTGCCGTCAGCAGCTCACGCCCAGATCATCACACCGCCACCCGTGCCCACCGGTCTCGAGGTGGATGCGCCAAACGAGGCTTTCCTCCTGGGTCGCGGCGTCGGGACACAGAACTACATTTGCCAGCCGGCGGCTTCTTTGGGGCGCGTCGACTGGACATTGTTCACGCCGCAGGCCACGTTGTTCAGCGACGAGCGCGAGCAACTCATCACCCACTTCGCCAGTCCCAACCCTGACGAGGGTGGCGTCGTGCGCGTCACCTGGGAGGATTCCCAAGATACGAGCACCGTCTGGGCGAAGGCGATAGCGGTGGCCACGGTCAAGTCGACCGCGATTCCCTGGGTCAAGTTGCAAGTGGTTGGAGCGCAAGACGGACCGAACGGCGGCGATACGCTATCTGGAACGACATTCATCCAACGGTTGAATACCGAGGGAGGTTTGGCGCCCAAGACGGGCTGTGACACGCCAACGGACATCGGTCAGAAGCGCTTCGTACCGTACACGGCCGACTACTTTTTCTACCGCCAGAATTAGCCAACGACGCAGATTTCCAAGCGCTCCGCACAATCGGAATATTCGAGCGGGCCTGCAGATTAGGTGAGGTGTGGAGCGTTGGCGATTTCGTTACCGCGACGCATATCAGTCAATTTCAACAATAGAGGACGACAACAATGAGTCAGAAGCAATTGATCTCTCGTTTCGGGTTACCAGCCCTTTCGCTCGGCCTGATCGCCGCGTTTCTGGGCGTGATTTTGAGCCCGGGATACCTCACGCAGGCGGCGCTGGTCGACGACGACAACGGGCCGCAGCTCCTCATCGGACGCGACGATGACAGACAGGACAACGTGGCAATTCAGGCTGGTGCCGTCGCGAATCAGTCGCTCAACCGCACCGATGTGATGGTGGGCGGATCGGGCAACGATGTGATGTTTGGTTTAAATGGCAACGACGTGATGGACGGTGGTCCGGGGCGAGACATCATTCTGGGTGGACCAGACGGCGGAGCGGCACCTGGCGGTCCTCCGAACAGCGACATCATGTTCGGCGGACCCGGCAACGACGTGAATCTGAGGGCCCCTGGCGATGGCAGCGAGGCGTTCATCGGCGGGCAAGGCCGCGATGCGCTCATCTTCGGTGCGACGGACCGCGATGAGGTTGCCGATCCCACGACGGGTGTGCGGCTACCAACCCTGTTGGCCGGCGTTCCAGGATTTCCTCAGGGCATACCGACCGCGGACGTGAGCGGTCTGTCGAATTTCTGCACGTTAGAAGACAGCCCCTCGCCGGAGTACCAGTTCTTGGTGCGGTTCCGGGGTGCGGCCGGCAACATCATCGTGACGGTGCGGGTCCGTGAGGTCGAGCAGGTCTTTTGCAGTCAAGGGGGCGCGATCGCCTTTGCCGATCTGACGGCTCCGTCGCCCGGTTTTGTGGTGGTTTCGAAACAGGAAGTCGACACGCTGAACCCGCTGGTTGGAGCGATGATCCGATAGTCATGTCGTTCTGACATCTACCGCCCCTCGCGTCCGTCCATACACACAGCCCTCATCGATGATGAGGCGCCTCTGCGCTTCGGCCCAGCCTGTAAGGTATAGTCGCCGCAAGACAGCCTATGCCTCCACAAGTTCAGGGCGAGATACTTCGGAAGCTTCAGCCGAAGCTGCGCATGATTGCCGACGGCGGCAGCACCGTCAACATCGTCCGCGCGGAACGGTGCGCCGCACTGTCGGTTGCCAAACCCGAGTTGTTGAAGAACGTTCCGCGCGTCAGGGGTGCTGCGGCCGTCCCTGTCAGTCGAAAGAAACTGAAAAAGAAACTGAAGGCGCCACGGCTCAAGTCGATCACGCCTGACGTCCTCACCAACGTCTTCGTCTACCTGGACGATGCACGGGCGGAGGATCCGCCGTGGCACGACCGGCCCACATCACGCAGCGGCCGGATCATGCAGGTGCAAACGAAGTTGAACGATGTCCCCCGGCTTGCCAGCGCACCTCAGGTCGCCTTTGTCGAAATTGCTGAAGCGCTGAAGGCGCCAGCGCCCGTCCTCGCAGAGGTGCGCCCCAAGGCTCCATCGACCGGTCTGCGCCGCTTCGCCGGGGCGGCGAAGCACAAATACGGAAAGGGCGTCCTGATCGGGATCGTCGACGTGCAGGGTTTCGACTTTTCTCATTCGGACTTCCTCGACGACAAGGGCAACACCCGCTTCGTGCGAATCTGGGATCAGGGCGGAAGCAATCGACCAAGCCCCGAGGGAAATCAGTTCAGCTACGGCGCGGAGTTCCGTCGGGAGCACTTGAATGCCGCGCTCAAAGCGGTACCGCACCTGGGGCTGCCCGCGACCGACATCGAGAAACAGTCGCAACTGATCGAAGGCGCGCACGGCACGCACGTCGCCAGCATCGCGGCCGGCAACCGCGGCGTCTGCCGCAACGCCGACATCGCAGGTGTGCTGATCTCGCTGCCGCAATCGGACCAGGACCGCAGGCTCTCCTTCTACGACTCGAGCAGGCTCGCCGACGCAGTGGATTATCTCCTCCGGCTTGGTGAAGAACTCGGCAAACCGGTCGTCATCAACGTCAGCCTGGCAACCAACGGCCATGCTCACGATGGCAGCGCAGCGGTCACACGCTGGATTGACGCCGCGCTCACAACGTCTGGACGAGCCGTCGTCGTTGCCGCGGGAAACTCCGGTCAGGAACGGGCCGAGTCCGGCGACGACCTCGGCTTCATCACGGGGAGAATTCATGCGAGCGGCACCATTCCAGCAGCCGGCCTGGTGCGCGACCTCGAGTGGGTCGTGGTCGGCAACGGGATCATGGACGTTTCCGAAAACGAGATGGAGCTGTGGTTCAGCGCGCAGGATCGCATCGCGGTCTCGGTGAAACCACCTGGCAAGGACTGGATTGGACCGATCGAACCGTGCGAGTTCATCGAGAACCGCATCATCGAGGATGGGACCGTCCTGAGCGTCTATAACGAGGTCTATCACCCTGCGAATGGGCACAACTACATCAGCCTGTATCTGAGCCCATTCTTCTCTGCGACCGAGATCGTCGGTGTCCCGTCGGGCACGTGGATGGTGCGGTTGCACGCGCGCGAGATTCGCGACGGGCGCTTCCACGCGTGGATCGAGCGCGACGACCCACAGCAGCTTGGCCGCGTTGCCGAACGGGAAGCATGGGCGTTTCCGTCGTTCTTCACCGTCAACTCACTGGTCGACAACACCACCGTGAGCTCCCTGGGGTGTGCCAATCGAGTGATTACCGTCGCGAACCTCGATGCCGTCGCGAACCGGATCAACATCTCGAGCAGCCAGGGGCCAACGCGCGACGGACGGCAGAAGCCGGACATAGCGGCGCCGGGGACCAACATCGTTGCCGCAAAGGGGTTCGCCGAAAGCGGCAACGAGTGGATTGGGATGACGGGCACGAGCATGGCAAGCCCGTTCGTCACCGGCGTTGTAGGCCTCATGCTTGCTAAGGATCGGCGGCTGACGGCCGCTCAGATGGAGGCCATCCTCAAGCGGACGGCCAAGCCACTGCCGGGCGCCGGCTTCGAGTGGACGAACGACGCCGGGTTCGGCGTCATCGATCCGGAGGCGGCGCTCGCTGAAATCGACCGCATCGACCAGCGAAGGGATCTCAAGTAATGCAGCTCACGGCATTCCAATCGGGGAAAGGTGACTGCTTGCTGCTCGCCGACACCGGCGACAAGACTCGCATTCTCGTGGACGGCGGCATGCCCGACGCCTACAGCGAGCACGTGGCGCCGGCCTTGTCAGCGCTGCGAAAGAAGAATAAGAAGGACATCGATCTCGTTTACGTCTCGCATATCGATCGGGACCATATCGGCGGCATCCTCCGCATGCTGGATGACGAGGTGCTGTGGCGCGTGCACGAGCATCACGTGAAGAACGGCAACCGCACGCATCCTGTTCCGGCCGTGCCGCGCCCGCCGAAGATAGGCGCACTCTGGCACAACGGCTTTAAAGATCAACTGCCGAAGAAAGCCGAACCGATTGCGGAAACGCTCGCCGCCATGGCACCGATCCTGTCTGGCGCCGTACTCGACGAGCTACGAGAAATCGGCCGCACGCAGGGCGAGCTGGGTTCCAGCATCGAGGAAGCCATCCGCGTGTCGCGACGCATCAGCCCGACGCAACTGAAAATCCAGTTGAACCAGCAGGCACAGGGCAAGCTGATGATGCGCAGAAAGGGCCAGCAACCGATCAAGCTGGGTCAGTTCTCGATCACGGTCCTGGCGCCTGGCGGCAAGCAGCTCGAAGCGTTGCGAGCCGACTGGACCGCGTGGCTCGAGAAGGCGTCCAGTCAGAAGGTGCTCAACGATCTACAGAAGAAGTCGCGCGCCGACGAGAAAGCACTTGGCGCTGCCGACTTCGATCAGCTGTTTGCGATGATTCACCTGCAGGCAGAAGCGATTGGGGATCCCGCCAGCGTCACTCCTCCGAACCTCGCCTCGCTGATGCTGCTCGTCGAGGAGGGCCGCCAGTCGATCCTGCTGACCGGAGACGGCCGCTGGGATCACCTCATCGAGGGACTCACGGAAACAGGCCGCCTGGACCGCAATGGCCGATTCGAGGTGGACATTCTCAAGGTTCCGCATCACGGGTCGAAGAACAACGTGGTTGACACAGATCTCCTCGACCGCGTAATTGCCACGCACTACGTCTTCTGTGGCGACGGTCACCACGGCAACCCTGGTGTGGAAGTGGTCGAGTTCATGGTGAAGCAGCGCTTGAAGACGCCCGGTAAGTTCAAGTTCTGGTTCAACAGCAGCGTGGCGGTGGCCGGTCGCAATGAAAAGCCGCACATGCGCGATGTCGAACGGACGGTGCGCAGCCTGGCCGCAAGCAGCAAGGGCAGGATGACTTTCGAATTCCTCGAGAGCGGGAGCAGTCTCCGCGTGATTTGAAGCGTGACAGCGGAGCTTCGTCATTACATGGAACGCCGCTTGCGCACAGGAATTTCCGGTCGTGTATGACCACGGGTCCCGAGGAGGTTCGTGATGTCAGTTGCGCAGCTGCACGTTCGCCGCATGTTGGATCGCATCGAGCAATCGTATTCAGAGCCCATCACGCTGCAGTCTCTCGCCGCCGAGCTCCACCGGCAAGGCGCCTATCTGGGCGCGACCCTCCGGCGTGAAGTTGGCGTCCCGATGCGCCAGTGGCTGACGAGTGTCCGCCTCGACCATGCGTCGGCTCTCATCCGCGAAGGCGTGAAGGTCGAGGCCGTATCGCTGCTCGTGGGGTATCGCGTAAGAAGAACTTCTACCGACAGTTCAAGCGCCGCTTCGGGACGACGCCGTTCGCGCCTCGGACCGTCACAGAGTGAGTGAGCCTCTCCGGCGTCACTGAAAGCGTGACCGTTCGCATTCTGGGCGCCCCTCGCACACCCACGGCATGTCGCGGGCGACACCCGCCTCCTACGGAATAGCGGAGGATCAGGGCTGCTTCGTTTCTACGACCCCGTAGCGGCGAGTCTTTAGACTCGCCATCACATTGGCGAATCCATCGAGGCGGGTCTGAAGACCCGCCTCTAAGCTCGTAACCACTGGCTAGCGAGCTTATTGCATCGCGTGCGTCTTCAGTCCTTCAGTCCACGTTGATGCGAGCTCCCACAACTTCCGTCTTCACTCTCATGCTGGTTGCGCTGACCGTATTGGCGGCGGACGCCCAGCAACCGCAACAGCAACAGCGCCGTTATCTCCCGGACTCGTCCGACGAAGACTGGAGCTTTCTCAAGGACGCGCCCAAGAGCGACGTCTGGGATCCGTTGAAGTACATCCCGTTCAGCCGCGATGGCTGGTTCATGACATTGAGCGGCGAGGTGCGTTATCGAGCAGAAGGCTTGCGGATTCGAGCGACCGACCAGCGTCCGGCGACGATCGACCAATATCTCCTGCAACGCTATCTCTCCGGGGCCGACATGCACTTCGGCCCGCACGCGCGATTCTTCACTGAGGTGCAGAGCGGGATTATCAACGGCGCCGTGCGAACGGCCCGGCCCACCGATCAAAACTCGATCGACGTGCACCAGGCATTTTTCGAATGGCAGCAGACGGTGCGGCCGCGCCAGCGCATCACGGCAAAGATCGGCCGCCAGGAGTTGGCGATCGGGAGCACCCGATTGATCTCCGCGAGCCCTGGACTCAACGTGAAGCGCAGTTTCGACGGTGCCTCATTGTCTTATCGCACCTCGTCCTGGGCCGTCGTCGGCGTGGCGGCACGGCTCGTCGCGCTCTCAACTGGCGCGTTCGACGATTCGTGGGACTCGGGACAGCTGTTCTGGGGCGCCGCGGCCGGAGGCCGCAGCCCGCGATTCGAGCGCGGCGAGCTCGGTGTGTACTACCTGGGGACCAGCAAATCTGAGACGGTGTATTTCCAGGGCGCCGGTGCCGAGCGCCGTCATACGCTGGGCATGAAATGGAGCGGCACCGGAACCCGTTTCGACCTGAACTACGACGGCATCTATCAATGGGGCACGTTTGGCGGCGCGCCGATCCGCGCGTGGGGCATCGCAACGGAAACGGGCTATCGCGTGCCGGTCCGGTGGCGGCCGCGCGTCAGTCTCCGCACAGACTTCGCGTCCGGCGATCGTGACCCCGCCAACCCCGAGCTCGATTCGTTCAATCCACTATTCCCCGGCAACTCGTATTCTGGCGCCGTGGGTCTCTTCGGCCCGACCAATCTCACCGACCTGACGGCAGCAGTGACGATCGCGCCACGATCGAATCTCACAATTGGCTTCGAAGCACCGAGCTACTGGCGCACGTCAATTCACGACGGCGTATACGCAACCGATCTCCGGTTGCTCGCTCCGCCGACTATCGGGGATGGCAAATACGTCGGCACCAACCCGAGCGTGCTCGCCGTGTGGCAACCAACGCGTCACGTGCAGCTGCAGGGCGTCATCACGCGATTCATCTCGGGTAAGTTCCTCGAGGGCTCGTTCGTGTCATCGGGATTCGGGTTCTACTCCGGCACGGTCGTCTACCGGTTTTGACCGAGTTCTTGGTCCCTGGGCCTTTGCGCTTGGTCCGTCCTGTGGTCCCTGGTCTTCGTCCCGCTTCGGCGCGCTCGACGACCATGGACCTGGGACACAGAACGGACCAAGAACCAAGAACGAAGGCCCAGGGACTCGCGCTACATCGATTTCAAGAGCGCGCTAGCCCGGCTGACGTGGACCGCGACGCCGTTGAATGCAGCAGTCCCGCTCAACGTGTCGACTTCGAATTCGCTCGTCACGTCGTTCACGCTCGCTCCAGGAGACTGGCGTGCCACGGTTAGTCGAGTTCCTTCGCGATCGTGGCCCCAGCCGTGCGGCAGGCTGACGACTCCTGGCAGGACGGCGTCAGTCACTTCTACTGGCACCGTGAGTGCACCGGCTTTCGACTCAACATGTGCAGCGTCTCCGTTGGCGAGACCCCGTGTCATCGCGTCATCGGGATGGATCAGCAGCGTGCACCGCGGCTTTCCCTTCACGAGGCGATGAGAGTTGTGCATCCA
>Ga0111539_10011054_pt1 | contig 11357 bp, 20 predicted proteins | sample RhiMethybrSRZTD1_FD_79667 | JGI IMG/M metagenome (GOLD analysis project Ga0111539, IMG submission 79667) | Populus rhizosphere microbial communities from Tennessee, USA - Rhizosphere MetaG P. TD hybrid SRZTD1 (version 2) (version 2) | ecosystem: Host-associated > Plants > Roots > Rhizosphere >...
GTCGCGGCGCGTCGCGAACCTTCATCGTCGCGAAGAAGTGATTCGTTCGCGGCCGCGCATGTTGTTGCAATACGAATGAGCAGGACGAAGGTTGCCCAGCTCATTCGTTCCGCCTTCACGTCGCGGAACAACATGGTCCACCACGGTGGGGTACCCCCCGCCGCACAGCCAGCACACCACCCCCGGCCGGAGCACCTGTGCCCTGGCACTGGTCACCACCCTGCCTGACCAGCCGTCCCTGCTCATGGACCCCTCCTTCCCGGATACCCCCCCCCTTGTTTTCAGGTGTACTCGGTATCGAGGGTGATGATCTCCAGCACGTCGGCCCGCCTCACGTACAGCACCGTGTCCCCCTTGACGACGAGGTGTGCGTCGGCTGTTGACCCTGCGAACCCGAGGGGCTGGCCCTCCGAGCCCAGGTCGACCGGGCTTGTGAGCGAGGAGTCCGCGAACAGGTCCGAGCAATTGCGGACGATCGCGCTGCGATGGGTGGTCAGCGGAGCCACGTTGTACATGACGTCATCTCCCTCGGTCCCGGGCGGTGGTGCCACGCTGGGCGCGGCCGTGGTCGTGAACATGATCCGGCCACCGCTCCCGCCCGTAGCCCTGGAAGGAGGCACCAGGGCGGGAGCATCGGGACGGTATTCGCTCATGAGCCGCCGTGCCACCAGGCGCATCAGCGCGATGAGCACCTTCTCGGACAATTCCCCCCGACCGGAGGTTGCGCCCGAGTAGCACATGTCGCCCCAGGTCTCGGCGCCCTCGCGCAAGAGGGCCTCCTCCCACCAGGTCCATTTCGGGGGCGAGCACCAGGGATCCGCGACGAGCCAGCGCGAGCCCGAACTCTCGGGAGCAACGGCGATCGTATGCCCGTACGCGCCGGTTCCCGAGAGGCACGGGCCCGCACATGCCTGGGCCCACACGTCCAGGTGGACCAGGCGGCCGGCATGGAGATCGGAGAGCGCATCGTTCCACGTGAAACCGTCCCGGATGCGCAGCGTCTGCCCGTACGACTGCCACGCCTCGGCCGCGTCGCCCGAATCGGTGCCGCCACTCTGGTCGGACTGGCGGGCCCGCATCTCCGAGCCCGTGGAGGTACGGGCCCCGCCAGTGTGGTAATCGAGGCCGACCGCAATACTGGCCATGCGACAGTTCGCCGAGGCCAAGGATGAGCCGTCACGCTGCGTGACCGGGACGGCGCGGTAGGTCACGAGCCGAGTCCGAGCGGCACTTGCCGGTTGCGGCCGAGACACTGCACGAGGTACTCGGCGTTGAGGTCGACGAGGACCGCGCGCCGTGAGAGGGATTGCGCGACGACGCCGACGGTCCCCGTCCCCGCGAACGGGTCGAGGACGGTGGCGGGCACGGGCTCGCCGCCGTGGCCGCATGTCGGCCGCCAGCCGGTCGTGGTGACGGCACCGCCTCCGAGGTCATGCGACATGCCCTTGCCGTGAACGCCGTTCTGGTAGGTCGCGCTGACACCGACGTTCCCGGCCCATGCACCCGCCGCACGGCGTTCCTGCCAGTTCGTCGCCCGCTCCGTCACGCGCGCCCACGGTGCGCCGCACTCGGGGCAGACGCCGCGCTCCGAGGTTCCCGCCTTCACGCACGGCTCGACGAGGCGCGGCGGGAACGTGGCGAAATGCGCGCCGGGGTATGGCGCGGTCGCGATCGTCCAGACGGAGCGGAGGTTGCGACCGCCGAGATAGTCCGCGAACGACGTGCGCTGTCCCTTATCGCCGTCGTTGCGGTCGGCATTCCGCGCGAGTTTCGTGCCGCCGTTCATGTACGCGGCGCGGGCAACGACGGACTCCGCAGGAGGCTCCCGCACCGCGTCGGCGTCGTACCAGTAGCGCGCCGAGCGCGCGAGGAGGAAGAGGTACTCGTGCGCCTTCGTCGGCCGGTCGGTGACGGATTCGGGCATCGGGTTCGGCTTTGACCAGATGATGTCGGAGCGGAGATACCACCCGTCCGCCTGGAGCGCGAACGCGACGCGCCACGGGATGCCGACGAGATCCTTCGGCTTGAGGCCGGACGCCGGCACGTCGTGGCGTCGCGTGCCCGGTCCGCGGCCCGTTCCGTTGTCGCTCGACCCGTAAGTCCGTTCGCCTCCTGACGACGCGAAGCTGTCCCCGAGGTTGAGCCAAACCGTCCCGTCCGGTCGGAGGACGCGCCGGACCTCGCGGAACACGTCCACGAGCGCGGCAACGTACGCCTCCGGGGTCGCCTCCAGGCCGAGCTGACCCGGGGTGCCGTAGTCGCGCAGGCCCCAATACGGGGGAGACGTGATGACGCAGTGCACCGACTCGGCCGGGAGGTCGCGGAGCACGGTCCGCGCGTCGCCGCCGTGGATCTCAAGCCAGTCGTCGCGGTGGCGGAGCGTCAAAACGGCCCGGCCTCGGAGTCCCCGCGCCAAACCTCGGGATTGGAGGGATAGCGGAGACGCCGGTCGGGATAGTGATACGGCCCGTGAATGATTGTCGCGGCCAGGTTGTGCTCGGTCGGCTTGCCGCACTTGCCCTCACCTCGGCAAACCGTCCGATGCCACTCGATCACCTCGGCTACGTCTTGCGGCATACGTGGCCGAGCGTTGCGCCTCACCGGCGTGAGGCCGGTTGTGATCTTCTGTACTTCGCTCATTGTGGAGAGTCCCTTCCAATTTAGAACGGGCGTTCCATTGTTGCCCGCTTGCGCCAATTATAGTACCAGGCGCGTAATTGTCAAACGGCCGGCGGTTGACGAACGTATGTTCTAATTCGTAAACAGCGGCGCAATTGTAGGACTGGATACGGTCGAGGTCCGCTCACGGCCGGAACGCCCGTCGCCGCCAGTCGAGCCAGAACGCGACCAGGATGAGGCCCGAGAGCAGCCAGGCGAAGCCGGCGAGGCCGACGATGGCGCACGGTTCTCCGGTCGGACCGGTCGGGCCGCTCACCAGGTCCTCACGAACCCCGCCGCAGCCATCGAGGCTGCGAAGGCGGAGAGCCCACCTGGCACTGGTGGGCCCTCCGCGGTGGGTGCCGGGGGCACCCGTGGAGAAATGTTCACGAGCAGGGATACGGATTCAGTAACCCTCGACGTACGTCTTCCCTGTACGTGAACATTTCCGTTGAGCACGCCCGCCCGGGCCGAGAAGAACGTCCAGCCCCTGCGTCCGAGGCGGGTCCGCTTGATCCCGAGACCGAGGGTCACCAGTGATTCCAGGGCCGCGTTGAGGCCGCCGATGGAGTAGCCGAGCACGGTCGCCAGCTCGCGCTGGGTCGTGCGGCGGCCACTGAACGTGCGCGCGAGCAGGCGCCATTGCCGCTTGGAGATCAGGACGTTGCGGCGCCAGGTGGGGCTGTAGACGGGTTCGGTGAGCAGATCGTGCCACGGGCGTCTCACCGGTCCCTCCTGACATAACCGAACGTCGCCATGAGGATGTCTACCGAGGGTTGCAGCTGCTCCTGGGTCATGGCGTAGCACGGCCCATAGCCGAGATCGACAACGTGTTGACGGACGACGAATCCCCACGCCCACCCGGCAATCCGCAACCAGTCGCGGCCCACGACCAGGACGTAGATGTCGGCCTTGACGCGGGAACGCATGTAGACCACGAGACGGCCGGTGTCGCGGGGTGTCCACTTGACATCGAGGATGAACGTCCGCCGGTCGCCCTCGGGGAAGAAGTCACCCTCATCGGGCCGTGTCGCACCTCGCCAGGGCAAGCCATAGACCTGGGCGAAATAGCGTTCTGCAGCCTCGGCACGGTCATCGGTTTCGACGGCATCGAACGGGAGTGCGACGGCAAAGTCCTGTTGACCACGACGTTGCGCGCACGCCCGTCGTCCCGGCATGTCATCACCTCGGCCACGTCCCCTTGTCGCTCTTGTGCGGACCCTTGTGGCCGAGCGGCTGCGTGCAGATGCCGAGCGCCATCGGGCCCGTGTCCACGTTGGTGCACCGCTCGTCCGCCATCCGCCGGACACCCATCGACTGCGTGACCTCGTCGTCCTCGTCAGGAGGCGGTGTCACGGCTGTGACACGTCTCGTGACGTGCTCCCCGAGGTCGTCGTCCTTCGCGGCCACGAACAGGCCGGCGGGCGTCTCGATGCGCTCCAGCTGGAGCACGCGATAGGGGATCGTCCTGCCGTCCTTCTCGAACGTCTGTTCGGAGAACGAGCCCCATGCCGTCACGCGCTGGCCCTCGATGAACGCGCTGACGTCGGCCAGCTTCTCGGCCAGCGAGTCGAACGCCTGCACCTTGAAGCCCTTGGTTCCGCCCAGCGTCTCGGTAAGCCGGAATGCGAGCGCGTGGCCCGTGGGCGTGGTGCGGAGCTGCATGTCCGCATCGCCCTTGCCGGCGGACGCGAACCCGATCATCCCGCCGTGATCCCGGGGTTCGGCGAGCCCGCCGCCCTCGGTCCGCGCTACAGGCCTGGCCGGCGCACGGCCACGCGGCTTCGCGGCGGCCTCGCCATCGTCATCCTCCTCGGCCGCGATCCCCAGGATCGCCGTGAGCGCGTAGCGCCGGATGTAGGTGACCATCGAGCCGTACTGCTGGACGCCGTCCCAGGGCGGCAGCAGCGAGCGGGCCTGGAGCGTGGCGCCCGACTCGTGGAGCAGCAGCGTCACGAGGTCGGGCCCGTCGAGCAGCTGCGCGATGGCCAGGCCGTTCGCGCTCAGGGGCTCGCGAACGGCAGCGAGGATGGCGTCGAGCGGGGCGTACTTGTACGAATAGCTCCTGCTCGCCACCTCCTTGTCGCGCACGATGGGGGGGAACGCGGCCTGCGCCTTCGCGAGTGCGCCGGCGAGCGGCCCGAGGTAGCCGACCTCGACCTCGTCGGTCATCGGTGGTCTCGCCAGCACCACAGGCACCACGGCATCGGCGCGGCGCGGAACATCTGCATCGGCTCGCCGTCCGTGTCGCCGTCCCAGGCCGAGACGCCGTGCCGGTAGCGGAGCATCGTCCGCAGGGTTCTCATTCGGGTAACCTCTCGTGCGGGTGTAGACAGCCCGATGCTAGCGCGTCGGTAATCTCCGCGCAGAGCATCCATGAGCGCCGCCGGCGAGGTGCCCTCCCGGCGGCGTTCGTGTGTCCCGCGTCGATCAGGAAGCGACCGTCGATCAGGAAGGTTCCTGCTCGAATCAGAGCAGCGCCGCGATCGCGAGCAGCAGCACCGCGATGGCGAGGAACGAGTCCTGGTAGCCCGGCACGAACAGGGCGCCGGCCGCGAGGATGACCGCGCCGATGGCGCACATCAGGCGGGCGAGGGAGCGCATCCCGGCGGCCCCGTTCACGGCGTGTAGTAGACCCGCAGGCGGACCATCGACACTCCGACATCCTCGTAGTGGTTCGTGGACGCCGGGCCCGTGCCCGCCACGGTGCGCGAGCTGACGAGCAGGAGCTGGGTGAAGCCGCCTTTCTGGATCGCGGCGGCGAGGCTCACGTCGGTAAACTCGAACGAGCCGCCGCCACTGCCCGCGAACGTTCCCAGCGCCTGGGCAGCCCGCGCGGTGTCGAGCGTGGCGCGCAGCGGATAGCTGCCCAGGTTCTCGCCTGGAATCCAGTCCGCCAGCGCGAGGGTCGGGCGCCAGCCGCCCGAGGGATAGGACCGCGCCTGGATCGTGAAATGCACCCACGTGATGTTCGGGCCCGCACCCGGCCATTGCGGGCCGAACGTGGCCGCGAGCACGGCCTTCGTGATCGTGGCGCCGACCGGGATCGAGGACGTGTCGAACGTCACGAACCCCTCGTGCACGCCGTAGACCGGCCCTGCCTGGTTGTACTGGCCCACGTACAGGGTCGCCGAACCCGGGCCACCCGTGGCCACTGCCGTTGCCGGGCCCGTGCGCGCCCACAGGTACTGCGAACTCTCGGACGTGAGGTAGCCCGATGTCACGTCGGCGCCCGCAGCCAGGACCGGTTTCGGGGTCACCACGTCCTCGGTGACCACGTCCACCTCGATCCATCCGGGCTCCACCGTCACCGTCATCCCGAACAGTTGCACCAGGGTGTCGGGCTGGCCCGTGACCTTCACCGTCCAGCGCGCCCCGAACTCGGAGGTGGTGATCTGCTTCACCTCCGCGCCCTTCGGCAGGATCGTGCCCAGCACCGTGAGCGTGGGCGGCGGGTTCAGGCGGTCGAGAATCCAGTACGCCCATTCGGCGGGCGGATCGACGCCGTATGCCCCGGCCGCGAACTGGAGGAAGAACACGGACGCCGTGACCGTGCGGTACTCGTCGGGCGGCAGGATCGGGCCCCACGTGGCGTTGTACTCGCTGATGACGATGCGATTGCGCAGGCGCCCGAGCCCCATCGCCTTCCACATGTCGGTGAGCCCGACACCGCCGCAGTTGATGATCGCCGACGAGGCGGGAGGCGCGGGACCGGCCCGGTCGTGCCAGCCGATCCGGCCGTCGCGCAGGGGGTAGAGCTGCCCCAGCTCCGCGAACCTGATCTGCCCGAGCCCGTCGAGCGCGGAGCCCTCCACCTTGTGATTGCCGCGCGTCCAACCGGCCGTCCCGTTCGGAAACACGCGCTTGGCCGTCGGCCACTCCACCACGTCCATCAGGAACTGCGCCTGCACGGCGGACGTGACCGCGTTCGGCGCCTCAAGGAGCGCCTGGTCGGCCGGGAGCGCCCGCATCGAGAGCTGGCCGATCGGATCCATGCCGTTGAGGTCCGCGATCTTCGACCCGCGATCCCAGCCCCACGTCTGGAGCACGCCCGTCCACGCGGGCGCGGCATCGACCGTGACGCGCATCCCGAGCCCGACCTTGAGCTGCCCGAGCAGCGGGCTCGACGGATTGTCGGGGTCGTACTTGCGGGTCGGGTCGTACACGCTCACCCGGAGCGTGCCGCCCTCGCATTCGGTCAGCGGGCCCAGCGCCTCGGGTGCGCCCCACTCCCATTTCGCCGACGTGGTGTCGCAGGTCAGGTCCGTCCAGGCACCCGATAGGTACAGCTCGATCTTGATGTCGGCGCCCTGGATCACCGCCATTACGCCGTGCTCCGGTCGAGCCCTCGCGTGAACGGCCCGCTGCCGCCGTTGTTGCGCGACCAGCGCCGGATGGCGCGCATCACCTCGGTCGGGTCAGCCGATTGCACGTTGACGTTGATGGTGTTCCCGCCGCCGCCGCCGCCATCACCCGCACGCGCCCCCCGGCCCCGGCCCCGGCCCGCAGGCGCCTCCCCGCCTCCGGGCAGTGAGAACGGGTTGAGGTCGACCGAGCCGATGAAGTTGGCCGCATCGCGGAACTTGTCGACCATGTCCCCGATCCAGTCGAGCACCTGCTTGATCCCGTCCACCACGGCTTTGAGCACGATCACCAGTGCCTTGATCGCGATCACGATGATGTCGACCGCGGGGCCGAGCAGCGGCAGCACCGCCGTGACCAGCTCGCTCAGCAGGTCGACGATCGGGTCGATCAAGGGCAGCAGGGCTTTCATGATCGGGAGGAAGGCACCGCCGACCTCCTCCCCCAGCTCCGAGAACGCGTTCTGCCCCTTCTCTGCCATGCCCTGGGCACTCTCGGCGTAGAGGTCGGCCTGTCCGCTCGCCAGCTTCGTGGCCTCGGCGATCGTGTCGGTTGCGGTCGTGCCCTTCTCCAGTCCCGGGATCAGCTTGCGGAGCGCAGCGTCGTTTCCCTGGTGCGCCTTTGCCAGTGCCGATGCTGCGACCTCGGCGTCCACACCAGCCAGTCGGGCGATGTCGAGCGCAGGCCCGAGCAGCTTGTTGGCTTCTTCCGCGTCCCCCGTCGCAATCACCAGCGGTTCGAGGGCCGCCCGGATCGCATCGTCACCGAATGCCTTCTCGGCACCGAGGTCGATCGCGCGGTCGATCGCCTCGTTGTATGCGCCGGTCGCCGCCCCTGCCGCGTCGTAGACCGCGTTCAGCTTCGCCTGGGCGGCCTCGTCCTCCTCGGCCGCTTTCGTCATCCCGACGATGGCCGTACCCACCGCCAGGGCACCGCCCGCGACCGCGGCCAGGGGCAGTGCGTTGAGGGCACCGCCGAACCCGTCGAGCCCGGTCTTGGCCTCGTCGAGCGAACCCTTCAGGCCCGAGACATCGCCGGTGATCCCGACCTGGATGCCGATGCCCGGCACTTACCGCCTCATCGCCCGGGCGCGCTCATCGAACGCATGGCGCAGCGCCTCCATGTCGGCCACCGTCAGGTCGCGCACCACGTCGGGCGTCCAGCCCGTCGCCAGCGCGATGGTCATCACGGTGTCCTCGTGGCTGCGTCGAAAGGGGGTGCCGGTTCCCCCGGCTGCTCCACCCGCCCGTCGAGCACCTCGTCGTACGTCAGCGAGGGCTCGGAGCGGCGGTGGATCACCCACGCCAGCGCCGCGAGCCCGCGGATGCGCGGCACGCCCGTGAGGTGCGCGATGTCCACGGCATCGACGCCGGCGGCCTCGGACGCCTCGATCATGTCCCGGAACGAGAGGCGGCGGTAGTCCTCGGCCCCGACGACAAATACTCGCGGGAGCCCGTTCCCACTAGCCACTCGACTTGCCCTCCAGTCCCACCGCGTCCGCCTGGGTCGCGAGCCAGTCCGCATACATGATGGCGACCTGCTCGGCGCTGTCCTCCATCGCGCTCCCGATCACGAACTGGGGTGCCATCCCGAGGTCGGGCACCCCGAACTCGATCGGCGCGGCGTAGGGCAGCGGGTTCACCACGTAGCGCTCCTCGACGCCGTAGGACGCGGCCAGCGCGCCCGTCCGCACCGGGGCTCGCACGCTCGCAGCAGCGGCCACGATCGCGGCGGCCTGGCCGGCGACCTCCACGTCGTTCGCCGCCCGCTCCCCGAACGCGTCAAGCGCCGCTTTCGTCTCGGGGATGCCCGTGACGATGACGCGCTCAGAGGTCATGCGGCCTCGGTGTCTCCCGCCTCCTCCAGGTCGCGCCAGGTCGGGATCGGCTCATCGACGCCCAGCGTGGTCGTGAGCGCCATCGTCGGCTTGGCGACGCACGGCAGCTCGACGCTCAGCTCCGCCCACTCCCCGACCACCCCGCCGTAGTCGCCCGGGATGCACACGACCTGCCCCGTCATCTTGGGCTTGGACGCACTGGCGGTGGCAGTCTCGCCATGGATGTTGAGCACGAAGTCGAGCGTCGCGCCCTCGTTCGCCCACAGGAATGCGGCCAGCCCTTCCGAACCCGCGGTGGTGTCCCAGTCCTGGACGCCCGTGAGCACCAGCGCGTACTCGGGCGGGCTCGCGCTGCTGAACGTGCCCGACGTGCACAGCGTGCGCACGGTCACGATGTCGCCCGGGGTCACCTGCACCCGCGCCTCGGACACGTTGCACTGGTATTCGGCGGGTGTGCCGGCACCCGTCTTGAGCGTGAGCAGGACGTTCCGCATGAAGATGGGAACGGCAACGATCGCGGCCATGGCTTCCTCCTAGATCACCGTCTCGATGGTGGCGCGGAATGCGAGGTAGGGCGTGCCGGCGAGCACCAGCAGCCCGGGCGTCTCGACGGTGGGCATCCCCCACGGGCCCGGCAGCGCGGCGCACGCGAGATCGACCTGCTCCGCCAGCGCCTCGGCCTCCGCGATCGACGCCTCGGAGGAGGGCGCCACGATGCCCACGATCACCCAGCGCAGGTGACGTGCCCGGGCCCCGAGCTGCGCAGGCGCCGTCCAGGGCGTGCCCTGGGTGACGAATACGGACGGCGGCGACGCCGCACCGGCCGGGAGCACGCGCAGCCCGCCCTCCATCAGCACGCCTTCCAGCTCGGCCCGCGCGGCGGTGATCGTCACCGGGCGTTCCAGTGCGCGAGCACCTGGGCGGGGGTCAGGGCCACCCCGTACAGCGCGATCTCATCGAGCACGCCGTGCAGCAGTAGCCCGGGCGCCAGGGGCTCCACCCGATCGCCCAGCAGGTCGCGCAGGACACCGCGCCCGCCGAACGTGAGCGGCTGCGCGTTCGTGGCGAACAGCGAGCTGCCCGTGGACGCGGTCGCATCGACGCCGTCCTTGTACACCCGCGTCTGCGCTGCCGTGGCCGACGGCCGCACGAACGCGTAGTAGTGCCAGTTGGTGTCCGTGGTCACGGGCCCGAAGGCGGCGGGGGTGGACTGGTTCGCGAGGTACAGCGCGTTGCCGCCGTCCTGCACGACCTCGAACTGGTTCCCCTTCGAGATCAGCAGCTCGGTCACGTTGGTGACCGTCCGCCTGTACCAGAACTCGATCGTGAACGGCCAGTCTCCGAAGTCGAGCGCGTTGGCGTCGGGGATGATGAACCAGGCGGAACCGTTGAACGTGATCGCGGTATTGCCCGCGACCGCACCCGCCGCCCCGTAGCCGGGCGTGCCGCCGAACGCGCTGGCATGGTTCGTGCCCTTCGTGTCCTGGATCAGCCCCGACGCCTCGCCCATCCGCCAGTAGGCGCGCAGCCCCGCCGTGCCCAGGATCACGCCCGCGTAGCCCGCCGGGACCACCGGCCACGCCTGCGTCGGGCCCGCGTACACCTTCGGCACGACCGTCGTGCCCATGTACACCGCCGCCGCCTCGTTGAGCGTGGTCATCCGATGATCACGTACAGCGTGGCGGGGTCTTTCACGGGCAGCGCGTCGTAGGCCGCCTGCGTCATCTGCACCCACTGGCCCGGGATGCCCTGCGGGCCCTGTGGCCCCTGGACGCCCTGGGGGCCCTGCGGACCCTCCGATCCCGGCGGACCCTGCGGACCCTGCCACCCCGTCGGCCCCTGCGGCCCCTCGGGACCAGCGGGCCCGGGGGGACCGGGCGGGCCCGGGGCCCCGGTCGCGGCTTCGACATCGACGAATGTCTGCCCCGGCACCTCGATGTCGATGTAGGTGGTCATCGGGTCACGTCCGCCACCACCGACACGCTACCGGCCACCAGCGTGTAGACCACGTCCTCCGAGTAGCGCAATTGCAGGTCCCAGCGCCCCGAGCCCGTCAGCCCCGCCGAGACGCCCGCATCGAGGGTCACGGTGATGACGTTCGGCAGCGTGATCACGGCTTCCAGGACGTGCTGGCCGGTGCCCACGCACACCTCCGCCCGCGCCTCCACGCCCGTCAGGTCGATGGCGCTGGTGTGCTCGGGGTCATCCCACACCCGGAACGTCCAGGTGTAGGAGTCGCCGCGGTAGATGGCGAGCGAGTAGGAGCCCGGGTGGCTGTTCACCCGATCAGCTGGCCCATGTCGCGCCAGCGTGCGAGAGCGGGCTTGATGGGCACGATCCAGTCGCCCGCGAGGCGCACCGACTGGCCGGCCTGGTCGAGATACGAGGATTCCCCGAAGGGCGCCTGGCGGTACTGCCAGCCGTAGCCGAACGCGCGCAGCGCCAGCGCCCCGATCTCGTCCACGCCCTCGGCGGGGATGCCGGGATAGGCGCCGAGATA
>Ga0111539_10011056_pt1 | contig 11357 bp, 10 predicted proteins | sample RhiMethybrSRZTD1_FD_79667 | JGI IMG/M metagenome (GOLD analysis project Ga0111539, IMG submission 79667) | Populus rhizosphere microbial communities from Tennessee, USA - Rhizosphere MetaG P. TD hybrid SRZTD1 (version 2) (version 2) | ecosystem: Host-associated > Plants > Roots > Rhizosphere >...
CACGCCGCCGGGCTGGAACGTCGGGTCCGAGGTGTAGAAGGTCGGCGTGCCGATCCGGCCGCGCATGTCGGGAACGCCCAGGCCCGAGAGCATGTGCCCCGGCCCGACGTCCTCCGCGGGGAAGGTCGCGGGGACGCGGATGACCTGCGCCTTCAGACCGGCCTTCGCCGCGATCTCCCAGATCGTCTCGCCCCGGCGATGGTTGATCGCCTGCGGCACGTCGACGGGGAGGTAGGTCCTCGCGACGAACCCCGCGGGGAGCCCGGCCGCGAGGGCCGCAAGCGTCGCGATCCCGACGCGGGTGACCCATCTCATGCGGACGAGCAGGGCGAGGAGGAGTGTGAGGAGGAAGAAGCTGCCGGCCGCGATCGCGCCGACGACGAGGCCGTTGCTCTCGCCGAACAGGAACGTGCGCTTCGACTCCGAGATCATCGCGAAGTCGGGGAGGTAGTCGGCGGGGTTGCGCCGCAGCCAATCGAAGATCTCGGTCTTCCCGGGGCTCGTGCCCGTCGCGAACGACGACCACGACACCGGCGTCTGCGGAGGGTTCGTCGGCAGGAGCGGCGCGTAGCTCCCCTCCTCCTTGAGCTTCGCGAGGTTGGGGAGCTTCCCCTCCCCCATCCATCGCTCGACCAGACGCGCGTCCGCGCCGTCGAATCCGAGGACGACGACCCTGGGCTTTCCGGGATCGTCCGCTCGCGCCGAAGCGGCCGCCAGGAGGCAGATCGTGAGGGCGGCAAGGCGCATCGCGCGAGAGCTTAGCATCCCGCTCGCGGCGCTTCCCCGACCTGGTATCCTCAGCGCTCCACACAGCGCGGGGCACGATGCTTCAGGACGTTCTGCCGGAGACCCTACCGCACTCCGACGACGCGGAGCGCGCCGTGCTCGGTGCCGTGCTCCTCGACAACCGGCAGATCCACAAGGTCCAGGAGCTGCTGGGCCACGACGCGTTCTACGCCGAGCGCCACCGCCGCCTGTTCCGCGCGATCGAGGATCTGTCGGAGACCGGGAGCGCGCTCGACCTCGTCACGGTGCGCGACGCGCTCGAGCGCGGCGGGGATCTCGACGCGATCGGCGGCGTCTCGTACCTCGCGTCGCTGATCGACGGGACGGCGCGCTCGGTGAACGTCGAGCACTACGCGCGCATCGTGAAGGAGAAGTCGATCCTTCGCGAGCTGATCCGCTCGGCCCAAGCCATCCTCACGAGCGCGATGCGCCCGCAGGGCTCCGCCGAGGATGTTCTCGACGAGGCCGAGCGCGCGATCTTCCACGTCTCGGAGGACCGCCTCAAGACCGGGTTCCTCTCGATGAAGACGGTCGGCGAGCGCTCGATCAAGATCATCGAGGACCTGACCCACCGCCGCGAGCCGATCACCGGGATCCCCACCGGCTTCGTCCAGCTCGACGAGTGGACCGCGGGGCTCCAGCCCTCCGACCTCGTGGTGCTCGCGGCGCGCCCCTCGATGGGGAAGACGACCTTCGCGCTCAACATCGCGGCGCACGCCGCGCTGCGGCGCGGGCGGACGATCGGCGTGTTCTCGCTCGAGATGTCGCACCAGCAGCTCTTCTCGCGCCTGCTCTGCTCCGAGGCGCGGGTGGACGCCCACCGCCTCCGCACCGGGCGCATCGGCAAGGACGAGTGGCAGCGCATCATCAAGGCGTTCGCCGAGCTCTCCGAGTCGCCGATGTTCATCGACGACACGCCGGGGATCGGCATCACCGAGATGAGGGCGAAGGCGCGGCGCCTCAAGCTCGAGCGCGGCCTGGACCTCCTCGTCGTGGATTACCTGCAGCTCATGCGCGGACGCGGGCGCTACGAGAGCCGCCAGCAGGAGATCTCCGACATCAGCCGCTCGCTCAAGGAGATGGCGAAGGAGCTCAACCTGCCGATCATCGCGCTGTCCCAGCTGTCGCGCGCGCCGGAGCAGCGCTCGACCGGCGAGAAGCGCCCCCAGCTCTCCGACCTGAGGGAGTCCGGCGCGATCGAGCAGGACGCGGACGTCGTCCTGTTCCTCTTCCGCGAGGAGGTCTACAAGAAGGAGGACCCCGAGCTCAAGGGGAAGGCGGAGCTGATCATCGGCAAGCAGAGGAACGGCCCCACGGGGACGGTCGACCTCCACTTCATCCGGGAGTTCACGACGTTCGTGAACCCCGAATGGCGGGACGGCTAGCCGGGGATGACCCGGGCTCTCTTGCGCGGGCTCGCGGCCGGCTTCGCCGTCCTGACGGCCGTGCTCGTCGTGCGCGGCGGCAGCCTCCTCCCGCTCGTCGCGGCCGGGCTCGCCGCGGCCGTCGTGCTGGCGGTCGAGATCCTGTTGCGCGTTCGCCCGGCGGGCGGGGCGAAGGCGCCCGGACGACGCGAAGCGCTCCTGGACACCTCGGTCCTGATCGACGGGCGCATCGAGCCGGTCGTGGCGACGGGGTTCCTCACCCACCGGCTCGTCGTGCCCTCGTTCGTCCTCCGCGAGCTCCAGCACGTCGCCGACTCCTCCGACGCGGGCCGGCGCGCGCGCGGCCGGCGCGGCCTCGACGTGCTCGCAGCGCTCGGCGCCCAGGTCATCGACGACGACGTCCCCGCCGAGCCCGAGGTGGACCGCAAGCTCGTGGCGCTCGCGCGCGCGCGGGGCGCCGACCTCGTCACGACCGATTTCAACCTCAACAAGGTCGCGGCCGTGCACGGGATCGCGGTGCTGAACCTGAACGAGCTGGCGCATGCGATGCGCCCGGTCGTGATCCCCGGCGAGACCCTCCAGGTGACGATCGTGAAGGAGGGGAAGGAGGCCGGCCAGGGCGTCGGCTACCTCGACGACGGGACGATGGTCGTGGTGGAGCAGGCCAAGGGCGCCGTCGGACGCACGCTCCCGGTCGTCGTCACCTCGGGGCTGCAGACCGCTGCGGGGAAGATGTTCTTCGCGCGGCCGCTTCCGGATCAGATCGTGTAGCCGTCGTCCCGCCGGTCGAGCATCCGGATCTGGCGCTCCCACTGGTACTTCAGCAGGACGAGCACGCGGAAGGTCAGGTCGGCCTCCTTGCGGGCGGGCGAGCGCCAGTCCTTCTCGAGGCGCAAGAGCGCGGTCCACCGGCTCGACTCGTTCAAGAGCTTTCCCTGGAGGTTCCAGCGGCCTTCCTTGGTCTGCTGTCCCTGCCACCACTCGAGGTGGGCCATCATCTGCGGATAGCGGTTCAGGAGCCCGAGGCGGGCGAAGATCTCGAGGTTGATCAGGAGCTCGTCGAGGTTCCCGTGCTTGTTGTAGAAGTCGATCGAGCGGATGCGCAGGCCCCCGCCCTTGACGAACGAGCCCTTCGCGGTGCGCACGAGCCCGAGCTCGGGCGCCAGCTTCTGGTAGGTCTCGGACATCACGTAGTCCGAGATCTTCTTCAGGCGCATCTTCGCCAGCTCGCCGTCGAGCAGCCACGGCGAGAAGGCGAACACGCGCATGAGGGGGAGGTCGGGAAGGAAGAGGTAGTCCCTTTTCCACGCCGAAGCGCGGATGAGCGGGTGCGCCGCGCCGATCTCCTCGACCGGATGCCGCGACACCGGATCGTCCACGAACCCCGCGGTCAGGTCGAGCAGCTCGAGGACCGCCGTGCGGCTGCGGTCGTCCACGTACCCGCCGCGCACGAGCAGGCCGAGCGCGATCGTACGGAGGTACCACCGGTAATAGCGCTCGCGCTTCTCGTCCGCCTTGACCACCTTGGCGAACTCGAAGAACTTCAGGTCCTTCTTCGAGCTGAGGAACCCGCGCAGCGTCGCCGCGGCCTGGCGCACGGGCTTCGTGTCGCGCCCCCACGCCATCTCGTAGAGGAGCGTCAGCGCGTTCTCGACCGAGGGCTCGAGCTTCTTGACGTCCCCGGCGTGGATCTGCCCGCCCCACGTGCCGTCCTTGCGCTGCTGCCGCTGGAGCGCGACGGCCGGCGGGTACTCGATCACCGCCTGGCGCGCGGCGAGGACGTCGGGGTCCTCCTTGCTGCGATCGAGGAGCTCGGTGAGGACCCGGTACCGGATCGGCGCGCAGGCGTTCTCGAGGAGCCACGGGATCGGGTCCGCGCGCAGCGACGACTTCCAGTCGGTCATCGGGTCCTCCGGGCGAGGGCCAGCTCGCGGAACGCGCCGAACAGCGCGAGCGCGTCGTGGGGCCCCGGCGAGGCTTCCGGGTGGTATTGCACCGCGAGGAGGGCCGCGTCCTCGTCGCGGAATCCCTCGCAGGTCTCATCGTTGAGGTTGACGTGGGTGATCGCCGTCCCCCGGGGGAGGCTGTCGGTCCGGACCGCGTACCCGTGGTTTTGCGACGTGACCGCGACGCGGCCCGTCTCGAGGTCCTTCACCGGGTGGTTCGCGCCGCGATGTCCGAACTTCAGCTTGAAGGTCGAAGCCCCGAGGGCCAGCGCCGCGATCTGATGTCCCAGGCAGATCCCGAACATCGGGCGCTTGCCGACGAGCCCCCGCACCGCCTCGATCGCGTAGGTCGCGGTCTCCGGGTCTCCGGGTCCGTTCGACAGGAAGATCGCGTCGGGGTCGAGCGCCAGCGTGTCGGCGGACGGCGTCGTCGCGGGAACGACGGTCACGTCGAAGCCGCTGTCGTGGAGGAGGCGGAAGATGTTCCGCTTCGCCCCGAAATCGTACGCGACGCACCGCAGGCGCGGACCGTCCGAGGCTCCGGTGGAGGGCGCCCACCGCGCGTCGCGCGGGTCCGACCAGTCGAACCGCGCGCGGCAGGTCACCTGGCGCACGAGGTCCTGCGCCTCGAGTCCGGGGGCCTCCCGCGCCTTGCGCACGAGCGACTCCACGTTGCGGTCCACGGACGACAGCACCCCCTTCATGACGCCCCGCGAGCGGAGGTGGCGCGTCAGCGCGCGCGTGTCGATCTCGGCGACGCCGGGGATGCGGTGCTCGCGGAGATGGTCGTGGAGCGCCTGGGTCGCGCGCCAGCTCGAGGTGGCGGGCGACAGCTCGCGCACGACGTATCCCTCGACCTGCGGTGCCACCGATTCGAAGTCGATCACGTTCGTGCCGACGTTCCCGATCTCCGGGGCCGTCATGACGACGATCTGCCCGCGGTACGACGGGTCGGAGAGGATCTCCTGATAGCCGGTCATCGAGGTGTTGAAGACGACCTCGCCCGTGCGCTCGCCCGTGGCGCCGAACGCGCGCCCCGTGAACACCCGGCCGTCCTCCAGCGCGAGATGGGCTTCCACCGCTACGCCTCCACCGGAACGGGCACGGCCTTCAGTCGGCCGCCCGCCTCCTGGAGCGTCGCGAGCGGCAGATCGCGGTCGTGCTCGAAGACGACGCGCCATCCCTCCCGCGCCGCGGTCGGGAGGATCCGCTTCTTCGACGCGAGCGTGCGAAGCGGCTCGACGTCGTACCCCATGATCCACGGATAGGCGACGTGGCTCGCGGTGGGAACCAGATCGGCGAGGAAGGCGACCGTGTGTTCCCCGGTGCGGACGACCGGCACGTGGAGGAAGGGGGTGTGGCCCGGGGCCAAAAGCACCTCGATCCGCTCCCCCACCCGCCCCTCGCCGTCGAGGAGGTCGAACCGTCCTTCCGCGTCGAGGGGCTCGAAGTGCGTGGGGTCGTACGAGGCGCGGATCCTCTCGTTGTCGCTGCGCGCGAACTCGAGCTCGCCGCGCTGGACGACGTAGCGGGCGTTCGGGAACGCCGGCACCGGCGTCCCCTTCGCATCGATCGCGGTGTTCCCGCCCGCGTGGTCGAAGTGGAGGTGCGTGTCGAGCACGACGTCGACGTCGCCCGGGGTGAGCCCCACAGGCGCCAGGATCTCCGCCGCGCTCTTCGTCGAAAGGCCGTAGATGTCGCGTCCCTTCGCGTCCCAGTGCGTCCCTGCCCCGTTGTCCACGAGCGTGACCGTCGTCCCGTCCTCGACGAGCAGCACGTTCATCGCGAGCGGGATCCTGTTGCGATCGTCGGGCGCGCGCTGCTTCTCCCAGAGCGGCTTGGGGACCACGCCGAACATCGCGCCGCCATCGAGCCAGAGGGAGCCGGCGGAGAGGATCGTGAGCCGAACGTCGCCGCTGTCGAACCGGATCAACGCACCGCCTCCGTGCGGCGGGCGGCGATCGCGGCGATGTCCCGGAGGCGCGCGACGAGGTCGGTGAGCTGCGCCGGGAGGAGTGCCTGCCGGCCGTCCGACAGCGAGGCCTCGGGAGCCGGATGCACCTCGACCATCACGCCGTCGGCACCCGCGGCGACCGCGGCGGCGGCCATCGGCGGCACCCGGTCGCGGTACCCCGTCGCATGCGAGGGGTCCACGAACACCGGGAGATGCGTCGCCTCCTTGAGGGCGGGCACGATCGACAGGTCGAGCGTGAAGCGGCTGTGCTGCGAGAAGGTGCGGATCCCGCGCTCGCAGAGGATGACCTGCTCGTTCCCCGCGTCGAGGACGTACTCGGCGGACAGGAGCAGGTCCTCGAGCGTCGCCGACATCCCGCGCTTCAGGAAGACCGGCTTCTTGAGGCGCCCCGCGCGCTTGAGCATCTCGTAGTTGCGCATGTTGCGGGCGCCGATCTGGACGACGTCGGCGTGCTCGGCGACGAGCTCGAGCGAGGCCTCCCCCACCGCCTCGGTCACGATCGGAAGGCCGGTCTCCTCCCGCGCGCGAGCCAGGATGCGCAGGCCGTCGAGGCCGAGCCCCTGGAAGTTGTAGGGGCTCGAGCGGGGCTTGAAGGCGCCGCCGCGCAGCGCATCGGCGCCGGCCTCCTTGACCCACCGCGCCGTCCGGAGCACCTGCTCCTCGTTCTCGACGGCGCAGGGGCCTGCGATGACGAACACGCCCCCGCCGCCGATCGTCCGCCCGCCGAGGGTGATCCGGGTCTCCCCGGCTCGTGCCTCGCGGGCCGCCTTCTTGAAGGGACGGCCGACGGGAACCGCGCGGGACACCCCCGGAAGGCTCTCGAACCGCGAGGGATCCAGCGGGGTGGGGTGGCCGGAGACCTCCACGAGGGTGTGGTCGGTCCCCTGGAGGACGTGGGGGGTCAGCCCCATCCCCTCGACGAGGCCGGTGACGCGGGCGAGATCCTCCCGCGTGCTCCCCTTCTTCATCACGATGAGCATCGGGAAGGGCTCCCTGGGTGGCGGTCGGCGCGCAGGGTATAGAAATGCCGCGGACAATTCAACAGAAGCGGTGCATCTTCAACGCCTCTTTGGCTTTGCGCCTGTGCTAGCATCCCGCGGTCCCCGCGCAGAAATCGAGAAAAAGGGGTCTCGGGGACGGGTCCAGGCGCGTAGCTCAGATGGAAGAGCGCTACCTTGACACGGTAGAGGTCCGCGGTTCGATCCCGCGCGCGCCTACCAAACGGGGTCAGACCCCTTTTCGGGAACGAGGATGTCCCAGACGCTCGCCACCGTCCGCGTAACCCTGCCGGACGGGTCCGTCCGGGAGGTCCCCGCCGGCAGCACCGCCGCCGACGTGGCGGCCGCCATCGGCCGGCGCCTCGCCAAGGACGCGGTCGTGGCCAAGGTGGACGGCGAGCTGGTCGACCTGTCGCGGCCGATCGAGCGCGACGCGACGCTCCAGATCCTCACCTCGAAGGACGCCGAGGCCCTCCACGTTCTCCGCCACTCCACCGCGCACGCCGTGGCGCAGGCGGTCCAGGAGCTGTTCCCCGGGACCAAGATCGGCCAGGGGCCGGTCATCGAGAACGGCTTCTACTACGACTTCGACCGCGACGTCCCCTTCTCCGACGCCGATTTGGCAACGATCGAGGCCCGGGTCCGCGAGATCGTCGCGCGCAACCTCCCGATCGAGCGCCTCAACCTTCCGAAGTCGGAGGCGATCGCCTTCTTCGAGCGCGAAGAAGAGCCCTACAAGGTCTACTTCGCGACGACCAAGGGGGACGACACGGTCTCGATCTACCGGCAGGGAGACTGGACCGACTTCTGCCGCGGCCCGCACGTCCCCGCGACGGGGCGGCTCGGCGCGTTCAAGCTCCTGTCGGTCGCGGGGGCGTACTGGCTCGGCAGCGAGAAGAACAAGATGCTCCAGCGGATCTACGGAACCGCGTTCTTCACGCCGCAGGACCTCGACGCCTACCTCCATGTTCTCGAGGAGGCGAAGAAGCGCGACCACCGGAAGCTCGGCCGCGAGCTCGACCTCTTCTTCTTCCACCCGTACGCGCCGGGGGCCGTGTTCTGGACCGAGCGCGGCACGATCGTCTTCAACGTCCTGAATCAGGCGATGCGCGAGCTCCAGCTCGAGGACTACCGCGAGATCAAGACACCGCTCCTCTACAACAAGAGCCTCTGGGAGCTTTCCGGGCACTGGGGGAAGTACCGCGAGAACATGTTCCTCGTCCTCGACAGCGAGACCGGCGAGTACGACTTCTCGCTGAAGCCGATGAACTGCCCGAGCCACCACGTCTACTTCGCCTCGAAGACGCACTCCTACCGCGAGCTTCCGGTCCGGTTCACGACCTACGACGTGCTGCACCGCAACGAGGTCTCGGGCGCGCTGTCGGGGCTGACGCGCGTGCGGCAGTTCCAGCAGGACGACTGCCACATCTACCTGCGGCCGGACCAGCTCGAGTCCGAGGTCCGCCGGCTCACGGACTTCATCCTCGGCTACTACGCCCTGTTCGATCTCAAGGCGAACCTGAGGTTCGCGACGCGGCCCCCGCAGAGGATCGGCGAGGACGCGATGTGGGACCAGGCCGAAGGCGCGCTCGAGCGGGCGCTTCAGGCGACCGGCCTCCCCTACGCCCTCCAACCCGGCGACGGTGCCTTCTACGGGCCGAAGATCGACTTCGAGGTCGCGGACTCGCTGGGCCGGAAGTGGCAGCTCGGCACGATCCAGCTCGACTACGCGCAGCCGGAGCGGTTCGGGCTCGAGTACGTCGGCGAGGACAACGCCCCGCACCGGCCGGTCATCATCCACCGCGCGGTCATGGGGTCGTTCGAGCGATTCTTCGCGATCCTCATCGAGCACTACGCGGGGGCTTTCCCGCTCTGGCTCGCACCGGAGCAGATCCGGGTGCTGCCGATCACCGATCGCGTCAACGACTACGGCGAGTCGGTCCGCAAGGCGTGCGCCGCGGCGGGCCTGCGCGCCAAGCTCGACGGGCGGAGCGAGAAGATCGGTGCCAAGATCCGCGACGCTCAGCTCCAGAAGATCCCCGTCATGCTCGTCGTCGGGGACCGGGAGGCGGAGCAGGGAACGGTCGCGGTGCGATCGAGGAAGAACGGGGACGAAGGGGCCGTGGCCACAGCGGCCTTCATCGAGCGCGCGAAGGCGCTCGACACGGACAAGAGCGCGGAGCTCTGACGGAGAACGGAGAGACGATGCCCAAGCTGAAGACCCATCGGGGCGCCGCGAAGCGCTTCAAGAAGACCGCGACCGGAAAGATCAAGCGCTCGAAGGCCTACAAGAGCCACATCCTCACGAAGAAGACGACCAAGCGGAAGCGCGGTCTCGACATGCCCTCGATGGTCTCGAAGGCCGACGAGAAGCGTGTCGGGGCGATGCTCCCCTACGGCCGGTAGAAAACTCCCGCCGAGCCGGGACTCCCGGCCGGCCTTTCGTCGGGTGCGTCACCCGTCAAGAGGAGACAACGATGCCCCGCGTCAAAAGAGGCAACAAGCGCCGCCTGAAGAGGAAGAAGATCCTTCGCCGCGCGAAGGGTTACTACCTCGCGAAATCCAAGCTCTACCGTATCGCGAAGCAGCAGGTCGAGCGCTCCCTCGCCTTCGCGACGCGCGACCGGCGCGCGCGCAAGGGGGACTTCCGGCGCCTGTGGATCGTGAGGATCAACGCCGCCGCGCGCGTGCACGGGGTCTCGTACTCCTCGCTCATGCACGGGCTGAAGGCCGCGGGCGTCATGCTCGACCGCAAGATCCTCGCCGATCTCGCCGTTCACGATCCGGCGGCCTTCGGCCGGGTCGTCGCCGCGGCACGCCAGGCCACAGCAAGCGCCTAGGATGCAGGACCGCCTCGAGGCCTTGGAGCGCGCCTTTCGCGACGCGCTCCGGGAGGCAGCCGACGTTCCGGCCGCGGTCGAGGCGGTCCGCGTGCGCTTCCTCGGGAAGAAGGGGGAGCTCACCGCGCTCCTGAAGAGCGTGGGCGCGCTCCAGGCGGCGCTCCGTCCCGCCGCGGGGGCTGCGATCAACGCGGCGCGGGACCGCCTCGAGGCCGCGCTCGCCGAGGCGGCGGGGACCGCGCGGCACGCCGCGGACGCGGCGTCCGTGGACGCCTCCACGATCGACGTCTCGCTCCCTCCGCGCACGTTTCCGCACGGCGCGGTCCACCCGGTCACCGCGACGCGCCGTGATCTCGAGGCGATCTTTCGCTCGATGGGCTTCACGGTGGAGATCGGCCCCGAGGTCGAGGACGACCGTCACAACTTCGAGGCCTTGAACATCCCGAGGGACCACCCCGCCCGCGACGCGACGGACACGTTCTACCTTCCGGGCGGGCTCCTCCTCCGCACGCACACCTCCCCCGTCCAGATCCGGACGATGGAGGCCTTGAAGCCGCCGATCCGCATGATCTGCCCGGGCCGCGTGTACCGGAAGGATCTCGACGCCACGCACCTGCCGATGTTCCACCAGCTCGAAGCGCTCGTCGTGGACGAGGGGATCTCCCTCGCCGACCTCAAGGGGACGTGTGCTGCCGTCTGGAGCGCGTTCTTCGGCGCTTCCGTCGCGATCCGCCTGCGTCCCGGCTACTTCCCCTTCGTCGAGCCGGGGTGCGAGTTCGACGTGTCGTGCCGCGTGTGCGACGGGAAGGGGTGCCGCGTCTGCAAGGGGACGGGCTGGATCGAGCTCGGAGGCGCGGGCATGGTCCACCCCGCCGTGTTCGAGGCGGTGGGGATCGACCCCGAGCGGTACACGGGGTTCGCGTTCGGGCTCGGGATCGACCGGATCGCGATGATGCGGCACGCCATCGACGACCTGAGGCTGCTCGTCGAGGGGGACGTTCGCTTCCTCGAGCAGTTCGCATGCTGATCTCGGTCGCCTGGCTCCGCGAGCTGGTCCAAGTCGACGAGGAGCCCGCGGCGCTCGCGGCGGCTCTGACCTCGCGCGGCCTCACCGTGGACGCGGTGACCGAGGTCGAAGGCGACACCGTCCTCGACATCGACGTTCCTGCGAATCGTCCCGACGCGCTGGGACACCGCGGCGTCGCGCGCGAGGTCGCGGCCGCCTTCGGCCGGCGCCTGGAGGCGCCGCGTCCGGCGCCTGCCACGTCGGGAACGCCGATCTCGGTCGACGTCACGATCGAGGACGCGTCGCTTGCCGGCCGCTATACCGCACGCATCGTGCGCGGCGTGACGGTCGGGCCGTCGCCGGCCTGGGTCGTAAAGCGCCTGGCCGCGTGCGGGCTCCGCTCGATCAACAACGTCGTGGA
>Ga0111539_10011058_pt1 | contig 11355 bp, 10 predicted proteins | sample RhiMethybrSRZTD1_FD_79667 | JGI IMG/M metagenome (GOLD analysis project Ga0111539, IMG submission 79667) | Populus rhizosphere microbial communities from Tennessee, USA - Rhizosphere MetaG P. TD hybrid SRZTD1 (version 2) (version 2) | ecosystem: Host-associated > Plants > Roots > Rhizosphere >...
GGCCTCAGCCCCTCCGGCGGTGGCGGACCGTCGCGGCCACGCCCGCAGCGGCCACGGTCACGACCGCGCCGGCCGCCAGGCGCCGGCGCAGCCGGCGGCGGGGGATCGCCTCGTCGAGCACCACCACGGGCCGGCCCGGCACCACGACCTGCGGTCCGGTGGCGGTGGGCCCGGTGCGCTCGCGGAGCGGCGCCATCGGGTCGTCGCCGAGGTCGACGGGCTCGAGCCGGCCGGGCCGCTCGAGCCGGTGGGCCCACGAGGCGCAGTGCTCGGGGACGGCGTCGGGATCCTCGGCGTCGACGGCGTACCAGTGGTTCCGCACCTGGGCGCGGTCGACCTCCATGACCATGAAGCCGTGGTGCTCCAGCTCGAACCAGCGGGCCTCGGGCAGCCGCTCCGCCACCTTGCCCAGCAGCTTGCGCCACCCGGGCGGCAGCTGGCGGGCCATGGGCGTGGCGGTCACGCACGGGGCCACGAACTCGACGGCCACGGGGTCGCCGCTGCCGCCGTCACGCTGCGGGCACGGACCCTCGAACGCCCAGGCCGAGTGGACGTCGCCCGAGACGGCCACGACGCCCGCGCCCCGCTCGCCGATCACGTCGACCAGCCGCTCGCGCTCCGCGGGGTAGCCGTCCCACTCGTCGGTGCACATGACCTTGCCGCCGATGACGGCGTAGCCCGAGGGCGCCATGTCGCCGAGCGCGGCGCCCTTCTCGACGGGCAGCTCCATGTGGTTGAACACGACGGCGGTCACGAGCAGGCACCAGGGACGCGTCGTGTCGCGCACCCGCTCGTGGGCCCAGGCGCGCTGGGCGTCGCCCAGCATCGACCGGCGGGGGTCGTCGTAGGGGAGGGTGGCGTCGTCGTCGGGCTGCACGTCGCGGCCGATGATGCGCGTGTCGAGCAGCACGATCTCGGCCAGGTCGCCGAGCGTGAGCGAGCGGTACAGCGTGAGCGGGTCGGCGGGGTCGGCCAGGCGGGCGGGCAGCCACTCCTGCCGGGCGGTGGCGGCGGCGCGCAGCCGGTCGGGCCACGGCCCGTGCTCGTTCGGGTCGTGGTGCTTGGCGCCGTCGCGCCAGGCGTTGTCGGCGACGTCGTGGTCGTCCCACATGGTGACCATGGGGTGGCGCTGGTGCAGGGCCAGCAGGTCGTTGTCGGAGCGGCACTGGCGGTAGCGCGCCCGGTAGTCGTCGAGGCTCACGACCTCGCGGTCGGGCACCGGCTCGCGGACGCTGCCCTTGCCCTGGGTCTCGTAGATGTAGTCGCCCACGTGCAGCACCAGGTCGACGTCCGCGTCGGCCATGGCCCGGTAGGCGGTGAAGTGGCCCCGCGAGTAGTCGGCGCAGCACACGACGCCGATCCGCAGCGGTGCCGTGCCCTCCGCGGGCAGCGTGCGCGTGCGCCCGACCGGCGAGCGGGTCGGACCGGCCTCGAACCAGTAGCGGTAGCTGGTCGCCGGGTCGAGGCCGGCGACCACCTCGGCCACGCAGTGGTCGCCCTCGGCCGGCACCTCGGCCTCGCCGCTCGCGACCGGCTCCCCGCCGGCGGCGGTCGCCACGCACCAGCGGACGCGGGCGACGCCCTCCGCGCGCGTCCACAGGACGACCGAGTCGGCCGAGGGGTCGAAGCTGCCCACGCCGTGCGTGAACGGTGGCTCGAGGTCACTGGCGGTCACGGACGCTCTCCCTGCTGGCGGACGGACAAGCCCCCTGGGTACCCGATCGGCGCGCCCGGCATGCCCGGCGGACGGGGACGGACCGGGCGGGCGGGCGTTCGCAGCCCGGCCCGTCGCCCGGCAGGATGTCAGGCCGTGACCCCCTCCATGCCCGCCTACCGCATCGTCGAGTGGGAGCAGCCCCCTCGGCTCGTCGAGGCCCCGGTGCCCGAACCGGGCCCCGGCGAGGTGCTCGTGGCCGTGGCCGCCAACGGGCTGTGCCACTCGGACCTCGACATGGCGAAGATCCCGGCCGAGATCGGCGACGTGATCGGGTGGCGCGTCCCGTTCACGCTCGGGCACGAGATCGCCGGCCACGTCGCCGGGCTCGGGGCGGGGGTGACGGGCGTGTCCGAGGGCGACGCCGTGGCGCTGGTGTCGCCGGCCTCGTGCGGCGGGTGCCCGGCCTGCCGCCGCGGCCACGACAGCGCGTGCCCGCACGGCCTGGCCGGACGGGGCTACGGGCGCGACGGCGGGCTGGCCCCGTACGTCGTGGCCCCGGCGCCCCGGGCCCTCGTGCCGCTCGGCAGGCTCGACCCGGTCGTCGCCGGTCCGCTCACCGATGCCGGCGCCACGACCCACCACGCCGTCGCCCGGGTCGTGCCCCGCCTCGGCGACGGATCGACGGCGGTCGTGATCGGGGTCGGCGGGCTGGGGGCCTTCGCCGTCCAGCTGCTCCGCGCCCTGACGCCGGCGCGCATCGTCGGCGTCGACACCAACCCCGCCCGCCGGGCCCTGGCGCTCGAGCTCGGCGCCCACGAGGCGGTCGCCGACGTGGCCGCGGCCGGCGGGCCCGCCGAGGTCGTGCTCGACATCGTCGGCACCGACGCCACCATCGCGGCCGGGCTCGCCGGTGTGGCGCCGTACGGCGCGTTCGGGCTGGTCGGCGCCGGAGGGGGCACGTTCGCGGGCCCGTGGTTCGGCGGCCTGCCCCGCGACGCCGAGGTGTTCACGTTCCAGGGCTCGTCGATCGCCGACGTCCACGCGGTGGTCGAGCTGGCGCAGTCGGGGGCCATCACCAGCGCTGTCGACCGCTACCCGCTGGCGCGGGTGGCCGACGCCTACGCGGCGATGGTGGCGGGCACGCTCACCGGGCGGGCGGTCGTGCTGCCGGGCGACGAGGCCGTGTGATGCTCGACGTGCTCGACGCCATGGCCACGACGCGGGCCATCCGCCGCTACCGGCCCGACCCGATCCCGGAGGCCGACCTGGCCGCCGTGCTGTGGCACGCCACGCGGGCGCCGTCGGGGTCGAACCGCCAGCCGGCGCGGTACGTCGTGCTGCGCGACGGCCCGGCCGCCACCGAGGCGAAGGCCGCGCTGGGGGCGGCGTACCGGCGGGCGTGGGGCGACAAGCGGTCGGCCCACGGGTTCGACGAGGGGTCCGGCGCCGACCCGTCGTCGCCCAAGGCGCGCGCCGCCCGGGCCATGCAGGACTACGTCGACGCGTTCGAGCAGACCCCGGTGGTGGTGCTGGCGTGCATCCGGCGCTGGCGGGCGCCGCACGTGTCGGAGGGCGCCTCGGTGTACCCGGCGTGCCAGAACCTGCTGCTGGCCGCCCGCGCCCTCGGCTACGGCGGCGTGCTGTCGATGTGGCACGGCCTCGTCGAGGGCGAGCTGCGCCGCATCCTCGCCATCCCCGACGACGTGGTGATCGCGGGCACGATCACCCTCGGCGTGCCGCGGGGCCGCCACGGCCCGGTGCGCCGGCTTCCCCTCCGCCGGGTGGTCTACGACGACACCTGGGGGGCCGAGGCGGCGTGGGCGGTCGACCCGCCCGACACGCGCTTCACCGGCGCCGGGCCGCCCCGCGAGGCGTAGCCGTCACGATGCCGGGGCGGGGTCGACCACGACCTGGCGGAGGAAGGCCACGATCTCGGGATCGGCCTTGTGCACCGAGCCGTGGTCGAACGGCGGCTGGGGGTCGTACTCGATGCCGAGCTGGATCGCCTTGGCGACGTCGTCGCCGGCGATCTGCGCGGCGAGCCACAGGGCCATGTCGATGCCCGACGACACGCCGGCCGCGGTCACGACCTTGCCCTGCACGACCACCCGCCGGTCGTCGACGGGGGTGACGCCGAGGCTGGCGAGCAGGTCCATCGACGCCCAGTGCGTGGTGGCCTCGAGCCCGTCGAGCACCCCTGCGGCGCCCAGGACGAGCGAGCCGGTGCACACCGAGGTCGTCCACTGCGTCGAGGCGTGGGCGGCCGCCACCCAGGCGTGGATGGGTGCGGGCTCGAGCATCGCGCGGGTGCCGGGGCCGCCGGGGACGACGACGACGTCGGGCTCGGGCACCTCGTCGAACGTGCGGTCGACCGTGATGGCGAGGGCACCGGTGTCGGTGCGCACCGGGCCCCCGGCCTCGCCGACGAAGGTGACGGTGGCCCCGGGCAGGCGCGACAGCACCTCGTAGGGGCCGACCGCGTCGAGGGCGGTGAACCGGTCGAACAGGGGGATGGCGATCTGCACGTCGTGACCTTTCGTCAGGCCGACAGCTCGGTCGGCGGGGAGAAGTGGCGCCGGTAGGCGCCGGGGGTGGTGTTCACCGTGCGGCGGAAGGCGCGGTGCATGGTCTCGGCCGTTCCGAACCCGCAGCGGCGGGCCACCTCCGCGGTGCCGATCGACGTGCCCTCCAGCAGGCGGCGGGCGGCCTCGACGCGGCTGGCCCGCACGAAGGCGGCGGGCGTGGTGCCGACCTCGGCGCGGAACGTCCGGGCGAACGTGCGGGGGCTCATGGCCGCCCGGCGGGCCAGGGTCGGGACCGACAGGTCGTCGTCGAGGTGGTCGGCGATGTGGGCCAGCACCTCGCGCAGCGGCTCGCGCTCGGTGCGCCGCACCGCGAGCTGGGTGCTGAACTGCGACTGGCCGCCCGGCCGCTGGGTGAACAGCACGAGCTGGCGGGCGACGGCCAGGGCGACGGCGCTGCCGTGGTCGTCCTCGACCAGGGCGAGCGCGAGGTCCATGCCCGCGGTCACCCCGGCCGACGTCCACACGTGGCCGTCCCGCACGTAGATGCGGTCGGCCTCGACCTCGACCTCGGGGTGCAGGCGGGCCATGAGCCCGCACACCGACCAGTGGGTGGTCGCGCGCCGGCCGTCGAGCAGGCCGGCCGCCGCGAGGACGAGGGCGCCGCTGCACACCGACGTGACGCGCCGGCTGCGATCGGCCGCCCCCCGCAACCAGCCGTGGAGGGCGTCGTCGCCCATCGCCTGGGCGGTCCCGGGCCCGCCGGCCACCACGAGGGTGTCGATCGGGCCGTCGTGCCCGGCGACGGTGCCGTCGGCGACCAGGCGCAGGCCCGAGCTGGTGCGGACCTGGCGGCCGACCGAGGACAGCACGGTGAGCTCGTAGCCCGGGTCGGCGCCGTGCGCGGTGGCGGCCGCGAACACCTCGGCGGGACCGCTGACGTCGAGCGACTGCACGTCGGGGTAGGCGACGATCACGACGGACCGGGGCGGGGCGGGCATGGGCCCATCGTCGGCGCTCGCGGCGTTGGCAGCAAGGCCATGTCTCTGACGTTTCCTGCCACGGCGCGACGGGGGCGGCGCGCGCGTCGCCCCCGGGGCGCGGCCGGTTAGGGTGCGGCGAGACCGCCCTCCCTGTCTGACTGATTGATGACACACCCCCGATCGTTCCTCCCGATCGAACCCCCCGGTCGATCGGTCACACCGATCACGACGCGGCACTACCGCGACGTCCCCCTGCGCGACCTCGTGGCCGCCAAGGGCGACCAGGTGGTCTCGGTGTGCATCCCGGCCCACGACGAGGTGGCGACGGTCGGCTGGGTGGTGCACCGCCTGCGCCGGTGGCTCGTCGACTCGCTCGGGCTCGTCGACGAGATCATCGTCATCGACGACCACTCGTCCGACGACACCGCGGTGGCGGCGGCCGAGGCCGGGGCCCACGTGGTCACCGCCGCCAACGTGCTCCCCGAGATCGCGGGCGCCGGGGGCAAGGGCGAGGCCCTGTGGCGCTCGCTGCACGTGTCGAAGGGCGACATCGTGCTGTGGTGCGACGCCGACATCACCGACATCGCCTCGCGGTTCGTCATCGGCCTGCTCGGTCCGCTCCTCACCGACCCGACCATCAGCTTCGTGAAGGGCTTCTACGAGCGGCCCCGCACCGGCGCGGTCGGCGGCGGTCGCACGACCGAGCTGATGGCCCGGCCGCTCATCGCCACGCTGTTCCCCCACCTGTCGTCGATCGTGCAGCCGCTCTCGGGCGAGTACGGCGGCCGCCGCGAGCTGCTCGAGTCGCTGCCGTTCGTGCGGGGCTACGGGGTCGAGACCGGCCTGATCATCGACGTGGCCGAGAAGGTGGGCGTGCGGGGCATGGCCCAGGTCGACCTCGGCACGCGCATCCACCGCAACCGCGACCTCGACGACCTGGGCCCGCAGGCGCTGGTCGTGCTGCAGACCGCGCTCGACCGGGCGGGCGTCCGCAGCGAGAACCCGGCGACCCTCGTGCGCCCCGGGCGCCCGCCGCTCGTCCGCACGTTCGGCGAGCTGCCGCCGCTGGCCACGCTGCCCGACCTGCTGGCGGGGCCGCCGCCCGAGCCCCCGCCGCCGCCCACGGGGCCCAACGGCCGGCTCGCCAAGCTGCGCCGCCGCCCCCGCGCCGCGACCTGAGATGCCGGTTCCGGCGGGTCGACCTCCCCGGCTGATCGTGCGCGGCCGCGAGCTCGACCTGGCCGAGCCCGCGCTCATGGGCATCGTCAACGCCACGCCCGACTCGTTCTCCGACGGCGGGGAGCACCGCACGACCGAGGCGCGCGTGGCGCTGGCGCTCGAGCAGGTGGCGCAGGGCGCGGACGTGATCGACGTCGGCGGCCAGTCGGGCATCACGGGCGTGCCCGAGGTGCCGGTCGACGAGGAGGTCGCACGGGTCGTGCCGGTCGTAGCGGGGCTGCACGCCGCCGCGCCCGACGTCGTGATCTCGGTCGACACCTACCGGCCCGCAGTGGTCGAGGCGGTGCTCGAGGCGGGCGCGGCGATCGTGAACGACGTCAGCGGCCTGCGCCACCCCGAGGTCGCCGGCCTCGTGGCCGACGCCGGGGCGGGGCTGGTGATCATGCACACCCGGTCGCGGCCGAAGCACAAGGTGCTCGACGACGCCCTGTACGCCGAGGCCGGCGGCGTGACGGCCGACGTCGTGGGGTTCCTGCGCCGGCGGCTCGACGCGGCCGTGGCGGCCGGCGTGCCCGCCGAGGCCGTGATCCTCGACCCCGGGCCCGACTTCGCCAAGACGCCGGCCCAGACCGTCGAGGTGCTCCGCGACCTCGACGCGGTGGCGGCGCTCGGCCGGCCGCTGCTGCTGGCGCTGTCGCGCAAGGACGTCATCGGCGCCGTCACCGGCCGCCCGCCCCGGGAGCGGCTGGCCGGCACGTTGGCCGCGGTCGGGCACGCGCTCGGACACGTCGACGCCGGCCTGATCCTGCGGGTCCACGACGTGGCCGAGGTGGCCGACTACCTGGCCGTGGCCGCGGTGCTCGCCGGTCGCACCGCGCTGCCGGTCGACGCCCGCCTCGCCGACCACCTGCGTCGCACGACTTGACGCCCGGCCCACGGCCGCCGGGGGGTGACGGCCGCGGGGCCGGCCGCCGTGGCGACCGGCCCCGTGAGCACGGAGGGGCGGGGGACCGGCCCGCGCTACTCCGTGGCGATGGCCTGCAGGACGTCGAGGCGGGCGGCCCGGCGGGCCGGGCGCAGTCCCGCCAGCACGCCGGCGACGCCGCCGACGAGCAGCACGACCACGAGACGCACGGCCGGGAGGGCGAACACGCCCAGCCCGCCCGAGGCGGCGGCCACGCCCCGCACCATGGCCCACCCGAGGAACACGCCGAGCCCGATGCCGCCCACGGCGCCGAAGGTGGCGATGACGACCGACTCCCACCGCACCATCGACCGCACCTGGGCCCGGGTCTCGCCGACGGCTCGCAGCAGGCCGATCTCGCGGGTGCGCTCGTGGATCGACAGCGACAGCGTGTTGGCGATGCCCATGAGGGCGATGACGATCGCGAGCGCCAGTAGGGCGTAGACGATGGTCAGCATCATGTCGACGCCGGCCGTCATCGTCGCCGCGAACTCGTCGCGGTCCTCGACGTCGGGGCCGCCGAACCGGTCGGCGACCCGGCTCACCGCCGACTCCGCGTCGGCCACGGACACCCCGTCGGCGGCGGTGACCAGCACCAGCGTGTCGGCGTCCTGCACGGTGTGGGGGGTCCACACGGCCCGCGGCACGAGGTAGCCGCCGATGGTCTGCGCCGTGTCCTCGCCGTCGTAGAGGGCGGCGACGGTCAGGTCCTCGGTCCGACCGTCGGCGAACGTGAAGGGCACCTCGTCGCCGACCGCCCAGTCGTGCGACTCGGCGGTCGTGGTCGACACGGCCACCGAGCCCGCGCCGACGTCGGCCAGGTCGCCGTCGGCCACGTCCAGGTCGAGCACCTCGGTCAGGGCCGCGGGGTCGCTGATCGAGAGCTGCTTGGTCGAGCCGTCGACCCGGGCGCTGCCCTGGCCGATGCCCACGGCGGTGCCCACCTCGGGCAGGTCGGCGACCTCGCCGGCCAGCGCCGGGCTGATGCCGCCCTCGCCGAACGGCCCCGTCGACACGACCAGGTCGCCGGCGAAGCTGCGGTCGATCGTGTCGTCCATCGACGCCTTCAGCGAGGCGCCGAACACGGTGAACACGGTGACCACCGCGATGCCGACCATCAGCGCCGAGGCCGTGGCGGCGGTGCGCCGGGGGTTGCGCATGGCGTTCTCGCGGGCGAGCTCGCCGGTCATCCCCCGCAGACGGGCGACGGGCGCGCCGAGCAGCGCGGCCGCCGGTCGGGCCACGAGCGGCCCGGCCACGACCGCGGCGACGACCAGCACCAGCGCTCCGATGCCCACCAGGGGCAGCGCGCCGTCGCCGTCGGCCAGGGCACCCGCCAGCGCCAGGCCGGTGCCCGCTGCCGCCAGCACGGTGCCGACGACGATCCGGGCCCGCGAGGGCGTGGTGCGCTCGACGGCGACCGCGCGGAGGGCGGCCAGCGGGGCGACTCGTGACGCCCTGACCGCCGGGAACACGCCGGCCAGCAGCGTGACCAGGACGCCGACGACCAGACCGGCGACGACCGTGCCGCCGGTCACCACGACGCCGCCTGCGGGCAGCGCGAACCCGGCGGCGTCGAACAGGCCCTTGAGCAACCCGGCGATGCCGACCCCGGCGGCGATGCCCACGACCGACGCGACCACGCCCACGATCACGGCCTCGGCCACCACGCCGCGCAGCACCTGCGCCCGCTGGGCGCCGAGCGCCCGCAGCAGCGCGGCCTGCCGGCTGCGCTGGGCGACGATGATCGAGAACGTGTTGTAGATGCTGAACGTCGCCACCAGCAGCGCGACGCCGGCGAACAGCGTGAGCGTGGTGGTCAGCATGTCGAGGAACAGCGCGTTGATGTCGTCGGTCGACTCCTGGCTGACCGTCGCGCCGGTGGTCGCCTCGACGCCCGCGGGCAGGACCGCGCCCACCCGGTCGGCCAGCGCCGCCTGTGACGCCGAGCCGTCCCCGCGCACCGAGATCGAGGTGACCTGGTCGGTCGACTTGGCGACGTGGGCCATGGCGTCGTCGAGGTCGAAGGCCGTGAACGTGACCCCGCCCAGGCCGTCCTGGTCGCCGAAGGTGGCGACGCCGACGATCGTGACCTCGACCGGTTCGGGGGTGAGCAGGGTGGTCGTGTCGCCGATCGCCAGGTCGCCGGCGTCGGCCGCCCCCTTGTTGACCACGACCTCGTCGTCCCCCTCGGGGGCCCGGCCCTCGGCCAGGCGGTAGGGGTTGAGGTCGGGGTCGGTGGTCCAGCTGCCGGCGAGCTGCGGCGGGCCGCCGCCGCCCACCGCCTCCCCGTCGGCGCCCAGCAGCTGGCCGAACCCGGTGACGACCGGTGCGGCGGTCTCGACGCCGTCGACGCGGGCGACATCGTCGACGAGGGAGGCGGGGATGCGCCCCTCGCCCGCGTCGATGCCCAGGTCGGTGTCGTTGCGGACCACGACGTCGGTGCCGGCGTTGACGTCGGTGAACAGGGTCTCGAAGTTGCGGCGCAGCGTGTCGCCGAGCACGAGCGTGCCCGTGAGGAAGGCGACGCCCAGCAGCACGGCGAACGACGTGCCGAGCAGGCGGCGGCCGTGCGCCCGCATCTCCCGCAGGGTGAGGGACAGCATGGGTCAGCCTCCCGCCGTGGGGTCGGGCGTCGACCGGTCGAGTGACGACATGCGGTCGAGGATCGCGGCCGGCGACGGGCCGGCCAGGTGGTCGACGATCCGGCCGTCGGCCAGGAACAGCACGCTGTCCGCGATGGCCGCCGCCAGCGGGTCGTGGGTGACCATGACGATGGTCTGGCCCATGTCGTCGACGGCCCGCCGCAGGAACCCCAGGATCTCGGCGCCCGAGCGCGAGTCGAGGTTCCCCGTCGGCTCGTCGGCGAACACGATCTCGGGCCGCCCGGCCAGGGCTCGGGCCACGGCGACCCGCTGCTGTTGGCCGCCGGACAGCTCGGACGGGCGGTGCGCCAGCCGGTCGCCGAGCCCGACCGTGCGCACCACCTCGTCCAGCCAGCCGGGCTCGGGGGAGCGCCCGGCGAGGCGGTCGGGGAGGACGATGTTCTCGCGCGCCGACAGGGTCGGCACGAGGTTGAAGGCCTGGAACACGAAGCCGACGCGGTCGCGCCGCAGCAGCGTGAGCTCCTTGTCGGACAGGCTGCCCAGCTCGACGTCGCCGAGGAGCACCCGGCCCTCGGTGAGCGTGTCGAGCCCGGCGACGCAGTGCATGAGCGTCGACTTGCCCGAGCCCGACGGGCCCATGACGGCGGTGAACCGCCCGGCCGGCAGGTCGACGGTCACGCCGTCGAGGGCGACGACGGCGGTGGCGCCCTCGCCGTAGACCTTGCTGGCGTCGACGACCCGGGCGGCCGCGGTGCGGGTGGGGCTGGCGGCGGGGGCGCTCATCGACCCTGCTCCCGCAGCACGTCGCGGCGCTCGCGGTACTCGTCGGCGGTGATCTCGCCGCGGGCGTAGCGCTCGTCGAGCACCGACCGGCCGCCGTGGCGGGCCCACGGGGGGCCACCGCCCCGGCGGAACCGGAGCACGGCGAAGACGATGACCGAGAGCCAGAGCAGGGAGAAGGTGAGCGGGATCAGGGCCCACGGGCCGGGCCCGTCACCCCATCCGTCGTGGTGGGCGAGCAGTGTCGTGAACATGCCCGCATCGTCCGCCCGTGACGACGCTCGGTCGTCGTGCCACGGGATGCTTCCGGGCTACGACCGCCGCGGTAGTCAGCCGGTGTGGCCCGGGCGGACGAGGCCCGACTCGTAGGCGAAGACCACGAGCTGGGCCCGATCGCGGGCGCCGAGCTTGGTCATCGCCCGGCTGACGTGCGTCTTCGCCGTCATCGGGCTGAGGAACAGCCGCGCCGCGATGTCGTCGTTCGACAGCCCCTCCGCGACGAGCGCCATGACCTCGCGCTCGCGGTCGGTGAGCACGTCGAGCTGTGGCGTGGGCTGCGCCTCGCGGGTCTGCGTGGCGAACTCGCCGATCAGCCGCCGGGTCACACCGGGCGACAGCAGGGCGTCGCCGGCGGCGACGGCGCGCACGGCCCGCAGCAGCTCGA
>Ga0111539_10011061_pt1 | contig 11353 bp, 6 predicted proteins | sample RhiMethybrSRZTD1_FD_79667 | JGI IMG/M metagenome (GOLD analysis project Ga0111539, IMG submission 79667) | Populus rhizosphere microbial communities from Tennessee, USA - Rhizosphere MetaG P. TD hybrid SRZTD1 (version 2) (version 2) | ecosystem: Host-associated > Plants > Roots > Rhizosphere >...
CGCCGCGACCCGCGTCGGACAGATCAACGTCCGTCCAACCGGTGAAGCGATTCTCTTTGTTCCACGTGCTTTCCCCGTGCCGCAGCAACACGACGCGATGCATGGCGACGCCGTCCTCTCTTCTAAGCCGAGCGCAAAGCGCGAATGGCGCCACGGCCGGCGAACGTGGCCCTGGAGCCGAGCTCTTCTTCGATCCGGAGAAGCTGGTTGTACTTGCAAACGCGATCGGTCCGGCTTGCCGATCCGGTTTTGATCTGCCCTGCCGCCGTGCCGACAGCCAGGTCGGCAATCGTTGCGTCTTCGGTCTCGCCTGATCGGTGCGAGATGATCGTCGCGTAAGAAGCGTCGCGGGCCATCGCCACGGCATCGAGCGTTTCGGTGACCGTGCCGATCTGATTCAGCTTGACCAGCACCGAGTTGCCCACGCCGTCATCGATCCCCCGCTTGAGGATTTCAGGGTTGGTGACGAACACGTCGTCTCCGACCAGTTGGACGCGCGATCCGAGAGCTGTCGTGAGCGTTTGCCAGCCGCTCCAATCGCCCTCGCCCAGGCCGTCCTCGATCGAAACAATCGGATACTGACGCAGCCAGTCTTCGTAGAGTCGAATCATCTGTTCGGACGTTCGATCTGCCTCGCCCGACTTCTTGAAAACGTACTTTCCGCCTCCGGCCCAGAGCTCGGACGCCGCGACGTCGAGGGCGATGAACACGTCCTGACCCGCCTTCATGCCCGTTTTTCCGACGGCTTCGAGTACGACGTCGAGAGCCTCCTGGTTCGATTTGAGGTTCGGGGCGAATCCGCCCTCGTCGCCGACACCGGTGGACTGGCCTCGGCCTTTCAGAATCCCGCGCAGCGCGTGAAAGATCTCAGCGCCGGCCCGGACCGCCTCGGCGAACGATGTCACGCCGACCGGCATCACCATGAACTCCTGAAAATCGACGCTCGAATCAGCATGCGCGCCGCCGTTCAGGATGTTCATCATCGGAACGGGCAGCCTCAGCGTCCGGCTCGTGTAGAGATCCGCGATGTGCTGGTAGAGCGGCAGCCGCTTGGACGCCGCTTCGGCGCGGAGGGCCGCCATCGAGACGCCGAGCAGCGCATTCGCACCCAATCGACTCTTCGTCGCGGTACCGTCGAGCGCGATCATTTCGCTATCGAGCGCGCGCTGGTCGAGGTCCCGTCCCTGTAGTTTGGCGGACAGTTCGCCGTTGACGTTGGCGACGGCTTTCCGGACGCCTTTCCCGCCATAGCGACTCTTGTCGCCGTCGCGGAGCTCGAGCGCCTCGCGCTCGCCCGTCGATGCCCCTGACGGCACCGCCGCCCGCCCCCAGGCGCCGTCGCCCAGTGTGACTTCGACTTCGACGGTCGGATTGCCGCGGGAATCCAGGATCTCCCGGCCGTGTACCTTCGTGATTTTCACGATGTCATCTCCGAGTGTTCGGGCGTGAACGTCTCAGGCGCCGCCGCCACGCCGGTCAGCTTCGGCCTCGAAGCGCAACGCCTCGGCGCTGAGGGGACCGATGAACGGTTCGTCATCGGTCTCCACGACGACGACGCCGGCGTCGGTCACCGTATGGCGGCGCCGATCTTCTTCAAGGTTGTAGCCGATGAGCGCCCCGCGCGGTATCAGGACGTCGCGATCGATGATGGCTCGGCGGATGCGGGCGTGACGCCCAACCCGGACGCCGGGCATCAGGATGCACTGCTCGATTTGACAGAAGCTGTGGACGCGCACGTTCGGGCACAGCACGCTGCCCCAGATGCTGCTGCCGGAGACGATGCAACCGGGCGAGATCACGGAATCCAGTGCCTGACCACAGCGCTGACCGACTTCGGCGAACACGAACTTGGCTGGCGGCGCCTGCGGCTGATAGGTACGCAGCGGCCACTCCGGATCGTATAAGTTGAACTCCGGATTCACGTGACACAAGTCCATGTTGGCGTCGAAATACGCATCCAGCGTGCCGATGTCGCGCCAATACTTCGATGCTTTCTTGTTCTCGTCGTAGAAGCGATACGAGTATACCGGCTGCTGGTGAATCAGCGCCGGGATGATGTCCTTACCGAAGTCGTGGGCGGTCGGCTGATTGGCGTCGGTCTCGAGGGCGTTCACCAGGACGTCCATGTCGAAGATGTAGACGCCCATGGACGCCAGCGCCAGTTCCGGCGATCCGGGGATTGAGCTCGGATCCTTCGGCTTTTCCTGGAAGCCCGTGACGCGCTCGGTTTCATCGATGGCGATGATGCCGAAGCGCTGTCCGTCGGCCACCGGCACTTCTATCGTCGCCAGCGTGACCGTGGCGCCGCGTTCCTGATGCGAACGCAGCATCCGCGCGTAATCCATCTTGTACACGTGATCGCCGGACAGCACGATCAGGTAACGTGGGTTCTCCCGGATGATGGAATAGAGGTTCTGGTAGACCGCGTCCGCAGTGCCCTGGTACCAATGCTCGCTGACCCGCTTCTGCGGCGGGAGAATCTCGACGAACTCTCCGAGCTCTTCCGAGACGACATTCCAGCCCATCCGGACGTGACGGTTCAGCGAGAGTGACTTGTATTGCGTCGCGATGAAGATCCGGCGGAGTCCGGAATTGATGCAGTTGCTGAGGGCGAAGTCGATGATCCGATACGGCCCGCCGAAATAGACGGCGGGCTTCGCGCGATCTTTGGTCAGTGGGTAGAGCCGCTCGCCGGCGCCGCCAGCGAGCACAATGACTAGGCAGTCATCGAGTAACGCAGACATGAGTCAGTCGCGATCGGGCAAGGTCGGCGGTGGCCCCAGCCATCCTGCGTTCCGGCTGTTCCGGCATGAATCGTGATATCCCGGCATGGACGAGGAAGTCTGGCCTGAAGGGCGACGTGACCTCGATGGGCTTCATGGACCGCCGGCGCCGCGCGATGATAACACGGCCCGGCGGCTTCGTGCGGGCTTGAAGTGCTGACGGCAGAATGGTTTGACTTGAAGTCTCCCTCTGCCTATGATGACTTGTTCGTTTGAGATTTTTAACATCGGGAGAATTGCCGTTATGGTGAATTTGCGCAGCGCAATCGCGCTTGGCACCGGAGCAGCGGTGATCTGCTCGGCCACTCTGTTCGCTCAGGGCGAGAGAAAGCTGAATGATGCGGAGAAGAAGGAATTTCAGGCCATCGTCAAAGTCGTGGATGGCCCGCCCGCTGGTCAGCCGACGGCCAACGATATCGCGCTGACGTGGGTTCATAACGACCTGCTGAAGGCGCAGGGCAACCTGCAGTACGTTCCGTTCACCGTCAGCGTCGATACCTCGAAACTGACGGCCAAGAGCATCTCGCTCTACTGGCGCGTGATCGCCAAAGCGCCGCCCGCCGAAGCCAGCAAGGACGACAAGGACAAAAACAAGAAGAAGGGCTACGCTTACGAGGATCTGACGACGGTTACGCTTGATGGCGGATCAGGGATGACCAACATCAGTCGGTCGTTTACCGTCCCGGCGGGCCCGTATGACGTTGTCATCGTCGCCAAGGAACCGCCGTCCAAAGAGAAGAACGCCCAGCCGAAGATGGCGATGATCCATCAGGACGTCGAGATTCCCGATCTGTGGAACGGTGAGTTCACGACCAGCACGGTCATGATTGCGAAGGCGATCGAGCCGCTCGCGGCGCCCCTGACGCCCCAGCAGCAGGCCGACCGTCCGTACGCCATGGGGTCGATGGAGATAGTACCGGCTCTGACCACGAAGTTCACCAAGCAGTCTGAGCTGTCAACCTTCATGCTCATCTACAACGCGAAGACCGACCCGGCCAACAAACCTGACGTGACGGTTGAGTACAACTTCTATGTGAAGCAGGCCGGCGCCGAGAAGTTCTTCAACAAGACGAACCCTCAGGCGCTGAACGCCCAGACGCTCCCGCCGGCGTTCGATTTCGCCGCCGGCCACCAGCTGCAGAGCGGCCAAGCCGTGCCGCTCGCCTCGTTCCCGGAAGGCGACTACCGCCTCGAGATCAAGGTCACTGACAAGCTGGCGAGCAAAACGCTCACTCGCGACGTGAACTTCACGGTTGCCGGATCGTAGGACCACGACAGGGTCTTTGAACCGAGCGAGCTGGACATGAGAGGCATATCGAAGCAGGTGGCGTCGTTCGTCATCGGCGTCATCGTGCTTCTGGGAGCTGCTGCGGCGGCATCCGCCCAGGCCGGTGCCTCATCCGCTGTTTCTGCAACCGCAAGTCAGACTGACACCGGCCTTGGTGGCACCGTGCACAACGAGCACGGTGAACCCATTGCCGGTGTCGTCGTTTCCATCGTCGGGTCCACAACGACATTCGCCGTCACCGACAACGCCGGTCGGTTCGAGGCGCCGAATCTGGCGCCCGGCGCGTACCTCGTCCGCGCTCACTGCCGCGGATATCTTTCGCCGAAATCGCAAACCGTCGCGGTGAAGCCGCGGGCGAGGACCGCCTGGATCATCGCCATGCGGAGCGCCGACGCGGCTCCCACCGTACTGGCGGCGAGTCTCTCGCCGCTGCTCGATGATGCGGCCCAGACGCCCGAGCCAGAAGAGCGAACCGAGCCGGCTCCAGCCACCAACGACGACCACAGTGAAACGGCGTGGCGTCTGCGCCACGCGCGTCGTGGCATCCTCAGGGATACCGAGCTGCCGACCGACCTCCTGCTCGAAGACGACTCCGAGGAGGTGGGATCGGTGGCGGTGCTGCTTGGCCGCGCCGTCAGCTCCCCAGCACGCGCGGCGTCGAACTTTTTCACCGACACGCCGTTCTCCGGTCAGGTCAATCTGCTCACGACGAACTCGTTCGACACGCCCGAGCAGCTCCTGTCTGGCGGCGCACCGGCTCGCGGCATCGCCTACGTCAAGGTCGGCGCACCGGTCGGCAGTCAGGCGGATTGGATGGTGCGGGCCGCCATCACGGAAGCGGATATCGCCTCCTGGATCGTCGCTGGCGCCTACAAGACGCGCGGCGAGTCGCGCCATGCCTACGACATCGGGATGTCGTACAGCACGCAGCGCTACTCGGGTGGCAGTCCGCTCACCCTGCGCGAGGTGACGGACACGTCGCGCAACGCCGGCATTCTCTACGGATTCGAGACCTTCACGATCGCACCCGCGCTGGCCGTCACTTATGGCGCTTCGTATGCGCGGTACGACTACCTCGATCGCCGCGGACTGTTCAGTCCGCGAGCGGAAGTGGTCGTGAGGCCGTTCAAGAGCACACGCGTGTCGCTCGCCATTTCGAGCCGCGCCGATGCGCCCGGCGCCGCTGAGTTCGCGCCTCCCAGCGAAGACGGCATCTGGCTGCCGCCGCAGCGCACATTCTCATCGGTGCGCGCGGGTCAGCCCATGCACGCCGAGAGAACGGGACAGATCGACGCGGAACTCGAACGGGATTTCGGTGTGGCCACGATCGGCGTGCGCGCGTTTCATCAGGACATCCAGGATCAGTTGGTCACGATCTTTGGCGCGGACCTGCCGGCATTTCCCGCCAGCAGCGTCGGCCATTACATGGTCGGAAACGTGGGCGACGCTGAAGCCAACGGCGGGACCCTATCGTTCCGGTCGGCTCTGGGGTCACGCGTGCGAGGATCGGTCGCCTACACCGCAGCCACCGCTCGGATGGCTCCGGCGCACGGGCTTCGATACATCTACCTCCTGTCGCCGTCCACGATTCGCCGAGGTTCGGAGCGTCTGCAAGATGTAACCTCATCTATTGAGGCGGACGTCCCGGAAACGTCGACCAAAGTGTTTCTGCTGTATCGCGTCGGCAATGGGTTTGCCCGACCGATCGGCTTAGGGGACAATCAGTCGCGCATTGACTCGCGCTTCGACGTCCAAGTCCGTCAATCCCTCCCGTTCATGAACTTTACGAGCGCGCGCTGGGAAATGCTGGTGGCGATCCGAAACTTCTTCAAAGAGGTCGAAACGGACCAATCCGTCTACGACGAGCTCCTCACCGTTCGGCCGCCGAAGCGGATCGTCGGTGGTGTCACGCTCCATTTCTGACCCTGAGCACCGAAGCGTCCACCTGGTCTGACGCACCTGTCGATCCATTCCCTTGGATCATTTGTTGGGTGCTGCACGACTGGGCGCTCAAACGCCTTATCCTGCTTGCAGTTAAGTGATGTAATGACGGACAACCGCCGATGTCTGTTGTCCCGTTTGTCCTGCCTCGACGAGAGACTCGATGGCGCGCCTGGACGCGTTCGGTGGCGGCGCTTGCCGTGGTTGTCGTGCTCGTCTGTCTCGGCGTCGCGAACATCGCGATGCGGCTGCGATGGCACGAGGTCGAGGATGGCGTCCTCTGGGCTCGACGCAGCGAAGGCGTTACCGCAAGTCAAGTTGCCGCGGGCTCGGCGGGCGATCGCGCCGGCATTCGTGCCGGCGATGTGCTCGTTGCGGTGAACGGGCAACCGGTCGAAACACCCGAAGCGGTCATCGAGTTTCATCATCGCGGGCACGAGGGAACGCAGCTCGTGTACTCGATCGTCCGCCTCGAAACGCGGCAGGCGATCACGGTAGCTCTGGCGCCGCTGAACACGCCGCGCACGATGTACTTCGTGCTGGCGGCTGTCGGTCTGTTTACGCTCCTCGTTGGCGCGTCCGTTCGCCTGCGCCGGCCAACCGATCAGGCCACACTGCACTTCTTCTGGCTGTGCGTCGCATTTTTCGGGGCGTTTACGTTTTCGTTCAACGGCCCGCTGGACCGCCTCGACTGGATTTTCTATTGGGGTGACGCCATCGCGATGACGGCGTTGCCACCGCTCCTGCTGCACTTCACGCTGGTGTTCCCTGAGCGGGCGCCCTGGCGTGTCGCGCACAAGCGACGGTTGTGGGTGCCGCTGCTGTACGCGCCTGGTGTCGTACTGGGTCTTGCCCGTGTAACGGCCGTGTGGCGAGGCGCCGGCTCTGATGGACTGTCGTTCTCCCGGGCCCTGGCATTCGTCGACGGCGCAGAGCCGATCTATCTCTTCCTCTGTGCCGCGGCGGCGGTCGTCGTTCTCACCCGCGCCTTCAATGAGATCACCTCGCTGACGGGGCGACGGCAGTTGCGCTGGATCGCGTGGGGAACTGCGCTGGGCGTCGGACCGTTCGCGTTCGGCTACGCGCTGCCGTGGGCGATGGGCATCGACCCACCGCTCGCGCTGCAGCTCACCGCGATTCCGCTTGGCCTCGTGCCGCTGGCCTTTGCCTCGGCGATCGTGCGTTACCGGCTGCGGGACGTCGAGGTCATCATCAAACGCGGGCTGGCTTACACCGCATTTCTCGGCGCGAGCGCCGCGCTCTACGTCGCGATGCTCAAGCTGGTCGGATACCTCTTCGCCAACGACGCGGATCCGCACAACGGCATCATTGCCCTCCTGGCCACGACGATCGTTGTCCTCCTGGCTCAACCGGTTCGCGTGGCGGTGCAGAACGCCCTTGACAGGATGTTCTATCGCGATCGCTACGACTACCGCCGCGCGCTGGTCGGCTTCGCGCGCGACCTCAACACCGACCTCGACGTCATGCGCCTCGGCCAGCGGCTGGTGGCCCGCGTGGTCGAGACGCTGGTCGTCGATCGGATGGCGCTCATGCTGGCGAACGAGCGCGAGGGTGACTTCCGGTCGATTGGGGAGTTCGGCTTCGGCGGTGTCGTGCCGCGCCTGTCGCGAGGGTCTTCGTTCATCGCCCGACTCGACGCGGGCAACACGGTGGCGCTGGACGATCCGATCGCCGCCGCGCGGTTCTCCGCCGAAGAGGTCGAGTTCTGGCGCGATCAGGGCATCTACTATTTCGTGCCCTGCATTTTCGAGGGCGTGGCTATTGCCGTCCTCGCGTTGAGCCGCAAAGAGAACGACGAACCTTTCAACAGCGAGGATCTGACCTTGCTCACAGCCGTGGCGGGACAAGTGGCCACAGCCATCGAGAACGGGCGGCTCTACCGTCAGCTGCACCTCAAGGCCGAAGAGCTCGGCCGGATGCGCGAGTTCAACGACAACATTCTCGAGTCGCTCGACAACGGGCTCGTCGTGTTCGACACCGACGAGCACATCGTGCGTTGGAATTCGGCGCTCGAGGCGTTCTACGGCGTACCGCGTGCCGCCGCCGTCGGCCGCCGTCTCGCCGACGTCTTCGAAGCACCGTTTGTCGAGGCCCTGGGCGCGGCTCGCCGTGAGCATCCGGACGGGGCGACACTTTTCAAGGTGCCGCTCACGGGTCATCGAGTGGTCACCGAGGGCGAGCCACCACGTCTGCTGGTAAACGCCACCGTCGTCCCGCTGCAGAATCCCGCCGCGCCCGAGACCTCCGACGGGACCATCCTGCTCATCGAAGACATGACCGACCGCGTGCGCCTCGAAGAGCAGCTCCAGATCTCCGAGAAGATGGCTTCGCTCGGCCTGCTGGCGGCCGGCGTCGCGCACGAAGTGAACACGCCGCTGACCGGCATCTCGAGTTTCACGCAGATGCTGCTGGAAGGGGCGGATCCCCAGGATCCGCGGACGGTCCTGCTCGAGAAGATCGAACGACAGACTTTCCGCGCGGCAAAGATCGTCAACGGCCTGCTCACGCTGTCCCGCCCCGGCACGCCCGGCGGGGAGCGCATGCCGGTGGACATCAACGCGGTCATTGGGGACGTCTTCTCGCTGCTCGAACATCAGTTCGAAGTGGCCCGCATCAAGGTTAGGCGCGAGCTCGCCCCGGCACCGGCGCTCGTGCTCGGTATCGAGCACCAGCTTCAGCAGGTGTTCCTCAATCTGTTCCTGAACGCGCGCGACGCGATGCCCAAAGGTGGCTGGCTGTCGGTGCTCACGCGGGTGGATGAAACCCAGATCATCGCCGAAGTGTCCGACACGGGCTCAGGCATTCCCCCAGAGCAACTTGCGCGCATCTACGATCCGTTCTTCACGACGAAGGCCATCGGTCGAGGTACCGGGCTCGGCCTGTCCATCACCTACGGGATCGTCAACGAGCATCAAGGCGGCATTCAGTGCGACAGCGCGGTGGGTCAAGGCACGCGATTCACCCTGGCGTTCCCTCGCGCGGCTGCCGCGCAGCGCTCGATGGCCCGAGGCTGAGGCGGCGCGATGGCGACCTCAAGAAATGGCTCAATCCTCGTCATCGACGACGAGGAGATCATGCGCGAGATCCTCGAGACCCTACTGACACGCGAGGGATACGGCGTGCGGCTGGCGTCGTCAGGTGAAGAGGGCCTCGAGCTCGCCAGGGCGATGCCCTTCGACGCGGCGATTGTCGACATCATGATGCCCGGGCTCGACGGCATCGCGACGCTCGACGAGCTGAAACGCGTCGACGAAGACCTGGCGGTCATCATCATCACGGCGTATGCGTCCGTCGAGAGCGCGATCTCGGCCATGAAGGCCGGCGCGTTCGACTACATCACCAAGCCGTTCAAGAACGAAGAAGTGCTCGTCGTCGTGCGCAACGCGCTCGAGCGTCGCCGCCTCGTCCACGAGAACCGCAATCTCCGACAGAACATTCAGGAGCGCTACCACAAGTTCGGCAACATCATCGGCAAAAGCCCGCGTATGCGTCAGGTCTTCGACCTGATCATCCAAGCGGCGCCGAGTCGGTCGACCATTCTCATTCACGGCGAGAGCGGAACGGGGAAGGAGTTGGTTGCCCGGGCGATTCACGCGAACTCGTCGCGCGCCGAGCGGCCGTTCGTCACCGTCAACTCAGGCAGCCTGCCGATCGAATTCCTCGAATCGAATCTGTTCGGTCACGTGAAAGGGGCTTTCGCTGGCGCGCTGTACCCGAAAAAGGGACTCTTCGACCTCGCCGACCGCGGCAGCCTCTTCTTCGATGAGATCGGCAACGTCCCAGTGGAGACTCAGGCAAAGCTCCTGCGAGTGATCCAAGAGCGCGACTTCATGCGTCTGGGTGGCATGGAAAGCATCAGGGTCGACGTTCGCCTGATTGCCGCGACCAACATGGACCTGCGGCAGCTCATGGAGGAGGGCCGATTCCGTGAGGATCTCTTCTACCGCCTGCACGTGATCTCGATTCAGCTGCCGCCCGTTCGCGATCGCAAGGATGACATTCCGCTGCTGGCGCGGCACTTCCTGTCCAAGTACGGCGAGGAGAACCACAAGCCGGATCTGGAGCTCACGGCGGAGGCGCTCGACGTGCTGACGGAATACGGGTGGCCCGGGAACGTCCGCGAGCTCGAGAACGTCATCGAACGGGCGGCGGTTCTCACGTCGGGACCCAGGATCGGTGTGGACCTGATCCCGGACCAGGTGCGCAAGCCGCCAAGCTTCCACGCGCAGCCGTTCGTGATGCCTCCGGAAGGCATTTCCTTCAAAGACGTCATCACTGACTTCGAAAAGCGGTTGATCGAGTCGACGCTCGAAACGGCGGGTGGCGTTCAGAAGCGGGCGGCCGAGCTCTTGCACATCAAGCCGACGACGCTGAACGAGATGATCAAGCGGTACGACATTCGTCCGCGGCGCAAACGCCAGGGCGCCGAGCCGAACGAGGTCGAACGCCGCGAAGTGCCGGGCATCGCCGGCCCACTGACGCCGTCGAGCTCCTCCGACGAGACGTAGTCAGCGCGCCTGCCGCACTTTGGCGAAAATCCGCTCGTACTTGCCGAGGACCACGTCCCAGCGATAATTCCGCCGGACGTACTCCCGCCCATTCCGGCCGAGGGCCTCGCGCAGATGCCGATCTCGAACGAGCAGCTTCAAGCAGGCGATGAACTCGTCGCGGTCGGCGTACCACAAACCGCCGTTGCTGTTGATGCAGTGCTCGACGAGGACGGCGCTGCGGGCGTTGGCGAGGACCGGGCTGCCCACTGACATCGCCTCGAGCGCCAGCAGCGAGAGACTTTCGTACGGGGACGGGCAGACGACCACCGTTGCCGCCTCGAGCGCCTGGATACGTTCAGAGTCGGAGAGCAATCCGGCGAAGCGGACGAACGGCTCGTCGGGAAGAGCCATCATCTTCACGCCCATCAGCGCCAGCGTCGCCTCCCCGCCGTCCTTGACGTAGGCGCTGAAGTATTCGATGAGCTCCTCGCAGCCCTTGCCAGGATCGATGCGCCCGCCGTAGAGGGCCACAGGTCCGTACAAGCGATGGCGGCGGCGGAAGACCGCGCCACGACTAGTGAGGTGTGAGGGAAACGCCCGTGCCGCCGGCTCATCCTCGGACACGATGCCGCTGCGTCCATTGTCGGCATCAGCTTCGTCGCCGGTGCCGGACGTTTGATCCGGATCGTCGCCCTGCGACGGCATCCGCGGATAGCGATGCTGTTGTGGGATATCGACGCCGACGCCGATGACGTCTTCGAGCAGCGGGCGCTCTTGGAACGTCTCCTGAACGAACTCGCGTTCGCTGTTTGTGAGGTAGCAGAGCGCCG
>Ga0111539_10011062_pt1 | contig 11352 bp, 10 predicted proteins | sample RhiMethybrSRZTD1_FD_79667 | JGI IMG/M metagenome (GOLD analysis project Ga0111539, IMG submission 79667) | Populus rhizosphere microbial communities from Tennessee, USA - Rhizosphere MetaG P. TD hybrid SRZTD1 (version 2) (version 2) | ecosystem: Host-associated > Plants > Roots > Rhizosphere >...
CGTCACGCTCTCCGCGACCGGCGGGTCGGGGTCGAGGACCTGGTCGCTCGCGGGCGGTCAGCTCCCGCAGGGACTGACGCTGGCGAGCGACGGCCGGCTCTCGGGCACGCCACAGGCCGGCGGCTCGTACGGGTTCAGGGTGACGGTGACCTCGGGCGTCGGTTCGGCCTCGGCGGACTTCAGCCTGACGGTCGTGCCCGGGCTCGCCGTCGCGCCGGCCGGGACGGCGCCGCTGCTCGAGGTGAGGCGACCGTTCGAGGCCAAGCTGTCCGACCTGATCCGGGTGACCGGCGGAGCGCCGCCCTACCGGTACGCGCCCATCGGCGGATTCCCGTTCGGAATCGGGCTCGACGCCGGCTCGGGGACCTTGCTCGGCTCGCCGCGGCGAGCGGGCGCCGTGACGCTCGCGATCCGCGTGCTCGACGCCAACGGCGCGGCGCTCGACACCTCGCTTTCGCTCGAGGTCCTCGAGCGGCTCCGGCTCGCGGTCGGGAAGCTGCCGACTCCGAAGGTCGGCAGGAGCTACCGGGCGGTGCTGCAAGCGACGGGCGGGACAGGCGTCACCTGGCGGATCTCGAGCGGGGCGCTTCCAGCAGGATTGCGACTGAACGCCGCGACGGGGGCGATCACCGGCACGCCGCGCCGCGCGGGCGTGGCCCGGTTCGGGGTCGCGGCGCGCGACGCACTGGGCGCGGGCGTCTCGACCCGCATCAGGCTGACGGTCGGGTAGCGGCCCGCGCTCGCTCACCCGCAGTGAACGACGCGCGACCGCGGGCCGGCGTTGCCCGAGGTGTCGACCGCGGCGACGCTCCAGCCGGCGTACCGGTTCGAAGACACGGTCACCCGGCGCGGCGCCGCCTGCGTAGACGCGTGCGATGTACGCGCCGAGCACAGGGGCCGTCGCGAGAACGAGCGCAACGAGGCCCGCAAACTGGAGCCACGCCTGCCAGCTCATCCGAGGGTCTCCGGCGCGAGCAGCGCGTCGACGAGATACGCCAGCGCCACGAGGGCCAGCACGAGGCCGACGGCGTCGTCGAGGCTCATCGCTCGTTCTTCGGGCCGCGGCCAACGATCCGCTCGCAGCCCGCGACGAAGAGCGCTGCCGCCGCGAAGAACGTGACGACGAGCGTGAGGAAGAGAAGATCGCTCACGGGTCCGTCGTACCGCGCGAGGCGCGCGGCGGGGCGCTCCCTGACGCAACCGCTACGCGCGGGAAAGGGATCTTGACGCCGTCTTGACGGCGTCCCATCCACGAGCGGCGGCTACCGTGGCCGGAATCGTCGAGCGGAAGGAGGCGCCCGATGGAGTACGTCAATCTCGGCACCACAGGCCTGCGCGTCTCGCGCGTCTGTCTCGGGATGATGAGCTTCGGCGCGCACGAGAGCAGGCCGTGGGCGCTTTCGGAGAGCGAGGCGGAGCCGATCGTCCGCCGCGCGGTCGAGGGCGGCATCACGTTCTTCGACACCGCCGACGTCTACAACGGCGGCCAGAGCGAGGTCGTGACAGGGCGCGTTCTCCCGAAGCTCCTCACCCGCGAGGAACTCGTCATCGCCACGAAGGTGCACGGCCGGACGATGCCCGGCGAGAACGGCCGCGGGCTGTCGCGCAAGCATGTGATGGCGTCGATCGACGCGTCGCTCGGCCGGCTCGGGCTGGACTACGTCGACGTGTACCAGATCCATCGCTGGGATCCGACGACGCCGATCGCCGAGACGATGGAGGCGCTCCACGACGTCGTGAAGGCTGGCAAGGCGCGCTACATCGGAGCGAGCAGCATGTTCGCCTGGCAGTTCGCGAAGGCGCAGGCGACCGCGGAGCGGCAGGGCGGGACGCGGTTCGTCTCGATGCAGAACCACGTGAACCTCGTCTACCGCGAGGAGGAGAGGGAGATGATCCCGTTCTGCATCGACCAGGGCGTCGCGGTGCTCCCCTGGAGCCCGCTCGCGCGCGGCCTCCTCGCCGGCAACAAGACGCGCGAGGGCGAGCGCCTCACGACGCGGGCCGGAACCGACCCCTTCGGCGACTCGCTCTACACGCCGGAGGTCGACTTCGACGTCGTCGACCGCGCCGCCGAGATCGCCTCCGAACGGGGCGTCCCGAGCGCCCAGGTCGCGCTCGCGTGGTTGCTGCGCCACCCCGGCGTGACCGCGCCGATCGTCGGCGCGACGAAGGTCGAACACGTCGAGGACGCGCTCGGAGCGGAGCGGCTCGAGCTCTCCGACGACGAGGTCGCCCGGCTCGAAGAGCCGTACGTGCCGCACGCCATCTCGGGCCACGAGTAGCCGCGCGCGACAGGCCCCGGTCGCCTGGAAAACCGATCGGCTCGACACCGCGTAGGCACGGGTGGAGTCTGCTCGCGGTCACGATCCACGTTGGCCCGATCGACGTTGGAACTGGCCGATGGCATTCCTCGACACCCGAGAACGCGCCCCGGCGGTCGACCGCGGGCGCGGGCGCAGGAGGCGAGCTCGCCGGGGGGCGCTCGTCGCAGGGTCGCTCGTCGTCGCCGTGCTGCCGCTCGCCGGCCTCGCGTCGCTGCTGCTCCGCTCCCACCTCGACCCGCACATCGAGAACTACCGTCTCCACTTCGTCGTGTTCGGCATCGTCGGCGCGACGGCGCTCTTGCTCGGCTATACGGCGGGCGAAGCGGCGAACCGCCGCGGCGACGCCCGCGTCCTGCTGCTCTCCCTCGCGTTCATGGCGACCGGCGGCTTCCTCGGCGTGCACGCGCTCGGGACGCCCGGGATCCTGTTCATGGAGGAGCGCGGCGGCTTCCAGGTGGCGATCCCGGTCGGGCTCCTGATCGCCGCGGTGTTCGCGACCGCGTCGGCGTTCATCGACCTCCGTCCGGACCTCATCCCGTGGCTGATCCGTCGGCGGACGCTTCTGAGGGGAGCCGTGCTGCTCTCGATGGGAGCCTGGTTCGCCTGGGCCGCCCTCCGCCTGCCGCCGCTCCAAGGGTCGGGCACCGAGGCCGCGACCGACGGCCTGGTGCTGGCGGTCGCCGTCGTCGGCACGGCGATGTACGCGGTCAGTGCCGTCCGCTACTGGAGCCTCTACCGTGACCGCTGGAACCTCCTGCCGGCCGCCGTGATCGCCTGCTTCGTCCTGCTGGCGGAGGCGATGGTCGGCGTCGCCGTCACCGGCGAGCGCAAGTGGCATGCCAGCTGGTGGGAGTGGCACGGCCTCATCGTCTCCGCCTACCTCGTGATCGGCTTCGCCGTCCGCCGCGAGTGGCGCGACGAGCGCTTCCGGCATCTCTACCTGCCGACGACGCGGGAGCGGCACCAGGAGATCAGCGTGCTCTTCGGCGACCTCGTCGGCTTCACGAGGTTCGCCGAGCGCTCGACGCCGGCGGAGGTCGCCGCCGTCCTGAATGCGTACTGGGGCATCACCGCACCCCTGGTCACGCGGCGGTTCGGCGGCGAGGTCGAGAAGTTCATCGGCGACGGCATGGTCGCCGTCTTCAACACCCGGGGCGATCAGCCCGACCACGCAGTCCGTGCCGCGCGCGCCGCGCTGGCGCTGCAGCTCGAGCTCGCGCGGCTCGCGCGGAGGCATCCGGAATGGCCTCCCATGCGGGTCGGCGTCAACAGCGGCGAGGCGATGCTGCGAGAGGTCGGGGGCGACGGGCACGTCGCCTATCCTCTCGTCGGCGACACGGTCAACACCGGCGCGCGTCTCGAGAGCCTCGCGCCCGCGGGCGGGGTGCTGATCGGTGCGAGGACCTACGTGCAGCTGCCAGCAGGAACCGTTGTCGAGCCGCAGATGGGGCTCCTGGTCAAGGGCAAGGACGACCCGGTCAATGCCTATCTGCTGCTCGCCGTGCCCTGATCGGCTCCGCGCCGTCCTGGCACGCGGTGTACCTCGACGCGCGCCCTGCTCCCGCACATCCCGCCGGTCGAGTACCCCGGGCAGGCGCTCGCGGTCGCGCTCTACGAGACGGGCGGCGTTCGCGGTGCGAGATCGGGACGGTGATGTTCGGCCTGCGCCCCGACGGCACCGAGCAGCCGGCCGCGCTCGACCTGGTCCGCCTCGCGATCCCGAGGCGGACGTACACGCAGAGCCACGTCGACTACGCGATCGAGGTGTGCGGCGCCGTCGCCGAACGCGCGGCGGAGCTGACGGGACTCCGGATCGTCGAGCAGCCCGCGCAGCTCCGCCACTTCACCGCCCGGTTCGAGCGCCTCTCGCGCTCAGCTCACGTGGACCGGCCTGCCGTCTCGTCGCCCCACGTCACGAGCACCGCGTAGAGGACGAGGAACAGCATCGCGACGACCGTCAGCGCGAGGAACGGCGCGAACGCCATCCAGTAGAACCACCGCAGGATCCCGATCGACGCGGCGATCACCGCGACCCAGCGGCCGAAGTCCTGCCCCTCGAGCAGGCTCCTGCCCGCGTAGAAGAACACGACCGCCAACGCGATGTCGACCAGCCCCCAGAGCCACTTCTGGCCGCCGAGGATGCCGTTGGAGACGTCCGTGAGCCAGGCCGCGTCGGCCCAGAGATTGATCGCCCAGATCGTCGAGAGCCCGGCCGCGATGAACATGATCACCGCCGCGTACGTGAGCCAGCCGCTGCGCCTGAAATCCATGCCAGTCCTTTCGTCGCCGACTTGCGCCGCCCGGACACGGCGCCCACCGGCAAGAGGATGACCGGGCGGCCGGACGGCTCGCGTACGGCTCAGCCCTCGCCGGACAGGTAGCGATGCACGAGCGCGGTCGCCATCGCGCCCTCGCCAACGGCGGAGGCCACGCGCTTGATCGAGCCGTGGCGGATGTCGCCCGCCACGAAGAGGCCCGGCTGGCTCGACTCCAGGAGGAGCGGCTCGCGGTCGAGCGCCCAGCGGCCGTTTCCGTTTCTCGCGAGGTCGGGCCCGGCGACGAGGAAGCCGTGCTCGTCACGCTCGAGCCAGCCCGCGACGCCGGACGTCATGGGCTGCGCACCGATGAAGACGAACAGCGCGTCCGCCCCGACCTCCGTCTCCTCGCCGGTCTCACCGTCCCGCAGCAGGACGGACTCGAGCTGGCGCTCGCCGCGCGCCTCCACGACCTCCGAGCGTGCCCGGACCGCGACGCTCGGGTGCGACTCGATCCGCTCGACGAGATACCGCGACATCCCCTCGTCGAGCGAGGTGCTGCGACAGACGATCGTCACCCTGCGCGCGACGTCCGCGAGGTGGAGCGCGGCCTGGCCCGCGGAGTTCGCGCCGCCGACCACGACGACGTCCTGGCCGCGGCAGAGCTCGGCCTCGCGCGGCGATGAGCCGTAGTACACGCCCGCGCCGATCAGGCGGTCGACCCCGGGCGCCTCGAGACGCCGGTAGTGCGCGCCGTTCGCGGCGACACCGGCGCGTGCGCGGATCGCAGCGCCGCTCGTGAGCTCCATCGCAAGCGTCCGATCGCCGCCCGGCCCGGCCGTGACGAGCTCGACGCCGACCAGCACCTCGGCCCCCAGCCGGCGAGCCTGCGCATACGTGCTCTCGGCGAGCTCCGCGCCGCTGATGCCGTTCGGGAACCCGGGGTAGTTCTCGATCCGCGCACTCGTCCCCGCCTGTCCGCCGGGGGCGAGTGCCTCGACGACGAGTGTGCGCAGCCCCTCCGACGCCGCGTACAGCGCGGCGGTCAGCCCCGCCGGGCCGGCGCCCAGGATCGCAACGTCGTAGAGCTCGTGCTCCGGGCGGGTGGGAAGGCCGACCCTCGCCGCGAGCTCCGTCGTGAAGCGCGCGGTCTCGAGGTACGCCCTCTGGTCGGCCGCCGACACCTCGGTCGCGGCACCGTCCCCCGTGCCGCGGACGAACCGCGTCCGCATGAAGCGCTCCGGCCCCTCGAGGACCGAGCCGTCCGCGAAGAGGACGCACGGCAGCCGATGTCCGGCGAGGGCTCCGTCGCCGCCGAGCAGCCGTGCGAGCGGGTCGTCGTCGAGGTCGACCCACTGGAACGGCACGCCGTTCCGCGCCAGGAACCGTCGGGTCTCGGCCGCGCCCGGCGTCGCGGCGCGGCCGAGGAGGTAGGTCGGGCCGCCGTCCGGCGCCCCGCCTGTCACGTCCCGACCGCTGCCGGTTTGACGTCGAAGCTGAGCATCATCCCGCTCTCGTGGTGCTCCGCGATGTGGCAGTGCGCCATCCACCGGCCGGGGTTGGTCACGTCGAGCAGGATGTCGACCGTCTCGCCGGTCCGCACGAGGACCGTGTCCTTCCAGACGAGGTTGCGCTCCGGCACCCCGTCACGCGAGAGCACGACGAAGCGGCCGGCGCCGTGGACGTGGAAGGGGTGGTGCATCGGGTGGTCCGAGTCCATCTCGTTGACGAGCCGGAGCTTGACGCGGTCGCCGACCGTGAACGTCCAGTCGATCGCGTGGTTGATCGCGCCCGTGTCGCGGTCGACGAGCTGCCAGCGCATGTTCTCTGGCGTCGTCAGCCGGTTGAGCTCGACCATGTCGTCCTCCCACTCGATCCCGCCGGCGTCGTCGTGGCCGTGCTGGTGCTCGCCGTGGTCGTGGTGTGCGTGGTCGTGCGCAGCCTCGTGGGGGGCATGCTCGTGCTGCTCGTGCTGGTCGTGATGCTCGTGGTGCTCGTGCGCGTCCGAAGCGGCGACGAGCGTGTCGGCGACCAGCTTCATGCCGCACTTCGGGCACCGACCGGGGGCCTCGCTGACCACCTCGGGGTGCATCGGGCACACGAAGGACGCGCCCTCCGGGACCTCCATCTCCATCTCCGCGACGAACGCGAGCGTCTTGTCGGGCGGCGCGCCGAGGAACGGCGCCAGGCGCTCCCGCTCCGCGGCCCACTCGGCGTTCTCCCGGAGCTCGCCGAATAGCTCCCCGAGCGGGGGCGACGCCGGCTCCTCGCCAACCTCGAAGGTCGCCAGTGAGTAGGTGCGCTCGGGCGTCCGGTGCTCGAGGGTGAGTTGCCCCGCCCGCTCGAAGTGGACGTCGACCACCACTCGCTCGGACGGCGCGAGCAGAACCGACTCGACGAGCTCCTCTTGCTCGACGCGTCCGCTGTCGCCCCCCACGAGCTTGAGGCGCGCTCCCGGCAGTGCGACGTCGAAGACGCGAGTGTTCGCGGTGTTCGTCAGGTAGAGCCGGACGATCTCGCCGCGGGCGGCCGTGAAGACCGGGTCGGTCTCGCCGCCGACGAGGAGCGTGTTCCCGAAGCGGCCCATGGCCGCGAAGGTCGTCTCGCTCCGGCTGAAAGGCGCGATCTTGCCGTCCTCGATCAGGACGTCGTCGAGCGTGACGACGAGCTCGCGGTGCACCGGCGGCCAGTAGCCCTCGTCTGCGGGCTCCACGACGATGTTCCCGTACTGGCCGAGCTCCTGGCCGTAGTCCTCGCGGATGTGCGGGTGGTACCAGTAGACGCCCGGGTCGGGGAAGTCGAGCCGGTAGGAGAAGGTGCCGCCGACCGGGATCGGTGCCTGCGTCTCGTGCGTGCCGTCGTAGCGGTTCTCGAGCCGGAGGCCGTGCCAGTGGACGGTGCCCTCGAGATCGCCGTCGTTCTCGACGCGCACCTCGAGCTTGGATCCTTCCCGCACGCGGAGCACGGGCCCGGGGATCGAGCCGTTGTAGGCGAGCATGCGGACTGTTGCGTCGCCGATCCGCTTCGCGACGGGGCCGATCCGGAGCTCGAACACATCTCCGTCGTCGAGCTCGACGATCTCGGGGGCCGCCGCCTGCAGCAGGCCATCCGTCTCGGTCGGGAACGTGTCCGCGTGTCCTTCGTGGTGGGTGTGGTTCTCGTGCTCGTGCTTCATCGTCAAGCCCCTTCCCTCGAGCCGACCGTCTCCGGAGCACCGTGAATGGTGTCCGGGTCGGAGGGTACGTCCGTTCGGCCGTCCACGTGGGCGGCGACTTTCTCCGCGACGAAGGCCACGTCGTCCCCGACGAACCCGACGAGCGCCGAGCCGCGGGTGTGCTGCCACGAGAGCCCGAGGAAGAAGAGGCCCGGGGCCTCCGTGACGCCGCGCACGTGACGCAGGCGTCCGCCGTCGCCGAAGACGGGTAGCCTGATCCACGAGTGGTCGGGCCGGTAGCCCGTCGCCCAGATCACGGCGTCGACCTCCAGCTCGCTTCCGTCGGCGAGGCCGACTGTGCGACCTTCGGCGCTCACCACCCGCGGCCGTACCGGGACGCCGTGGCGCCGCCGGAGCTCGCGCGGGCTCGAGCCGATCAGCGTGTCGCGGTCGCGCGCGCGGCGTCCGAGCCGCGTGTCGACGGTCTTCGCGAGAATCCCGGTCTTCGTCAGCCACCAGAAGAGGTCGCGGCCGAGGAACCGCTGCGGAAGGGGCGTCTGCTTCGTTCCGACCGCGAGCTCGACGTCGTGCGTCGCGGAGAGCTCCTTCGCCAGCTGGAAGCCGGTGTTGCCACCGCCGACGACGAGCACGCGCCCCGCCGGCACGTCGGCGGGCCGCCGGTAGCCGACGCTGTGCAGCTGGAAGACCTCGGCCGCGAGGCCGTCGGCGACCGAGGGGACGAACGGTGCCTGGAAGGGGCCCGTGGCGACCACCACCGAGTCGGCCTCGATCGAGCCTCCGTCGACCTCGACGAGGAACCGGCCGTCGTCCGCCCTCCGCAGCGACCGAACCGCGGTCTCGAGGCGGACCGGAAGCTCGAACGTCGCGGCGTAGCGCTCGAGATACGCGACGACCTCGTCCCGGCTGGGGTATCCGTCGGGGTCCCCGGGAAACGGCAGCCCGGGAAGGCCGGAGTAGCGCCGCGGCGTGAAGAGGACGAGCGAGTCCCAGCGCGCGCGCCAGGCGGCACCGACCTCGGGCGCTGCCTCGAGGATCACGAAGCGCCGGCCGCCGGCGGCGAGCTCCCGCCCGATCGCGAGACCGGCCTGCCCCGCCCCCACGACGACGACCTCGTAACGCTCGATCGGCTCTTCCGGCGTGCGGCTCTGGGCTTCCCTCCCTGGGGCGTTCATCTGGCGACCCTCCTCCCTGGAGCTCTCTCTTTCGGACAGAGGAGGGTAGCAACTAGCTGAACGATCAGCTAGTAATGTGCGGGTGGCAGTCCGTGACAGCGCGCGCACGCGGGAGGCGATCCTTCGAGCGGCGGAGGAGCTGTTCGCGCGGCAGGGGTTCGACGCCACGAGCATGCAACAGATCGCGGACTCGGCCGGCGTCGCGCGTGCGACCCCGTCGTACTTCTTCCGCAGCAAGGCGGCGCTCTACGACGCCGTGCTCGCCCGTGCCGTCGCCCGTGCCCAGGCCGCGATCGCGCGCACCTACGGGGCGCAGGACGGGACCGGCGCACCCGCAGAAGCGGTCGACGCCTATGCCGACGCCCTCCTCTCCGTCTTCGCCGACGACCAGGTCTTCGTCTGCCTGATCCAGCGCGAGTCGCTGGGCGACGGAAGCCGGGTATCGGAGTTCTTCGGCCGCTTCGTGGACGACGCGGTCGGCGCGCTCGCACCGGCTGCGGCCGAGGCCGGCGTCTCGCCGCAGCGTCTGGTTCTCGACATCGTCGCGCTCTGCTGGTACCCGTTCGCCCACGAGCACACGCTCGTCCCCGCGCTCGGCCTCGATCCGCGCGAGCCCTCCTTCGCGGTCGAGCACCGACGGCATCTCGGGGAGCTCGTGCGGGCACTCGCGGCCCGACGGGCCGCCCGGCCGTCGAAGCGGGCGAGCCCGTCGTCCACCCAGGAGCCCTAGCCGGCGGCCGCACCCGGCACGGCCGTCGGCGCGACCGCGCTCTCCGCCGGCCTCCACCGCCCGAAGACCGCCATTGCGAGGATCACGAGGCCGATCCCGGTGAGCAGCAACGCGAAGCCGACGACGATGCTGAAGACCGAGAGCATCTCGGACATGAATCCCATGTTCAGCGCCGTCGTCAGGGCCGTCTCGGTGACCCAGATGTCCCGTGCCCCGTTGGAGACCGGCTGGCCGTTCGCGTCCTTCGCCGCGGCCGCCTCGTCGTTCGTGCCCTTCGGGTCCGTCGGATTTTCAGCCGACCGGAAGCGGCCCATCTCGGCATACGTCAGCCCGCCGGTGCTGGCGAGGGTGTGTTCCCGCATCACGTTCGCGAACGCGAGCGCCTGCCGCCCCGTCTCGACCTGCTGGCCCGCGTATTGCTCGGCGTGCTCGGCGACCGCAGGGTCGCTGGCCGGGCCGAAGGTGATCCCCTCCTGCTTCAGGTGGTCGCGCGTGAACGAGATCCCCCAGACCCCGAGCACGATCACGACGACCCCGAACGCGATGAGCACGCCTCCCGAGACGTACCCGCCGATTCGCAGCAGCTTTCCCGATCGCATGGTGACCTCCCTCTGCCGAATGGTGTGACGGCGGCCCGTGGGGCTCGTCCGAATCACGAAGCAGGCCGATCTTCGCGCATCGGCCGCCGCAGGCGCGGAGCGCGGCTCGGGTCAGGTGGGAATCGAGGGCGAGACGGGCTGATCCGGCGGCGCTTCGACGTCGCCGCGCGCGCGCTTCCAGACGAAGTCGAGGACGACGGCGAGCGTCGCGACCACGACGATCGCGGCGAACGTCTGTGGCGCGTTGCGCACCGTGTCGACGGCGAAGAAGGCGAGCACGACGAGCGTCACCGCGATCCCGACCAGGACGAGCCACGCCTGCGCGCCCGTCTCTCGTCGCAGCCGGTACCCGGCGACCCCGACGAGGACGAAGAGCGCGAGGGAGCACGCGCTGCCGACCGAGGCGATCGCCGAGAGGTCGACCGTGTTCGAGACGACGAGCACGACCGCGGCGCTGATCAGGACGCCGCTCTTCGCACCGAGCCGCGAGGCGGGACCGAAGAACGGCGGAAACTGGCCGACGCCGGACAGCATGCGCGTCAGCCCGGCCGAGGCGTAGAGCGTCGCGACGACGGAGCCGGCCATGCCGACCATGGCGGCGATCGCGATCATCGTGAATCCCGCGTCCCCGAGCGCCGGCCTCCCCGCCTCGGCGATCGCGGTCGGGCCGTACGCGACCACCTCGGCCACTGTGAGTGTCCCGAACACGCTGACTGCGACCAGGACGTAGACGAGCGTCGTGACCCCGAGCGCGCGGTTCATCGCCTTGGGGAGGTCCCTCTCCGGGTTCCGCATGTCTCCGGCAGCGAACGTGATGACGCTGAATCCCAGGAAGGCGAAGAAGGTCAACGCGACGCTCGCGACGATGTCCGACACGGGTGGGTATTCGCTGAACCCGAGCTTGTCGAGATCGATGCTCGGGAGCGTCACGGCGACGAACACACCGAGGATGCCGACCATGATGACGACGATCACCGACTGCGCCCTCGCGACGAGCTGTGGTCCCGTGACGACGACGAAGGCCATCGCGACGACGACGGCCGAGGTGAAGACGTTGTCCCACCAGTCGGCGCCGCTGTCGCTCACGAGCAGCGAGA
>Ga0111539_10011063_pt1 | contig 11352 bp, 11 predicted proteins | sample RhiMethybrSRZTD1_FD_79667 | JGI IMG/M metagenome (GOLD analysis project Ga0111539, IMG submission 79667) | Populus rhizosphere microbial communities from Tennessee, USA - Rhizosphere MetaG P. TD hybrid SRZTD1 (version 2) (version 2) | ecosystem: Host-associated > Plants > Roots > Rhizosphere >...
CCGACGGCCAGCGCCTTGGCGAAAGGCGTGGGGCTCTCGACCTCGGCGCGGGTCAGCCAGTAGCCTTCATCGCCCACCTGCGCCGACGGCTTGCCGGCGGCCGACTCGAACGACAGACCGGGCCGCGATGCGTCGAGCGCGTTGCCGAAGCCGCGGGTCAGCAGGAGATCGGTGTGCAGTACCGCAGCCGCCGCAGCGGCCGCAGCGGCAACGCCCACCAGGACGACCACGCGGCTCTTCACTGTGCTGCTGGCCATGATTGCCTCCCGAGATCGCGCATGACTCGATCATATAGATCAAATTGGTGGAAGTGTGGAGGAGGGGATTGGGGGAGGGGGAGACCCACCTATCCCGGTCAACCCCTCCTCCACACGCTACGCCGCGGGGAGGCATAGACGCGGCGCAGATGACGCCAAAACGCCAGATTGCAGGCGAGGATGGCAGCAAACGCGAGGCTCAGCAGCAGGAGGGCCTGCTCCCGGCCAGCTTCAGCCTTGGCGGTCCTGTGGACGAAGCGGGGCGATTCGACCGCAAATGCTCCGTTGCGGCTGGGCGTCGCGGCCTCGGGCAGAATCGCTTCGCTGGCGAGGGTCGGCAGGGTTACGGCGTGTGCGCGGATGTCGCTGCCGCTGACGGCGAAGACGGCCAGCCAGAACAACGCCAGCGCCGCCGCGAAGTCGGCAAGCCCTCGAGCAAGCTCGCGCTTGCCGCCGTGGCTTTCGTCGTTCCCGCCTGAACCGCCCTCGAGCATTTCCCTGCTCCCGCCTTCCACCTCGCCGGCGACCCGCACCGCCCGTCCCTACTCGATGCCAATCAAACAAGGCACTTGGGCGGAGGTGAGCCGACAATGTGGCCGGCCGATTGGATTCCTGTGACCGAAAAAAGTAGCGTCGATACCGTGTCTGGAGCGCAACGTTGGCGCCGCCGCATATCCGTCGCGGGCTCGTCCCCGCTGACAGGACGCTGACGGGTCTATGGCGAGATTGCGAAACCGGCGGCCGACGGCCAGATGCTCAGGCCTCAGCGCTCGCGCAGCGCTGGAATGACGGCACGGACCACTGGCCGCCCGGTCGAGGAATCGACCTTCACTTGGCCGCCGACGCGTTCGGCGCGCTGCCGCATGCTGGCGATCTCCACGCTCTGCGAACCGTCGCGGGACCTCATCTTGCTGAAGAGCGAAGCTACGCTGCCATGCCCCGATGCAGCTTTGGCCGAACACTCGACGGTGAGAAGCACGTCTTGCCTGGCACCCTCTCCCGCGGGAGCGATCCTGATCAGCGCACTCTCATTGGGAGCGCTCTTTCGCACGGTGGCCAGGCCTTGCTCGACGAGACGAAACAGCGCCAGTTCCACCTGGGGAGCGAGCCGCCCCAAATCCGGGCTCACTTCCAGATCGACCCTCGTGCCGTTGCGCCGCGAATATTCCTCCACATATTGGCCGAGCGCCGTCTCCAAGCCTGCCTCGTCCAGCAGCGGAGGGTGGAGGAAGTACGAGACGGCACGCACCTCCGAGGTGGTGCGTTGCAGCATCTCCTCGAGACGCTGCGCGGCGGCGCGGCCCGATTCCGGCACCGTGCGCAGGACGTCTGTCGCCAGCTCGGCGGCTGCGCGAAGCGTCTCGGCAGTGCTTTCATGCAGGTCCTTGCCGACCCGGCGTCGCTCGTCGTCCCGCGCAGCCAGCAGGCAGCGCGCGAGGTCGCGCGTGATCTGCTCCGATCGGCGGGCGCCGTCGATGGACGCGCCGAGCAGCAGGACCGGGACGGCGAGAGAGGCAAGGAACAGCTGCAGATCCAAGACGTTCTGCTCGGGATTTGCATCGACGAAAATACCGGCCCCGCTCAAGGCCTGCCATATGATGAGCACGGCTGCGAGGAGAACGGCTCCGCTGGCACCCAGCGCCCCGAAGCGAACGGCGGCCCACACGATCGCCGGCAGCGGCAAGTAGAGCAGCGCCGGCAGCAGTCCGTGCACCCGCGACAGCGGCGTGACCTGTCCGAGGACGGAGCACGTCAGGGCGAGGCTGATGGCGACGAGACAGGCCTCGCCATGCCGCCAGCTCAAGCGCAACGGCTCGCGCGTCCGGGTCCATTCGAAGAAGGTCAGGGTCGCTGGAGCCAGGGTGAGATTGGCGAGTGCGTTGGCCATGAACCACTGCATCCAGAACAGGCCGTAGTGCTCGAGGGCGGCGCCCTCTGAGATCCGCACGAAAGCCCCGCCGACGGCGGCGATGGCGGGACAGACGACGGCCGCGATCAGGATATAGAGGATCGCCCGCCGAAAGTTGTTGAACCAGGGCGGCTCGCCCAGCAGACGGCGCACGGCGAAAGCGCTCAGGAAGGCCACCATGCAATTGGTTGCGAACGCCACGCCGATTTGCAGCGCGGGCATCCCCACCTGCAGCTCAGCGAGGATGTGCACCGGCAGCGCCGCCGCAGCGTACAGCCACCAGCGCGCATAAGGGGCGAACAGCAAGGCGCAGAAGAGGATGACGTTGGGCGGCCAGAACGGCGCAAATATGCGATCCGACAGAGTGCCGATGAAGAACGCGGCCTCGGCCCCGAGCAAGTAGGCGAGGCTCAGCAGCAGCGGCCCCTTGAGCAGCTCGCCCATGCCCGCTCGGGCCGCCTCGGGCGAAGGCAGCCCGTCGAGCCGCTCGACCAGGCCTTCGAAGAAGTAGGATAGGGGTGTATCGAGTGCGGCGGCCAGTTGCTTCAGCTGCAATGCGCTGACGCGTCGGTGGCCAGCCTCGTAGCTTTCCAACAGCTCGGTTGAGATATCGAGCAGCGCTGCCAGCTCTTGCAGAGAGCGACCGCGGACCGCCCGACATTGGCGGATGCGGGCACCGATATGCGCGTCGAGACTCTGTGCGTGGATCGACCGCGCGGCATCGCCGACCTGCAGGCTCATGGCGATGCACTCGTCGGTCGTGGCCATGCGGGCTGAACAGAGCATGGTCCGAGCAACATGGTCAGCAGGCCCCCCAAATAGTTTTTTCTTGGTGTGTCGTCAGGCTCGTCTAAATCGTGTTCCGCTTCGTGCTCTCCGTGTGGTGCGTTGCTCCGTCAGGCGAGGCCACATCGGGCAACGCACGAGGCGGCTGCAGCATTCCACCATCGAGATCGCGCATCTCCGATATGAGCCTCTCGATAGCCTTGGAACGACCGCGACAGAAATAATTGGCCAGCGGCTCGTCGAGAAGAGAGAAGGTCACCCGTTTCTCCGCCATATCCGCCAACAGGTAGATGGCGCCCGCAAGGGCGACCGAGTTGGTGGAAAGGCGCCGATAGGAGACTATCACCCCTCGGGGCCATTCCTGAACATGAACGTATCCGAGCTTCTCGACGGCATGTGTGATAAGCGCGTGCTCCACGGCATGCATGCCCAATGCGTCTCGCAGCGACTGAAATGGCGATCGCAAAGCCCTTCCGTCACAGTCGATCAGGTGATGGATCGCCGGCATCCCCGCCCTCAATCTGTCCGCTAGCTTGGGCGTACGTCAGCCCGATCGGCTAGAAGAGTCTCCCCGCTTGGGGTGCAAAGTCGGAAAAATCTTATCGACATGAAGGCGAGGCAGACAATACGCCGATGTGCGGAGCCACGACATCGCGCTCGCTGCGACACGCGGCAACCGCGACAATTCCGATGCTTGCCAAGCAGTTGGCCGATTGAACGGCGGATAGGAGAAGGCAATCAATTTTGCGTGGGCAGGTGTGTTGGCATTGTCTGTTGCGACCTGGCTTCGCAAGTCTAAGGTGCTGCGGGAATCGAGGGGAGGGATCGCGGCCATGTCCGCCAACACTTTTTCCGGTCGGCCTCTGTATCTCCAGGTCCGTGACGCCCTGGCGGAGCGGATCGCTGCGGGCGCGTGGAAGCCCGGCGCGGCTTTGCCCAACGAGAGCGACCTGGCGCAGGCCTTCGGCGTCGGCGTCGCCACTATGCGACGGGCGCTGCAGACCCTGGAGAAGGAAGGCGTGCTCGGGCGGAGAGGGGCGACTGCGCCGTCTGCGCGCCAGCAGGTCGGCGAAGCGCTGAGCTGTTTGAGCGACATGTGGCGCGCCGATGTTGGTGAAAACTGCACGAAAGTGACGCTGGGCCCCGTGTCATCCGCGATGGCCAGTAGTATGGAGGTGGCGCGACTTGGCTTGCAGGACCAGCGCAAGGTCCATCGCATCCAGCGGGTTCGTCGTTATCGGGATCGGCCGTTCATGATAGAAACGGTGTCCGTGCCTGCTCATCTGTTTCCGGGCGTGGTGAGCAGGATGGAGTTGGCCGCAGACATCTCTCTCATGGCCGAGCACCATGGATTGCGGCTGGGAAAGGCCGAGGAGCGCGCCCACGTCGCCTGTGCGGACTTGACCGTTGCACAGGCTCTCGGCATCGCTTCGGGAACGTCCGTGCTGGTCCTCGATCGTATGACGTTCGCCGGCGATGGGCGCGCCGTCGAATGGCGCGTCGGCCATTGCCACTTTGCGCACATGGCCAATGCCGGCATCTGAAGCATCTACGGGATGGAGAGGCTTCCATGATGAACGATTGCCAATCCGGAGACCGCACCGGCCTCCGCGGAATGTGGTACCAGATCGGAGCGCGTTTACGTGAACGGCGCCTTCAGCTCGGCATCACGCAAGCCGCGACGGCGGTGCACCTCGGCGTCTCGACGCAAGATTACGAGCAGTTCGAGATGGGAAACGTCCGCATTGCGCCGGCGCTGTTGCTGCAGGCGGGGGATCTTTTCAAAGTCCCGCTATTTTATTTTTTTCAGGGCCTGCCGTCCGCAGAGGACGATGTCGAGCCGACCGCGGCTGCCGCCGATTCGCAGCTTGTCGTTGCGACCGACGACGATCGACTGGCAGCGCTCGTCAGCGACTTTCAAAGCTCTACCGCCGAGGGGCAAGGTTATCTGCTGTTGCTGGCGCGCGCATTTGCCGACGACGCCCGCGAGCAATAGTGGGGCAGAAGGGGGTCAGCCCCCTCGCTCATGCGCTCGCGTGCGTTCTAGTCGCCACACCGGTGGCGAGGGGTCTGACCCCCTTCTAGCGCGGCACGAGCTCCGCCGAGCGCCGGCCGTTGAGGCCGTCGGCCACGGCCCGTTCGAGCGCCGCGGGTCCGGCTTCCGCCGCCATACTGTCAGGCAGCACCCACATGACGTAGTCGTCGGCGTGAACGCCGTGCGTGCACGACAGGCGACCGGCCTCTGAGCGGCAGCCGGAGTCGCTGAGCACGGTGTGCACCTCGCGCCGGTCGTGCCTGAGGACGTGCAGATCGACGGGCTGCAGATAGCCCGGCAACGATCCGAGATCGACGCCGCGGAAGACGCAGCCCAGCGAGTTGCTGCATGCGCCGGCGCGGATCCCGAACGTATTGCCGAACTTGAAGGCCCTGCGTCCCGGCATGAACACCGCCGGCTGGTCGGGGCCGGCGCTGATATAGCAGCCGTCCGGCACGCACAGGATGGGATCGGCGACCCTGGGCCCGCGACGGCGAATGCCGTAGTTGCCGGGCTCCAAAGTCAGAAGCACGGTGACCCGCGTCTCGCGCAAGCGGGCCGGCGCTGCGACGGACAATTCCGGGGCTGGCCTGGCCGCAGGGATTTCGAGGGCGGTCTCGGGGTGCATCTCGGCGGCCGCAACCCGCGCGCCCGGCCGCGGTTGGGGGCTCGCCGCCACAGGCGGTGCCGGGGCGGGCTCCGCCGCGACGGGTGGCAACATGACGGCGGCCGGAGGCGAGGCGGGTGCGGGCACGCGTGCCGCAACGCGCGGCTCGACAGTTGCCGCAGGCTGCGTCTCCGGAGCGACGTCGGCGACCCTCGGGGGATCGTCCGACACCGCAGCTGGCTCCGGCGTACCGTTGGCTGGGGCGGTTGCGTCAGATACCGCAGTCGATGGCACCGGCGTCGTTGCGGCAGTCTGCGTCTCGGTCGGGCGCCGCGCCTGGGCGGCCAGCCCCGCCTCGCGGATCTGGCGGACGCGATTGAGCTTCTCCGTCAGGCGCCGGATCTCCTCGGTGCGCCGGCGCGCAAGGCCTTCCTCCTCCGCCGTCTCTGCACGCCGCTCGCCGCCCTGGCCGGCCAGCAGCGCCTCGGCCCTGGCGCGCTCCTTCTCGGCCTCCTCGACCAGGCGCCGCGCCTCCTGCGTCAACCGTGCATACTCATCTGCCGATCGCATCTCCTCGGCCTCGCGCCGGGCGCGGGCCAGCATGTCGGCTTCGTCGGCCTTGCGATCTTCGGCAGCCCGTCTGGCGGCATCGGCGGCCTGGCGCCGGGCTACGGCGGCCTTCCGGGCGGCCCGCGCTTTCAGCGCCGCGGCGCGCCTCTTGGCTGCCGCCGCCTCCTGCTCGGCCTTCTGGGCCGCCCCGGCCTTGTCCTTTTCGACGTCCTTGTCGACTGGCTTGACCTCGACCGACTTGCCTTTGTCGGCACCCTGCGCACTGCCGGCGAACTTCTCGGCCATCTTGTGCGCGGCGTCATTGGCGTGCGCCGGTGCACCCAGCATCAGTCCCACAGCCATCGCCGCGGCGACGCCGCGCGCAACCGCCCGTCCGGACATTTGCCCACTCCCTGAACGCGATCCACGTCGGCGAATGAAGCGCGCCGGTTCCGCTGGCGGGCAGAGCAGAACGTGCCCCCGCCGCACGCTCCGACCGTTGAAGGATCAATCTCGTGGCGGTTTGCGGCGGAAAGCGGGAGCTTGGCTGAACGCCGGGTGAATGGGGTTGGTTGTAGATGGCGCTCTTCGTTCGCTGCCGGAGTTGGGCGTCAAACGAGGAGCGCCCGCAGCCCCTCCCGATACGTCGGATACATCAGCTCGACGCCCAGCGCGCCCTTGATGCGAGCATTGCTGACGCGCTTGCACTCGACCCAAAAGCTCGCTGCCATGCCGGTGAGCCCAGCCGCCTCCAGGGCAACCTCCGGCGGCACCGGTAGACCCATGAGCTCGGCGGCATGAGCCACCACATCTTGCGGCGGCGCCGGCTCGTCGTCGCCGACATTGTAGATGCGGTGGCCGGTATCCTTGTCGATGGCGGCGGCCAGCGCCTGGGCGACGTCGTCGACGTGGATGCGGTTGAACACCTGGCCCGGCTTGACGATGCGCCTCGCGGTGCCCGCTCGCAGGGTGTCGATCACGCTGCGCCCCGGCCCGTAGATGCCGGCGAGCCGGAACACCTCCACCCGCTTGCCCGTGTCCTTGCCGAACGCGCGCCAGGCGCGCTCGGCCTGCACGCGCCGCAGACCTCGCTCCGAAATCGGCCGCGTCGGGCTCGTCTCGTCGACCCACTGGCCGTGCCAGTCGCCATAGACGCCGACGGTCGAGAGATAACCGACCCAAGCGAGGTCGCCGAGCCCCGCGAGCTCGCCGCGAAAATGGCGCAAGACGGCGTCGCCTTCCAGATCCGGCGGGATGCTGACGAGCGCGTGCGTCGTCCCCGCCAGCAGGCCCTCGACCTCGGCCGAGGCGGCATCGCCCTTGAACTCGGCGAGCCGCGCGCCGAGTGGCGCCGCATCCTCGCCACCGACACTGGTCCTCGTTCCCGCGAGCGACACGGTGCGCGCGCTCATGCGCCGAGCCAGCGCCTGCGCCGAGTATCCAAAGCCGAAGCAGAAAAGCCGCATCGTGCCGCCTCGCGCCACACCCCGGTGCCGGCGGCAGTCTAAAGCAGAGTTGCCGCCCAACGCCAACACGGGGTGCGGGCGACCTTGTGCCGACCCGTCTCCACGCCCGCACATCGGACGTTCCGGAGCCTGCAGCTCGAGACGCGCTGGCTGGCGCGCGGCCGCATTTTAACGCTTTCTTTACCGATTACCTTGTGCTAGCAATTTTGTGCTAGCAATGGCTGTGTGGCGAAGGACGGTTCGTATGCGTGTGTGGAGCATCGTCAGCCAGAAGGGCGGGAGCGGGAAGACGACGCTCGCCCTGCACCTGGCAATCGCCGCGGCGAAGGACCACAAGGTCCTCGTGATCGATCTCGATCCCCAGCAATCGGCCGAGCGCTGGCACGCCATCAGGCAGCGCACCACCGGTAGCAAGGACGATCCGAGCATCGCCGCGGGCCCCTATCAGAAGCTCCCCGACATGCTCAAGACCGCGCGCAAGCTCGGCGCCGAGCTGGTGCTGATCGACACGCCGCCGAAGCTCGACAAGGCGATCGCCCCTTCGCTGGCGGCCGCCAGCATGGTGCTGGTGCCGCTCAAGAGTTCGATTCTGGATCTGCAGGCGCTGGAGGACTGCGCCGATGTCGTCAACCTCGCCAAGGCCCGCAGCAAGACGCTTGTCGTGCTCAATAGCGTCCCGGCGGGCCGAAACGGGGATGCCGCCGTCAAGGAGAGCTTGCGCTATGCGGGCCGTCTCAAGCTGGAGGTCGCGCCCGAACGGCTGAGCGAGCTGCCGGCCTTCAGCCAAGGTCTGAAAACCGGTCGCGGCGTCACGGAGACCGAGAGAAATGGCACGGCAGCGAAAGAAATCGTCGCGCTCTACAAGGCCCTCTGGGCGCGCGACAGCGAAGCCGCGGGAGAATGACGTGGCGCGGGCGGCTCTATCGATGACCGACGCCATCAAGGCGGTGGCCGACGGGCTGCCGCGTGGCGGCAGGCCCCGGCCTGCCCGCGGGACGGAGGCCTCTCTCACACAAGCCATGCAGAAGGTGGCAAGTCACAGACGCAACCCGCCGGCCACGCGTACGGGTCGCAAGGGGATCGTCATCTACGTCGAGCAGGATGTGGCGGCCGCCATTCGTCGCCTCGCGGCCGACTACGACACCACCGTGCAGGCGCTCGGGGAGACCGCCTTCAAATACTTGTTCGAGAAGCTCGGAGAGCCGTCACCGGCCTAGGAGGAATTTGTTCTGGGTTGGCTGCTCCGTGGGCTTGCATTGCCTGGCGCCAAGTGAGTTCGCGCGATGAGTGAGGACACGTCGCTTACCGATGCCGTCAAGCACGCCGTGGGTGTTTCGCTCACCGAAGCGGTGCAGAGCTCCGCTGGCCGCAGGGCCTGGGTCGTCGATGTCGCGCTCGAGGCGCTGGAGGACGCCGCGCGAGGCGGTCGCCGCCGTTACCTGAGACGGCTTCTCGCCGGATGCGCGCAGCTTGCGGCAATCGCCATCCTGTCCGTGATAGTCCTCTTTGCCGGATCGACCGGTACCGGCTCGGAGCGCTCGCCCGGCGCCATGCCGCAGAAGCGCGTCGCCCTCGTGATCGGCAATTCCGCCTATCGCAACACGCCGAGGCTCGAGAACCCTGGGAATGATGCCATCGACGTCGGGGCCGCCCTGACGCGGCTGGGCTTTAAGGTCATCGAGACCTTCGATCTCGACAAGGCTGGGTTCGACAAGGCCATCCGCGACTTCGCCGCTGCCCTGCAGGGCGCCGAAACGGCGATCTTCTTCTACGCCGGGCATGGATTGCTGGTATCGGGCCAGAACTATCTGGTGCCCATCGATGCGCAACTAGCGAGCGCCTCTGCGCTCGACGTGGAGATGGTCCGCCTGGAGGCAGTGCAGCGCGCCATGGAGGGCCGCGCAAAGACCAGCATCCTCTTCTTCGATGCCTGCCGCGACAATCCTCTCTCGCGCAGCCTCGCCCGGGCCATGGGCACGCGCTCCCTGGATATCGGACGCGGGCTCGCCGCCGTCGGCAGCGGCGTGGGCACGCTCGTCAGCTTCGCGACGCAGCCGGAAAAGGTGGCCTACGACGGCAAGGGCCGCAATTCCCCCTACTCCGGCGCGCTGGTCCGGCAATTGCGCACGTCCAACGACGACTTGAGCGCCATCCTGATCGCCGTGCGCAACGACGTCATGAAGGAGACCGCCGGCAAGCAAGTGCCGTGGGAACACTCGGCGCTGACGGGGCGGTTCTACTTCAATCGCGCCGCCCAGGCTCCGGCTCTGGAGTCGATAGCACAGCTGCAGCCGAGCGAAGCCGCCGAAGCCTGGAGCGCGGTCAAGCACACCACGAGCATTGCGATGCTGCGCGCCTTCGTCGCTCGCTATGGCGATACGTTCTTCGCCGAGCTGGCCCGCGCACGGATCGAGGAGCTGGAGACGCAGGGCCCGGTGCCGACACCCTCACCCCAGGTTTTCGACTCGTCGCCGTAGGCAACTCGCTCGGCTTCCAGCCCGCCTCTTTAGGCCCAGGGCCGCGCCGCGCTTGCCTTCTGCTCGTACTCGCCGATCGCCTTCTCGCTCTGCAGCGTCAGACCGATGTTGTCGAGGCCCTCGAGCAGGCAGCGCTTGCGGAAGGGGTCCATCTCGAACGTGACGACGCCGCCGTCGGGGCCGCGGATCTCCTGCTTCTCGAGGTCGACGGTGAGCGTCGCGTTGGCGCCGCGGTTGGCGTCGTCCATCAGCTTGTCGAGATCCTCCGGCGACACCTTGATCGGCAGGATGCCGTTCTGGAAGCAGTTGTTGTAGAAGATGTCGGCGAACGAGGTCGAGATCACGCAGCGAATGCCGTAGTCGAGCAGCGCCCACGGCGCGTGCTCGCGCGAGGAGCCGCAGCCGAAGTTCTCGCCCGTCACCAGGATCTGCGCTTGCTTGTAAGCCGGCTTGTTGAGCACGAAGTCGGCCTTCTCCTTGCCCTCCTCGTCGTAGCGCAGCTCGTAGAAAAGGTGCTTGCCGAGCCCCGTGCGCTTGATGGTCTTGAGAAACTGCTTGGGAATGATGCAGTCGGTGTCGATGTTGATCATCGGCAGCGGCGCCGCAACCGAGGTCAGCTTCTTGAATTTCTGCATGGCCATACCCTTCGCAGCACCGGCAAACCGCCGACGATCGCTCTTTTAACGCCAACAGCCTTGCGTGCGTCAAGTGACGCGCGCGGCAGCCCGTGCCGGGCTCCCCACATCTTCCAGTTTCATCAGAGACTTATTTCCGGGTCGGATCGGCGTAACACTGGCGCATGGCCTCGCAGCGATGGGAGCCCGAGAAGTGCCAGCTGTCGCCCTTGGCCGGCGAGATGAAACGGCACACCTCCTCGAGGCCCTCCGGCGTCAGCCATTTTTCCGCCCGCCCGCGCTGCACGGCAAAGCAGTCCGCCAGGTCCTCGTCGGGTCCGCGGAACTGGTGTCCGCACTCGTGCGCGTGGATCCACAGCTTGACGGGCATGGAAACCCTGCCCAGCAGCTTCTTGTTGAGGATAAGGAAGCCAGGATAGGCCGCGCCGTAGTCGTCGAGGTTGTTGTCGATGACCGTCGGCCGATGCCCGCAGACCAGCTTGCGGCCTTCGAGCACAAGCTTACCTGCCGGCACCAGCTGGGCATCCCCGCCGACGTGGGCCACATACTCTTCCGGCGTTGGACCGGACTGGGCACCGGCCCACGGCCACACGGCAACCAACAGGGTGAGCACCGCCGATGCACCCAACCG
>Ga0111539_10011064_pt1 | contig 11351 bp, 7 predicted proteins | sample RhiMethybrSRZTD1_FD_79667 | JGI IMG/M metagenome (GOLD analysis project Ga0111539, IMG submission 79667) | Populus rhizosphere microbial communities from Tennessee, USA - Rhizosphere MetaG P. TD hybrid SRZTD1 (version 2) (version 2) | ecosystem: Host-associated > Plants > Roots > Rhizosphere >...
AAAGGGTTCAATGCCGTCCTCACGCGCCGGCAGTGGAAGGAAGTCCTGGACTTCGTGCGGGCCGTGGACGGCGAGCTCGTCACGTCGTTCGCCACGAGCGCCGGGGCGCGCGACGAGAGCGGCGCGTGGACGCCCGCAGCGGCGCGCGCGTTCGTCGACTACACGCGCTCGCTCGGCGGCCGCATCGCCGCCGCCGAGTTCATGAACGAGCCCAACCTCGCCGCGATGGGCGGCGCGCCTGCCGGCTACGACGCCGCGGCGTACGGCCGGGACTTCAAGCTCTTCCGTGCCTTCGCGCGCGAGGCCGCACCCGAGATGCTGATCCTCGGGCCGGGATCGGTGGGCGAGGGCGGACTGCTGTCGAGCGGCCGCCTGGTCGGGCTCGCCTCGCGCGACCTCTTGTCAGCCGCCGGGCCAGGCGTCGACGCCTTCTCGTACCACCACTACGGCGCGGTCTCGAAGCGTTGCGCGCGACTCGGCCAGGGAGGCACGACGCCGGACGAGGCGCTCGCGGAGCAATGGCTCGCGCGCACCGACGCCACGTTCGGCTTCTACAAGTCGCTGCGCGACGAGCTCGAGCCCGGCAAGCCGATCTGGCTCACCGAGACCGCCGATGCGGCCTGCGGCGGCAACCCCTGGGGCGCGTCGTTCCTGGACTCGTTCCGCTACCTCGACCAGCTCGGACGGCTCGCCAGGCAGGGAGTCCAGGTCGTCGCGCACAACACGCTCGCGGCGAGCGACTACGGGCTCGTCGACGATCGCACGCTCGCTCCGCGCCCGAACTACTGGGCCGCGGTCCTGTGGCGCAGGCTGATGGACAAGACGGTGCTCGACGCGGGGCTCCCGTCGCGAGCGGGCCTGCACACCTACGCGCACTGCCTGCGCGGCGCGCCCGGAGGAGTCGCGCTGCTGGTCATCAACTCCGACAAGACGCTGACGCAGGCGCTGCGGATCCCGGCCGCTTCGAAGCGTTACAGCCTGAGCTCGACCGACCCCGAAGGCGCGCGCGTCCGCCTCAACGGGGACGAGCTGCAGTGGAATGGGAAGGGCGACCTGCCGCGTCTCGAGGCCGTGTCGACCGCGAAAGGCGACGTCAGCTTCGCTCCGGCGACGATCAGCTTTCTCGCAGTGCCCGGCGCCTCGAACGGCGCTTGCCGCTAGGACGTCGCGCGGTGTCGGGCGGAGCTCAGTTGGCGGGAATCGGCTCGCACTCGACGCAGAACGCGAAGGCCGACAGCTCCACCGACTCGCGCTCGTCGTTCTCGGTCATGCGGCGGATCGGGTTGCGGTCGCGATCCATGACGCAGCGGCAGCTCGGGCAGAACGGCAGCTCCATCGGCTTTCTCCTGAGTTCGTTCGTGGTGCGGGTGAATCGGCTCGAGCAGTCCTGGCAGATGAACCAGCCCATCACGTCGCCGACTGGAGCCTCGGTGAGGGTGCCCGAAAGCGCGTTCTCAGCGTAGTGTGCCGGGAGTACGAGATAGCGGCGGCAGCGGAAGCAGCAGCAGGAGTCCGACTGGACCGCATCCATAGTCGGTTCATGTTATCCAGTCGATGGCGTGTGTCTCGGTGATTACAGTCACGGTGGCTACAGTCCTGAGCAGCCGATTGCGCGGAAAGTGACTAACGGGTTTCCATAAAAGAGGTAGCTGCGTGCCGCACGCACTCGCGGCGCACACCACGACCGGGCGTTTGCTTTGGATCCGGGCGATGCGAACCTCGTGGCGCTCGGTAGTAGCCTAAGGCGCCATGCTCGTCTTCGAGGTCGTCGTAACGCTGCTGCTGGGGGGCGCGGCGCTCGCCGCCCTGGCGCGGCGGATCGGCGCTCCGTACCCCGCGCTCGTGGCGCTGGCCGGCGCGGCGCTCGCGCTCCTGCCCGGCGTGCCGACGCTCGTGCTCGATCCCGAGCTCGCGCTCGCGCTGTTCGTCGCGCCCGTGCTGGTCGACGCCGCTTTCGACGCCTCTCCGCGGGACCTGCGCGCCAACTGGCGCCAGGTGGCGAGCCTCGCGCTCGGGGCGGTCGCGCTCACGATCGGTGTGGTCGCCGTCGTGGCGCGCCTGCTCGTCCCCGACATGCCCTGGAGCGCCGCCATCGCGCTCGGCGCGATCGTTGCGCCGCCGGACGCTGCGGCCGCCACCACGGTGCTGAAGCAACTGCGCCCGCCGCACCGGCTGCTCGTGATCCTCGAAGGAGAAAGCCTCTTCAACGACGCGAGCGCGCTGCTCGTCTACCGCCTGGCGGTCGCCGCGACGCTCTCCGGTTTCGTCTCCGGCTGGAGCGTGGTGCCCACGCTGCTCGTGGTCACCCTCGGCAGCATCGCGCTCGGCCTGCTGCTCGCGCGGCCCACGCTCGCGATCAACGCTCGCATCCACGACGTGCCGACGGCCATCGTGTTCCAGTTCTGCCAGACGTTCGCCGTCTGGGTGCTGGCCGAGCGGCTCCACCTGTCGGGGATCATCACGATGGTGGTCTTCGCGATGGCCGCGTCGCGGCGCGCGGCCGAGGTCGTGCCGGCGCGCGTCCGCATTCCCTCTTGGGCGGTCTGGGGCTTCGCGGTGTTCGTGCTGAACGTGCTGGCGTTCATCCTCGTGGGATTCCAGCTGCGATCGATCGCCGCTCGGGCGACCGGTACGACCGGAGCGCGCTACGCCGTGGTCGCCGTGACCGTGACCGTCGCCGTCATCCTTGCGCGGATCGCGTGGGTGACGGCGGCCGCGGCGCTCAGCCGCTGGCGTGGCCGCATGCGTCCGGGCGGCGTGCCCAGACCGCGCGACGCCGTCGGGCTCAGCGCGCAGGGCGCCGCGGTCGTCGGCTGGTGCGGCATGCGGGGCACGGTGACGCTCGCCGCCGCGCTTGCGCTCCCGACGGGCGTGGGGGGCGCGGCCGCCTTTCCGTACCGGGACCTGATCCTGGTCACCGCCTTTGGCGTCGTGCTGGGAACGCTCGTCCTGCAGGGGCTGACGCTGCGCCCGCTGCTCTTGCGGCTGAAGCTCCACGACGACGGCTCCGTCGACCGCGAGGTGCGGCTGGCCCGGGTCGAAGCGCTTCGTGCGGCCATCGCCGCGACCGAGCAGTGTCCACAGAGCGACGTGGCGGCCCTCGTCCGGCAGAGCTACGCCCTGCAGCTGCAGCGCGCCGAAGCGCGGCTGGCGGGGGACGATGCGGAAGCGATGACGGAGCTGGTGCCGCCACCGACCGCGCCGCCCGACGACACGAGCATCGTGGAGGCGGCGACCGGTGCGCAGCGGCGGCGGCTCGTCGCCCTTCGCGCCGACGGCACGATCGGGGACGCGGCATTCCAGCGGCTCGAGGAGGAGCTCGACTGGACCGAGCTCGGCTGGGCGCAGGTGCTCCCGCCGGCGGATCGGCCGGAGCGTGCCGCGTGAGCGTCCGGAAGGGGGCCGCAGCCGCCGGCGTTCTCGCTCTCGTGGCGACCGCCGCCGCCGCGCAGCCCGCCGCGAAGGCGCCGGTCGAGTCGCCCGAGCCGCGCAAGCTCGCGATCGTCAACAAGGTCTGGACGGGCGACTTCGACAAGCTGCTCGAGCGCCGCATGCTCCGCGTGTACGCGCCCTACTCGCGCTCGCTCTACTTCAGCGACAAGGGGAGGGAGCGCGGCCTCTCTGTCGAGCTGGCGCGCGACTGGGAGCGCTATCTCAACCAGAAGTACGCGAAGCGGCTCGGGAACCGGCCGCTCACGATCTACATCGTGCCCGCGACGCGCGACAAGCTGCTGCCCGACCTGGCCGCCGGCCTCGCGGACGTCTCGATCGGGAACCTCACCGTCACCGAAGCGCGCCAGGAGCTCGTCGACTTCGTGGTGGGCAAGGACGGCCGGCGGAGGATCAGCGAGGTTGTCGTCACCGGCCCCAAGTCGAAGGAGCTCCATTCGCTCGACGACCTCTCGGGCCAGCGCGTCCACGTGCGCAAGGCCTCGAGCTACTACGAGAGCCTCGTGGCGCTGAACGAGCGCTTGCGCAAGGACCGGAAGGAGCCGGTCGCCCTCGTCAGCGTGCCCGACGCGCTCGAGGACGAGGACCTCATGGAGATGCTCGAGGCCGGGCTGGTCGAGCTGCTCGTCGTGGACGACTGGAAGGCGCGGATGTGGGCGCAGGTGCTGCCGAAGATCCGCGTCCGCGACGACCTGGCGCTGCGCAGCGGCGCCGAGACCGGCTGGGCGATCCGCAAGGGCAGCCCGAAGCTCGCCGCCGAGATCCGGGACTTCTTCAAGAACTGGGCGGTGAAGCAGGGCGTCGTGGACTACCGCATGAAGCTCTACATGTCGAAGGTCAAGCAGCTCAAGGACCCGACGGCGAGCGCGGAGTACAAGCGCTTCCAGGCGACGCTCGCGATCTTCCAGAAGTACGGCGCGAGGTACAGGTTCGATCCGCTGATGCTGGCGGCCCAGGGCTACCAGGAGTCGGGGCTCGACCAGAAGGCCAGGAGCCACGTCGGCGCGATCGGGATCATGCAGCTCATGCCCGCGACGGGGAAGGAGATGAAGGTGGGCGACATCCAGCGCGTCGAGCCGAACATCCACGCGGGCGTCAAGTACATGGACCAGCTGATGTCGAAGTACTTCCCCGACGCCCGCTTCAGCGAGGGCAACCGGCCGCTCTTCGCGTTCGCGAGCTACAACTGCGGGCCCGGCAACGTGGCTCGGGCGCGCAAGACGGCGGTCGCGAGCGGCCTCGACCCGGACAAGTGGTTCAACAACGTCGAGATCGTGGTGGCCCGGCAGATCGGCACCGAGACGACCACCTACGTGCGGAACATCTACAAGTACTACGTCGCCTACCGCCTGACGCTGGACGCCGAGGCCGAGGCCGCGAAAGCGCGCCGGCAGCTCGCGGCGCCCGGGAGCTGATCCGCGCCTAGCTGCGCAGGACGCTCGTGAGCGCGTCGACCGTCACCGGCTTGACGAGGTGCGCCGAGAACCCGGCGTCCGCGGAGCGCGCCCGATCCGCCTCCTGGCCGTAGCCGGTGAGCGCGATGATGCGCGCGCCCGCGGCGAGATCGGCCGACTCGCGCAGCCGGCCCGCCAGCTCGTAGCCGTTCATTACCGGCAGACCGATGTCGAGCAGGCAGGCGCTGGGCTTGAAGCTGCGCGCCAGCGCCAGCGCGGAGGGGCCGTCGTAGGCGATCTCGACGGCGTAGCCCAGCTTGCGCAGCGTGTAGCCCAGGCTGTCGGCGGCGTCGATGTTGTCGTCCACCACCAGGATGCGCTCGGCGACCGCGAGCGCCGTCGCGCGCGCGATTCCGAGCTGCGGCGCTGCGTCGGCCGCGAGAGCGTCGTCGTCTCCATCGGCGGGCAGCTCGACCACGAACTCGCTGCCGCTGCCGAGGCCTTCGCTCGTCGCGTACACCTTTCCGCCGTGGAGCGCGACCAGGCTCTGGACGATCGCGAGGCCCAGCCCGAGCCCTCCCTTCGAGCGGTCGAGCGACTGCTGGTGCTGCCAGAACAGGTCGAAGATCCGCGGCAGCATCTCGGGCGCGATGCCGGAGCCCTGGTCGCGGACGCGGAATCGCACGAGCGCCCCCTCGCGCGAGGCCGCGAGCGTGATGACGCTCTCCGGCTCGCTGTACTTGGCCGCGTTCGTGACCAGGTTCGAGAGCACCTGCGCCAGGCGGTCCTCGTCGGCCGTGAGCGAGAGCCCGGGCTGGATCTCGGTCACGACCTTCTGTCGGCGCTGCTCGAGCAGGGGCGCCACCATCTCCACGCTGCGGGCCAGCAGCGCGTCGGCCTGCAGGCGCTGCTTGCGCAGCTCGATCTTGCCCTGCGTGATCCGGGACACGTCGAGCAGATCGTCCACCAGCCGCACGACGTGGCCGACCTGGCGCTCGATGATGTCCAGCTCCCGGGTGACGTGCCCGTTCAGCCGCAGCAGGTGGAGCGCCGTCAGGATCGGCGCGAGCGGGTTGCGCAGCTCGTGTCCGAGCATGGCGAGGAACTCGTCCTTGGCGCGGCTCGCCGCGTCCGCCTCGGCGCGCGCGGCCTCCGCTTCGCGGTTCGCCGCCGCCAGCTGGAGGTTCGTCTCGGCCAGGCGCTGCGCGTGCTCCTCGGCGGCCTGGCGCGCGTGTACCACTTCGGTCACCTCGCGGTCGAACGTCATCACTCCTTCCACCTGGTCGTTCGCGCCGCGCACGGGCAGGTAGATGAAGTCCCAGTAGCTGGGCTGCCGGCGGCCGCTGCCGTCGACCAGGTAGGCGAGCTTTTCACGGCCGTCGATGCGCTCGCCCGTCTCCAGGACGCGGCGCAGCAACGCCGGGAACTCCTGGTCCCGGTACTCCGGCACGGCCTCGAGCAGCGGCTTGCCGACGACCTCGCGGCCGCCGAGGGCCTCGATCGCCTTCGGGTGCGCGAAGTCGAAGACGAGGTCGGGGCCGCGCAGGAAGTTCACGATCGCCGGCAGCTGGCTCAGCAGCGAGCGCAGGCGGTTGCGCTCGGCCTCGGCCGCCTGGCGCAGGCGCCTGTTCTCGACGTGCACGCGTACGCGCGCGACCAGCTCCTTCGCGGCGAAGGGCTTGACGAGATAGTCGTCAGCCCCCGCGGCGAGGCCGTCGACCCGGGCCTCATCGCCCGCCCGCGCGGAGAGCACGATCACCGGGATCGCCGCGGTGCGCGGATCGGCGCGCAGGGCGCGCAGCAGGCCGAAGCCGTCGAGCACGGGCATCATCGCGTCGGTCAGCACCAGGTCGGGCGGCGATTCGAGTGCTGCGCGGAGCGCCGAAGCACCATCCGGCGCCGTCGAGACGGCGTACTGCGGCCGCAGCAATCGCGACAGGTAGTCGCGCATGTCCGCGTTGTCGTCCGCGATCAGGATTCGCGCCGGGCCGGGCGTCGCCCGTGCCGCACTCGGCACGAGGGCCTCGTCGATCGACGCTGCCGGCGGGGGAGCGTCGGGCAGCCAGCGCAACGCCTCCTCGACGAACGGCTGCGCGCCGGTGGCGGTGCTCGCCTGCGAAACGGGGGTGTTGATCCGCTCGGCGGGCAGGTGTTCCTTGCCGAGCGGCAGCGTCACCTTGAAGGTCGACCCCTCTCCGAGCCGGCTCGTCACAGAGACCGCGCCCCCGTGCATCGATACCAGGTCCTGTACCAGGGCCAGGCCGATTCCCGTGCCTTCGTGGGTGCGGCCGCGCGAGCCTTCGATCCTGTGGAAGCGCTCGAACAGCCGCGGCAGCTCGTTCTCGGGGACACCGACGCCGGTGTCCGTCACACTGAGCTCCGCGCCGTTCTCCGAGCGCCGGAGCGCGATCCGGATCACGCCCTCGAGCGTGAACTTGAACGCGTTCGAGAGCAGGTTGAGGACGACCTTCTCCCACATCGAGCGGTCGACGTACACCGGCTGCGGGAGCGGCGGGCAATCCACCTCGAAACGGACGCCGCCTTTCTCGACCGCCGACCGGAAGGCACTCGCGAGGTCGCGGGTCAGCGCCGCGAGGTCGACCGGCTCGTAGGACGCCTGCACGCGGCCGGCCTCGCTGCGCGCGAAGTCGAGCAGCGAGTTGACGAGCTTCAGCAGCCGCAGCGTGTTCCGGTACATCACGCTCAGGTCGTCGCGCGACGGCGCTCCCACCGGCTTGGCCAGCGCGTCTTCGAGCGGACCGAGCATCAGCGTGAGCGGCGTCCGGAACTCGTGGCTCACGTTGCTGAAGAACGCCGTCTTGGCCCGATCGATCGCCGCGAGCGCCTCGGCGCGCTGCCGCTCCTCCTCGTAGGCGCGGGCGCGTGCGACCGCCGAGGCGACCTGCGCCGCGACGAGGCCGAGGAAGTCGCGGTAGTAGTCGTCGAGCTTCAGCCGCGCGCTGACCCCCGCCACCAGCACGCCGGCCGGCTCGTGCGGCTTGTTCGAAGGAACCTTCAGCACGAGCGCCTTGCTCGGAGGGTCGGACCAGGGGCCGGGCGGTGGCGCGGCGGCATGCTCGCCGAGCGGCGTCACCACGGCGGCTTGCGTGCGAAGCGCCTCGGCGAGCCTCCAGGGATCGGCGGCCGCGTCGCCCAGGTCCACGATCTGCGGGCCGGGGGCGTCCGAAGTGAATCCCGCGGCGCCGGCGAGGCGAGCCTGGCGCCCACCGTCGTCGAGTAGATAGAGGAGCGCGAAGGGCACGTCCTTGGCGTGCCGTGCGAGCGCCGCGGCCGCGAGCGAGCACGCCTGCTCGGCCGTCGAGGCCTCTCCGACGCCCGCGCCGAGATCGCGAAGCGCCACCACGCGTCGCTCCGCCACGACCTTCTCGGTGATCTCGTGCACGGTCGCGAGCACGCCGCCGACACCGCCCGCGACGGTGTCGTCCGGCACGGGGCTGTACGCGATCGTGAAGTGCGTCTCCTCGAGGAACCCGTGTCGGTTGATCTCGAGCTGGATGTCGTCGTTCCAGGTGGAAGGTCCGCCCTTGAAGGGCGTGTCGATCAGCGGCTGCAGCACGTGCCAGATCTCGTGCCAGCACTCGCGCACGGGCTTGCCGAGCGCCCAAGGGTGCTTCGCGCCGAGGATCGGCCGGTACGGGTCGTTGTAGATCGAGATGTAGTCCGGGCCCCACCACAAGAGCAGCGGGAAACGGTTGGCGAGCAGGAAGCGCACCATCATCCGCAGCGACGGGGACCACGACTCCATGGGCCCGATCGGTGTCGCGGACCAGTCCATCGCTCGGATGAGCGCGCCCATCTCGCCCCCGCCGGGGTAGGCGGCGCCTGGATCCTGCGGTTGCTTCTTCGCCATCACGCGAATCTGTGACTGAGCTGAATCCTGAAATGGTGCGCGCGGCCTGTCAAGAGGCAGCTTGTCGAGGAGCGATTTCAACGAGGTGCAGCCGATGTTGCAGTACCACCCCGACAGAGTTGCGCACCTAGGACCTGAGTTTCAGGATCTGGCCCACAAGAAAGCGCAAGACATCGCCCGCGCTTACGCGATGCTTTCGGCACGTTGACGGGGCGTGAGCCGCGTGCCGGGTTACGGCGACTCTACGAAGACCGGAGATTCACTGGGGCGCGCTGTAGATGTTGCTGTGCTCCGCGCAGGTCGGCACGACTGTGAGGGTGAACCTGGAGTCCGGAAAGGGCCAGGGCTCTCCTGGCGCTCCACAGAACCAGCAGCGGCCCTCGCGCTCGGCCTGGCAGAAGCGGCACAGCAGGCCATCGGGCGCCCGTTTCGCCGCGTCGTCGGTGACTCGACCGCAGACGCTGCACAGCTCAAGCGTGTTCCTCACTGGCTGCTCCTCTGCTTCCGGGCATCCTCGCAGCTCATCGAAACGTAGTCTCGGTGTTGAACAGGCAGCGACCGTCCCACCTGCCCCCTTCCCAGAGGTGCTCGCCCTCCCTGTGACCGCAAACGCATTCAACCCGCAACGTCTCGGTGTCGAAGGGGTTGTCGTCGGAGTGCGTGGCGCGACGACGGAACTGGGTGCAGCCACAGCCGTAGCCGCCGGGTTGATCAGCTTCTTCCCACTTCAACCGGGCGTCGCGGTTCCTATCGGTCTCGAGCGCGACGTCGTGCGACCTGTCAATCTCCGCGGGCGTCGAGGTGGAGGAGGCGCAGATTCTCCACCGGTGCTGATCGCAGACGAATCGGCGTTCTTGCTGATCGAGTCGCCGCGTCGCCGTGGTGGCGGGTTCACCGCAGACGGCGCATTTCTTCTGCTTGAGTACTTCGACAGTCAGATCAAGGTCGACGCCGCCCCACAGCGCGAGCCCCTTGGGTTCGTCGCTCATGGGCTGCACGTCGCGGGGAGACGTCGGTGCTTCATCGTGGTGCTCCGCTTGGAGACTGGCTCCACCGGCAGGCGAATCCTATCGGATTGGCTGCGCCGGCACGTGACGTGGGTCACGCCTAAGCGTGGTACGGCTGGTAGGGCACGCGATGGCCGGCGCTACGGCTGCCCGAACCCCGCCGCGGGTTCGGCTGGCGCGTCCTGCGGCGTTCTAGCGGGGGAGCCGCAGCCGTCGCCGTCCGAGCGCAGCGACACCGGCTCCCAAGAGGAGCAGTGTCCCCGGCTCGGGTAACTGCTGCTCCGGCGGGGGCCCCGCCACCGGCTCGTCAACGCGGATGTTGTCGAGCGCGAAAGCACCGAAGTCGTCGGAAAAGTTTGGGAACCTGGTGCGACCCGAGAACTGCACCGAGACGAGGTTGGTGACATCGAAAGGGATCGTGAAGAAGCCCGGAACGCCGTCGCCTCCCGCATCCGTGCTGAAGCCCTCGGTTATGCCAGTGCGGAACGTCATGAACACATACGCCACGAGCGCGTTCGGAAGGCCTCCCGCAGCCGCTGCTGTCGAGTCCATGAAAAGCTGATCGAAATCGAAGCTGTTGAGGGTGAAGGTGCCCCCTCCCGATTTGGTCATCGTGATCCGCTGACCCAGAGCCCCGGCTTCTTCCGCGATGTACTGCCCAGGAGTGACGCACCCTCCGAACGGGCAGGCGACGGGGGTGTCGATAATCTGAAAGTGCCCGGACGTGAAGTCGAACCCGTCGACCGTGAGGGTCCCCGAGCGGACTGGGTTTCCGGCGCTCGGGACGTCTTCGAAGTCGATCACGAATGCCCACGCGGGAGTGCTGACGACCACCAGCGCCAACGTGAGCTTTGCGAGTCTCGTGCTCATGTGCAACCCCCCTAGTATCGTGAAGGGTGCAATCGCCGCGCCGATCTGCCCAGGACGCGAGGAATGAGCCACAACCTACTCGAAATCAGATACTACGCGCCACGATCCCGTTCGGTTTGGTGCCAGAGAGAATCGCGCCACCGTAAAGAGGCTCATCACTTTTGAAAGTTCTTCATGGCATCGCGGCGCGCGGCCCAGAGCTGTTGGGCTACCGCCTACCTCGCTAAGTTATTGGGAAGTTTGGTGGAGCTGGCCGGGATCGAACCGGCGACCTCGTGAATGCCATTCACGCGCGCTCCCAACTGCGCCACAGCCCCACTCGAGGTACAGATTAGGCTATCAGCCGGCCCTGGGAGGGTCAACCCTGAGCGCAACCCCGACCGCCGCCACGGTCGTCGCGAAGTCGCGGAGCACGGCGCGCACGTCCTCTTCCTTCTCGCCCACGATCGCGAGCGTGCGCCCGGCGGCCCGTACGAAGTGGACGTGGACGCCGTGGACGCTCGCCGCCCAGCCGCTCGGTGCGCGCACTGGTCCGTGCAGCACGAAGATCGAAACGCTGGCGTCCTCGCCCTGGTAGACGACGTGGGCGGCCACCCGGTCGACGAGCGAGCAGTAGTGGGCGCCGACGAGCCCCGCGGAGCCGGCGTGGTCCGGCAAGGGCGGCACGGGCGTGCCATGGTGCTCGAGCCAGGACGTCACGACGGCGGGCTCCGAGCTCCACACGCGGCTCGTGGGGCGCCCGCCGAGCCCGTGCGAGTG
>Ga0111539_10011066_pt1 | contig 11350 bp, 9 predicted proteins | sample RhiMethybrSRZTD1_FD_79667 | JGI IMG/M metagenome (GOLD analysis project Ga0111539, IMG submission 79667) | Populus rhizosphere microbial communities from Tennessee, USA - Rhizosphere MetaG P. TD hybrid SRZTD1 (version 2) (version 2) | ecosystem: Host-associated > Plants > Roots > Rhizosphere >...
GCAGAGAGATGTGCAGAACATGAAGGCCGCGACGGCGGCAAGCACGCCGACCGACGCGTTCCTCAATGCCGCGTCGCCCGGCGTCATCGCGCTGTTCCAGCCGAACGACTTCTACAAATCGCAGGACGAGTATCTGGAAGCGGTTGCCGAGGCGATGCGCGCGGAATACGAGCTCATCGTCGGCGCAGGCCTGCTGGTGCAGATCGATGCGCCCGACCTGGCGATGGGCCGCCACACGATGTACCGCGACCGCAGCGTCGAGGAATTCCTGAATCGCGCAGCGAAGCACATCGAAGTGTTGAATCACGCTCTGCGCAACGTGCCTGCCGATCGCGTGCGCATGCACGTGTGCTGGGGCAACTACGAAGGTCCGCATCATCACGACGTGCCGCTGGAGCGGCTGCTGCCGGTGGTCGTGCGCGCGAAGGTCGGCGCGTTGCTGATCGAAGGAGCGAACCCGCGGCATGCACACGAATGGGCGGTGTTCCGCGATTTCCGCATGCCCGAAGACATGATCGTGATTCCGGGCGTGATCAGCTCGACGACGAACTATATCGAGCATCCGCTGCTGGTCGCGGAGCGCATCGGCCGCTACGCCGATCTGCTCGGGCGCGAGCGCGTGATCGCCGGCAGCGATTGCGGCTTCGGCACGTTCGCGGGCTTCGGGCCCGTCGATCCGGACGTCACGTATCTCAAGCTGCGCTCGCTCGCGGAGGGCGCCGCGATCGCGTCGCGTCGGTTGTGGGGCAGGCGTTGAATGAGTTCCTGGAGATCCGGGGCGCGCGCCTGCGCGTGCGCACAGCCGGACAAGGCCCGGCGGTGCTGCTCGTGCACGGCTGGGCGCTCGATCTCGACATGTGGACGCCGCAGTTCGCGGCTCTCGCCAGCCGCTATCGGTTGCTTGCGATCGATCGGCGCGGCTTCGGATTCTCGTCCGGCACGCCGAGCATCGAAGACGACGTTGCAGACATCGACGAGCTGCTCACGAAGCTGAGCGTCGATCGGCTCGCGATCGTCGGCATGTCGCAGGGCGCGCGAGTCGCATTGCGCTGGGCGATCGCGAATCCTGCTCGCATCGCCAGTCTCATCCTCGACGGTCCGCCGCGTGACCTCCTGGCAATCGGTCGGCCGCAAGGCGAGATCACGCTTGCGAGCTATCGCGAGCTCGTGCGCAACCACGGAATCGAAGCATTCCGTAAGGAATGGCTGGATCACCCGCTCATGCAGCTGCACACCCACGATGCGCGCACGCGCGCACTGGTGCAGGAAATGGTCGCGCGCTATCCGGGCCACGATCTGCAGGACGACGACTCGCCGAGCATGACCCCTATCGGCGACTTGCATCGGCTCGACGTGCCCGCCCTGATCGTCAACGGCGAATACGACTCGGATATGCGCATCGGCGCAGGCGCAGAGCTGGCGCGCGCGCTGCCGGATGCGCGGCTGGCTGTGATTCCCGGCGCCGGTCACCTGTCGAATCTGGACAACCCGACCGCCTACAACAAAGTGCTTTCGGAGTACGTGTCATGCAGAGCAGAGTTGGTCTGATCGTCGGCAGTCTGCGCAAAGGGGCTCACACGCGCATGCTTGCGCGCGCCTTGCCCGAGCTGACGCCGCCGTCGTTGCAGCTCGTCGAGATCGGCATCGGCGAGCTGCCGCTCTACAACTACGACCTCGAGACGAAGACGCCGCCGCCCGCGTGGACCGCGTTCCGGACGGCGGTGAAGTCGACGAACGCGATCCTGTTCGTGACGCCCGAATACAATCGCAGCATGCCGGGCGCAGTGAAGAATGCGCTGGACGTCGGCTCGCGTCCCTGGGGCGACAGCGCGTGGTCCGGCAAGCCTGCCGCCGTCATCAGCCTGACACCCGGCGCGCTCGGCGCGATGGCGGCCAATCATCATCTGCGCCAGGTGATGTATGCCGTGAACCTCGCGGCCATGCCGTATCCGGAAGCTTATATTCCGGGCGCCGAGAAGCTGTTCGACGAGAACGGCAATCTCACCAGCGCCGAGACGCGCCGCTTCCTGCAGGAGTTCATGGAAGCTTTCGCCCAGTGGATCGACCGCTTCCGGGCGCAGCACTGAAGTCGGACCGCTCGCCGAGCCTGATCGACCGTTCGACACGTAGTTTGCTGCGCGGCCGCCCTCCGCCGTAGATTTTCCCGACAAATTCCGTCGGGGAGGTCTCCATGCGGCTCATCGCGTCGACCACAGCGCTTCTACTCGCAACCTTGGGTGGCAACGCAGTTGCTGCTGACCCTGCACCTGCCGCGGAGCTCACGCGCGCCGACGTCGAGGCGTGGCTCGATGGCTACCTGCCCTACGCGATCGGCAACGGCGATATCGCCGGCGGCGTCATCGTCGTCGTCAAGGGCGGCGAGATCCTCGCGCAGAAGGGCTACGGCTACGCGGACGTTGCGAGCAAGCGGCCGGTCGATCCGGAGCGCACGCTGTTTCGAGCCGGCTCGGTCGCGAAGCTCGTGACGCACACCGCGGTGATGCAGCTCATCGAGCAAGGCAAGCTCGATCTCGAAGGCGACATCAAGCAGTACCTCGACATCCCCGTCCCCGATGCGTACGGCAAGCCCGTGACGCTGCACAACCTGATGACGCACACCAGCGGCTTCGAGGAGCTGGTGCGTGGACTGATGGCGCGCGATCCGGCGCGGCTCATGCCGATCGAAACGTATGTGCGGGAGACCAAGCCGTCGCGCATCTTCCCGCCGGGCGAAGTGCCTTCGTATTGCAACTACTGCGTGACGCTCGAGGGCTACATCGTGCAGCGGGTGTCGGGCGAGAAGTTCGACGACTACCTAGACCAGCACATCTTCCAGCCGCTGGGCATGAACAACTCCACGTTCCGGCAGCCGCTGCCCGAGCAGTTCAAAGAGCAGATGGCGACGGGCTACAACGTCGCGTCGGGACCGCCGGGCTATTACGAGCTGGTTGGACCGGCGCCGGCCGGCAGCATCGCCACCACCGGTGCGGACATGGGCCGTTTCATGATCGCGTGGATGCACGCGTTCAACGGCACTCAGTCGCCGCTTCTGGGGCACGAAGCGGCGCAGCGCATGCAGACGACGATGTTGCGCGCGGTACCGCCGACGCAGGGCATGGCGGTCGGCTTCTTCGAGCGCGATCGCAACGGTCATCGCGTCCGCGAGCACGGGGGCGACACGCAGTTCTTCCACAGCAAGCTCGGCATGTTCATGGACGACGGCGTCGGCGTCTTCATGTCGTTCAACAGCTCCGGCAAAGACGGCGCCGTGTACAAGATTCGCGAGCACTTGTTCGCGGAGTTTGCCGATCGCTACTTCCCCGCGCAGACGCCGGAGATCGCGAAGGCGCCCGATGCGGCCGCGCATGCGCAGCTCGTGTCCGGACGCTACGCCTCCTCACGGCGAGCGGAGTCGTCCTTCTTCAAGCTGTTCACGTTGCTGGGCCAGTCGAAAGTCATGTCGAAAGAGGAGGGCGTGCTCGCAGTGCCGGGTCTCGACGGCCTCAACGGCCAACCGCGGGACTATCGCGAAGTCGCGCCGTTCCTCTGGCGCAACAGCGCCACCCAGGACCAACTGGGTGCGAAGGTGGACGGCCAGCGCGTGCAGATGCTGAGCACGGATGAAATCGGCGGCATCCTCGTCTTCCTGCCCGTGCCGTGGCAGCAATCGGGCGCGTGGATCGTGCCGACGATTCTCGTCGCGAGCGTGGTTCTGTTGCTCACGACGCTGGCGTGGCCGATCGCGGCCTGGCGCAGACGGCGCCGGAGCACGCCGCTCGGGCTGTCGCCGCGCGAGCTCTCGATCTATCGGCTCGCGCGCGGGGTTGCGGTGATCGATGTGGTGTTCCTGGTGGGTTGGATGTTCCTGGTCTCCGCGGGTAGTGCGGACCTCGCGGCGTACGACGGTCATCTCGACACGGCGTTCTATGTGCTCCACTTCCTCGGGATCGTCGGCGCGGTCGGCGCGCTCGTCGCGCTCTGGAACGGCTGGCTCGCGATCGCCGGTAAGCGCGGCTGGAAGGCGACGACCTGGAACGTGGCTCTCGGCCTGTCCTGCCTCGCCGTGTCCTGGTTCGGGTTCGCGTTCAACCTCATCCAGTTCGGTCTCAGGTACTGACCTATCTGACAGGATTAGGACCGCAGAGCAACATGAGGTCAGATATCCACTTAATCTCGCGCGCAGACCTATCAAACCTGTTTGACAGGTCCATGAGGCCACGGTAGAGTCCCCGCCGCCAAAACGGAGGGGACATGGCTCAATTGCATTCAGTGCCGACCTTGCAGAAGCCGACGCTATCGGCCCAGGTCGCACGTCATCTGCTCGACCTGATTCAGCAGCAGAACCTGCGCCCGGGCGACCTCGTCCCGAGCGAGGTGCAGATCTGCAAGGACCTGCAGGTCAGCCGCGGCAGCGTGCGCGAGGCCTACCGCACGCTGGCGGCTCTCGGAATTCTGGAAATCGAGAGCGGCCGCCGTCCGCGCCTGCAGTCGGTGAGCGCGCACGTGCTGGCGCAGGTTTTCGCTTATGCCCTCAGGACTGCGCAGATCAACGCGACGCACGTCATCGAGACGCGCCGCGCGATCGAAGTGCAAAGCGCGCAGCTTGCGGCCCGAAACATCAGCGATGCGCAGAAGGGCGCGTTGCGGGACCTCGTCGGCCAGATGCGCTCGGCGCTCGGCGACCGCGATCACGGGCGCCGCGTCGCGGCCGACATGGCGATTCACACCACCCTTGCCGAAGCAAGCTGCAATCCGCTGAACCCTTTGCTGCTCGCCGCGGTGCGTGCGCCGCTCGAGCAGGTCATGATCATCGATCACGCCAAGCGCAGCAGCGAGTCGGAGTTGATTCGCATCGTCGACGTGCACGATGCGATCGTCGAGCGAGTTTGCACCGGCGACGCCGTCGGGGCGGGCGCCGCAATGGCGATGCATTTCGACCTGTCGGTCGGCGCCCTGTCGAAGAACGAACACCTGGCCGTGACGGCCGAGGTGCCGGCGAGCCTGTAGCCAGGCAAGTGCGGTATCTTCGCTGCTCTGTATGAGCAGCGAGCGCGAAGCAGAAATCCTCGACGTCGGCGGGCGGGAAGTCGCGATCTCCAATCCGCAGAAGGTGCTGTTCCCGCAGCCCGGGTACACCAAGCTCGACCTCGCGCACTATTACATCGCGGTCGCGGACGGAGCGCTGCGCGGCGCGGGCGGCCGTCCGAACATGCTCGTGCGCTATCCCAACGGCATCGAAGGCGAGCACTTCTATCAGAAGCGCGCGCCCCGGGCGCGGCCGGACTGGATCGACGTCATCGAGCTCAGCTTTCCGTCCGGTCGCGTCGCAGAAGAGGTCGTGCCGCGCGATGCGGCTGCACTCGCGTGGCTCGCGAACCTCGCTTGCCTCGAGCTGCATCCGCACCCGGTGCGGGCGGAAGATCTCGAGCATCCCGACGAGCTGCGCGTCGACCTCGATCCGGTGCCTGGCGTGACGTGGCAACAAGTCCAGCAAGTTGCCGAGGTGTCGCACGCGGTGCTGCAGGATTTCAAGCTGGTCGGATGGCCGAAGACTTCCGGCTCACGCGGCATTCATATCGTCGTGCGGATCGAGCGGCGCTGGGACTTCGACGAAGTGCGTCGCGCCGCGCTCGCCCTGGCGCGCGAAGTTGAGAAGCGCGCGCCGCAGCTCGCGACCAGCAAGTGGTGGAAGGAAGAGCGCCAGGGCGTGTTCGTCGACTACAACCAGAACGCCAAGGACCGCACCGTCGCTTCCGCGTATTCGGTGCGGCCGAAGCCCGATGCGCGGGTCTCGGCACCGCTGAGCTGGAGCGAGGTTCACGACTGCGATCCGGCAGACTTCACGCTCGCTTCCATGCCGGCGCGCTTCAGGAAGCTCGGCGATCTGCACGCGGAGATCGATCGACATGCGGGCTCGCTCGAAGGCCTGCTCGAACTGTTCGAGCGTCAGGGCATGGGCGATGCGCCCTGGCCGCCGCACTATCGGAAGCAGGCAGCGGAGCCGCCTCGCGTGCAGCCGTCGAAGCGCAAATCATCCAGACGCCAATCGAAGGTGCCGCTGATCGAGATCGGGCGCGCGCGACGTAAAGAGGACGCGCTGGCGGGCATGGAGCGCTGGAAAACGCGACATCCGCAGGCCGCGGCACACCTGCAGCCGGCGGACGTATTGGTCGACGCCATGCGCGGGCGCTACAGCACCTGGACGCGCATTCGCGTCAATCTCCAGCACGTGCCCGAAGAGCTGCGCCCTGCTCAGGAACCGCTCGATCCCGACGAGAAGATTTTCCCGAGCTCGTAAGGTTGGGTGACTTCGAGCTGGTCGTAGCGGCAGTCCTGCGGCTGCTTGTCCGGCCGCCAGCGCAGGAAGATGGCTGCGTGACGGAAGCGATCGCCCTGCATGTGATCGTACTTCACCTCGCACACGCGCTCGATGCGCAGCGGCTCCCATGACAAATCCTTGCCCGCGCTCCAGCGGCTTTGTGCGCCAGGCATGCGGCTCGATTCGCCGGCGGCGCCGGCCCATTCGCGCCAGGGATGCTCGTCCATCGCGTTCTTGCGAAGCGGCTCGAGCTCTTTTGCGAGCTGCTTGCGCACGGCCATCGTGAACGAGGAGGTGACGCCGACGTGCTGGAGCATGCCGTTGTCGTCGTACAAGCCCAGCAAGAGCGAGCCCACGACGTCCTTCCCGGTCTTGTGCCAGCGAAATCCGGCGACGACACATTCGGCCGTGCGCGCGTGCTTGATCTTGATCATCGCGCGCTTGCCCGGCTGGTACGTGGCGGACTCCGGTTTAGCGATCACGCCGTCCAATCCGGCCCCTTCGAAGCGCGTCAGCCAGTCGAGTGCAACTGCACGGTCACGCGTGACGGGTGTGACGTGCACCGGCGGCGTCACTCCATCAAGAAGCTTTTCCAGTGCACGACGACGCGCGGCCTGCGGCTCGGCCATGAGATTGCGTCCGGCCACTTCGAGCACATCGAATGCGACGAACGAGGAGGGCGTTTCGTTCGCGAGCTTCGTGACGCGCGATGCCGCGGGGTGTAGCCGCAGTTGCAAAGCGTCGAAGTCGAGGCCGTGCGCGGTCGCGATCACGATCTCGCCGTCGACCACGCAATCCTTCGGCAGGCGTGCGAGCAGCGTGTCGTGCAGCTCCGGGAAATAGCGATCCAGCGGCCGCGAGTCGCGACTCTGCAGGTACAAGTCATCCTTGCTGCGGAACGCGATTGCCCGGAACCCATCCCATTTCGGTTCGTACAGATAGTCGCCGACCGGCAGCTGATCGGCGAGTTTCGCGAGCATGGGTTCGACAGGTGGCTTCAACTTGCAGTCGCCTTCTGCGTGCGCGTCAGTTATATCTTATCCGATGACCGTATTCGTGCTCATGGGAGTCGCAGGCGCCGGCAAATCGACGGTGGGCCGTCGAGTGACCGAGGTGCTCGCGCTGACCTTCTTCGAAGGCGACGATTTTCACCCACAGTCAAACGTACAAAAGATGGCCGGGGGAACGCCGCTCACGAACGAGGATCGGGCGCCGTGGATCGAGGCGCTGGCGCAAGGCATCAACGCGCGCCAGCCGCGGCGCGACGCGATCGTCGCGTGCTCTGCGCTCACGAAATTCGTGCGCGGGCTGTTGCTCGAGCGAATCGCGGAGCCGACTCACTTCATCCTGCTCACTGCGGACTCCTCGCTCATTGAGCGGCGGCTAGCCGAACGTCCGCAGCACTATATGAAGGCCGGCATGCTCAAGAGTCAGCTCGACGCGCTGGAGTGGCCGAGCAATGCATTCGTCATTGACGTCGACCGCCCATTCGATGCTGTATGCGCCGACGTCGTCGACGCTGTTCTGCGCAGGAAACAACAATGAAGAACCTGATCGTCGGATTCATCGCTTGCATCGGTTTCGGGACGGCGCAGGCTGCAACCTTCGCGGTCACGCTGGCGCCCGAGCACGCGCGCGAGCCGCTCAATGGGAGAGTCCTGCTGCTGCTGTCGGTTGACGCAAGCAAAGAGCCGCGGCAGCAGGTCGAGGTGGGCACCAAGAGTCAGCAGGTCTTCGGCATCGATGCCGCGAACTGGAAAGGCAGCGAGCGCCAGGTTTTCGACGCCAAGGTCCTCGGCTATCCACGCCTGAGTCTGGCGGACATTCCGGCCGGCACGTATCGCGTGCAGGCGTTGCTCCACCGCTATGAGACCTTCCATCGCAAGGATGGGCACGTCGTGCAGCTGCCGATGGATCGCGGCGAGGGGCAGAACTGGAGCCTCGCGCCCGGGAATCTCTTCAGCACCGTGCAGGAGATCAAGTTCGATCCCGCGGACCCGAAGCCCGTCGCGCTGGTGCTCGACAAAGTCATCGAGCCGATCAAGCCGCCCGCCGATACCGAGTGGGTGAAACATGAGCGCATCCAGAGCAAGCTGCTCACGGAGTTCTGGGGCCGGCCCATGTATCTCGGCGCGCACGTGCTGCTGCCGAAAGGCTGGGCCGAGCATCCGCAGGCGCGCTATCCGCTCATGATCAACCACGGTCATTTCCCGGACGACTTCGGCGGCTTTCGCACTGAGCCGCCGGATCCGAACCTCAAGCCGGAGTACAACGACCGCTTCCGGCTTCACGGCTACAATCGCCTGGAGCAGAAATTCGCTTATCAGTTCTACAAGGACTGGACGAGCCCGGGCTTTCCGCGCGTCATCGCGATCGAGATTCAGCACGCGAACCCGTACTACGACGACTCGTACGCGGTGAACTCGGAGAATCTCGGCCCGTACGCGGATGCGATTCAGCAGGAGCTGATTCCGTACCTGGAAAAGAAATATCGCGCGATCGGCCAGGGCTGGGCGCGCTTCGTTTACGGCGGCTCGACCGGTGGCTGGGAAGCGCTGGCCGTGCAGGTGAAGTATCCGGATTTCTACAACGGTGCATTTGCAGCCTGTCCCGATCCCATCGATTTTCGCGCGTACGGCACCGTCAACGTCTACGAAGATCGCAACGCGTACGTAGTCGACGCTCCGTTCAAGCAAACGCCGCGCATTGCGATGCGCGACCACCTCGGCCGGCCGACTGCGACGCTGGAGGAAGCGAACCGCCTCGAACTGGTGCTGGGAACGAACAGCCGCTCCGGCGGGCAATGGGACATCTGGCAGGCCGTGTTCTCGCCGGTGGGTGCGGACGGCTATCCGCGACCGATCTGGAACAAGCGCACGGGCGAGATCGATCGCAATGTCGCGAGCTACTGGCGCGACAACTACGACCTCGTGCACATCATGCAGCGGGATTGGCAGAAAGGCCTGGGCGAGAAGCTGCGCGGCAAGATCCATCTCTATGTCGGGGAGCTCGACAACTACTACCTCGAAAGTGCGGTCGGCCTGGCACAGGAATTTCTCGAGTCCACGAAGAGCCCGCCATTCGAAGGCGTGATCGACTACGGCCGCCGCGCCGAACATTGCTGGAACGGCGACCACACCCGACCGAACTCCGAGTCGCGGTTGCGTTATCACCAGATGTTCATCCCGATTGCCGCCGAGCGCATGCGCAAGTCGGCGCCGGCGGGCGCGGATCTCAACAGCTGGAACTACTGAGGGCCGGTCCAAACCACGTGGTGAGAGCGTCAGCAAGTCCTTGCTGAGTCCGATCTCCCACCCACGCCACATAGCCGTCGGGACGAATCAACACAGCGGCCGGAGCAGCGACCCGCCCGACTGCCGGCAATTCCCATGGGCCTTCGTACTTCGCGTGCACGAGCTGCACGCGATTTCGCCATGGAGTGATGTCGAGCGCGCCGGGCTCGTCGAAGTTGAGCAGCACGGGTCGCGCGCCGTGCAGCAGAGTGAAGAACCGCAGCGGACCTGCGGCAGTGATCAGATCGAGATCTGGCATACGGCGTCCGAGCAGCGGATGTGCATCACCGAGCTCGTAGCGAACGTCGAGACCCGTCATCATCGCGGCGATCCGTTTGCGCGGCTCATCCATGCCGAGCAGCTCCGTGAAAGACCCCTGCAGAGCTTTCGTGTGATCGTCCGTACGCCGAAGTGCGATCTGCGCCATCGTGGTCTGTAACACGCGCGCTGCGACCGGGTGGCGTTCGGCCTGGTAAGTGTCGAGAAGGCTTTCCGGCGCTGACTTCCTGAGGACCAGCGCGAGCTTCCATCCCAGATTGACTGCATCCTGCACGCCGATGTTCAGGCCCTGTCCACCGACTGGCGCATGCACGTGCGCCGCGTCTCCGGCCAGCAGGACACGTCGCTCGCGATACTTCGCGGCTTGGCGAGCCAGGTCGGTGAAGCGCGAGACCCACTTGGGACTGTGGGCGCCGAAGTCGGTGCCGTAGACGGCGATGAGTCCCTCGGTGAGATCGCGGAATGTGGGCTCACCGCCGGGAACGAGCTGCCGCTCCGTCAGGACGATTCGCGCCCACGTCTTCCCGCCTTCCTCCACTTTGCCGATCCCATGAATGCCGGCGGCGTCATGACGCATGCCCCACTGCGGCTCCTTGCTCACCTCCACTTCGCCGATCAGCCAGCTCGTCGTCGCATCCCAGCCGGGAAATTCGATGCCGGCTGCTTTGCGGATCACACTGCGTCCGCCATCGCATCCGACGAGATACTGCGCGCGGATGGAATTGCCATCGGCCAGCGCGACGTCGATGCCGCTCTCATCCTGGGTGAAACCGGTCACCTCACTGCTGCGGTAGATCGGCACGCTGAGCTCGCTGAGCCACTCGGCCATGATGCGCTCGATGTGCTTCTGCCAGAGTCCGAGCGTGTAGTTGTGCCGTGTGGGAAGGTCGCCGATGTTCAGCGGATTCACGTTGAACCAGACGAGCGGATACTTCTGCCCCTGCGAGACGAACCGATCGGCGATACCGCGCTGATCGAGCACCTCGATGGAGCGCGCGTGCAGACCGCCGGCGCGCGAGCTCTCGAGCTCATGACCCGCGCGCCGTTCGACGATCGCGACGTCGACATTCGCCAACTGCAACTCGGCCGCGAGCATCATTCCCGTCGGGCCGCCGCCGGCGATCACCACTTCGTGCTCGGTCACAGTCATTGCGCGACTCCTGGAGCTGAAAAAAATTTGGGTCGCGACTCTGCGCTACGAACCGGGACTTACGGCAAGCCCCCGGCGCCGATATACTCTGAAAGTGGGGAGGGGAGTCCAAGAACAGGCGATGTAGTCGAAATCGCCACGCGCCCTTAGCGCGCGCGTCTCGCCACTTCGATGATCTTGCTCTCGTTGAGCTGCGAATAGCCCAGGTCGATGAGTTGCTGCACCTGGCTCGCCGCCACCTGGCCGAACGGCGCGCGGAGTCCAAGCTTCTTCGCGAGCTGCAGCGCGTAGTCGACGTCCTTGATGCGC
>Ga0111539_10011069_pt1 | contig 11349 bp, 11 predicted proteins | sample RhiMethybrSRZTD1_FD_79667 | JGI IMG/M metagenome (GOLD analysis project Ga0111539, IMG submission 79667) | Populus rhizosphere microbial communities from Tennessee, USA - Rhizosphere MetaG P. TD hybrid SRZTD1 (version 2) (version 2) | ecosystem: Host-associated > Plants > Roots > Rhizosphere >...
GAGGCGATTATCCGCTCGGCCATTAACCGCGAGGAGAGCCGTGGTGGACATACGCGGCTGGATTTTCCCGAGACGGAAGATGCCCTGGAAACCGTCAATACTGTTGTGCGTCAGCAGCAAGATCAGATGATATGTGAGTATGTGCGACGCACAGAGGTCCCTGAAGACCTGAGAAAACTGTTGTAATTTCCCGAAGGAGCGTAGGCGCATGGCCGAAGCAATTCTGCAAGTCTTCCGTGGCACGCAGGAAGGAGAAGGGACATATCAGGACTACCCTGTGCCACTGTACGAAGGCATGGTGGTGCTGGACGCGGTCCACTATATCCAGGCGCACTATGCCAATGACCTGGCAGTACGGTGGAATTGCAAGGCCGGCAAGTGCGGCTCGTGCAGTGCCGAGGTCAACGGCAAGCCACGCTTGATGTGCATGACCAGGATGGACCAGTACCCTGAGGGGGAACCGATCCGCGTGGAGCCCATGCGGCGCTTTCCCCTGATCCGGGATTTAGTGACTGATGTGTCACGCAACTACGAAGTCAACAAACGCATCCAGCCCTTCACCCCGAAGCCGCGTGAGGCCGACGGCACATACCGCATGCAGCAGTATGATATCGATCGTCTGCAAGAGTTCCACAAGTGCATTGAATGCTTCTTGTGCCAGGACGTCTGTCATGTGCTGCGTGACCATGGACGCAACGACTTTGCCGGACCGCGCTTCATGGTGCGCATCGCTTCCCTGGCCATGCATCCGCTCGATACAGCAAACCGCCTGGGCGAGCTCAAGGATGCCTTCGGCATTGGCCTGTGTAACATCACCAAATGCTGTACTGAGGTCTGTCCCGAAGACATCCACATCACTGACAATGCCATTATTCCTTTGAAGGAGCGCGTGGCCGGTGCCTTTTACGACCCCATTGCCTGGGTCTGGCGATTCGTGCGGGGCAAGAAAGCTGGCGAGCGCCAGGCTGACTAACGTGTGGTTTCCTTTACGGTCGCTGAAAGCCTAATTGTTGGAGGAGCGACAGGATTTTTCTCCGGTTTGCTGGGTGTGGGAGGAGGATTCATTATGATTCCTCTCCTCACCGTGATGGGGGTACCCATTCACACCGCGGTCGGCACATGTCTGGCATTTGTGGCCTGTTCTGGTCTGGCTGGTATTCTCCAGCATGTGCGTCAGAGAAGTATTGATCCCATTGTGGCGCTGATCATGGCGCTCCCTGCCACACTTATGGCTATGGTCTCAGCGCATTTTTCGAGTCTAGTCTCTCGTCCAGCCTTACATGTGCTGTTCAGTCTGCTCCTGCTGGGCGTTATGCTGATGTACTGCTTGGCGCCTGCCTCTCAGCCTCTGCCTACGCTACCAGTCACCTCTCCCACGGCATCGCAGTGGTATGTTTTACATCGCCAGCGCATCATAGGGGATATGCCGTACCACTACGATTTCGATGTGGTTAAAGCCATTCTCAGTGGCCTGGCTACCGGCATACTTTCTGGTTTTTTTGGGATTGGTGGCGGCGTGTTCCTGGTTCCCCTGACCGCCGTCGTGCTCCGCGTTCCTCTACGAGTGACGGTTGGGACTTCCCTGGCAGTGTTCATTCTGCCCGCTATGTTTGGCGCTTTCACCCATTGGCGCCAGGGCAATGTGGATGTGAGGCTGTGGCTGCCGTTAGTAGTTGCAGGCATTGTAGGCAGCCAGGTGGGGGCACGCTGTGTGGTACATATGCCTCCCGCAATGTTGAAGCGCCTGTTCTTGTTGCTCGTCTTAGCAGGGGCAGTCTTTATGATGGTGAAAGGGCTCACCGAGTGAATAGCCTCGCCCGCGCCTGGCTTCCTGCTTGACAAGATCCTCAACGACGCGTACCGTAGCCGCATAGCTCTTACAGAAGGCTGACAGAAGGAGGCTGTGAGGCAATCTGGCATTTTTCCCATTGTCCAATGGCCCGCAAGCCGTACTGTGGGCGGACCAAGAGAGTGGATGAGACAGGATATGCAGATTGGTATCAATATCGCCAACCACCGGGACCTGCTCTCGAAACGCTATATCCATGACACCGCGCGCATGGCAGAGGATCTCGGGTTTGACTCCGTGTGGATCCCGGACCATGCGGTGGTGCCGCGTGCGGTCGAGGCGCGCTACGGTCCGGTATATTATGACGCCATCGCAGTGCTGGGCTATCTGGCAGGAATGACGAGCCGGGTGCGTCTGGGGACTACAGTCCTGGTCATTCCGTACCGTCATCCTATTGTGCTCGCGAAAGAGCTGGCGAGCCTTGACCAACTCAGTGAAGGACGTCTGATCCTCGGAGCGGGGGTGGGTTGGGCTGAGGCGGAATTCCAGGCTCTCGGGGCCTCCTTTGCCGAGCGTGGACGCAGCACCGACGAAGCACTGCGCGTCATGCAAACCCTGTGGACGCAGGACGCGCCGCAGTATAGCGGTCCCTATTGCTCCTTTGCCGACATTATCTTTCAGCCCAAGCCTGTGCAGCAACCCTTACCCCTCTGGATCGGCGGCCAGAGCCGTCCGGCGCTGCGCCGCACGGCCCAGTTCGCGACTGGCTGGCACCCCATTGACCAGGCTCCTGCCCAGCTCCAAACCGCCATGGCGACCCTGGCGACGCTGAGCCAGCAGGCTGGACGCCAGACACCTGCCCTCTGTCCGCGCTTTACTGTCCGCGTCCGTGAGACCGTCAGTGACGCTGACCGGCAGTTTATGGAAGGTAACACGGCGCAAATTACCGCCGACATCCTCCAGCTCCAGGCGTTAGGAGCTGCGCATGTGGTGCTGAGTACCCAGACGAACGACATGGCGCGCTTCCGCTGGGAGGTCGAGACCCTAGCTGCCCACGTTCTTCCCCAGGTGCGCTAAATCAGACCTTATGAAATTGCTGATACTACCTGGCAGGTTAGCGATGGCCGCGCCAGAGGTCTTGTTTATATGGCGTCGTGGAAGATGATGCCGAGCGTATGGCGCTGGCCGGAACGCACCCGGCTTACGCCATGGCGCAGGGTGACGCGATACCATCCTTTCGTGCCTTGCACTGGCCGATGATGTACCGGGAAGATCACGCCGTCTCCCTGACTGAGTGGCACCACTTCAGCACGCGATTGCTGGCGAGGTCGCTGCTCCGTGAGCACGAATTCACCGCCCGTGAAGTCGTGCCCCGGCACCGATAGGAGGAAGGCGACTTGCAGCGGGAAGACATGCTCGCCATAGAGATCCTGATGCAGGCAGTTGCAATCGCCCTCGCCATAGTGTAGGAGGAGTGGCGTTGGCCGGGTCTGGCCGGCTGCATGACACCACTCGAGAAATGCCGCATGCTCGTCCGGATAGCGTACGTCAATCCCCAAAGCCTCGTTCCAGCGATTCGCGATGCTGGCCAGCGGCGGATACAGCGCGCTGCGCAGGCTGGCGACCACTGCAGGAAGCGGAGAGGCGAAGTATTTGTACTCGCCGCGCCCGAAGCCGTGGCGCGCCATCACGATGCGGCTGCGAAATAGCCCCTCCTCTGCATAGCTCGCCGCTAAGACCTTACACTTTGCTGGAGCAAGCACCGCATCCGCCACGGCACAGCCATGCGCATCGAGATCTGCCGCGATGCGCTGCCAATCGAATGTGGCAACGCGCTCGGCAATAGTGCGGCACCGATACACTGGAGCGTTGGAGACAGCGGCGCCAGTCATGAGACAGCCTCGCGCTCGAGCAGAGCCCGCTTACGCTCGACGCCCCAGCGATAACCGGCCAGAGCACCGTCCTTGCGCACGGCGCGATGGCAGGGAATGGCGACGGCGAGCGCGTTTGACGCACAGGCCTGGGCCACGGCGCGTACTGCCTGCGGAGCACCAATACGCTCAGCAATTTCCGTGTAGCTTGCTGTGGCGCCAGACGGGATCGCCCGCAAGGCTTGCCAGACACGCTGCTGAAAAGCGGTGCCCTGCACGTCGAGTGGCAGATTGAGCCCGAGTGCTGGCGCCTCGACAAAGCCGACTACCCTGGCCACTAAATGCTCGAAGTCTTTGTCCCCACCGAGCAGCTGTGCCTTCGGGAAGCGGTCCTGGAGATCGCGTACCAGCGCCTCGGGATCGTCGCCGAGCATGATAGCGCAGACGCCCTTGTCAGTGGCTGCGACAAGAATCGAGCCAAGTGAGCATTCGCCGACGGCGAAGCGCATGGAGGTACCATGGCCGCCGGAGCGGAAGTTGGTCGGTGTCATACCTAGCACCTCCGAAGATGTTGTGTAGAAACGTCCATTAGAATGAAACCCGGCGCTGTAGATCGCTTCCGTCACCGTGTCAGTGCGGGAGAGCTCGTCCCGCACCCGCTGCGCACGGTGTGCAGCCGCATACGCTTTCGGTGTGACGCCGGTGAGGGTTTTGAAAACCCGATGAAAGTAAAAGCGGCTCATGCCAGCGGCGGCGGCGAGCGTATTGAGGTTCGGCATATCTTCAGCGGTCTCGATCAGATGGCAAACCTGCGCCACTGCTGCGGCGTGCTGTTCGGCGAGTGCCGCCTGGTGCGGCCGGCACCGTTTGCAGGGCCGGAAGCCAGCCTGTTCGGCCTCTGCGCACGTCGCGTGGAAACGGACATGCTCGTGGCGTGCCAGCCGCGCCGCACAGGATGGCCGGCAATAGACGCCGGTCGTCCGTACCGAATAATAGAACACGCCGTCCGCGGCGCGGTCACCTCGCACTACCGCCTCCCACCGTTCAGCGTCGCTCGAGAACGGCAGCGCGGTCCTAGCGGTTTGTGTCATCATGGGTGCACTCGTTTGATGCATCGTTTTTCCCTTTGAGAAACCATGACTAAAAGGCTACGACATCCAACGTCACAGCGTCTTGCTTGTGCCGTTTCTGCTATAAGAATGGCTGAAATCCGCCAGTAAAACACTCCGGTTCTTGCCATCGCATTCGGGAAATATTGGGAACGTGTCTCAACAGTGAGGCAACTAGCACATACCTATGACGGTGAAAGCGGTAGAATGCGGCACATCGTATCAAATAATTAGGCGGTACTCGGAGCCAGGCTGAGCGCATCCAACAAACACCGGATATCTGGGAGTGTGTCGAGCTGATACAGGTAGCGCATGGCCAGCAGCGTCTGCTCCGTGGAGAGTACATCTCGGGCGCACTGGCGAAATTTGGCCTCGAATTCTTGCCGCGAGGGAGGGCGTTGGGGGCTGCCGCGCTCATATTCGACGGTCTCAGTGAGGCTACGGCCATCGTGCAGGTCAGCCTGAAGAATGGCCGGGACAGCGGTAAAGTCGGAGCCCTGCGTGGCGCTCAGGGCAGCGTCCGCGTGCAGTTCGATGCGCTGTATCAAAGTCTGCACGTCTTCAGCTTGCACGCGCGACGCATTGAACTGCGGCAGCCCCACCTGCCCATCCCAGAGGGCCACAGCCACGGCATACTGCAGGCTCACGCGCGCCTGCTGCGGCGTCGTGGGCTGAGCATAGCGCAGGGTTTGGACATAGACCGGGCTCACCCGACACACCAGACGCTGGATCTGGTCCGGAGTAATGCCCTGTTGGCGCAAGGCCAGGGCGGCATCGATGAAGCGATGGGTGAGTGCCCCGTTCGCATAGAGTTTGAAATAGAGTTCCGGACGATCCAGGGCAAAATCCTGGCCGAGGTTGGCCAATACGCCCTCAGTGCGGACCCCATCAGCCCCTCGAAACAGTTCGAGCCAACCCATGGACGTTTCCAGTGCCTGTGGATCAGCGGTAAAACCGCGTGCCGCTAGCAGCGCACTGAGCAAGCCACTGCGCGCCGCCCGTCCACTGTGCAGGGGCAGCGTGTCGGTGCCGACATTACTGCGGCTGCCAGCAGCCTCACTGGTGGCAATACCAAAGGCGTGCTGCAGTTGCGCGGGCGTTAAACCGAGGAGGCGCCCGGCGGTAGCGGCGGCCCCTAGCACACCAGCCACGGCGGTGGTGTGCCAGCCGTGTCGGTCATGACTGGGGGGAATGGCCCCGGCGAGCCGCGTGGCCACTTCAAACCCTGCCGCATAAGCGGTGAGCGCCTCAGGACCACTGACCGTGCGGGTCTCTCCCAGTGCCAACAGCACAGGCAGCAGCACCGAGGTAAAGTGGCCGTGGCTGGGGAAATGCGTATCGCTATACAAGTACGCTTCCACCATGGTGCCCGTCAGCCAGGCAGCCTCGAGGAGGCTGAGGCACAGCTGATCGCCGATGAGGCGCGCCTGTGGTGTTGAGCCCATCTCAACTATGAGTTGACGCAAATGTTGCGCGGCGGGATGATGCGTGCCGGCCAGGGCCGTACCACACGCATCAAAGATGGCCAGTTTCGCCCGACTCCGGGCACGCGGGGGCAGTGCCTCAAAGGTCAGGGTAGGGATCCAGGCAGCCAGAGTAGCCGTGATCATAGGTCAAGAACACACTGCGGAGCGTCTCAGGATGCAGTGAGCAGAGCCCGTGATGCGTCCGTGCTACTCTGGATGTGGTGCTCGGCCAGGTAGCGCTGGAACTCAGCATCGCGCAAGGCTCCGACAGCATAAAACGTTATGGCATACTGGTCAGGTCGAAACCAGTTGCCTTTTTTGGTAAGGCGCACTGCTACAATGCGAAAACCGGGGCCCGCTGGCCGCCGCTGTGCTATCTGCCGCAGGAACTCTGGATCATGTATGAGATCAGGGGACCAATCGAGACGCACTGGCTGTTCTATCAGGGCCGTATAACATAGATCGAACCCTGCCGCCTTCAGCTCGCGGCGCAGGCGTATGTAATCCACATAGGTCAGGATGATCAAATCCTGCTCCGTGTCCACCGCTTGTCCCCTCCCTTCTGTACGTGCTTCTCTCTGCCATCGTTATCCAGCCGCGGTGGCTATGAGCTGCCCTCAGCGGCCGTTAGCTATTCTCGGTAGCCCTAGCTACCCTCGGTAGCCATGCTCTCTTCCCATTCCTCTAGCAAACTCTCCAGCCGCGCCGTCAATGTGCCCTGCTGCGTGCTGAGTTCGGTCAGGCGCTGCCAGTCCGTGCCGTCATGAGCCTCGATAGCCGTTTGGACCGCGGCGATCTCTGCCTCGACGTGGTGAATTTCAGCCTCGACAACACTGAGTTTGCGGCGTTTAGCAGGACGCGGATGGAGGCGTGGAGGTGGGTGCGAAATTTTTTTCACACCGGGTGCCTGCTGTGGCGCCGCTGTCTGAGCGGCAAGATGCTCCTGGTAGTCTGTGTAATTCCCCGCATAGGACGTACACATGCCGTCACGCAGATAGAGCAGACGCGAGATAATGCAATCCAGAAAATACCGGTCGTGCGAGACAATGAGCAGCGTACCAGGATACGCCACCAGGGCCTGTTCGAGCACCTCGCGGCCTGGAATATCGAGGTGATTCGTGGGCTCATCCAACACCAGGAGATTGGCCGTTGAGAGCATAAGCTTGGCGAGGGCCACGCGGCTTTTTTCACCCCCGCTCAACGTCCCAACCGCTTGCAACACCTCATCACCACTAAACAAAAAGCGCCCAAGATAGGCCCGTACGTCACCCGCCGTTTTCCAGGGCTCAACCTGCCACACCTCATCCAGGATGCTGTTCTGAGGGTTTAAGTGACGCATTTCCTGGTCGTAATAGGCAGCGGTGACGTTCGAGCCCAAGCGCAGGGTCCCCCGATCTGGAAGCTCTTCCCCCATGAGCAGGCGCAAGAAAGTACTTTTACCGGCCCCATTCGGCCCCATCAGGCCAACTTTGTCGCCACGGTAGACGGTACAGGAGAGGCCGCGTAACACCGGGCGATCACCATACGCCTTCCAGACCTGGCGCCCGACAATGACCTCATGGCTCTCGCGCTGCCGGGTGGTAAAGCGCAACTGCATGCGCTGATGGTCCGTCGTGGGTTTCTCCACACGCTCCAGACGCTGCAACGCTTTCTGACGGCTCTGCGCCTGTTTTGTGTTCTGCCCAGCCATGTTCCGCCGGATAAACTCCTCCTGACGCCGGATCTCCGCTTGTTGTAGTTCGTAGGCTTTGCTTTGCTGTTCGAGGCGCGCCGCCCTGGCTGTCACATACGCCGAATAACTGCCCACATAGCGCTGCAGACGATGCTGCTCCAGCTCCATGATTTCGTCAACCACACGATCGAGAAAGTAGCGATCATGCGAAATCACCACCACGGTGCCACGATAGGCGCGCAAGACGCCTTCGAGCCACTCGGTAGCAGTAATGTCGAGGTGATTCGAGGGCTCGTCGAGTAATAAGAGGTCCGGCTCTTGCAGCAGCACCCGCGCCAGGGCTCCCATATTTTTCTGCCCACCGCTGAGGTGTTGCACTGGTATGTCTAGATCAGTTGGACGAAAGCCCAGGCCCAGCAGCGTCGCCTCGACGCGCGCCGCCATAGCATACCCCTCGCGCGCGTTAAATTCTTCGAGCAGCGTGCCATAGCGTTGCAGGTCCGCAGCACTGCTATCCGGCTGCGCCAGGCGGGACTCCAGGGCCATCATCTCTGCCTGCATATCCAGGAGCGGACGGAAGGCTTCACAGACTTCTTCGTACAGCGTGCGGTCTCCTTCCACCGTCATTTCCTGGGTGAGATATCCCAGACGCAGACCACGCACGCGTTCCACCGTACCGCTATCGGCGGTCATCGCACCGCTCATAATGTTGAGAAGTGTACTTTTACCACTGCCGTTCGTGCCAATGAGGCCAATGTTACGCCCCGCCTCAATCTGCCACGAGACATCCTGCAGGACCGGCACACCAGCAAACGTTTTCACGAGATGCTCTAGACGAATGAGTGTCATAGGCAGGAGTCTAATTCACGCTTCTCGTACCCGTCAAGGGCGGAAGGCAGGAGCAGGAAGCGAGAAGCAGGCAGCAGCTTCCCGCTCCTGCCCCTTTCGCATTGCAAGGGCACGCCTCGCCGCGTATAATCGTTACACGCATCTTGCGGATATACTGCGCATTAGCACATTTTTAATCCTTCGTCCTAGCGCGGATGCGACCCCCATCTTGGCGGTGGAGTCGCGCCCCTTAGCACCTTAGACAATTCGGGGGGGTAACGTAATGTCAAACTTTAGACAGCAGCTTTTTCATCAATTCGCCTCGCAGGCGCTGGCCGCGAGCATCGACGCCTTCAAAACCCAGTACCAGCCGAAAAAAGAAAATCGTTTTAATATTGATGGTATTACGTATGAGCTTGGTCCGGCGCGCCTTGATGGCGATAGCATTACCTTCGAAATCAGTTCCAAGATCCCTCAGGATGAACTGGACGACCGGGAAGATTTTGCCAGTTATTTCAGTGCCATTCAGGACTTCCTGAAACAGGACGCCAAGCAGCCTATCGCCATCGACATGGAAAATATTGTCCAGGAAATGGGCGGCGAGGAGACCAAGGAGCGTGACTATGTCCGTCTACGCTACAACTATCTCTTCAATGAGATGTATAGCGATACGGCTGTGGCGGCAGCCATTGCTCGTTTCCAACAGGATCCTGTCGCTCATCCTGTTCCGGACATCACCAACGTCAATACCCTGGCGGGACGTGTGGTCCTGGTCTGCGTGAAGGATTTCATGCAGCAGGAAGCGACCACACGTATGCAACGCCTGATCGAGGCAAATCAAGAGGTGCGCCAGACCTTCGGGAAGCACCTGACGGCTGAAGTCGGGGTGCTAGACAAGGCCTAGAGCCTGGGGGGTGCCGACGGTTTTAGCGTACTTGTCGCTGCAGTTGCTGTACGAGAGCGTCTTGGTTTTCCAGGAATGCTTTAAGGAACTCAGCGTTGCGGAAGAGCAAGGGAGCCAACACGGATGGCGGGTTGGCCTCCAATTGCGTGCGCACAGACGGGAAAAACCTGTCGCCCATCATGAGCAGTACGGAAGCCACGAGAATAACTTTGGCAAGCCCGAAGAGCCCTCCGAGCAGCCGATCCATCAGTGACAGGCCGGCAGCCCGGAGGGCAAAACGTAGCAGGATACCGCACACCATGGCGACAGCCACCACGGCGAGGAAAATCAGCGCGAAACCGATGGCCTGTCGGACCCACAGGGTGGCGATGAGCGGTGTGAACAGCTCGGCGACGTCAGGATAGCCGCGCACAGCAAGGACTGAAGCCGCTGCCAGCCCTATGAGTGACAGTATGGCGCGGACCAGGCCCCGGAGGTAACCCCATACGCCACTGAGGAGCAGGGCAATCATCATGCCAATGTCAAACCAATGCACAGGTTCCTCCGTCCCAGGCCAGGCGTACTCGTAGACACCGTCCTGTATACTATACCTAACATAGGTGGCGTGCAATTCTCGTCGCCGCTTTCCTAGGCTCAAGTGGGTGTTGCCGTGCACAATAGTGACCACATGCGCACTTTAGACCTCCGACAAGTCGAGGTATTTTACTACGTCGCGAAGTTCCGCAGCTTTTCGAAAGCTGCGGAGGCACTGCTGTTGACCCAGCCCACCATCAGCGGCCATATCAAAACGCTGGAGGAGAGCCTGGCACTCGTGCTCTTTGATCGACTTGGTCGCGAGATCACGCTAACACAGGCAGGGGAAGTGCTGTACAGCTATGCAAAGCGCTTGCTCGCCGTCAAAACCGCGGCCGTGCAAGCCTTGCAGGAGCTGCAGGGCGGCGTGAGTGGGGAACTGCTGATCGGTGGGAGTAGCATCCCTGGCCAGTACGTGCTACCGCCGATTCTCGGGCACTTCAAACGCCAATACCCTGACATCACCGTGTGCCTGAGCATCTCTGACACTATGGACACCATCGAACGCATTATCCGTGGCGACCTTGAACTCGGAGTCGTGGGCGCGTGTGTGCAGCACGCGCAGGTGCTCTATAACCGCTTTGTCGAGGATGAACTGGTGCTGGCGGTCGCGCACGCTCACCCCTGGGCGCAGCAAGGGAGTGTGCCTCTCATGGCGCTGGCGACTGAGCCTTTTATCCAACGCGAGCGCGGCTCGGGATCACGCCTGGTCATGGAACAGACGTTGAAACAGCACGGCTTCGAGCCCACGCTACTCCACACCGTGGCGGAAATGGGCAGTACGGAGGCAATCAAACAAGGCATTAAGGCTGGTATCGGCGTGTCGATTCTGTCGCGTATTGCGCTCATTGATGAGCTGAAGGCTGGCAGTGTGGAGATCGTGACGATTGAAGGGGTGACGCTGCAGCGCCATTTTTACATTATCCGCCATCGTGGACGCACGCTGTCGCCTCTCTGCCAGACCTTTGAGCGTTTTCTGCAGCGTATAGATCCTGTGTCGTTGCTGCCACGGGATATGTCACACAATGGCCAGCTCTAGCGCTGTGGTCACGCCGTCTCCCTCGCTCCGTATCTCTGTGATTGTGCCGACTCTCAATGAACAGGACCATCTCCCTGCGACTCTCAGGGGCGTCACCC
>Ga0111539_10011071_pt1 | contig 11349 bp, 6 predicted proteins | sample RhiMethybrSRZTD1_FD_79667 | JGI IMG/M metagenome (GOLD analysis project Ga0111539, IMG submission 79667) | Populus rhizosphere microbial communities from Tennessee, USA - Rhizosphere MetaG P. TD hybrid SRZTD1 (version 2) (version 2) | ecosystem: Host-associated > Plants > Roots > Rhizosphere >...
GCTCAGCAAGCGTACGCTCCTCACGCTCAGCAAGCGTACGCTCCTCACGCTCAGCAAGCGTACGCTCCTCACGCTCAGCAAGCGTACGCTCCTCACGCTCAGCAAGCGTACGCTCCTCACGCTCAGCAGGCGTACGCTCCGCCGGGGCAACCTTATGCATCAGCGGGTCCGCGCGCGGCGGGCGTTCGGCATTCGTACCCGCTCGCCGTGAGAGAGGCGGGATTCGCCACGGCCGTCGGCCTCATGATGCGTACGATGCCCTACGCGCTGGTTCGTTTTGGTGTGCTGCTCTGCATCTCGATCGTAACGCTTGTGTGGGGCATTCTTGCGTTCGGCGGGTGGGGATTGCTCGCTGCCAAGGTTCACCCCGGCGTGGGGTTCGGTTGGTTCTTCTTTCTGTGCATGATCTACGGATACGTGTGGACGATCGTCGTTCGCTACTTCCTCTATTTGCTGAAGTGCGGGCACATCGCGGTCCTCACCGAGCTCATCACCTCGGGTCAGATCGGCAATGGTAATGAAGGTATGTTCGCGTACGGCAAACGGATCGTGAAAAGCCGCTTCGGCGAAGCGAGCGTGCTTTTCGTGGTGGATCGTCTGGTCAGCGGTGTCGTTCGCGCGTTCAACCGAACGCTCGACTTCGTGGCGAGCCTCTTGCCCATACCGGGGCTGTCCTCGGTGGTGAGCTTTGCCAATTCGGTGATCTACGCCGCGACGACCTACATCGACGAAACGATCTTCTCCTATGGGCTCGCGCGACAAGAGACGAATCCTTGGGCCAGCGCCAAGGACGGGCTCATTTACTACGCGCAGAACAGCAAAGAGATTCTGAAGACCGGCGTCTATGCGGTGATCCTCGACAAGGTGCTCACGTTCTTCGTCTGGGTGGTGATGCTCGCGCCGGCCTTCGTCATCTCCTGGTTCATGCCGCGGGCGATGGTTGGGGTCGGCTTTTGGTTCGTGGTGGTGTTCGCGGCCCTCTTGGCGAGCAACGTACGCGCGGCTTTCATCAAGCCGATCTTCCTCATCATGACGATGACCAAGTTCCACCTGCAGGTGCAAAACCAGCCGATCAACCAGGAGTGGGACGAGCGCCTCGGCCGGGTATCGGGCAAGTTCCGCGAGCTCGACGAGAAGATGCGCAGCTATCGCCGCGATCCGATCCCGGTGCCAGCAGCGGTGTGACCGCCGCTCACTTCGGCCTACCTTCACCCGCTCGCGCCGTCGCCGTTCGGGCGCGCATTGGCCGGCGCGTTGGGTGTAGCATGAGCGATCGATGCGGCGCTCCATCGTCTCCTCGCTGCTCGTCGCTTCATGCCTCGCTCTGACCACGCTGGTACTCGGTCAAGGGCGCGGAGCGCGCCCGGTGAGCAAACCGAAGCCGAAACCGGCCCCCACTGCGACCAGCACGACCAAGGACAGTCGCCCGGAACCGAGCGACGACAAGTCGAAACCCGAGGACGATCCTTATAGTCCTTCGAGCGGCGGGGCCGCTCCGGCATCGAGCGCGGGGGGTGAAGCCGCCGTCGAGCCGCCGAGCGTGCAGCGATCGAATCTGACGGGAGACGGCGGCGTACGAAGCTCGCCGCTGAATCCGCGTCCCGAGGAGTTTCCCGACGGCGGCCCGGTGTCGACGCCGGTGGATCTCGACAAAATCATGGGGGACATCGCCGCGCTCAGGGCGCGGGTGGCGACCATCGGCGATGTGCTTTTCAAGAGCCGCATCGTCTTGCGCGTCGAAACGCGCGGCGATCACGGCAAGATCGGGAAACTGGCGATCAGCCTCGACGACGGCATCGTTTACACTGCCCCACCTGGTTTCTTTGCCGACGATGAAATCACCGTGCACGACCATGCCGTCGCCCCCGGACGTCACGTGCTCGGCGTCGAGGTGGAACGGCGCGACGACCGCGGCGAGACGTTCCGCACCGGGCAGCAATCGCGCGTGACGCTCGACGTCCCCGAGAACCAGAGGCTCGAGACGAGCATTCGCATCGACGACGATTCCGACATGGGGGCGGATTTCCCGTCGAGCCAGAAAGGGAGTTACGACCTACGGGTACGGGTTCGCGCGAAGGTGAGGAAGTAAGCCGTGGCGCGGCGGGAGAGATCGGGGGCGCGGAGGCGGAGGTTTGCGTGCGCGTTGGCGGCGGTGAGCGTCGCGGCGGTCACGGTGGCGGGGAGTGCGGCGCCGCAAGGCGTGCAGAGCGCGGGGGGAAAAGCGGGGAGAGTCGTGCCTGCGGCGGTGCAGACCGGAGGGACGCGCGGTGCGGCGGCAGGCAGTGCGGCGGCGGGCAGTGCAGCGGCGGGAAAAGCCGGGCCGGGAGCGAGTACGAGCGCAGCGGCCGCCGGGACGGGGGGAGCCGAGGGCGAGAAGGCGCAGGAAGCCCGCGGGACCTCGACCGACACGCGCTCCGCCGTGATGGCTGCTTACAACAAGGCTTTGGCCGAGCGGAGGCTCGAGGCTTCGAGTGCATTGTCGCCGACGATCATTCGGGAGCGGTTGCTCGAGGTGCAGGAGCTGTCCGGCGCGGGGAGGCGGGATGAGGTGATCGCGAGCTTGGTTAGGCTCGTGGAGAGTCCGCGGTTTGCCGACTATGCGGATAGCGACGAGGGGCATGCCGCGACGTATGCGCTGGGGGATGCGTTGGCGTCGGCGGGGGCGCATGAGCCGGCGCGTGGATATTTGAAGCGGCTCTTGCCGCTTTCGCCGAGCGATACGTACGCGCGGCGCGCGGTGAGAAGGCTCGCGGAGATTGCGATCGATACGGAGAACATTGCTCCGATTCTCGAGGATCTTCGGGCGGTGCCGGCCGCGGGGCAACCCCCCGAGACGCGAGGGGAAATTGCGTATTTGAACGGGCGCGCGAAACAGCTGGCGGGAGATCCGGACGGCGCGTTCAAGTTCTTCGCGGACGTGGGCGTCGAGTCGCGCTTCTGGGCGCAGTCCGTCTACTTGTCGGGGCTCATCGAGGTCGAGCGGGGGCGGCTGAAAGAGGGGGAGAACCTCTTTTGCAAAGTGGCCGACCCCGGGCGATCCGACAGGACCGCGCCGTTCTTTGCCGACGAGAAGTTCTTCGCAGTGCGCGATCTGGCGCGGCTTGCGCTCGGTCGCGTCGCGCACGAGCAGTACCGCTTCGACGACGCGCGCTACTACTACTATCTGGTGCCGCAGGATTCGGAGCGGCTCGCCGAGGCGCTCTACGAGTCTGCCACCGGTCGCTACGAGAAAAAGGACTACGAAGCTTCGCGCGAATTGCTCGACGAGCTGAAGGCGCTCGGCGTGCACCATCGTTACGAAGACGAGGCGTGGATCTTGAGCGCTTATCTCGATTTGGCGCGCTGCCGATTCGAGGAGGCGGACGCGCAGCTCAAAGGCTTCATCGTGCAATATGAGCCGGTGCGCGATGCGGCGCGGCGTTTGGCGAGCGACGAGCGAAGCCTCATGCGCCTGCTCGACGCATCGCGCGTGGGCAGCGACGCGGCCGCCGAGCCGAGCGGCGTGACCCCCGATGCTGCGCGCGCCATTGCCGCGCTGGTGCGCATCGACGCCGGCTATGGCGTGGTGAGCAAGCGCCTCGCGCAGCTCGAGCAAGAAATGTCCGGGCTGCGCGGATCGATGGGGCAGCTCGACGACCTGATGCGCGCTCTGGCCACGACAGGCGGTGTCCGGCCGAACTCCGAGGGACTCGGTGAAGGGCCGAGCAATTCGCCGGCGCGCGCTCGCGCCGAGGCAGACGGCGTGCGGCGTCAGCTCGAGGCGCTCGAGCGCGCGCACGCCCCCGCGAGTGACATCGCCGCCATGCGTACCCAGCTGCAGCAGATCGAAGCTTGGCTCGGTTCCGCGCGCGGCGCGGGTCCCGCGCCGGGGGCCGCCAACTTGCCGAAGGGCGCCGACTTGCCGGGCCTTTTGCAGACCGATCGCGCGTCGGCGACCGAATTCTACGCCGCCGCAGACGCCGCGCGCGTCAAGCTCCTCGAAGTCCGCACCGCGCTGGCCAAGGACGCCGTCCATCGACTGGATCAGCGTCTTTCGCGCTTGCTCCGCCGCGCCCGGCTCGGCCGCATCGAATCGGTGCTCGGACGTAAACGCGCGCTCGAGGTGGAAGTGGAGGCATTGTCGGCCGGCGTGCTTCCGCAGGCCGCCCTCGATTCGCTCGAAGCGCCGCGCTACCTGAAGGACAGCGAGGAGTATTGGCCCTTCGAAGGCGATGACTGGCCCGACGAGTACGTCGGCGGAGAGGGGATCAACTGAGCGCGATGCGGAAGAGGCGCGCCACGCATTTCGTCTCTTCGGCGCTCACTGCCCTGCTCGTGGCGAGCGCGGGACAGCGAGCGTGGAGCGCGGACAAGAAGGCCGCGCCCCCGGCACAGCCTTCTTCCGCCGACACTCCAGCGATGGCGTCCGAGAAATCGAGCGTGAAACCGGCCGCCGAGCGCACCGTGGCGGGGGGTGCGGTGGGTCGCGCCGCAGCTCGGCCCGCGGGCTCCAAGCAGGAAGCGAAGAGCGCGGGCAAGAAGCTGGGGCCGCGCATCCCCGAGCATCTGCGCAAGGCGCTCGAAGCGCAGATCGCGCGCCGCATCGAGCGCGACATCGCGGGGCAGAAAGAGCTGCGGCAGGAGGCGGTCGGCCTCTTGGAGACTTTCGTCAAGGAAGAGTCGCCGAGCGCCCGCGAAATGCCGGAAGCGCTGATGCGCCTCGGTGAGCTCTATTGGGAGACCGAGCGCGAGCAGTTCGTCCTGCGCTTTCAAGCGTGGGAAAAGCGGCCCGTCGATCAGCGCGGCGCGGTTCCTGACCCCAATTTCGATCGCGCCCGCGTGCTTTTCGCGCGCGTGCTCAAAGACTACAAGGCCTTCGAGCAGTACGACCTTGCGCTCTACGTCGACGGTTTCTTGGCGACCGAGCAAGGTAAAGAGGACGAAGCGCTCGATCGGTGGAACCGCATTCTCGCCGAGTTCCCGCGCAGCCGCTTCGTGCCCGACGCGCACATGGCGCGCGCCGAAGCGATGTTCAACGGCAAGTACGACTACGCCGGCGCGCTCGTCGAATACGAGAAGGTCCTTCAATACCAACAATCGGATCTCTACGGCCTCGCTCTTTTCAAGAGCGCGTGGTGCATGTGGCGCCTCGGTCGGAGCGACGAAGCAGCGCGGCGTTTTCTGCAGGTCTTCCAGGTCACCGACGCCGAGAACGTCTCCGCCGCCAAGCGCAAGCAGCTCGACGAGCTCCAGGCCGAAGCCCTGAAGTACCTGGTCGAAGTCTTCACCGAAGACGAGAAGAACAACGCCGACGACGTCTACAACTTCCTCGTCAAGGCGGGGGGCGACAAGTTCGCCGGTAAGATCGTGAAGGCGCTGGCCGCGGCCTTCTACGAGCAAGCGCATTACGAGCGCGGGATCGAAGCCTACGAGCTCATGTTGAAGCTCGACCCGGTGGGCCCCGAGGCGCCGGACTACGGACTTGCCATCGCGCAGGGCTACGCGACCATCGAGGATTGGAACAAGCTCAAGACGACCTACGAGCGTCTCCTCAAGACCTTCACATTGCCCGAGCCGGGACAGGAGGGCGGCACCTGGGCCCGCGCGCAGCCGAACCCCGAAGTCGTGAAGACGGCGCAGGCGCGCATCGAAAAGCAGCTGCGCGAGGACTCCACGAACCTGCACGGTAAGGCGCAGCGCGACAAGACGAGCAAGGCGGAGTTCGAAGGGGCCGCCGCGCTCTACGAAGTGTACCTCGGCAAATTCAGCGGCTCTCCATCGGCGTACGAGATCGAGTTCAATCTCGGCGAGATCTATTTCTACCATCTCAACAAGCCGAGCGACGCTGCCACGCACTACCTCGCGACGGCACGCCGCAATCCCAAAGGGGCGCTCACGCACGACGCGCTCTACAACGCCATCTCCGCGCTCGAGCGCATGCGCTACGCGGAGTTCGAAAAGAACAAGACCAAAGGCGAGACCGAGGTCGACAAGAAGTTCACCGAGGCGATGGAGCTCTACATCCAGCTCTATCCGAACGACCCCGACATTCCCGAGCTGCTCTTTCGCCAGGGCAAACTCTACTACGACCACCAGGTGTACGACGCCGCGGTGCGCCAGTGGGGGCTCTTGCTCGAGAAGTATCCGAACTCGAAGTTTGCCGCCGGCGCCGGCGAGCTGGTGCTCGACTCGTTCAATCAGTCCAAGGACTACAACAACATCGAGGTCTGGGCGCGGCGCCTGAAGACGGCCCCTTCGTTCCAGGGCGCCGACAAGCAAAAGCGGCTCGATACGCTCATCGTGCAGTCAGTATTCAAACAAGGTGAGCAAAAGGCGGCCGCGGGCAATCACGCCGAGGCGGCCGCTGCGTATTTGCGCGCCGCCAAGGAATTTCCGCGCGACGCGCGCGCCGGCCAGGCGTGCGTGAACGCCGAGATCGAGTCGCAGAAAGCTGGCGACATCGCCACCATGAAGACGGCCGCCGATCTACTCATCACCGAGCATCGCGACGCGCCGGAGGCGGCGCTCGGCGCGTGGACCGCCGCGACTCAGTTTCAGGGGATGGGGCTCTTCTCGGACGCCGCGACGTACCACGAGGTGGTCGCGGAACGCTTCCCCAAGAGCGAGCACGCCAAGGACGCCGCGTTCAACTCCGTGCTATTGCGCACGACCGTCGGGGATCACGAGAAAGCGATCGCCGCGGGCAAGCTCTATCGTCAAAAGTACCCGACCGGATCGGATGCCGACGAGGTCGCGTTCTTGATGGGCAAGGCGCACGAGCGCGAGAAGAAGTGGCGCGAGGCCGCCGATCTCTATCGCGGCTATGCGAAGAGCACGAAATCGGCCGACCGGCGCGCCGAGGCGTACGTGCGGCTCGCCACCGTGCTGCTCAACATGAAGAGTGGCAAGGAAGCGGACGACGCGCTGCAGGACGCCGTCGCCATGGGCAAACAAAAAGGGACGACGCTCGGTCCCGACGGCAAATACGCTGCAGCGCACGCGCGCTACATGCAGGGAGAGCGCGTGCTTGCGCAGTTCGAACAGATCGAAATCGCGGGGGACATGAAGAAGCTCTCCGCGCGTCTCGGGCAAAAGGCAAACCTCCTCAAGCAAGCGGCGACCATTTTCCTCGACTGCGTGAGCATGGGGGTCGCGGAGTGGTCCACGGCCGCGCTCTACCAAATCGGGCACACGTACGAAGCCTTCGCGACGTCGCTGCGCAACGCGCCCCCTCCGTCGAACCTCTCGGACGCGGATAAAGAAGCGTACCAATCGCAGATCGACTCCTTCGTCGTCCCCATCGAGGAGAAGAGCCTCGAAGCGTACGAGAGCGGCTGGAAGAAGGCAGTCGAGCTCGGCATCTTCAACAGCTGGACCGCCAAGATGCGCGAAGCATTGGGCCGCCTCAACGCCGAGCTCTATGCGCCGGCCAAGGAGATCGGCATCGAGGTTCGTTCGTCGGCGCCGGTCGCGCTTCCGCCGCTCATCCCCGGGCCGCGCCGCGCGGCGGGGCAAGAAGCTCCACCGCCCGCGCCACCCGCTCCCGCCAAAGTGGGCAAAAAATGAAACCGCGAAGCGCGTTCATCGGGATCTTGGGCCTTCTCGCGCTCGGCATTTCGGCGTGCGGCGGCGCGAAGAAAAAGCCCGTCGCGGCGGCCCCCGTCAACGTGGTCGTCCCCGCGGCGGCCTCGAAGATGATCTCCGGTGTCGAATTTGCCAAGAGCCCGAACGGCCGCGACCGCGCGGTGGCGCTCATGCGCGAAGCGATCGCGCTCGATCCCAACTTGTGGGAGGCGCACTACAACCTCGGTGTCCTGCTGGCGCAGAGCGGCGACTTGGCCGAAGCAGAGCCGCTGCTGGAGCGCGCATCGCGCCTGGCACCGGGCGCGGAGGAAATCGCCACCGCGCTCGGACAGGTGCGGCGGCGCCGCGGCGAGAACCGCAAGGCGGCCGACGGTCTCCAGGTCTTCGTCGAGCAGCACCCCGACGCGAAAGAAGCTCGCGCGCTCTACGTCGTCGCGCTGCGCGACTCCGGGCAGATCGATGCCGCCATTGCGCAAGCGCGCGACGCGCTCCGGCGCAAAGCGGGGGACGCGACGGCGCTCGCCGAGCTCGCGCTGTCGGAGCTCGCCAAAGGAGAGCGCGACACCGCCGAGCTCCTCGTCAAAGAGGCGATCTCCAGCAACAAGGAGAGCGCGATCGCGCATCGCACGGCGGGTCTCATCGCGCTCGCCAAAGGGGACGACGCGGTGGCCTTCCAATCGTTCCTCAAGGCGTCGCACCTCGACCCCAAGGACACGACGGCGCGGCTCAACATGGGGACGGTGCTCTTGCGCGCCGGCGTCTACGCCAAGGCGGAAGAGCAGTTTCGCGCGGTGTTGAAGGACGTCAAAGAGGACCCCGACGCGTCGATCGGCCTCGCCGCGGCGCTGCGCGGACAGGGCGACAAGGATCACGCCGCCAAGTGGAACGAAGCGCAGAAGATCCTCGAAGGGGTGCTCGCGCGCGATCCGCACAACGTCGGGGCGCAGTTCAATCTCGCCATTCTGCTCGCTGATTTCATGAAAAAGCCCGCCGAGGCGAAGCCCCTGTTTCAGCGCTTTTTGGCCGACGCCCCCGCCGATCACCCCGCCCGTGCGGAAGCGGACCGCCAAGCGAAAGCGATTGGCGCGAAGTAAGCTCTCGCTGCAAGATGCGCGAGGCGAAATGACGAACAGGGTCAGCGTGCTCCAGGCGGCCGTATGAAACCCGATTGCCTCTTCTGCAAGATCGCGGCGGGCAGCGTCTCGGCGCTCGTCGTGGGGGAGAGCACCGATGCCATCGCGTTTCTCGATCATCGCCCGGTCTTCCCGGGGCACACCTTGGTCGTCCCGCGCGCCCATGTGGACACGTTGACGGATCTGCCGGCCGACGCCGTTGGCCCATTCTTCACGTTCGTGCAGCGCATCACGCGCGCCGTCGAGGGGGGGCTCGGCGCCGACGGAACCTTCGTGGCCATGAACAATCGCGTCAGCCAGAGCGTGCCGCATCTACACGTGCACGTCGTGCCGCGGCGCAAGAAGGACGGTCTGCGCGGCTTCTTTTGGCCGCGGCAAAAGTACGAAAGCGACGAAGCGGCGCAGCGAACGCGCGAGGCGATCCGCGCCGCACTGTCGTGATCGGCGGCGCTACAGCGCGTCGATGGCGAACGGCACGTCCGGCAGGTCGATGCTGGGGCCCGTGAGACGGAGCGTGCCTTCGATCCGACGAATCACGCCACCTTGCGCGCTCGTCACGCGCCCCGTCACGCGCGACGCATTGGCCACCCCGGTTCCCGAGACGGGGAGCGCAAATGGCGCCATCATCACGCGCTCGCCGTCGATCCGCACCCACGCCGATTGCCGCTGCTGCGTAGCGATCGCGGTCGGCGCGACGACGACCTGGAGCGGCTTTGCCGCGGCCAGCGATTTGACGTCGAGGCGCAGCGGCACCGCGGTGGGAGGTGCCCCCGGCGGAAACGACAATTGCACCTGCATCGTCGACGTGAGCGGCCACATGGCGACCGGCGTCGCCGCCGTTTGGAATGCGGTTCGCCGCTCGGCCTCGAGCTCGCCACCCGATTGAAACGGCAATCCCGGTAGAACGCGGAAGTAGTAACCCGCGCCGCGGTCGAGCGGCGCGTCGGGGACGAAGCGGATGCGCCATCCATCGAGCTCGAGGTGACCGGGCACGTCCGTGCCGTTGGCCGTCTCCAGCTTGACGAACGGCTGCGCCGCAGCCGCTGCACTCGTTCCGGTGCGCGTCCCGTCGACCGGATCGGCGAACTCGACCCACGGCTGCACGGTTGGCTCGACACCCTCCGCGCTGTCGATGTCCGGCCAGATGCCGAGCGGCGCGCCACCTTTGGGGGTCAATTGATAGAGGAACTCGACGATGTCCGCTTTTTCTTCGGCGCTGAGCGGGACACCGACGAAGTTGACGGCCACGTCGACGGCCTGCTCGAGACGACGCGCCCCCGCCTTCACGAAGAACGACGCGTGCCGGTACACACCGAGCAGCGTCGGCACGTCGGCGGGTACGCCCGATTTGCCGACCGGCACCATTTCGCGGCTCGTGTAGAGCGGGGGCTTGTGGCACGTCGCGCATTGCGCTTTCGACTCGAAGAGCGCCTTGCCCCGCGCGGCAGCTTCGGTGTAGCTGCCGTCGAGCCGCGTGCGACCCGTGGCGCGCGGCGCCCCGATGAGCGACGCGAGAAAGCTGTCCATTCCGTCGGCTTCCTCGGGTGTCACGGGGCGGCTGATGATCGAGCTCGGACCGCTGTATCCGAAGACCTGCGTGTTCGAAACGTACGCCGCCCACCCCACGGGGGTCGTCGAAGAAAGGAGCTGGAGCGGGCGGACGTTGTCCCAAAGCCCCGTGCCGAAGCGCCACACCATGCCGTCGTTCTCGGCTTCGGTGTGACAGCTGGCGCATCCGTGGTTCGTGCCGAAGTTACCCCCTGGTCGCGTGAAAACATACTCTCCGAGCGCGACCGCCGGAGGGCGCCCATCCTCCGTCACGAGCCCGACGTTGCCGAGCGGCTGCGCGTTCGCGTCGAGAAACCACAGCTCGTTCGTTTCCGTGCAATGCACGGCGACGCCACCATCGTCGAGCGCCAAGAGCTGTCGCGCCCCCGCACCCACCGCCGTGCGCGCCTTCTCGACCAACGTCTGCCGATCGAGCGCCACGACCAGCCCCGAAGACTCGGCCGAGACCCACAGCGTGTCCCCCTGCGCAAGGACAGCCGCGGGGCTCACCACGGGTCCAGGCGATCCGCTCTGTCGCGTGAGGTCCGCGCGCCGCAGGGGCGCGCCCTCGAAGCCAGCCCCGTTCACACCGAGCACGATGGCCTCGTGCACGAAGGATTTGGCCGTGGCGTCACCTTGCGACGGGATCGGATCGCCGTCGGTCGCGGCGACGTAGAGCTCCTTGGCATCGTCGGATAACGCGAGACCGCGATGCACGGCGGACAGCGAGGTCAACGTGTCAATCACGGTGAGACTTCGCGTGTCGACGACCCAAATCGCCTGCCCATCGGTCGGTCCGTACGTCCCTTTGAGGTCCTTCTCGCGGTTTCCGGCGCGGTAGCTCGCCACGAAGAGCCGTTCCCCGTCCGGCGACAAGGCGAGCGCGCGCGGATCGAAGCCGACGTCGACGCGCGTGCTCACCGTTCGCGCCGCGAGATCGACGACGGCAACCTGCCGCATCGTGGGGAGGGATACATAAAGCTTCTTCGCGTCGGGGCTCACGGCGAGTGCGGTCGGCTCATCGCCCACCCAGAGCGCGTCTTCGAGCACCCCGCGCTCGCGATCGACGAAGCCGATCGTGTCCGCGCCGCGCTGCGCGACCAGC
>Ga0111539_10011073_pt1 | contig 11347 bp, 28 predicted proteins | sample RhiMethybrSRZTD1_FD_79667 | JGI IMG/M metagenome (GOLD analysis project Ga0111539, IMG submission 79667) | Populus rhizosphere microbial communities from Tennessee, USA - Rhizosphere MetaG P. TD hybrid SRZTD1 (version 2) (version 2) | ecosystem: Host-associated > Plants > Roots > Rhizosphere >...
GCCTGGTCCGGGACTGGCGTGCAGCCGGCCTCCGGGGAGTGTTCGTGCCGCAGGTGACCGCGATCCATCATGATGGGTGGTTGGTGGGTAAGACCGGGAGGCCAGACCGATGAGGCCAACAATCTCAGTGGTGACACCGACGCACCCAGCCCGGATGCGCAACGGCCGCCTGCTCCGGGCGAGCAAGTCGGTGGGGGACCAGACCGTCCTACCGGACGCTCACTGCATTGCCGTGGATGTGGACAAGGAAGGTGCTGCACCCACCCGTCAGCGAGCCCTGATGATGGCTCAGACCGATTGGGTGGCGTTCCTGGACTCCGATGACGCCTTCATGCCCAAACACCTGGAGTGGCTGATCAAGCACGCCCTGGAGACCGGGGCCGACTTCGTGTACTCCTGGTTCAAGGTGCTCCAAGAGTTCTCGGACGGACGCACCAAGGTGTGGGAGGAAGACCCAGTCTTCCCACCCACCCACTACCTGAACGACTGGGATCCGGAGAACCCGATCGAGACCACCATCACCACCCTGGTGCGTACCGAATTGGCCAAAGAAGTTGGCTTCAAGGCATTGAACAGGGGTCATGACCAGAACTCCGGCGAGGACAGGTACTTCACGATCGGGTGCATGGAGGCCGGAGCCAAGATCGTCCACCTGAAGCGGCGGTCCTGGTACTGGGTGCATCACCAGACCCGTGCAGGGCTACGGGGCAACACCAGCGGTCTACCTGGGCACGGTGACGACATAGATACTTTGGATGACCTGCTGACATACTGAGCCCATGGGCGAGCCCGATGAGGTAGAGGTTGGCCACGCAGGCAGCCAGGAGGACCTGAGCACGCCACCTGATGACGACCAGGTGGAACCTGGTGCTGAGCCCTGGGTGGAGGACGACGATGACGCAGAGCCCGGATCACCCTGAACTCCAGTTCATCGAGGCCCGCACCTCGACCGGTGGCCCGATGTACACCATCGGACGACCGGACGGCATCCCGCTCTGGGTCGTCATCCACGATATGGAGAAGGTTGAATCTCCTGACTGTGCGGAATGGACCGCCAACTACTTCGCCACCGGAGCTGGTGGCCGCTCCGTCTCCTCGCACTACACCGCCGACGACAACAGCATCATCCAGTGCGTGCTGCTACGTAACTCAGCCTGGACTGTAGGCAATCGGCCCGGGAACAACAGGGGCATCAACTGGGAACTGTGCGGGTTTGCAGCACAGACCCGGGAGCAATGGCTGGACCCGTTCGGGGTGGCAATGTTCAACCGGATGGTGCCGATCATCCGCAGCGATGCGGCCAAGTACGGGATCCCATTGGTGAAGCGGACTGTGGCCGAACTGAAGGCATGGGTCCCAGGGATCACCTCACACAATGACCTGCGGGAAGCCTTCAACGTCACGGACCACACGGATCCTGGCTCCAATTTCCCATGGGACTACTTCATGGCACTACTCACAGGAGACGACATGGACGCCGAAACAAAGCAGTGGATCAAGGATCTACATTTCCTGTTCTTCACCCTTGACTCAGCTCCACGGCCTCCGGACAGTGAGGCCGGGAAGATTGAGACCATCCGGCAGGCGGTTACTTCGGGAACCGGTGGTGGCGGGCTCACCGCCGCACAGGTCCGTGCCATTGTTCGTGAAGAACTGGACCGGACCAAACTCGGTACCTGAGATCATTTTGCTCTAACATTGGATCATGCCGGTGAAGAATCCTCACGCCATCTGGGCCTCAGTCACCATCATCATTGTCCTGCTGGCGGGGACGGTGGTGCTGTCGCTCAACAACAAGGACATCACCGTCGTCATCACCCTGGCTGGACTGCTCGCCGTCCCCGTGCTCGCTGCGTTGGGGGTGGCCATCTACCAGAAGATGGATCAGGTGAAGGAGGCGTCCAACGGCAACCAGGACAAGCTCCTGAAGATGATCCAAGAGCTGCAATCAACGGTCACCGGGCTGGCGCTCCAGGTGAAGCCACCAGAGCCGGACAAGACGGAGGTTCCCTGGAAAGATGACCACCCATCGTAGGTACGTGTACGAGTACCCCAAGCCCTGGATCGGTGACGGGCACGACGACATCAAGACCATGCTCCAGCACGCCTGTGAAAAGTTCTGGTGGTACAACGAGCCAGAGGTGACCGGGCAACCCTTCGGCCGGCTGTCATTCGCGTTCACCGTGTCCGCTCGGGACCAGTGGTGGGCTCACAAGCGGGCCATGAAGCTGGCTGTCGACTGCTTCTACGCCGTGGGTCTGACCGAGAAGGATGTCCCGGAGCCCATGTGGGAGTCACTGGAGCCGCATACGAATCGAGGCCGCTACCGGATACCCGGTAACGGCCTCTAGTTATTCAACCGGTTTCCCGGTAACTGCGCCCTTGCACCGAGGGCATGGCCAGTTGATGCCGCGTGGGCAACCTGGGCCGGGCGTCAGGGCTCTGCAATAGTAGGCATACAGGTCATAGCATTCGCACTCGATATGGTCCGTACGGACGCCTCTCCAGCCACACCCAGGAATCTGGCCAGTCAGCTTGCCATCAGTCCAGACCTGCTTACCCAGACAGCGCATCCGGTACTTCACTCCTGGCATAGGACCTCACTCACAGCACGTGTTCTTGGTCTTGCAGTGGGGGCACAGGTAGCGGTACCGGATCATGTCGAACGGCTTCCCGCAGGACTGACACTCATCACCACCTAGCCCCAGGGCGCACCGAACCTCGGTAATGTCCTGCTCCGGCCACCCGTTGCGCTTCCCGTACGACTCCACCACCCGGCCGGCAGCCTCCCGCTCGGTTGACCGGAGCTGCTTCTCCCGCTCAAGCTGAGCCCGTTGGAGGGCAGCGTAGGTGTCATGCAGGATCTGGATGTCCTCCTGTGCCACTCTTCTTCCTCCTCGGCTTTCTCAGTGACGGGTAGTTCTCCGCTGGATAGGTTTCTTGAAGCTCGTGGCCCTCGTGCTCGGCTATGACATCAGCGGCCACCAGGTTGGCGATGCGTTCCGCCTCCTTGGCGTAATCCTCTTTCGTCTTGCCGGGTTCCGGGTACCAGGGACCGTACCTGGGGCACACCTGAGTCTTGTGCCCCAGTAGGCCACAGTTACGACACCTCACGGCAGCACCGCCGACAGAACCAGGCCACCAATGAGTAGGGCCACCATCAAGTAAATGGCCTTGATGGCTACATCCCGGCCACGACCAACCCGAGTGAATGATGGTGCCCAACTGGTGCCTAGCCCGTCCTGGTATTCGGGCGATGACTCTGATGGCCACTCGTGATACACCGGGGTCCAGTTGCCGTGTTCTGTGGTCATGAAGCCCTCCCATAGAACTCATCTTTGGTGACGTGACCGTGCCGGACTGCATCCGGCAGCCGGCCGATGTGGTACATGTCCTCGCTGGCGTCACACGGGTACACGTTCTTGTGCTCCGGGTGCTGGCGAGCTACTGCCCGTGCTCGTTTCCGGTCGGTGTACAGCAGCTTCCGGTGAGTCTCACAGTAGGCAATCGCTGACGCCGTTTTGTTTACTGCTCCCATGTAGATCCTTCCTTTGGTTGGCCTGTGGGTGGTGATTCATAAGGTTGCAAGGGACCTGTCCTGGCACATCTCCAGGCACCACGCCCACCCACAGGGGCCTACTCAGCAACCGAGACGGACGCCTCGGTTAGCCATGAACGGAACCGGGTTCACCTTGCCGTTCCATAGTCCCCCGGTGTGGACCTCGAAGTGCAGGTGCGGACCCGAGGCGTTACCGGTGGCACCGACGTAGCCAATGGTCTGCCCTGCCCCCACCCAGCCCGACCTGACGGCGTACGAGGACTGGTGCATGTACACGGTGTAGAGCCCACCACCGTGGTTGATGGTGGTGTAGTTGCCGGCACCGCTCTGCCAGCTCGTTGACACTGTGCCAGCCGCAGCGGCCCTGATGGGTACTCCGTAGCCGGCTGACAGATCCACGCCCCAGTGCATCCGGCCCCAGCGCATCCCGTATCCACTGACGATGCAGGCCCGAACCGGGGCGGTCCAGCCCCCGGATACTGCTCCAGTGCCGGTCTGCGGCGAGGGCTGGACCTGTGCGCTAGGGGCAGACCCCCCAACACATGGCACGGACAATACCTGCCCCAGGAGCACCAGGTAGACCGGTGGTCTGATCCCGTTGGTGGCAGCCACCGACTGCCAGTTGTTGGCGTTCCCACAGACTCTGGTGGTGATGCGGATGACGCCCTCACCGGGGCGTGCCGCCGTAGACACGGCCACAGCCAGTGGTAGCGGTGCCAGGTCAGCCACCGTGGTGGCGACTGGGGCGCTCTGTTCACTCGGATGCGCGTACGCCATCTTGCTCGGTAACAGGGCGGCGATGGCCATGCTGAAAATGAGGACCGCCAGGAGGAGCAAGACGAAGGCGACCCAGAGCAGAAGCCTGCCAGGTCGCCTCTCAGTCTCTTCGTTCATGGTTAAGGTCTCCGTTTACTGTTGGGGGAGGGGTCCCTCCCACTGGAACCAAGTCTACCAAAGGCAACAGGATGATCAGAACCCCTGGCCGATCCAAGGCTTCTGGATCTTCATTGCAGTAGACCTTGGCCAGACGGGTGTACTCCACCACCAGGGCATCGTCACGCCACACCCCCGCCGCCGTGAGCGCGTCCTCCGTAGCTCGGACCAGCTTGCTCAGGTCCGGGTACACCGAGGGGAACGGTCGTTTAGCCCGCTTCACCGTGCTCGGTCTGGCGAAGCTGAACACCATCCTGGCGATGATGGCCCCGTCCATAGGTTCGGGGCGTCCCAGTTCATCCAGGACGCCCCTCGCTGCTGTCATGATGTCCGCTCGCCACGGAGTTGTCTTGTCCGATGCCTCCAGCAGGATCCCCTTGCCCAGCTTGGTCTTACCCATGAATCGCTTGGATCCTTGAGGTGCAGGTGTGCCATAGGCTGAAATGATCATCGCCGGAACCGAGTGGCTGAACAGTCCCAGCAGGACTCGTAGACCTCCTTGCGCCACCACCATTTACGCCACCGCCAGCGGTAAACAGAGACCCAGGCATGGCCCCCAGGTTCAATGCAATCAGTTGTCACGGGACCTCGATTCCTCCGTTGTGTCGGTGCCCATCAAACCGTTCCAGCCTGGCATGGGCGGATGCAGCCAGAGCCCATCCGCCACAGCCAAACGCCCACGGCCACTCTTCATTGATCAGGGTGAAGAACGCCATCACGGTGCAGATCACGGCCACCCAGACCCAGATGTAGTACCAAAGGTCGCTGTACCTGAGTCTCTGAGTCCGGGTCATTGGCCGTTCCCGAAATACTTGTACTCGCACCTGATCACTGCCGACCTCATCCCCTGAGGTATCTCGGTGACACCCACCGAACCAGGCACGGTCAACTTCACCCCGTTCAGGTACATGTTGCAGCCGAGCAGGTCCCCGGGCTCGCCGCCGATGATGGCCTTCACCGAGTACGTCACCACTGCATTGGGCGGGTGAACGATCCAGTGCTTGTACGGGGTTCGGTAGGCGTGCTCAGTCGGGTACAGCTCCCCGGTCTCCAGGTTCACCGCCGGTAGCCCCGAGTGGTCGATGGCATTGAGTCCCACCTGAGCCCACAACCCTTCCGGGTTGGTCACTACCTCGATGACGATTTCGGTGACGGGTGCGGGCGGGGCTTCACCTCCCGGTGGGACGCAACTATCGGTGGAGAGGAGTACGGCGGTCATCATGACCACTGAAGCCAGTTTGCTCATGGCACCTCCTCGAACTTTTCCTGAACAATCCACCTGATGCCGACTCTTGGCTTGTAACTCCTCTTCGGGCAGAAGTCGCACTTTCTGATCCAGAGATTTTCTTCGACCCTGGAGGTGTTCAACCCTTCAACTGTCTCGACCCTGACGCAGGGAGCCCAACTACCCCATCTGTGAAGGTGAATCTTCACGGCACCTCCAGAAATTGAGCCAGGTACAGGACCTGGAGAATCTGATCTTCGGTGGGATGTGGACCAGTTTTCAGCGACACCCGAGGTGAATCACGTAATTCGGATTCCGCCACAATTTCATGCTGGTCACCATATTTATCTATGCGAATCTTATGATTTATCCAGGTGCGGTCGACCTTGACGCTCCACACCCAGAAGCGGCGGGTGACCCATACTTCTCCGTCAAAGAACCGGACACCGTCTTCCGTCCTCGGGAACACCTGGGGCTCACCGAACCGCTGGTACAGCCCCTCCAGCCACTCCGGGATCTCCACGCCTGCCCTACTGTTCCTGACCCTAGTTCTCATAGGCCCTGCACCTCCACCAGCGCTCGGACCCGGTACTTCTCCGCGATTTCCGGATGCTGCTCCCGGAACTTGTCGATGTTGAACACGTTCTGCACCTTGCGCTCGAAGAAGTGCTCGGTCAGGTCCGGGTAGTCCTTCAGCAGGCTGACCACCGCGTACTTGGCCTGGGGCCGGTACGTGTACACCTTCTCGCCGTCGATGGTGGCGGCGTAGGCGTCACCCATCTCCTCCAGCAGCTTGGCCTTGAGCCGGTTGAACTCAGCGGTCCAGGCCGCTACGGCGGCCTTGGCTTCCTGGAGCAGCTTGTATGTGTCCCGGTCTACCTCTTGGGTTGGTTCCTCGACGTGAGGATCTGGTAATGGCATGTCACACCTGCCCGTTCGGGAAATACGACTGGAGCATCTGGTTCCTTGTCGCCTTTCCGTTGACGAGGTGCTTGCGGACGATCTTCAGGACCGCATCCCGGTCCACCTGACCGCCTCTCCACCCTGAGGGGAGCTGGAGAAGGTCGGCCTCAATGGCGCTGAGCTTCGCGGCCTGGGTCTTGCGGAAGTAGTCCAGGATCTGAGGGGCATGGAACAGGAGGGCACCAAGGTCCCCCAGGTCCAGCAGGTCGTCCCGATCGAAGACCATCGTGTTCTGCTCTGTTACATCAGTCATGCGAACCTCCATTTGTTAGATACCAGTCACGAGCAGCACGCCACAGATCCTTGAGGATCTCCTTCGATGCCACACGTAGCCCGTCCTGGTGGCTGTGTCCGTCCGTCCACTCAGGATGAGTGACAGCGGTGTGAGCCCGGCGCTGGTCGTACTTCACCCGGTACGGGGAACAGGCACAGGGCGGGGCAACAGCTTCCAACTGAGTATCTGGAGTGATGTGCCCATGCCTGCACTGCGGACTCAACTGCTTGATAGATGACTCAGCTACCAGGTAGGCGCGAGTCTTGATCCCAGTGGACCAGTTAGCACGCTCACCCTTCTTACGTTTAGCCGCAACACCGACGCCGGTAGCATGGGTATCGGTGGTTTGGTGGTCGGTGCTGCGGTGCTGATCCCCGGTGGCGTGGACAGCAGGGGCGTCGAACGGCATCTGGCCACCAGGGAGAACATGGAGCCCTGCATATGCCCACAGGGCTGAAACAGTACGAGGACCCTCCTTGGATCTGACGGAGCCATCCTCGTTGATGAGTTGAGGCCGGATGTACGGGTCACCGATTGCAGCTAATAACCGGGCACCCTGCTTCTCACCCACACCCCTGGTCGTCTTGACCCAGGCCCCCAGCGGATGCTTACGCAGCTTCCGCTGAAGTTCCAAGGTGGCATCATGCTCAATCTTCTTGAGTGATTCCACTATGGCAGCCAGCCGGGCAACGTCGGGATGGGTCTCATTGAGCCCAAACCCACGCTCCAGGCCATCACTGTCAACCGTTGTCCGGGTGAGTTGACGAAGCCGGTTCTCGTTGGCGATCCGTACCCGTTCAATGTCATCGAGTACGTCAGCGGCAAACTTGAGCGCCGGATCCAGTAGCGCTGCGACTGCGGTCATCGGACGTTCACTGGCTACTAGATCCGGCACATTTAACCTCTGTGACGAAGGATTACTGGTTTTCGTCAGCTCATCGGTCACAGAGGAGTTGGAACCGGTCGCGACGATCCCATGGGTTTCGATTCGAAAAAGGCGACCGGTTGATTTGGTCCCCTGCGGCGAACCCGGTATGGGCGACGGGTGTGGGGTGGCCGCAGGGGAAGTAGGCCCATCCGGCGACCCGACTAAGGGCGTCGCTTGGTGTCTGGCCGGATGGGAGTCTGGTGTTGTCATGTCAAGTTCCGCTGACGGGCCAGGAACTCGTCCAGGTCTGCTGGTGGCAGTTCCCTGACCGTGGTGACGTTACGCTCCTTCACCAGGTTAGCCAGGGCTTCATATTCTGCCGCCGCCGCAAAGGTCTCCTCCGCAACACGACGCCGGTTAGCTGCCGCGTACTGGAGATCATCGTAGGTGCAGTCGCCCATCCACTTGTCCTGGTTACGGGCCACGTTGACGGAGATGTGGAAGAACTTGGCGTACTTCCGGATCGCTGCCACTGCCGCTGATCCATTCGACTGTCGAGCTGGTGCAGGTGCCGGTACGGGCTCTGGGCCTATGTCTGACAGTCGGGGCTTCATGTTGGCGATGTAGCGGGTGAGCAGAAGCAGGAGCACGTCATGGCGGTGAGCCTCAGGGATGCGGGGCTCCACTGCCTTGGCGATGTCGCTGGCCTTGGGACCTGCTTCGTCCCACACTTCATCAATCAGTTCGGTCAAGCTGAAGTTCGTCATGCGTCCTACCATACCTACCCCTCCCCCCAAACGCAACGAGGCCGGTCCCTGTGAAGAGACCGGCCTCGTGCTAGATGGTGACCGGATCCCAGGACTCCGGATCCACGATCACCTCAATGGAAATCAACTCCTGCTGTCCTGGAAGCAGGGGTGGTGCCGGAGACAGCCGGCGTCTGTTGTTGTCGGCACACTTGGAGCACAGGACCCCTTCATGGATGCTGCCACCCATCGTGTGACCGTGGTAGATGTGCCAGCCTTTGGCGCGAGCATGTGATTCGTTCGTATGGTCGTCACCTCGATCCAGCATCATCCCGTTGCACTGCGCATAGTTCTGGCAGTACAGGTTCGCCATGGTGGCTCACCTCCTTTCGTGGGCCTGAGGGACTCGAACCCTCTCGTTCCTCTCGGAACTTTCCCAGGTGTCTGATCAGGACGGCCCTTACCGTCGCCGGCACACGTCCCCGGGGACCCGGGTGCAGTATGTCGACCCACACCCTCCGCAGTACCGGCGATGGAGGCAGTCACAATGAGTACCACCCGGGCACTGATCATGGTTGCCCTTCTTGCACTCACCGCAGACGAAGTTCATGATTCCTTCTCCACCACCGCTAGGTACTCCTGAACGAAGTCCAGGATGCAGTTGTACATGTCCTGGGGTGTTGCGGTCTCGGCATGACGTAGCCGTCGCCGAAGCAGTTCCACCGGCCTCCAGCGTTCCAGATCCATCACCAGGGCGGCAAGGATCTCGGTGCGAAGGTGTTTACGGGCGGCGGGGGTAAGAAGCAGCCCGGTCCGGTTCAGTTCCTCCACCGCACTCAGACCCCTGGTACGTGCCTGTATCAGCACGGCGTTGGTCCTGGCGTATGTCGGTCCATCGACCGGTTCGGGCTGCTTCATCAGCTACCTCAGTCTCCACTCCGGGTCCCGGGCTTCCGCCACAGAGGCCGGGACCCGGAATGCTCACTTCCGTGAGAGGGATCAACGAGGGAGTCCAGTTCCGACCCGTTGACCCCGAGCCTTGTGTTACAGGATCCATGGTATACGGAGGGGTGGGTGTGCGTCAACCTACACTCGCTCCCGTTCCTCCCGGGCCATCGCTCGACCCTCTTCCGCCAGCCTGGTGATGGTGTTGCGCCTGGCACCGATACTCTCGGCTAGTCGGGTCGCATCCATCTCCGGCTGCGCTAGCACCTCCAGAACCTTCTCCCGGCGATGCTTGCCCAGTTCGGGCAGGATCTTCTGAGTCAGGTGGGTAATCCATTCCCCGGCCGTGATGATCTGCTGGGTGTCGGGCAGAGCGTCCAGCTCAGCCCACAGGGCCTCCTCCCACTTCATTCTTTCCTCCTTCAAGTACGTCACTGATCATCCCGACCAGTGTTGCGCGGTCCACCAGGGATACCTCCCCGGCCTCTTCTACAGTGTAAAGGTTCGGCCCCATCTTCTGGAAGACGATCATCCAGATTGCCTTGTCACAGGCTTGGGACAGAGCCTCGTACGGGTCTAGCACCCCATTCCTCCTCCCACGGGATCACGAACGTCGGTATACCGGTCTCACGAGCCAGATTCATGGCATGGGTAGTGCCTCTGGATCCGCCCCTGAGGAACGCGATGCACATGTCGGCACCCTGGTTCACCATGTGTACGTTCCGGGCCATGCCGGCGCTCTTACCCCACTTGTTCCAGTCGGCTGGGTGAGTCTCCACGGTCACCTCAGGCTCCCGTCGCCGGCCCCAGCGGTCAGCACACTGATCGGCCCCAGTGGGGCAGTCTCCGTGGACCAGGACCAGTGATGAGCCCACCTCATGGGCCAGCTCGTACACCTTGTCCAGGACCCGGTACAGCCGGTTCTCGGCCTGGATCCCCTCCCAGTCGCGGGAGCCTGTGATCAGTACCCTCATGTGTCCTCCTTGATCTCTTCGAGAAGTCGACGGACATCGCCGCCGTAGGGGTTGCTGAGCGACTTCACCCACGACAGCGCCCCCAGTGCATCAACTACCCTCTGTTGGCCCTCACGACGGCCACGAGACTCAGCGGCAGCGAGGGCGGCGAGCAAGACTGGGACGTCAGCCGCTGACGCTTGCATGACGGACACGGCGCGCGGGTGGCCGTGGTAGGGGACGTCGCGCCAAACGTCCATTGCTGCGCCGGTGCGAGCGATGATCGCTTCTACGTCAAGTTCAGCCATTCGCCGCCTCCTCCTGTGCTGGGGTAACCACAACCGGTGGGGTGGTGATCACAAGTCGGCGCTCGTCCCACCGGTGCCGTTGTGCGTACGGGTCAATTCCCCACGGCAGCACGTAGGGCTTCGTTGATCGAAACTCCTCCCGCACTTCGCACTCAGCAAAGGCAGCAGCGAGGGCCGCGCGGGCCAACGTGAGCCAGTTGTCGAGTACGCCGTCGTTGTCGCGTAGCGCCCTCGCCGCCGCCTCGATCATGGCCTGCGGTATGTCGACCATCAGTCCCACACCCAGAACCCGCGATGTGCCATGGCTGGGATGGAGATGAGCAGCACCACCATCAGGCAGTACCACATCGCACCCCACATCCACCTCTCCACCCGGCTCCCGCCGGGTGCCACCCGCGTCACCGATCCCGGCGCGCGTCCCTTAGCCCGGATCCCGGGCACGTCAACCCTCATACCCTCAACCCTACCCCTCCCCCCACCCGCGTTCAAGAGCCCGCGCTCACTGAGCCAGGATCCTCGATCCTCGCGCGAGCAGACCCCGGAAAGTTGTTGCTGAGTCAACCAACAGGACTA
>Ga0111539_10011074_pt1 | contig 11347 bp, 5 predicted proteins | sample RhiMethybrSRZTD1_FD_79667 | JGI IMG/M metagenome (GOLD analysis project Ga0111539, IMG submission 79667) | Populus rhizosphere microbial communities from Tennessee, USA - Rhizosphere MetaG P. TD hybrid SRZTD1 (version 2) (version 2) | ecosystem: Host-associated > Plants > Roots > Rhizosphere >...
GGCGCCGCGCGCACGCATCGCCGTGAACGCTTCGTGGCCGGGCGTATCCAAGAACGTGATGCTGCGCCGGCCGGCCAACTCCACGTGATACGCGCCGATGTGCTGGGTGATTCCACCCGCTTCGCCGGCGATCACATTCGTTTCGCGAATCGTATCCAGAAGACTCGTCTTGCCGTGATCGACGTGGCCCATGATCGTGACGACCGGCCAGCGCGGCGTGAGATCCTCCTCGCGATCTTCTTCTTCCTCGACCGTTTCCTGATCCAACTCCGATTGGAACTGCACCGAGAAATCGAACTCGTCGGCCAACATCTCGATCATGTCTTTGTCGAGACGCTGGTTGATCGTCACCATCGAGCCCAGCTCGATCGCTTTGGCGATCACTTGCGAAGCCGTGACCCCCATGAATCCGGCGAGCTCGGCGGTGGAAACGAACTCGGTGAGCTTCAAGACGTTCCCGGCTTCTTGAACTTCTTCGCCCCCTTCTTCCTTCGTGCGGCGCTTGTGGCGGCGACGTCTGACGTCCAAGTCGGCCATCGTCTTCTTGATGTTCGCTTGAACGACTTTTTGGTCGACGGTGCGGCGCTGCGGAATTCCTCTCTTCTTGGAGGGCTGGGGCATCGACGATTTCGGCGCGCCGGCCTCGATCGTGTCCGAGGCCGCAGGCGCGGCCGGAGCACCGCTGGTCTGCGCCATCGCCGATCGCTTGCGGCTCTCGCGCTGCACGGCGCGCTTGCGCGCGTAATCTTGGCGCACCGCTTCCTTTTCCTTCGCGAACGTGCGCCGCACGAGCTCGACGGTCTCTTGATCGATGGAGCTCATGTGGCTTTTCGCTTCCACGCCCAGGCCGCGCAGAATGCTGAGCATCGCGTCGCTCGAAACGGAGAATTCCTTGGCGACGAGATAAATCCGGACCTTGTCATCCTTGGGATCGACGCGCTCTCCTCCGGGCACGCCTTTCCCTCCGCCGGAATCGGGCGCAGCGAACGGGCCCTGCACGCTTTCCTCACTCCTTTGCATTCTCATCCATCCTTCCGCGTTCGCGATGCGTCGTGTCCCCGAGGCGGTCGATCGATGCCGCTAAACCCGGGTCGGTGATTCCGGCGACCGACACCAACCCTCGCCCGATCCAGGCGCCCAACTCTTCGCGGGTTCCCGCGAGGATCGTGGGTGCGCCCTGTTCCAAGGCGATGCGCACGAGCCGTTCTCGATCTCGCAGCGATCCGTCGAGGGCCAAGAGAACGAGCTTCACTCGCCCGCGATGCAGTGCGTCCCGCGTCTCGCGAGAGCCGACGGTGACGGAGCGTGCGCGCGCCGCGAACCCTACAAGCGCTCCGATCCGATCTCGATTCTCCCACAGTCGCGTCGCATTTTGGACGAGGCTAGTCCGCTTCGCAAGCCGGTTCCCCTCATGTTTACTTGGGCTCATCCTCATCGTCGTCCCATCCGGAAGAGAGCTCCGATTCCATTGCTTCGATCTCGTCGAGATAATTCCCCGGTTTCGGGGCGCCCTCGGACTCGCTCTTCCCTTCACTCGCCGCCCCCACGGTTTCCGCCGCTTCGGCGGCAACCGGCTGCGGCTTCTTCTCGCGCTCCTTCGGTCGCTCTTCCTTCGGTCGCTCTTCCTTAACTCGCTCTTCCTTTGCTCGCTCTTCCTTCGCGGGTTCGGTCACGCGCTCCATCGGAGGAAGCTCGATCGCCGCTTCCTCTTCGATGGCGATGGCCGCCTTCGCGGGAGCCGGCGGCGGAAGCGAGATCTCCTCCATAGCGACGGCAGCAGGTGCAGCGGGCGCGGGCGCGGCCTGCGCATCGCGCTTCTTCTTCTCCTCGACTGCTTCCATGTGTTGCACCGCAGCGAGATAGATCTTCTGCGAGGTCACGTCGCCGACGCCGGGCACGTTGATCAAATCCTCGATCGACGCCTTGACGATGTCCTGCACCGTTTCGAATCCGGCCTGCACCAGATTCTCGATCGTCTTCGGTCCCAATCCGGAGAGCTCGCTCACCGGAATCGCCTGCGCGCGCGACGGGCCGCCGCGGCTCGCTGCGAATTCCGATTCGGAAACGAGATCGATCTTCCATCCGCTCAGCTTCGCCGCCAAGCGCGCGTTCTGCCCGCCCTTGCCGATCGCCAAGGAAAGCTGGTCTTCGGTCACGACGACTTTCATCGTCTTGTTCTCTTCATCGGGAATCGTCTGCAGAATTTTCGCCGGCGAAAGCGCCTTGGTGACGAACGCAATCGGATCTTCCGAATAGGGTACGATGTCGATGCGCTCGCCGGAAAGCTCGCGCACGATTCCTTGCACGCGCGAGCCCTTCATTCCCACACACGCGCCGACCGGATCGACGCGATACTCGTTCGAGGCCACACCGATCTTCGAGCGGCCGCCGGCTTCCCGCGCCACCGCCTTGATTTGCACGATCCCTTCCATGATCTCGGGCACTTCCTGCTGGAAGAGCTTCACCAAGAAATCTTCCGAAGCGCGGGAGAGAATGATCTGCGGGCCCTTGGTGTTTTTCTGCACGTCGATGATGAGCGCGCGGATCGTGTCCCCCTGGCGATACTGCTCGCGGCGAATCTGCTCGCGGAACGGGAGCAGCGATTCGGCGCGTCCCAAATTCACGATGATGTTGCCGCGATTGATCTGCTGCACCGTGCCGGTGACGATTTCGCCGATGCGGTTGTGGTAGTTCTGGTAGACGTTCTCGCGCTCGGCTTCGCGCACGCGCTGCACGACGACTTGCTTGGCGGCTTGAATGGCTCCGCGACCGAACTCTTCGAAAGCAAGCGGAACGATCAGCTCCTCGCCGATCTGCACCTTGGGATTCACCGTGCGCGCATCGTCGAATTCGATCTCGCGTTCTTCGTCGGAGAGATCGTCCACGACCTTGCGAACGTACTGCACTTCCATCGTGGCCGACTTCTCATCGAACTTCACGCGAATGTCGGCATTGGGGCCGTACTTGCGCCGCGCGGCGGAAACGATCCCGGCCTCGAGCGTCTCGATGACCAGCTCCTTGCCGACGTTCTTTTCCCGTGCAATCTGTCCCAGCGCTTCCAGAATCTCGTAATTCATGATTCCTTTCCTTCGCGCGGCGAAGGGAACCTCCAATTGGGATCGAGGCTCGCTTTCGCTACCGACGACCATGAAAGGACGCTGACGTCCCCGTTGTCCTCGCGAAGGGCAACGTGATGTCCCTCACGCGTTCCTTCGCTGATCCCGACGATCTCCCGCTCGGGCATCTCTTGAAGGCGAACCCGCATCCTCCGTCCCCGGAACAGATCGAATTCGCGCTCACTTTTGAGAACCCGGTCGAGTCCCGGAGAAGAGACCTCCAAAACGTAGCTTCCCGAGATCAGCTTTCCGTCTTCGACCAGATTCTCCGCGTTGCGGGTCACCTTCTCGCAGTCCTTGAAGGCGACTCCCTGGGCTCCGTGGACCACGAGCTTGACCACGCTTCGACGGCCGCGATTCTCCAGGGAAACCTCGACGAGGTCCAAGCCGGCGGACTGGGCGGCCGGCTCCAGGGCCCGGAAAAGCTCTTCCCGATCGATGTCCGGTCTCCCCGCCGCTTCCGAAGCTGGTGCGGCCCGTCAAAACGAAAGCCGCCGGGAGCCCCCGGCGGCCTGAACGTCCCGAATCTGGGGATTTCGGCTTCGAGTGTCAAGGGGAAAGGTCCTTCTCCGCCCGGCGAATGATCTCCTGGACCAGGCGCCCGACCTCTCCCAAAGACTGGGGGGAGCAATGCTCGGGAAGGTCCTTCGTCGTGTGCCAGACCGGATCGCTCAAGTCGATCAGATCCACGGCGGGAATCCCCGCTTCAAGGAACGGGATGTGGTCGTCGAACACCGGCGCGCTGGTCGAGTCGGCCAACACCGTACATCCGGAAACGCGCCCGATCTCCCAGATGCGCTCCACCAAAGGCGCGGACGCGATCATTGAGTTTCCTTCGCGGGGAATGCGGGTGCCCTCGCGCCCGACCATGTCCAGGATCACGGCGAACGCCGGGCGATATTGCGGATGGTCTTTGACGAAGCGCTGCGAGCCCAAAGACCAAGAGCGCGGATCTCCATGCAGCCCTTGGTCCTCGCCATCGAAGAACGCGAGATCGACGCCGATCTCCGGCGGCCTCTCCTTCAATTGCGAAGCGATCTCCAGAAGAATGGCCACCCCCGATGCGCCGTCGTTCGCTCCCGGAACGGGAAGCTTGCGCAGCTCCTCGTCGGTTTCCTCGTCGGCGAAGGCCCGCGTGTCCCAATGCGCACCAAAGAGAACGCGCCGCGGGCTTTGTTCGTTGAAGACGGCGATGAGCGAGCGAAACTCTACGGTCGTGGAATCGAGCGGGGAAATTGCGGTGAACGTGTGCTCGCTTACCCGGTCGGCGGTCATCTCCAAGTGCGCCCGCATCCACTCGTGCGTACGGCGATGCCCTTCGCTTCCCGGGATGCGCGGACCGAAGTGCACTTGGGAGAGCAGGTGCTCGAACGCTCGCGTCTCGTCGAAGTTGCGCGGCGCCGGGGCGCACGCCGCAACCGCGGCGAGCGCGGCACAAAGAACTCCCGCCGGACCCATCCAGCGCGCGCGCTCTCTCAAAACTTGATCAAAGCCTCGAGCGCAACCGAGATCGTGGTGTCGGTGCGCTCGCGCTGTACATCCTTCGATCGCACGTAGCCGATGTCCAAGCTGCCCTGAATCTTCTTGGAGAAGTTGTAGGTCGCGCGCGGTTTGACGGAGAAATTCTTGCGGTGGCTGCGCACTGTGGTGGTGGTTCTGCCGTCGGGCTCACGGCGAAACTCCTCCTGCTTGTCCTCGCCCTTGTCGAAGTCGAAGTTCAACGTCATGTCGCTGCGAAAGCGAATGCGTTTCCCGAGAAACACGATGCCGCGAGGCGCGGTGAAGCTGTAGCGCCCGTTCAGCCGCAGGGCGTTCGAGAACGTCTTCGTGTTCGAGAACGTCCCGAACGTGAGCGTCTCGTCGTCTCCGGTCGAACGGTTGTAGGAGAGCGTCGTGTTGACTCCCGAGTTCCAACTCGTGGTCCAGGAGAAGAGCGGGCCGAACTCATCTTTCACGCTCTTGGTGTCGTACCACGGCTGTCCCGGGGGATCGGACTCACCAGCGGCCGGAAGGCGCCCGGTGTAGCGGACCAACTGGCGATACGACGAGTTCAAGGACGCAGTCTTGGCGAGCTTCTTCAAGAATAGGTGTTTCTCCAACCCGTCGAGGCTCATGGAGACATCGGGAAACGTGACTTCGTCCGACTTCGTGCGATTCCCGGTCTGATTCTGGCGCGAGATCGTACGCGCGTATTGCCCGTCGAAGAACAAGGTCGCGGTCGGCTGAAACGTGGTATCGAACTTCGTGATCCAGGAATTGTCGCTGCGATCCTCTTGATTGTTCACGTTCGTGCCCAGCACGATCAGGCTCTTGTCGAATTCCTCGAAGCCCAACTGATACATCAAGTCGGGGCGCTCGCCGACACGGCCGTAGCGCGATGCACGCCGGTCGCCGTAAGAGGCACGGATATCCCCGAACGCGTTCACCAATCCGACGAGCGCCCCTCCGATTTGCTTGAAGCTGGGCAGCTTGGGCGGACCCTTGGACTTGACCTGTGTGGAATCCGCCACGGCGCCGGGCTGGGTTTGCCCCGGTGGCGGCTGACCTTCCACCGGGGGCGGCTGCCCCTCGACTGGCGGTTGCTGCTCGCCCCCATTCTCGGGCGGCTGATTTTCCGTCTGCGGCGGCGGACTCGACGTCTGCGGCGGTGGGCTCGACTGCTGCGGTGTCGGAGGCGGCGGCTCTTGTTGGCGAGGCGGCGGCTCCTCTTCCCGCTGGCGCTCTTCTTCCTGGCGTTGAATTTCCTCCGGCGTTTGGTTTCCGGTGCGTCCCATGTCGCTCGGACGGCGCGTGGCGCGCTTCGTCTCGCCCCCTTTCTTGGGAAGCAGTTGGCGCAAGATCAAGGTCGTGCTGAACTCGCGGCTGCTGGTGTTGCTGACGCGCATCAAGCGCTGGTCGATGTCCGGGGCCTGCGCGCTCTGCCCGCTGTCTTCGTCGTAGCGCGTATCGTAGGTGGCCACCGGACGAAGCCAGCGCAAGTATGCCGGACGCCAGCTCAAGCGCATGGAGTGATCGCGCGCTTCCTCCCGCCCTCCGTGCTTGACGCTTTGCGACAAAGCCTCGTCCTTGTGCAAGTCCAAATCCTGAAGCTTGTTGAACGCAATGTGGCTGTCGAAGGTATTCGAGCGCAGTGGATCCAGGGTCGTGCTGAACGTCGCATCCAAGTTGCGCGTGCGCACCGGCGGTCGAAAGATCTCGAAGCGCGTGCCGGTCGTGTCCTGCACGATGTCGGCGGATTCGGTGACGTTCAAGTTCCCGTTCACACCCATCTTGAACGTCGGGAAGTACGAAAGATCGAAACGTTTCAAGAGGCGGACGGACTTCCCCTGTCCGGGATTCAAATTGTACGTACCCAGAATGGAAGTTCCGTCATGCTCCGACACTTGATAAGGGGATCGTGAATTGTCGTGGTTGTCGGTGAACGACAGGGAAACGTTGTCCAAGGAATAGCGCACCCAATTGTTCGGGGACGGGCGCGTCTTCACGAAGCGCGCGGAAATCGACCGCGACTTGGTCGTCGTCTCGGCTGCTTCCTTGTCCCTTTCATTCTCGAGCTCGATGTCGGAATTCGGCGATAATCGTGGAATCGATCTCGTGGCGCTGTACGTTCCCGAGAGGGGAAGCGAGAGCCCGTATCCGTCGATGAATTTGTTCAGCTTCAAGTCGCCGGTGACATCCCAGGCGAAATCATTGTTGCCGAGACGTTCTCCATCGATCCGCCGAAATTCCGAATCCACTCCGCGCACGTGGGAGGTGAAGTTCGCAAAGTCGGCGAACCGCGCGGTTCCCGATAATCGCGACGCGTAGCCCACGTCTTTCTTCACCGATCGCAATCGGATCTCATTGAACCACAAGGTCCCGCCGACCTCGGGGAGATCCGGGTCATCGCCGCGCACACCGACGGTCAACCTTCGCACCCGCGTCAAGCTCGGCTCGCCGTAGACCGCGAGCGTGTCGCCATCCTGAATGCGATGGCGGTAGGCCACAGGAACACCTTCAACCGTGCGCTGCCCTTCCGGAGGATCGAGCTTGAGCTCCGCGAGATCGTTCAGGGTGAGATAGATTTCTTTCCAGTCGCGCCACTTCGATCCCATTTTCGTGGAGAACTCGTAGAAGTTCGTCGTGTCCGGACCGAAACGGAAGAAGAACGTTCCTTGAGAGGAATCCGCGCGCTCGGGCGCTAGCGTGAGTGGCTGCCCGTCGCGCAGATAGAAGCTCAGCGTTTCATATTGCGTGAAATCCTGGTTCTTTCCGCCACCGGAATCCAGGATTTCCCGATACGCGCTTCCCTGCCGTCCCTCGTCGGGGAGAACGATCGACGAATCCGGGCCCCCCGGTCCTACCCGTCCCGGGACAGTTTTCGACGACGGGATGTGCTTGTAGTCGATGACCAAGCTTTGCTCGCGGCGGCGCAGCCCGTTCGAATCCTCTCCCGGATCGAACGGTTCTTCTCCGGCGTAGACCGCATCTTCTTTGTTGTTCACGTCCTTGATCGCGAACTGCGCGTTCGAGTTCGACAGCAATTCGTCGGGAAGGCCCGTATTATTGGTGGAAAATTTCTCTTCCAGCCAAGCCGCGCCCAGGATCTTGAGCGACGCGATCTGGACCTTCTGTCCCGGCCCGGGGGGGAGTCCATCGAGCCACAGCCGCGCGTACTTCACCGTCTTCAAGCGTGGCGTGCCGCCGACGGGCATGCCATCGTTCAACGGAATCTGGAACAAGCGCCAGCCGTTGCCGGGATCGAGGAGACCGTTGTCCTGCACGATGAAGGGATTGGGCTCTGGCCCTTGTGGCCCTGGAATGGTATCCGCCAGAGGGACCACGTAGGAGAGGTACAAGTTGTCCTGGTCCAACAAGCGGTCGTTGTCCAAATCTTCGGTGTCGAGCAGGCTATTGTTCTCATAATTGTTGATACGTGAGTAGTCCGGATTCGACGTCCGCTCGAAATCGAAATCGTCATTGCCGTCGTCGCCGGGAACGTTTTGACCGTCAGTTCCCTCGACGTTGTCGAGCCCGTTGTCTTCTCCCGCATTGAGAATGCCGGAGAAATCGAGGTCTTCCGTGTCCAGATGGTCGCGACCCCGGTCCGCACCGGTCGTGTCCGGCTTGAGATAATAGTCCTCGCTGATCTCCCCCATGTCGAAAATGATGTGTCCCTGCCGGGCCTGAAAGTCGTTCACCCAGATCTCGAGAAACTTTTTCTCCGAGAAGTCTTCGCCGATGACGGACAGATTGCGCTCGATTCCCATCCAGCGGTCGGTCTCGTCGGCGCCTTCTTCCGGACGGACGCCGAACTCGAGCACTTGTAAGAAGTCTTCTCCTTCTTGCTGGCCGGTCAACTCGGGAAAGACTTCTTTGCGTTTCACCACGTTGTCCGGGTTGTACCAATTGAACGGGAACTGCTGAACGTGGAATTTATTGAACCCGAGCGTATCAGGTCCCGCAGGCTCGGAGGCCGGCACCCACAAGCCGCGCGTGATGGAGAGGTCGCGGCTGTCCTCCACTCCTTCCATGTCGTCGATGTAGATCTCGTTCTTGGTGTTCGGATTCGGAACCGACATGGCCACCTCGCCTTCCATCTGGAGCTCAGATGCCTCTTCGGTCGTGACCAGCGGAATCGCGTTCACCAGGTTCGTCATCGCTTGCACCGGCTCCACCCACTGTCCGAACAAGTTTCCGACCATGATCCGGGACGGCTCCTGCCCCAAACGAGGACGCAGCTCGGGGCTCGCCTTGGAGACGTAGAGCCAAGACGAGGACAGGCGGGTTTGCGGATTGAAATTGTATGTGCCCGAAACACCCGCCAAGGATTCCTTGGATTGTCCGAAGAGCGGAACGAACTCGAAGTCCACTGAGATCTGCGCATCGGGCAAGCTGGCTTCCTGCGTGCGGAACGTGAGTACGCCCAATTCATAGTCGATGTCGTAGTCCGTGCCGCGCGTCAGAAGCCGGCCGTTCAAGTGAACGCGCTCCGAGCCTTCCAAAATGTTGAAGCGATTCAGCGCGTAGGTCGGCGTGGGCGTCGTATAGATGGCTTCGATCGTGTAGAGATTCTGCCCGATGAACTCGGTTGGCTCCTGCGAATAGAGAATCGAGTTGTAATCCAGAAGCTTGGGGTCGGGCTCGTTCGTGCGCCCGGTGGAAACTTCTGTGGGATCCACGAGGACGTCCACGTTCGAGGAATCGGGAGCAAAGGGCGTAATGTTGGGAAACGTCAGCGTGCCTTCTTCGTAATCGAAGAACACTGCCTCGACTTTGAGATCCGGCTCCGAGGTATTGATGCCTTCATGGTCCAATCCCAAGATGCGGATGTATTGGACGTTGTTCGCCGCATTGTTCGGATCCTTTTGAATGTCGAGGTCCAGCGCCCCGGCTTGCGACTCCCTCTTGCGGATCACGAGGTCCAGGCTCTCCGGCAAGATGTTCCTCGCCCCGAGGAAGTAAATGTTCTTCATTTCAAATTTCCGCGCCGGAGCGAAGCCTTTGACGTCGTCATAGAGCTCGCGCTGCGGCGGAGCCAAGATTTGCAGATGGTACCGATTCGAGCCGACCGCGTTGAGATTGCCGACCGTGTCGCCGTCCGCCCGAATGTAGAACATGGCCAGCGCTTGATCGATGGGGAGAGGGGACTCGAGCGTCACCTCGCCCGTCGTCGGGTTGAACTGGTAATCCTCGTTCACGTTCAGTTTGTGAAAGAATCCGTTATACACACCAGGGCCAGGGATGGTATCGGTCTGCGTCGTCGCATTGATGTATGCGAGGCTCCGCTGCGCAGTATCGACGATGTCGTTCTGACTGTTCTTGTCGTCCAGGAACAGCTCGAAGTCGCGAACTGGCGTCAGCGTGGAATCGTTCTGGTGGGCGGCCAGGCTCTCCGGATCGGCCAACCGGTAATACTTGCGCTTCACATACTCGATGTCGTTGATGAGGATGGAGTCGCGGCGCGCCTGACCGACAAACGTCTGCTGCGCGGTCTTTCCTTCCTGCTTCGAAGCAATCGCCGCCACGTCGATCGGCCCGAACTTGCCCAAAGCCTTCGCACCGAAGAGCCCCTGCTGCGATTTGCGAAAGCTCAGGAACTCCGAGCCGGGCAGGGCCAGCTCGGTGTTTCCCATCTCGATCTTCTGCACGACTTCGTCTTCGTCGCCGTCGTAGCGAAGTTGGATCTTGTTGGTGAGCGAGGTCTGCGCTTCGGAGTCATGATTCAAGAGCACGTGGATCTTGCGGCCGATGGTGCCGTCGAGGTTCACGCGCAATTGCTGCTTCATGTCGAGATCGGGAAACGCGGAATTGTTCTGCGACTCGAAGCGCGGCCCGCCGTCGATGAGGTTCGAGGTTCCGGAAAACGTGATGCGCTCCGACCCGGTGAGATTGAGCCGCGCTCCCTGGCCGATGACGTCCGCCACCGCATTCGGGAATTCCACGGGAATGTCGATCGTGACCGTGGATTGATCGGCAGCGGAAAGCGGGGAGAGAGATCGCTTGTGGACCATCGAGGTCCACTCCTCGAAGGCCGCCCGCCGTCCGGCGGCGTGGACCGCATCGGAAAGGTTCTCGACCCATTCCGGGCCGATGACCGTCTGGCCGTACACGCGGCGAATCTTGAGCCTGCCGGTCTCCAGATCGACTTCCGCCTCTTCCCGGATCCTCTTCTCACCGCCCGAAAGACGTCCCCCTCGGGGTACGGGCTGGAGCGACCCCAAGACATTGGGCTGCCGGATCGTGGTGGGTTCCCACGGCCGATCGCCGGTAATGCGTGGATTGACGTAGGCGGCGAAAGCCGGACTCGCGGCGAACAGGAATAGAATTGCGACGATCGCGTTGCGGAGGGGGTCGAGACCCTGCGTCGACCGTGGTGGAGCGGCCTTCTCCATCAATTCTCGAACGAGGGGCCCGGGCGTAGGACCGTGGACTCTATGCGTCGAAACAACTTAGAAAGCATCGGGTTCCCTGTCCAGAAAAACCGCCGCCTTGGGTGGCCAGGAACTAGCCACCGGGGAAACCTCGTTTGCTTGTCGAAGGGGAAGTTGATCCTTACGATGCCGGACGCCATGGGGGCGAAGCGGGAGAACTCCTCGTTCCGCTGAAGAGGGTGTGGATGTTTCCGAAGCTGCTCGATCGCTATCTCCTGCGACCACACTTCGGCACCTTTCTCTTCGCGATGCTCACGATCCGGTCGACCTTGGTTCTCCGGGTTCTCGCGGGCTTCCTCGAGTTGATCGCTTCACCCC
>Ga0111539_10011084_pt1 | contig 11343 bp, 11 predicted proteins | sample RhiMethybrSRZTD1_FD_79667 | JGI IMG/M metagenome (GOLD analysis project Ga0111539, IMG submission 79667) | Populus rhizosphere microbial communities from Tennessee, USA - Rhizosphere MetaG P. TD hybrid SRZTD1 (version 2) (version 2) | ecosystem: Host-associated > Plants > Roots > Rhizosphere >...
AACTCCTCCACGGCCACCGGCCGGCGCTCCCGGTAGCCGGCCTGCAGGCGGTCGACGGCGGCGTTGTGCCCGTCGACGCCGGCCCGCGCCACCGCCACCCGGCGCTGGTGCTCCAGCCGCGCCACCGACAACCGGCGCACCCTGTCGAACTCGGCCGCCCGGTGATCGGCCAGCGCCTGCCGGTACTGCGCGTACGCCGTCGACCGGGCCCGCTCCCGGGCCGCCCGCTGGCCCGGCACCCAGCCCGGCAGTTGCGCGTCGCCTGGTTGGAAGTCCTCCGGGCGGGGTTCCGGCAGCGGGACGTCCAGGCCGTTCGCATCGAAGGGCGCCGCGGTGGCGCGGCGCCGCAACGATCCGAAGCTGACGTGCAGAGGCGACGCCAGCGCCGCCGCCCAGATCCCGGAAAGCGCAGCCGCGCGGGTCGCCGCACGCAGGGTCGCGCCGCGCGCCTCGGCGGTGCGCCGCCGCACGTACCGCTCGTAGGTCTCCGAAAGGCCGCCGTACGGCGGCTGTTCGCGCCGGGTCGCCTTCGCGCGCGCCTTGCGGTGCGCCTGCACACCGCGGCGCCGCTGCACGGCCTGTCGCTGCCGGACGGGCCGCGGGGTCTGGAGCCCGGCGCCGGACGTCTGCCGCGCGGGCAGGGTCCGGGACGCCGCTCTCCCCCCAGCCACGCCCCACCCCCCACTGGTCAACCGCGCCGCTCCGACTCCAGCCTGCCACAGGCAGTCGAAATCGCGACCACTGGAAGTGCAGGTCAGCGGGTAAGTTGGCCGACACAGCTTGGATTAGGAGGTTCGCCGATGTCCCTCTCCTACGCGTGTGGCACCGCCGACACGCCGCTGCTCGGCCAGACGATCGGCGCCAACTTCGCCGCGACGGTGGCGCGGGTGCCCGGATCCGACGCGCTGGTCGACGTCCAGAGTGGACGGCGGTGGACCTACGCCGAACTCGACCGCGACGTTGCGGCCGCCGCCCGCGGGCTGCTCGCGCTGGGCATCGAGAAGGGCGAGCGGGTCGGCATCTGGGCGCCGAACTGCCCGGAATGGATCATCATCCAGTACGCGACCGCCCGGATCGGCGCGATCCTCGTCAACATCAATCCGGCGTACCGCACCCACGAACTGTCGTACGTGCTGCGCCAGAGCGGCATCCGGACGCTCGTCAGCGCCGTCCAGTTGAAGACCTCCGACTACCGCGAGATGGTCACGAGCGTCCGGCCGGAGTGCCCGGACGTGCGCGAGGTCGTCTTCATCGGTACGCCGGACTGGGACGGCCTGATCGCCGGAGGCGAGTCGGTGCCGTCGGAGGCGCTGGCCGAGCGGGAGGCGACGCTCGCCTTCGACGACCCGATCAACATCCAGTACACGTCGGGCACCACCGGGTTCCCCAAGGGCGCGACGCTGTCGCACCACAACATCCTCAACAACGGGTACTTCGTGGCCGAGGCGCAGGGCTGGACCGAGAACGACAGGGTCTGCGTGCCGGTGCCGTTCTACCACTGCTTCGGCATGGTGATGGGCAACCTCGGCGCCTCGACGCACGGCTCCTGCGTGGTGATCCCCGCCCCGTCGTTCGACCCGGCCGCGACCCTGCGCGCGGTGCAGCAGGAGCGCTGCACGGCGCTGTACGGCGTCCCCACGATGTTCATCGCCGAACTGGGCGAGCCCGACTTCGCGACGTACGACCTGTCGTCCCTGCGCACCGGCGTGATGGCCGGGTCGCCGTGCCCGGTGCATGTGATGAAGCGGGTCATCACCGACATGGGCATGGCCGAGGTGACCATCTGCTACGGCATGACGGAGACCTCACCCGTCTCCACCCAGACCGGCGCCGACGACGACCTGGAGCGGCGGGTGTCCACCGTCGGGCGGGTCGGGCCGCACCTCGAGGTCAAGATCGTGGATCCGGCGACCGGGCTGGTGCTACCGCGCGGGGAGGCCGGCGAGTTCTGCACCCGCGGCTACTCCGTGATGCTCGGGTACTGGGAGATGCCCGACCGCACGGCCGAGAGCATCGACGCGGCGCGCTGGATGCACACCGGTGACCTGGCGACGATGGACGACGAGGGCTACGTCAACATCGTCGGGCGGATCAAGGACCTGGTGATCCGGGGCGGCGAGAACATCTACCCGCGCGAGATCGAGGAGTTCCTCTACGGGCACCCGGACATCGTCGACGTGCAGGTCATCGGCGTGCCCGACGCCAAGTACGGCGAGGAGCTGATGGCCTGGGTCAAGCTGCGCGAGGGTGCGGATCTGACGGTCGACCAGTTGCGCGAGTACTGCACCGGCCGCCTCGCGCACTACAAGATCCCGCGGTATCTGAAGGTCACCGACTCGTTCCCGATGACGGTCACCGGCAAGATCCGCAAGGTCGAGATGCGCGAGACGGCCGTCGCCGAGCTTGGCCTGGAAGCCACCGCGGCCGAGCGCCACGCCTAGGCGCTACTGAGTTGCGGCCCGGGCCTGCTGGAACGGGAGCCGGTCGAAGATGAACCGGTTGTGCGTGATCCGGCCGTCCCGCACCGTGACGCACTCGGCGGCCGGCCCGCTCTCCACCAGCGTGGTGGTCGTGTCGTACACGATCACCGCGCGCTCGTCGTCGCCGAACGCGCCGATCAGCTCGGCGCTCTTCAGCATCCCGGCGAACGGGGCCATGAACGCCCGGTACGCCTCCGCGCCCGTCAGCCGGCCGGCCGGCGCGTCGCAGACCACGTCGTCGGCGATGTAGGTCATCGCCGTGTCGAGGTCGCCGCCGGTCCACGCCCGGTAGTAGGCCAGCACCACGTCCAGCGCCTTGTTGTCCGTCATGTCTCCTCCTGTTGTCGGGTCCACCGGTACTGACACCGGCCGGGACGGATTCGGAACGGTCCCGTGGCAGGATTTTCGAGATGACGGACGCGTCGTTCGCGGAACTGGTCGAGCCGTACCGCCGGGAGCTGCATGTGCACTGCTACCGGTTGCTCGGCTCGCTCACCGACGCGGAAGACGTCCTCCAGGAGGCGCTGCTGGCCGCCTGGCGCGGGCTGGCCGGCTTCGAGGGCCGGGCGTCGCTTCGCACCTGGCTGTACCGCATCGCCACCAACCGGTGCCTGAACGCGATCCGCGACCGGAAGGCCCCGACCGATCCCGTGCCGCCGTTCGAGCCGCCCGAGCCGACGCACCGCTCCGACGTCACGTGGTTGCAGCCGTACCCGGACGCCCTGCTCGCGGAGTTGCCCGACCGGTCCGCCGACCCGGAGGCGCGCTACGGCCAGCGCGAGGCCGTCGAATTGGCGTTCGTGGCCGGACTCCAGCGGCTGCCGCCCCGGCAGGCGGCCACGCTCGTCCTGCGCGACGTGCTCGGGTACTCGGCCACCGAGGTCGCGGAGATGCTCGACACCACCGAGACCGCCGTCAAGGGCGCGTTGCAGCGGGCGCGCGCCGCGCTGGCGCACAGCCGCCCGGCCCGTGACCTGGTCGAGGCCGGCTCGGCCGAGGAGCAGGCGCTGTCCGAGCGGTTCGCCGCGGCGTTCGTCGCCCGCGACATCGACGCCCTGCTGGGGCTGCTCACCGACGACGCGTGGCTGGCCATGCCGCCGGCGCCGAACGAGTACCACGGGCATGCCGCGATCGCCGGGTTCCTGCGGGTCAGCGGAGCCTGGCGCGGCGAGCGACCGCTGCACCTGATCCCGACGCGGGCCAACGGGCAGCCGGCGTTCGGCTGCTACATCGCGGGCGCGGCGGCCGGCGTCATGGTGCTGACCGTCCACAGTGGTGGGATCGGTGGGCTGACCCGGTTCCTGGACACCCGCGTCTTCGCGGCCTTCGACCTGCCGCCCCGGCCCGGAAATCGTCGTACCCCCTGACTACGGTGAGCGCATGACCCTGGACCTCCTCTCCCTCCTTCCCGCCGGGTGGCGCGAGCGGATCGAGCCGCACCTCGATCCGGCCACGACGGCGTCGCTGAACGAGTTCGTCGCGGGCGAGTACGCGAACGGCGTCTGCTACCCGCCGCTGGATGACCTGTTCACGGCGTTCCGGCTGTGCCCGCCGGAGGAGGCGCGGGTGCTGATCCTGGGGCAGGATCCGTACCACAAGGCCGGCCAGGCGCACGGGCTGAGCTTCAGCGTGCGGCCGGGCGTGCCGGTGCCGCCGTCGCTGCGCAACGTCTACAAGGAACTGCGCGCCGATCTGGGCGTCGAGCCCCCGCCGAACGGCGATCTCACCGGCTGGGCGGCCCAGGGTGTGCTGCTGCTCAACGCCGTGCTCACGGTGCGCGAGGCCACGCCCGGCTCGCACGCCAACAAGGGCTGGGAGCACTTCACCGACGCTGCGATCACGGCGCTCAACGAGTTGGAGAACCGGGTCGTCTTCGTGCTCTGGGGCGGCTACGCCCGCAAGAAGGCGGCGCTCGTCACCAACCCGCAGCACGTGGTCCTGGAGGCCGGGCACCCGAGCCCGATGAACCCGAAGGGCTTCCTCGGCAGCCGGCCGTTCAGCGCGATCGACAAGGCACTTGCCGACGCGGGCCGCACACCGATCCACTGGTCCTAGGGGCGTGGCAATGCGAGTCGCATTCGCCGCCGATGACGAGAACGACACCACCCGTGCGGTGGTCGCCATGCTGGTCGGGCGTGGCGTGGAGGTCGTCCGGCCCGATCCGTCGGCGTCCTGGCCCGACCTCGGCGCCGGCGTCGGCCGCGCGGTCGCAGGCGGCTCCGCCGACCTCGGCATCGTCATGTGCTGGACGGGCACCGGCACGGCCATCGCGGCGAACAAGGTACCGGGGGTGCGGGCGGCGCTGGCGTGGGAGCCGTGGATCGCCCGTGGCGCCCGGCTGTGGAACGACGCGAACGTGCTGGCGATGAGCCTCAAGCGGCTCGCGCCCGACGTCGCGGTCGAGGTGGCCCAGGCGTTCCTCGACACCCCCGACCCCGACCCCGACGAGGCCGCCAACATCGCCCGCCTCACCGACCTCGAACGGCGGCCGCAGGCGTGACGCGCTACTCCCGGCGGTCCTGCATCTCCCAGGCGTGGTCGAGAGCGTGCCAGGCGATCCGCCGGGCGGCGTAGGCGACCGGCCAGCCCTTCGGTTCCAGCGGGCCGCCCTCGGCCGGAGCGCCGATCACCGCGATGATGTCGGCCCGCATGGCCTTGATCGCGTCCTTGTCGTCGAGCGCCGGCGGCTTGTGCCGCAGACCGATCTTGCGAGCGTAGGCGGCCTCGGACTCGATCACGTGGGTCAGCATCTTGTCCCTGTCGCGCCCGCCGCCGCGGGGACCCTTGCGCAGTTCCTCCGGGGAGCGGGCGGCCACCCGGGTCAGCGTGTCCCAGCACGCCTCCACCAGCGCCGCGGTGCGTTTGGCCGCCGCCGCGGTCACCGGCTCGTCATCGGCCCCGACGAACGCGGCCGGCGCACCGAAGTCGGTGGTGGCGTTGCCCGGCACCGTCTCCACCACGTCGAACTCCGTGTCGGGTTCGCCGAGGTCGAAGCCTGCCTTCGCGGCCACCTTCGAGTAGCGCGACACGTAGTCGGCCAGCGCCGCCAGGGCGTCCTCGGACGTCTTGCCGGATCGGCCCCAGCCGGGCCAGTCGAGCGCCATCGCGAACGTGCGCTTGGACCCGGTCTCCAGGTACACCCGGGTCACCGCCGCCTTCCTCCTGGCCGCCATCCCCGCATGATGTCATGACCGCCGCAGAAAGATCGGTGCTCGCACGATCGACTAGAGTCCGGGAAATGGAGCCAGCCGCGGGGCCGTCGTGCGCGGACGGGACGCTGACGTTCGGTCTCCCCGACCGGGAGGGTCAGCTGCGCGGCGTCCGGCTGTTCCAGGGCGTCGGGATACCGGGCGACCTCCTCGACTTCGCCCGCACCGACGGCGGGTGGGCGCTCACCGTGCCGCGGCCGCCGATCTGGCGCCTGGAGTACCTGTTCGAGGTGCGCCACGCCGACGGCAGCACCCAACTCGCCCGCGATCCGCAGAACCCGAAGCGGGTCGGCGGCGCGTTCGGCGACAAGTCGGTGCTCGAGTGCCCGGAGTACCGCGAGCCGGAGTGGCTCACCTGGGACGGCCCCGAGGAGATCACCAGGGACTTCGCCGTCACCGCGCCCGGGCTGCACGCCGAGGTCAACGTGCACGTCTGGTCGCCGGCGACGCCCACCGACCGGGTGGTCGTCGCCCACGACGGCCCGGAGTACGACAAGTTCGCCTCGCTCACCCAGTACTGCGCCGCCATGGTGCGCGCCGGCCGGGTCGCGCCGTTCCACCTGGTGCTCCTCGCTCCCGGCGACCGCAACGAGTGGTACTCGGCCAACCCCGCCTACGCGCGGGCGTTGACCACGAACGTGCTGCCCCGGGTGCGCGCCGAACTCGGCACCGACAAGCCGGTCGTCGGCGTCGGCGCCAGCCTCGGCGGCCTCGCGATGCTGCACGCGCACCGCCGGCACCCGGAGTCGTTCGCCGGGCTCTTCCTGCAGTCCGGCAGCTTCTTCCGGCCGAGCTACGACGGGCACGAGTCGAGTTTCCAGCGCTACCTGCGCCTCGTCCGGTTCGTCGGCCGGGTGGCCCGCGCGACGTCCGGCACGCCGATCCCGGTCGCGATCACGTGCGGGCGCGCCGAGGAGAACCGCCACAACAACCGGGAGATGGCGCACGTCCTGCGCCGCCAGGGCTACCCGGTGACGCTCGCCGAGGTCCCCGACGCGCACAACTTCACCGCGTGGCGGGACGCGCTGGACCCGCACCTGACCGACCTGCTACGCCGAGTGTGGGGGTGAGGCCCGTGGATCAGCATTCTGTCGAGCTTCCGTCGCCGGCCACCGGCGGCTCCGGCACGGTGATCCGGTACGGCCACTACGGGCGTCCGGTGCTGGTGTTCCCGTCGGAGCAGGGCCGCGCCTGGGACTTCGCCAACAACGGGATGGTCGAGGCGGTCCGCCAACTCGTCGACGGCGGCCGGGTCAAGCTGTACTGCGTCGACTCGCACGACGGGGCCACCTGGTCGGCCGCGCACCTGCCGATGGAGGAGCGCGGCCGGGCGCACGCCGGATACGAGTCGTGGATCCTCGAGCAGGTGGTGCCCTTCATCCGCGCCGACAGCGGCGGGGGCGCCGGCGACATCATGACCACCGGCTGCTCGATGGGCGCGTTCCACGCGCTCAACTTCGCCTTCAAGCGGGCCGACCTGTTCCCGCTCGCGATGTGCATGTCCGGCAACTACGACCCGGGCGCCTGGCGCGGCTGGGGCGAGCGCGGCGACGCCGTCTACTTCAACAGCCCGCTCGACTACGTCGGGAACCTGCACGGCGACCACCTGGACTGGCTGCGCACCCGGCTGTCGGTGCTGCTGGTGTGCGGCCAGGGCCAGTGGGAGGACACGACGGGGTCGCTGGAGTCCACCAAGCGGATGGCTGGGCTGCTGGGCGAGAAGGGCATCCGCCACGAGCTCGACCTGTGGGGCCACGACGTGCCGCACGACTGGCCGTCCTGGCGGGCGCAGTTCGCCCATCACCTGCCGCGGTTCTGTTAGGAGGCACACGGACATGGCGGAGATCGAACACCTCATCGGACTGCTGCTGGGCACCGAAGACGACTGGCCCCGGGCCTTCGAGGCGCTCGTGCGCCGGCTCGGCCCGATCGACGACGGCGCCGGGCAGACCCACCGCCTGGTCACCCGCCGGGTCACCATCGAACCGTTCGACCTGCGCTACCGGCCCAAGCACAAGCTCGTCATCGACCGGCTGGCCTACTGGTACTACCACCCGCGGGAGTGGCTGAAGAAGGCCGCGCTCATGGACGACGTGTACCTGCTCAACAGCCCGTTCACGTTCCAGTCCATGGAGAAGCACGCGGCCTACTGCGCGATGATGCGGCTGGGGCTGAAGGTGCCCGACACCGTGCTGGTGCCGTACAAGAACCCGCCGGACAACACCCGTTACGCCTACACCGCCGCCCGCTACAACCAGTCCTTCGACCTGGACGAGGTCGCCGAGGGTCTGGGCTATCCGCTGTTCATGAAGCCTTACGACGGCGGCGCCTGGGTGGGCGTGTCGAAGATCCGCAACAGCGACGAGCTGCACGCCGCCTACGACGCGTCCGGCGAACGGCTCATGCACCTGCAGCAGGCGGTCGAGGGCTACGACGTGTTCGCCCGCTCGCTGACCATCGGCCCGGAGACGATGGTGATGCGGTTCCGGCCCGAGCTGCCGATGCACGACAGGTACGCCGTCGACCACAACTTCCTGACGCCCGAGTCGGGCTCCGAGGTCGTGACGATCTCCCGGCTCGTCAACGCCTTCTTCCGCTGGAGTTCAACTCCTGCGAGACGCTCGTGCGCGGCGGCGACATTCACCCGATCGACTACGCCAACGCCTGCCCGGACGTGGCGCTCACCTCGCTGCACTACTACTTCCCCTGGGCGATGACGGCGCTGGTGCGGTGGAGCGCGTTCTGCGTGGTGACCGGGCGCCAGCCGCGTCTGGACACCGACACCCGCCGGTACTTCGACATCGGCGACGACGAGAGCCTGTCCTACGCCGAAAAGCTTGCCGCGTACCGCACACTCACCGACGAGTACTTCGAAATCGAGCGATACCAGGAGTTCTGCGCCACGAAACTGGCTCATGTCGACGACATGGTGCACGAGTGGGTCGCGTCGCCCGCGTTCGACGAACTCCTCGTGGAGACCGTCCGCAGCACTTACCCTCAGCACGAGCACGACAGGTTCATCGGCCACTTCCGGGGCCTGCTCGGGGCCTGGGTCAGCGACCGCGCGGCCGCTTGATCACTGGCACGAACCGGGGATCCGGTGTCGGGTTCGTGCCCATAGTGTGGTTCTCACAAGCACAGCGAGAACACAATGCTTCGCACCCAAACCGGAGGAAGAGAAGACATGAGCGAGTACGACCCGGGTACCGAAGACCACGGCAGCTACGACGAGCCGCAGTACGACGACCACAGCGGCCACGACGACCCCAACGTCATCGTGGCTCAGTACACCGACGGTTCGCAGATCGGCGTCGCGGACTACGACCACGACGGCTACGCCGACGTGCTGGCCACCGACCACGACGGTGACGGGCGTCCCGAGGTCGTGTACACCGACGAGCACGGCGGCCCCGCGCTGGACACCGCCTACGTCGACCGGAACGAGGACGGCAACCCCGAGCAGGTCTTCGCCGACCGCAACGAGGACGGCTACGTCGACGCCGCGGCCGCCGACACCGACCACGACGGTGCGCTCGACACCGCCGCCTTCGACAACAACTTCGACGGGCGCGTCGACCAGGTCCAGTTCGACCCGGACGAGGACGGCCAGATCGACAAGACCGTCATCGACACCGACTACGACGGCGTTCCGGACACCGTGCACTACGGCGACCCGGACACCAACCCCTACGCGCGCGCCTGACCACAGCGGACGCACAGCACCACCGACTGACCGGCTCTCCTCCCGGGGGGCCGGTCGTCGTCGTGTCTCCGGTCGGCCGAAGCACCGAACTGGAGGCGCTGCGCGCGCTGCTCGCCGGCGCGCTCGCCGGCTCCGGGGCCGCCGCCGTGGTGACGGGCGAAGCCGGCATCGGCAAGACCACGCTGGTCGAGGCCGTCGCCCGCGAATCGGCGGCCGGCGGATGCCCGGTGCTCGTCGGCCGGGCCGCGCCGGACGAGGGCGCACCCGCGTTCTGGCCCTGGCACCGCCTGCTCGCCCAGGCGCACCGCGACGGCGTCGCGGGCTCGGATCCGGGCCGTGACGGAGTCGCCGGCTTAGATCCGGCCCTGCTCGCGCCGACGGCCGAGCCGGACCCCACGCCCGCCGCCAGGTTCCTCGCCATCGAGGCGACGGTGCTGGCCTTACGCGCCGCCGCCGAACCGGCCGGGCTGGTGCTCGTCCTGGAAGACCTGCAGTGGGCCGACGCCGCCTCGCTCGACCTGTTGCGGCATTTGTGCGGCGAAGTGTCCGGGTCCCGGATCCTGGTGCTGGGCACGGTTCGCGAGCCGGCTGACGGACTGGCCGGACGGGCCGGCAACACCCCGGCGGACCTGTACGGGCTGGCCGCCGTGCACACCATCTCGCTCGGTCCGCTGAGCGTCTCCGACGTCGCCGCCTACCTTCGCCAACTGGCCACCGACCCGTCCGGCGACTCATCCGGCGGGCCGTTGGCCTACGACCGCGCCTGGCCGCCGCACCTGCACCGGCTCTCCGGCGGCAATCCGCTGTACCTGCGCGAACTCGGGCGGCTGTGGCAACGGCAGGGCCGGTTCGCGCGCCCACCCGAGGGTGCCGAGGTGCCGGTGGAACTGCACCGGCTGGTGGCGAGCCGCACCGCCGGGCTGCCGGCCGGCTGCCGGGACCTGCTCGGGCTGTGCGCGGCCGTCGGCGCCGAGGTCGACGCCGCGCTGCTCACGGCCGCCGCCACCGACCCGGACGCCGTGCCGGCGCAGCTGGCCGAGGCGCTGGCCGCCGGCGTCCTCGGCGAGGATCCGGCCGCCCCCGCGACGCTGCGGTTCTCCCACGACCTCGTCCGCCAGGCTCTGTACACCGGGCTGTCGCGCGCCCAACGGATCGACGCACATCGACGGGTCGCCGACGCACTCGAAGAAACCGGCAGCACCCGCGCGGGCGAGTACGCCCGGCACCGGTTGCGCTGCGCCGTCGACGCCGGCTCACGTCGTCGCGCCGTGGAAGCCTGCCGGAGCGCGGCGGCCGCAGCCGCCGGCGGCCTCGACTTCGCGGACGCCGCGCGCTGGTACGCCCGGGCGCTCGACCTCACGGCCGACGACCCGGCCGGGCGTGCCGATCTGCTCCTCGGCCGGGCGGAGGCCGCGTACCGCGACGGCAGCATCGACGCCGCGCTGGCCGACTGCACCGAGGTCGTCGGTCTCGCCGAGCGGCTCGGCCGGGCCGACCTCGCGGCCGGCGCGGCGGTCGTGGTGCGCGGCGTCGGCGGGCCGGTCTCGATGAGCGTCGCCGGCCTGTGCGAGCGGGCCGGCGCGTTGCTCGGCGACGAGGAGAGCGCGGGCCACGCGCGGGTGCTCGCGAATCACGCGATCGTGCTGACCGAACTGGGCCGGGTGCCGGAGGCCGACGCGCTGAGCCGGCACGCGATGGCGATGGCCGACCGGACCGGCGACCCGACGGCGCTGGTCGCTGCCATCCACGCCCGGCACGACCTGCTGGACCCGCTGCTCGACATCGAGGAGGTGCGCGGCCTCGCCGACCGCATGGTGGCACTCAGCCGGGCCAGCGAGCGACCCGACGCGGAACTCTGGGGCCGGGTGTGGCGGTTCGAGGCAGCGCTGGCCGTCGGCGACATGGCCGCCGTCGACACCGAGCTGACCGAACTCGACGCGCTGGCCGAGCG
>Ga0111539_10011085_pt1 | contig 11342 bp, 10 predicted proteins | sample RhiMethybrSRZTD1_FD_79667 | JGI IMG/M metagenome (GOLD analysis project Ga0111539, IMG submission 79667) | Populus rhizosphere microbial communities from Tennessee, USA - Rhizosphere MetaG P. TD hybrid SRZTD1 (version 2) (version 2) | ecosystem: Host-associated > Plants > Roots > Rhizosphere >...
CGTATTGCGGATAACCAAATCGAGTACATGGGTCGAATCCGCGCCGGAGAACAACCTAAAAGGACCTGGACCGTAGGCAGGTCGCGCTTACTTCAGTCCCTTGAGCGCGGCTCGCGCAAAGCTCCAGTCCGCTACTTCGGCAATCGCCACATCTCGCGAAATCCCGAGAAATTCTTTGGCGATACTAATCTCTTCCAGCATCGAACTATCTGAGGGAGTGCCGGTGTCGGAATAAAGCTTGACGCCGTCGTCGTAAACCATGCTGCTGATTTCGTTATCCTTGATTCCCAATTCCTTGTTCATCAACTTTAGGGTTTCTTCCTTATTGCGCTTGATAAACTGGATGGCCCGCAAAGTTGTCCTGATCGTCCGTGTAATAGAATCGGCATCGTTCTGAATCTTGCGCAGGCTGGTCGCAAGACCGCCGCTCGGCACTCCTCTTAGATCTTTCATCGAGAACAGCTCGCGAAACCCCAGCTTGACCGCCGCCTTGTTATGAGGCGCCGACAGCAGCGTGCCGTCGATCTTTCCTCCCTGTAAGGATGCGAGCCGAAGGCCGCTGCCGCCTAGCGAGACGATTTTCACATCAACGTCTGGTAACAGCCCGTGTTTAGTCAAAAGCAGTCGGAGCGACACATCGCTGACGCTCCTGACGCCCGCCACTCCCAGGACTTTTCCTTTGAGATCCTCCACCCGGCGAATTTCCGGGCGAACGACGACGACTTGATCAGTTGCGATACTGCTCACCATCACGTTACGGACCGGCATGCCGCGCAGGGCGGCGAGCGTCGCGACATTACCGGTAGTCGCGTAATCGAGATCGCCGGCGATCACGGCCTGAATCGCCGGAATGCCGGACGAGACCACAATCAATTCGAGATCGAAGCCTTCTTGTTGATAAAGGCCCTGTCGCAACGCCACCATTTGCGGAAACGAACTCATGCTCCGAGTCGGTATACCGATCCGCAGCTTCTGAGGCTTTTTCGCCTCTTGTCCCCAGACGAGGCCGATGAAAAATATCCAGCCCACCAAAGCTAACGAGAGCTTCGTTCGTCTCATCTTTTGATTCATCTAACCGCCGGTGGAACGGGTTGGTTCCGCTTCGTCCGGGGCCGGTTTTTTTCGATGAAGAGAACCGATTCGGTCCGATCCCGTTACCTTCGCAGGCGGGCTTCAGTCATTCCAGCCGTAGAGCGCATTGGCATTTTTGCCCAGAATCTTTTCTTTGGCGCTCTCCGAAATGTCCTTGCGGCCGCGAATCGTCGAAACCACATTGGGAAACAACGCGTCCCAATGAGGATAATCGGAGGCGAAAACGATTCTGTCTTCGCCGATCCTCTCGATGACGTAGGGAAGCATCCCTTCTTCCGGCTCGGTGGCAAAAAACCAATTGCCGTGGATGATATACTCGCTGGGCTTTTGCTTGCACAAAGGCGCTTCCACGTCGCCGCGCTTCTCCCACTCTTCGTCCATGCGCTCCATCCAGTAGGGAACCCAGCCGGCGCCACATTCGAGAAAGGCGATCCGTAGCTTCGGAAACTTTTCCGGGATGCCGGCATACATCAAACCGACGCACTGAATGATGGTTTCCGTCGGACGGCCGATCGTATGCATGTAGATGAAGCTATCGAAGCGAGTTTCCCCCGCCGGCCCTTCGCGCCGGCTGTGCACGCAAAAGGGCACGTGGAGCCGTTGGATCTCTTCATAGATCGGCCAGAACGTTTGCGCTCCGAGATGCTCCCGCATTCCTTGGGGCGCCACGGCGATGCCGACCAATCCCAATTCGGTCACTGCGCGGTGGACCTCTTTGACCGCCGCATCGACGTCCTGAAACGGCAACAGAGCCACCGCTTTGAGTCGCGGGCTCTCTTTACAGACCTCCGCGATGAAATCGTTGTAGGCACGCGCATAAACAACCGCGTAATCGCGCTCGAAGATCTTGCTCATGGCAAAGCTGGTGGTGGGAAACAATACCGAGACATCGATGCCTTCGCGGTCCATGTCTCGAAGGCGCTTCGGCACGTCATGGCATTCGATATCGCTGAAGCGTCCTCCCAACCTCGCGTCCACTCCCAAAGACGGCACCAAAGAGCCGCCCCGCCGTCGGTGTGTCTCAGGCAAATGAGCTCGGATGTCCTTTTCTTTATCTAGAATATGACCGTCAGCGTCGATGATTTTCATAACGGTACGCGCCTCCTCGCAAGAACGATCGGCGGAAATTAGTTGTGTGTAAAATAGGAGAAACGGAAGATGCGCGTCAAGCAGAAAACAGCGGCGCCCCAGGATCTCTCAGCTGGTCACGAACGTTGAAAAACTGGAACCTCTTGAACGTTTGGAACGACTGGAGCCAGTCTAAAACCCGATGCTGGGTGGGTTGGAATGCCAAAAGTCCTGAACGGCTTGAACGATTGAAACCTCCGAATCCATACGGTTCCATGACAAGTTTTCGATGTGGGAGTTGGGCAAAGGAGCATCCTAACCTTCAGATCGCGTAAGGAGCTTCCGATAGACGGTGCTGCTCTCCAATCGCTGGACCGGCTCGTTTTCGATCACCTCTTGCAGCCTTAGTCTTGTCATCCTCGGGTTTGATAAAGAAAGCAGCCGCGCCACGTTTTGAATACCTGGCACGTGGGGTTTCATGTCGAATCCATAGAGCCACTGGAGAGCGCCGTAAGCATCCTCAGCTTGCTGCGTATTCTGAAACCGCAGATTTTTCCGCAGAGACTTGAGCACTTCCTCTTTGTTCACCGGATCTCTCACGAACGCGACCGATTCAGTGACTCCATTCAATAAAGCGTCAATCAACCGGGGATTTCGACGCAAATAGGGGCGCTGGGCGACCAGCGCTAACCCTTGATAGACAATCGTGGATCTTCCTAGATCTAAGAGCAATCGATGTTTGATTTTCTTGAGAAGAGGCACATAACTATAACTCACATAGGCGCCGTCGATCTTTCCGGCGATAAACGACCGTGGTAAAACCGACTCATCGCCAAGAGTGATCAAGGCGATATTGTCGCGAGTCGGTTCCATCCCGAGATATTCAAGTGCTAGAACCGTCATCGACCAGACTCCGCCGCCTATACTTTGAATGCCGAGTCTTTTACCCCGCAGGTCGTTTGGAGTTCGGATCTCCGGCGCCACGATGAGATCACCGTCGGGCCGATTGACCAAACCGGCGAAGAACGCGATGTCCAACCCACCGGCGGCGGCGCTGAGGACGGAACTGGGAACGGTGTAAGCCACCTGAACCTCATCCGATGCGAGTGCTTGGATGGTCGCTGGGCCACTGTGGACATCGACAACTTCGACATCCAAACCTTGTTTGTGAAATAACCCGCGTTCCACGCCGATCCAAAGCGCCAGAACTTTTTCATTTAAAGCTCCGTGCGCTACACGCAACAGCGGCAGCTCCGCGGCCCAGAGCGTTTGCTGAGCCGTGACAACCAACAAACATACAGCTAAACGGATCGAAAAACGCCAAAGCTTTGAGCGTAAAACCGCGCTCATAATTTGAATCTCCTAAGGGAGAATGTCCGCATCAAGTCTTGCAGTACAGCCCGCGATGGCCACAAGAATTTCAATCAACTAAGCGCTAAAAAATTAAATCTTGGATGTCGGTGTAGAAGCTGGAAAGCAATCGATGCACCACGCAAGCGAAGAGCGGAAGCACGTCAAAATCTTCGCTTTAATTACCGCGGAGTGCAGATTTCAGGGGCTTACTGAATACATATGGAGCAACTTTAGTTGACACAAGCATCCTCCGGTTTACACGTGTCACGAAAGCAAAAACATCCTGAGAATGAAAACTATTAGAGTGAGGCAAGTCCAGACATAGGTCCCGGAAGACGACTCGCCGAGGATCTCTCGGCTGGTCCGAATGTTGAACCACCGGAACGCCTTGAACATTTGGAAACAGGAACTGCCCGAATATTATTAGCGATCATTTACCCTGAGCTTTGAACATTAAACTCTTGAACTGCGGCTGTCCGGCTACTGGCTTGAACGTTTGGACTATTTGAACGCTAAGGGGCTGCCGTCGCCGTAGATTTTGCAAAATACCCAGCCCGTGAAAGAAATGAGAAAAATCGTGTAGTATACTCAAACCAGTTGGATCGGAAAGGTTGGCGTTGCCGCTGTTACAGGCAAAGAAAGTTCCAATTCACTTCTTGATATTCGGGGAGAATCAAAATGATGAAGATCTCCGCTAACGTTCTCGAAGCCGTCGGTAACACCCCGGTCGTCCGCCTCAACCATATTACCGCAGGAATTTCTGCAACGGTCTGTGTGAAACTCGAGGCGTCCAATCCGGGGCGGAGTGTCAAGGACAGAATCGCGCTCGCGGTCGTCGAGGACGCGGAGAGGAAGGGGTTGCTCAAGCCGGGAGGCACGATCGTTGAGCCCACGTCGGGGAACATGGGAGTGGCGCTGGCGATTGTCGCCGCGGTCAAGGGTTACAAATGTATCTTTACGATCCCGGACAAAATGAGCATCGAAAAGATTCGCCGCCTGCGCGCTTTTGGCGCGGAGGTCGTCGTAACTCCTACGGCGGTGCCGCCGGAATCGTCCCAGTCCTACTACTCGGTTGCCAGACGACTTGCCGACGAGATCCCGGGTGCCTATATGCCCATGCAGTACGATAACCTCGCGAACCGGGAAGCTCATTACGCCTCCACGGGTCCAGAGATATGGAATCAGACCGACGGCAAGATCACTCACTTTGTCGCTGGGATTGGAACCGCGGGAACCATCTCGGGAACCGCCAAATACCTGAAAGAAAAAAATCCCCAGTGCACGGTCGTCGGCGTCGATCCCGAAGGATCGATCCTCGCCAAAGCTTTCAAGCGCGAGAAGTGGTCATGGAGCGACTCACACCCGTACAAGGTCGAAGGGATCGGCGAGGACTTTGTGCCGAAGAACCTGCTCGCCCAATACATCGACGACGTCGTAACTGTTTCCGACCGCGACTCGTTTCTGATGGGTCGACGCCTTACACGGGAAGAAGGTCTCTTCTGTGGAGGATCTTCTGGCTCAGCGGTTGCGGGCGCGCTTGAATATACTCGCGAACGGCAACTCGGCAAGGAAAACCTTGTCGTGGTCTTGCTCCCCGACGCGGGAGAAATTTATCTCTCGAAGATGTACTCCGATGAATGGATGAGGCAAAACCAGTTTCTTGGCAAGAGCGCCCGTGTGGGCGATATTCTCCAATCCAAACGGCGCAAGCTCCCCGAGCTACTGTCGGTCGAAATGACATCCACCGTGCGCGATGCGATCACCACGATGAACCGATTCGGCGTCTCGCAACTTCCCGTGTTCGACAAGGGGAACCTCGTCGGGTCGCTGTGCGAAAGCGCGCTTTTCCAAAGATCGATGGAAAGCCCCGAGGTCATGGAGCTTACCGTCGGGGCTCTGCTCGAGCCGCCGCTTCCCACGGTCGGCGCAGACGAAGATGTCTACGAGGTCGTGCAGCTCCTCAAATCTTCCCCGGCCGTTCTCGTCCGCGACGCGGACAAGTATCAGGGAATTGTGACCCGATTCGATGTCATGGGTCACATCGGCGGGCAGCCCTGATGGCACGAAAAAAGGGCGGCGCGCAGCTCATGCAATTTGCGACGCGCGCCATTCACGCCGGACAAGAACCCGAATCTGCGACCGGGGCGATCACTGTTCCGATCTATCAGACCAGCACTTTCGCTCAGAGCGCACCTGGCATCCACAAGGGCTACGACTATTCGAGGACCGACAATCCGACGCGCACCGCGCTCCAGACGGCGCTTGCCACTTTGGAATCGGCCGAATACTGCCTCGCCTTCTCCTCCGGTATGGGCGCGGCGACCACTGCGATGCTCCTGTTCAAAAAGGGCGATCATGTGGTCTCCTCGCGCGACGTTTACGGCGGCACCTACCGACTCTTCAGGGCAGTGCTGGAAAACTTCGGGCTCACATTTTCCTTCGTCGAAACTTCCAAGGTCAGAGAGATCGAGCGCGCCATGACTCGGCGCACCCGGCTTGTCTGGATCGAGTCGCCGACCAATCCGCTTCTGCGGATCACCGACATCAGGGCGGCGGCAAAAATCGCCCACCGCCACGGCGCTCTCTGTCTGGTCGACAACACCTTCGCATCGCCGGTTTTCCAGCGGCCGCTTGAGCTCGGCGCCGATCTCGTCCTTCACTCGACGACAAAATACCTGGCCGGGCACGCGGACGTCGTCGGAGGCGCAATCTGTCTGAATGAATCCGCCCTCCACGAGCGACTGAAGTTCCGGCAAAACGCCGCGGGCGCGACGCCCTCTCCCTTCGACTGTTTTCTCACGCTTCGAGGGATAAAGACTCTCGCGCTGCGCATGCGGGAGCATGAAAAAAACGCGATCCAGATCGCGCGGTTCCTGCAAGACCGCGCGCGTGTACGGCGAGTCTATTATCCCGGGCTCGACAATCACCCCGGCCATGATGTCGCGGCTGCGCAAATGGACGGCTTCAGCGGAATCGTCTCGTTCGAGGTGAAGGGGGGGCTCGCGCAAGCGCGCCGCGTTCTGGCGCGCTTGCGCCTCTTCAAGATCGCCGAGAGTCTTGGCGGCGTCGAGTCGCTCGTCGAGCTGCCGGCGGTCATGACCCACGCATCAATCCCCAAACAAGAGCGCAAGAAGGCAGGACTCGATGATGGACTGATCCGTTTATCAGTGGGGATTGAGCACCCACAGGATCTTCTGGAGGATCTGAAGCGAGGACTGGGCCGGTAAGACTGACTTTATGAGCAGTAACTCACGCTAGGCCGTACCCGTCAAGTTTTTCACCAGCACCGAATATTTAAGGCGAGGCCAGCCAGTAATCGCAACGGTAGTTTTACCAGGGTGGATTTTGACATTTTTAGGCGACCTAGATGCTCCCTAAAACAACCGAATGATTTCACCTAATCGTGCCCATTTCCCGGTACTTGCGCCGCACGGCGACTTCTCTTTGGGATTTGTATCCCTGCATCTGTTCGTACTGAGGCTTGTCAATACTCACGCCAGGCCTCGATGACTTGCCCTAAAGACGACAAGTCGGTAGAAACTGTGGAGAATTCGTCGGCCGGGAGAAATGTAATAACCGTCATACATTGACCACGTATTCAAATGTTTAGGCTTTATGAATCAATTGGTGCAGCATGAGTAGGAAAAACAAGTTTATTTTGGTTTTTGCCTATCTCGGTTTCTTAGTCGTTCTCTTTGAGGGCTCTGTAAGGTTAGCGTTTTCGATACCTCAATTTGCTAGACGCCTGCAGGCAAATCATTATTATACGTACCGTCGCAATTGGGTTCAGCAACATCAAGAGTCCGGGGTAGAAGTGTATTACACGTTTGACCGGTACGATCCTTCCAAAGGATGGATGCCAAAGGCAAATCTCAAAGACGTAAAAGTATTCAACCAAAAGATCTTAAATACGAACTCCAAAGGTCTTAGAGGTAAGAGGGATTTCCCATATATTAAGCAGAAAGAAACGTTACGAATCTTGATACTAGGAGACTCGTTTACTTTCGGAGATGAAGTAAGCGATGACGAAACATACTCCCACTATCTTCAAGAAATGCTACCGCATACCGAAGTCATCAATATGGGTGTACACGGTTATGGTCATGATCAAATGCTGATCCTTCTTAAGGAAGAAGGAATCAAATACCATCCAGACATCGTTATCTTAGGTTTTCTTCCTTTGGATATGCCCAGAAATCTACTCGAATTCAGAGACTTCGCGAAACCACGTTTTGTGCTGGAAAGGGGTGAGCTCAAACTCACAGGCACCCCGGTTCCACGTCCTGAGAACATCCTCCAATGGGATTGGGCCATACCCAGAACTTTCGACATAGTTTCGCTCATGCACCATAAAGTCACGAAAGTCTCAGGGCTTCAAAAGAAAGAGATGGAGCATATTACGACCGCCATATTAACTGACATGATAACGGTGACCGAGAGTATCCATGCAATTCCAATCCTCGCATATCTCCCACGAGGAAAAGAAATCGCCAAGAACACCGCTGTGACGCAAGATGAGGCGTACATGTTCTCGCTGTGTCAGTTAAATCAAAAAGCTAAGTGCTTCTCTACCCGGCCCTATTTTGCTGAGAAAATAGCCAAAGGAGAAACGTTCAAATCGAAAGGCCACTGGGAACCGGCGGGTCATCTTACCGTCGCTCAGGCGATCAAACATTACTTGGTCGATGAAGGGCTTGTTACCGTGGAGGAAAGCGGGGTCAGAAAAACCGGCGCTAGCTCAGGTTGACCTCTCGTTTAGCTTCGGGTCGGGCGAGCGGGGTTGCATTCTTTACTTTCGAGATTTCTTCTGCCACCTAAACGGTCCCTAAACCAAAAGCTTCACTTGAGCTGTCCGTCATTTCCCGGGACGTCTGCCACACGGCGCTGTTCGTCCCGGGGAAGCGCGCCGGCGTGCTAACGAGAGCGGATAAGGTAATCAGGTAACCGCGAACTCACCGGATTGAATTGTATTCTCTATCGACTCAATCTTGCGCGATAGAATTGACGTGTCGATCAGCTCAGTCTTAGGCTGAATCTGATCTTCGACGGGCCTTTTGCCGCCACATTTGACAGCTTAACATAAGAGGGGCTATACCTGCGCATTCACCGCAACAGAGATTCTCCACAACCTTTACGTGAGATTAGCCAAGGAGACCCAAATGGCTTACGCCGAATCTTTGAGAACAATCGGTCAGTCTCTGGAAATGGTGCATGTTGAAAACTTTAGGCTGGAAAAAGAGGGCGATTCTTATGTAGTACGAAGCGAGTCTCTAACGCCGACCCGGCTATGGATCTTGACCAATAGTCTCGTCGAAGACGTTAGGGATTCTCCGCCACTTGACCCGAAAACCACCCAGCTCACTACAGGTGAGGGATCGTTCTGTTACCGTCCTCCTGATATTGCAAGGCTTGACGCCCAGGAACGGAGAAAAAGACAAAATCAGGGTATCACACAAATGCCTCAGAAGACGCTAGCTCAGCTTTTACGTACTCTAGGCGAGTACCTGGATGCAAAGGAGGCGACCACTTTTCACATCTCGTGTGCTCCTGATTCGATGTCGGTTGACTATCAAATCCCGGCCGGCATCTCGGAGCGCAAAGATTTTACCGTCGAGCGACTTTATAAACTCGCTTTGTATTCGAGATTCCGGCGGGTGTAGCCAACTGATTCTCACTGAAAAAATCCTCTATTAGTTTTGTTTTGACGGGTTCCTCCATGGCTGTTCGTAGAGCATCTCGCGCCTAGAAGGTCAGTTCCCGGTATCGTTTGCCGAGTTTGTTGCATTTCTTACGGACATCGTAGCGAATCAATCCAAAGGCAAGGAGGTCCACGTCATTTGTAACAATCTCAGCACACAAAGACTCCAAGAGTCGAACAGTTTCTCGCTGATCACCCCCAAAGTTTCTCTCTATTACACGCCCACTTATTCCTGTTGGCTGAACCAAGTCGAACTGTGGTTTGCTAAAATCGAGCGCAGTCATGCTACTGCGCCCACCACAGTTTGATCGATGGAGAAAATCAATTCAATCCCCGGTAGAGGTAGTAGAGAAAAGCAAGATTGACGGCTGGAAGGCGACAGGTATTCGTCGAGCGGGAAAATCAATCCCGACTCGCCTGCTGGACGAGTATGTCCGTCAGATGCCAGATGCGGCTACGACAGAAAAATCGGCTACAAAAGAGAATTTCTCAGAGAAATTTCAAACGAAGTGAGAGTCATGCGGTTCGACTAACTTACAAGGGGCCGATGACAGTGAGAACTCCACCATCCGAAAGCATAAACCCTCGGAAAGGGGAGTTCTTTACACTGTATCAAATGGTGGAGCCGATGGGGGTCGAACCCACGGCCTCTAGAGTGCGATTCCGTTCTAGGGCGAAACCAGCCATACAACAAAAACCAGCCGTCACCATCAAAGCCCAAGTTACTGAACGATTATTTGCGCGTTTTGTCCATCCTTCCCAACATGGGAGTTGGGCATCGTGTGTTTCTGTTCCCGCACAGTTCCCACACAGGATACGAACGAGTCTTCGACCGTCCCCGTTTTGAAACTGATCGAGATCGTCATCGTCGAAGCCGGTTTTCTCTCGTCAAAGACGGCCCGGCGCTCTGGATATCTAGTCTAGAGGCCCGGTTCAACCGGCTGTTAAAATTGCGTTTTTGGGGCGCTGTATGGGAATTGTGCTGGTTGGCGGAACTATGAAAGATTCTGAAAATCTCACGAACAGCGCCAAGCAAAACCGTTAACGGTGGTCACGGCGTAGCCGGAAAAGATGGTCGGCAACCGCCGCGGCGCCCTGGATAGGCGGACGATACTCGGCAAAATGGTACTGGAAACAGTCCGCCAGCTGGAGACCGACCTCGGCGGCGATCTTTCCACAGCAGAGCGCGTGTTAGTCGCCAATGTCGCTTTGGACACCTTGCTGCTTCAAGCCCTAAACAACGAGGTTGCGGACTCATCGCCGATTATCGAAGGCAAGGACGGGCTAAAGGCGCATCCGGTTTACCATCTCCGCGCCCAGCTTGTAGCCCGGCGGCGTGAAACCCTAAAACTTCTCGGCATCAAGCGCGTAAGCAAGACCCTCACCGTTACCGAGTGCTCAACGGCCAGGACGAAGCAGCAGCAACCCAGAACGCTGAGGGCATGCAATGAGCAGCACAGAGCCGAGAACGTACGCCAGGACTGCGTTAACGCATATCCAAAACGTTTTTGAACGATGTGCGAATCCCTTCTGTGACAAACAAAGAGAAATAAAGCCGAGGGGTCAGCATGGCCGCTATTGCTCTGATCAATGCCGGACGGACGGCTACGCGCTCAGGCGAGCAAAGGCGCTGCTCAACAAAGTGGGTATTATCCGATTTCACGAGCTACTGGACCAGGCACAAGAACGACAGTGTAGGTACTCGTTTCGCTAAATAGCTGTGATATGTGGCGGGATTGTGTGGCTGTTTGGTGTCGCCGACACGTGATGCCATTTTTTCATCAGTACAAGGCCCGGAAAAGCATGAGGCCACTCACAACCAATAACAATAGCCCAGAGGCGAGTACTGCGCTCGGGAGAGCTGCCCAGTAAATTGTCTTTAACTGCATAATCGTTTCGCCCATCCTAATTGAGCAATGCCAATGCCATGACCGGTGTAAGTGTCGCCGCCCGTTTATTGGCAAAAGCGGCAGCCTCCTTCCTCGATCAGCCTGCTGCTAAAAATTTCCACAATCCTGGGTGATGAGCCGAAACTGGGTATCGTACGATTTCACACGTTATTGGATCAGGTGAAGGCATGAACACCGTTTCGCCGATCACCTTCATCGACAAGCTGGTCAAGAAAAACGAG
>Ga0111539_10011087_pt1 | contig 11341 bp, 9 predicted proteins | sample RhiMethybrSRZTD1_FD_79667 | JGI IMG/M metagenome (GOLD analysis project Ga0111539, IMG submission 79667) | Populus rhizosphere microbial communities from Tennessee, USA - Rhizosphere MetaG P. TD hybrid SRZTD1 (version 2) (version 2) | ecosystem: Host-associated > Plants > Roots > Rhizosphere >...
GAGGTTTTTATGTAATTTTTTATGTCTGTGAATTTCACGCAAAGCTTCTGATGAACCTATGTGAACAAAATACAGATTAGGCTCATAATTTAACGCGATTTTCATAATTTTTCTAATAGAACTAACTTCTGACGCTTCTGGCCTTAATGATGACCATAACTTGAGAATATTTGAATTGACTTGCTCATTCTTGTTACGCAGTTCTTGTATATTCCTGGAACATACTTCAGGGTCCTCTGCATGGACTAATACAATAGAATTCAAGGATGAACCAACCTTAATGATCTCTGCGAGTAGCTTGTCTGTCATATCAACCTCAATTTCTTTTAGCGAAGATGAACCTGGATCGAGATCTGCAAGTATTTTTTTAAGATGGGATCCTAAATTCATATAGATTTTAAAAGAATTAATACCGATACTTTTGAGGTAACTCATGTCCTTAATTTGCTCAGGTTCCAGAATTGATGCATGTACTCCATAATCGGTAATGTGAGTATCCTTGCTTACGTCGAGATGATTGACAATTTTTCTATAGCTACCTTCCAATCTAATCATTCGCATTATTGTCGTTACTCCTCCAGTCGCAGCCGAGGTAGATTCAGTTATTGCAGCATTATCTATTGGAGTATATACCCCATAATGGACATGAGGGTCAATGACTCCTGGTAAGATATACCTGTTCTTTGCATTAATTATCGTATCCGCACTTACATTTCCGATTGTTTTTTCTAGGGCTTTTATCTTTCCATTTTCAATTAAAATATTGGTATTGACAATACCACTAAAGGGAATAATTGCATTAACATTTTTAATTATAATGTCGCAAGTATTACTCAAAATATCCTGAATATGGCAATTAATATTAATTTAATCCTTTGTAACTTAAGATGAACTTAAAGTTCATCCAAAATGGTCCAATTACTAAAATGATTTCGAATTGGTTCAATTACTTTATTCAGATAAATGGCAACTGAGTCCTTCAAATCTTTAGGGTGAATCTTATTTTGTTTGTAATCATTTTCAAGTTTCATATAATTATCATAGACAATATTTCCACCATACTTGCTCGGCCTATCAATCTGAAATTCCGAAAAATTATGGAAGATCACATATCTGATGATCTCTAATATAGGATTATTTTCTGAAATGCCAATGGGACAAAAAGCTTTTGATATCTTATTCTTAATTGTACTATCGTCATCGTGGATCAGTATACCACCTAATGGATTAGTTTTGCTCATTTTACTTGATAATCGATTGTCTTCTTCATCTTTCCCATTGGAAGCAAATTTTGTCGGTTCGTTGAGTCCAGGGAGTAAATGATGATGAATGGATACTGGTACTTTCCATTGCAACTTTGGAAAAATTTCTCTTACGAGCATGTGAATTTTTCTTTGATCCATTCCAGCATGAACGATATCCAAATCTAATGCCTTGATATCTGCTGATTGCATTGAAGGGTACATCAATTGGGAGAAATCAAGTTTCTCCTTTTCTGACCTACCCATAATAGTTAATGCTCTTAAGGTTCGTGACAACGTCATATGTTTACTAAAGATCATAAAATTCTTCCAATAATCATCATAATTATCATACAAAGTTGATCCTAAAATGATATTGACTCCTGGACAAAAAAATTTGAAGGCCTCAGCATAGTATTTGGAGACCTCAATTATTTTTTGCCAATCATTATCTAACTTATTATTTATGTAGGTGTGCCAGTCTGCAAGAAACACATTACTATATATGCCTGCCTCGATGAAATCATTTATCTTGTAACCGGTCAAAATTAGGCTTCCCAAATGAAGTTTCCCAGAAATTTCTAAACCAATGTAATGACGAGGTTTGGCATTAGTTTCAAATATTTTCCTTAATTCTTGCATCTCAACAACTTCTTCAGTAGGTTCTCGTAATACAAGCTCAATTCTGCTTTCAACATCCATAAACTAGGTAAAAATGTAAGTGGGAATTATTATTTTTACCTCCATAAACACAGTGGAAACTGAGTAAAATGTCTCAATATTAATAAGTGATAGAACTGCATATGGTAAGATGAACATTAAAGATCTTTTCGGTGGTGAAATAGTCGGTACGGGATCTGATTTTATAGTGATTCTTAAAGGTAAAAACAGGATATTGTTACAATTCAGCTCTCATAAAATAATAGTACTGAAAAAAGAGGCAACTCCTTATGGGTCTTCAATATAAGGATGTTTTATCCATTTTCACAACAATCTCACTATTTTTGATAAAAAGTTAAATCTAGTAACGTACAAACTTGGTCAATTGACATCAAAAGTTACAACTGAAGTCTTAGAGAAAGGAACAAAACAGACCAAAACTATTTTGCAAATCCCTCAAAAACAAAAATCAAAAATCTATTATAATAGAAAAGCAGAATCAGAATTTTTTGTCGATAATTCTGCATTGGCAGGTTTTACTGGAGAACGGATTCTGTATATGTCGGTGAGAGAGTTGATAGAAAATTCATTGGATTCCTGCGAAATTAATCACATACTACCAGTTATTCGTTTAAGCCTAAAACTCTTAGATCCACTTAATGATCTGTGGATCATATCTTGTCAGGATAACGGCATTGGAATACCTTCAGAGAAAGTTCCTGTTGCAGTTTGTTCATTCTTAACTTCTGGCAAATACGTCGAGAAGCAACAAAGGGGTCTTTTTGGAGTTGGATTGAAGATGATAGCAGCATTTTCTACAAAGGATACGGATCATCCTCTCAAAGTATGGTCCAAATCAGAAGAAGAATCAGAATATTATTTTGATCTCAGGACGGATATTGGAACAAATAAACCAATCACTCTCTTTAAAAAGAGTGTAAAAAATGATGAATCGCAAATAGAAGGTGAATCTGGTTTCAAAGTTGAAGCTATATTGCGTGCAAAATTATCACCTGTGACCAAAAACAAAATCTATGACTATATTAGTCAAACAAGCATTGTTAATCCATATGCGATCATTATATTTGAAACAGATGAAGGAAAGGTAACGTTCAAAAGAAGAACACAGATAATGCCAAATCCTTCAAGGGAAGTATTGCCACATCCCTCTGATATGGATCTTAAAACTCTAAAGAAAGCCATTTTTAATTTTATGAATCAGAAGACAACTCTACAAGGGATACTCTCCAATTCATTCCAAAAAATGTCAAACGATAAGGCTAAAGATATAATTAATAGAGCAGGATTGACCGTAAAACCTGCAGACCAATATGACGAACACGAGTTGATTAAGGTCGTAAATATTTGCAAGCATACGAAATTTCAGTCTCCAAATACAGACCATTTGAGTCCAATAGGGGAAAAAATCCTGACTGTCGGAATGACATCTGAATATTCAATTATTCTAAATAAGGAGACATCCACCTCTGGAAGTCAAACTCATTTGTCTGCCAAGATATTAAAACCATCATTGACATCTTATTCTTCAAGAATTTGTGTTGTGAATAATAGGCCGACAATTGTTGAATGTGGAATTGCTTACGGAGGGGATATTCCTTCATTCAAACTGTATAGATTTGCTAATAAAATCCCACTTCTATACGATGAAGGTTCTGATGTTGCACGAGAAGTAATTTCTGAAGTAGGAATAAACAAGATGGGGATTTCAAAAAAAGAGGTTAAGGAACAATTTTCTAATGTAGAAACAAGATCCGATAGAACAGTAGAATATCTTCCAATCCACATTTTCTTTCATATATGTTCCACAAAGATACCATATAAGACTGCAGGAAAGGAGAGCATTGCTTCCGAAGGCGATCTGAAAAAGTATATGAAATCATGTCTTTCAGATCTTTATAGAAAAGTAAGTGCACAAATAAGAAGGGAACTGAAGATAAAGGAGGACGAAAACAAATTAAGGCTCTATAAGCACTATATACCCTTCATAGTAAATGCAATATCAGAATCAATTAAAATTGACTCAAAAAAACTTTCCAAAGCATTTCAAAACTTGGCAGAGAAATATGTTGGCGGGGAATTATCAAACATTGCTAAACAAATCTTTCCAGATTCGGACCAAAAAAGAGTTGAACCAGGCAATAAAAAGAATACAGTGAATAACGATAATGGGAATGAAAATAAGTTGAGTAAATTTGATACCCGATCTAGAGTATCAGTATCAAAACAGAGTAACAAAATTAAGCCAGCTAAAATTAATATTCCTCGTAAAATTACTAAAAAATAAAGTGTAATGGATCATGGCACTAAAAGATAAGAGACATCAAGAAATAACTAATAAAATCAGGAAAATAATGAAAAATGTCGGAGACGATATTCTTGTTGAAGGTATTATGCCAAGTCTTGAAATTCCAAAAGTGGGATATGATAATACCGTCTGGTCGGATGAGAAGAGGATGCTTACTATAGGAGAGAAGACAGTTCAGGTTGGTCCTAATAGCTCAAAGAAGATACCAACTTTTGCGCAATATTTGGTCATGGCAAATGCCATAAGAAAATTGTTAGACGAAGAAATGGAAAGTACCATAAGAGGTATGTATTACGCCACTTTAAGCACGGTTGGAGATGAAAATAATCAACAAAAATTCTGGAACGGGCAGGATGACTCTGATGATGCAATAAAGGCAATTGAACTCTTGACAAATGTTCCTCGAGAGGAATTTTCTGTGACTTCCAAACCCAAAGGAATGATTTCAGGACCAATAACACTTAGTGTGGGTGGAGATCTAATTGATTGCAATCTAGGAAGCAGGGCTACGTCCCAACTAATACCTACCAACATCCGAGATCTTGAAATTGTGAAGGTAAAGGCGGATTTTGTTATGGTGGTCGAGAAAGATACAGTACTCAATAACATAAGAAAATCGGGCTTCATACAAAAATATAATGCGATACTATTGACAGGATCGGGAGAACCAGATCGAGCAACTAGAATGATGGTCAAGATGTTGAATGAAAAGTGGAAAATGCCGGTTGTTATTTTTGCTGATGCCGATCCGTGGGGACTGGGTATTGCACTACGTTACAAAATAGGAAGTGAATCATTAAGTTATGATAGTGACAGGTTGGTGACACCAAACTCAAAGGTACTAGGTATGATGTTTTCTGATATTTATGAATATAATATACCAAAGGTTGCCAGACTTGCAGCGACTCCGGAGGATTTAAACAGGGCAAACGATATGAAGAAAAAACCATGGCTTCAGGATAAACGTTGGAAGAAGGAATTGAATCTATTTCTTGAACGAAAAGAGAAATGTGAATTGGACGCATTTTTCAAATATGGATTCAAGTATTTGGCTGATACTTATTTACCCAATAAATTAAGAGAAGCCGGAGTCATTTAGGCCTGCATGTCAACTGACTGCGTACGTTAGTCAACATACAAACAATATCAAGTCAACGGATCATTAGCTCTTACATCTTGTAAATTATTTTCAGTTGATGGTCCCAAATAGAGACTTGTCTTGTTCTTAATATTTCTGGATTGAATTATGCTGAGATACGCTACGTAAATAAATCCTATTGTTTGTATGGAAATAAGAGGTACAAGTATGGGATTTCCAGATAACAAACATATGGCAATTGTAAAGCAACCATAGGCGCTAAAAAAGATTTCCAACAAAGTAGTCTTTGTAAATGGTAAAGCATATTTGTTATTACGCCAATCTTGATTTTTTTCCATTATTCCAAATTTTGGTGTTCTCAGGAATTCATTCCTTTTTCCAACCAAGGCGTCAAATATGGCGACAGAATTGTTAATGGAAATTCCACCCGCATAGAATATCATGAACAAATAGTGAAGTGCTTTTGTTCTCCAATTTTCACCCCAGATTTTTCTAATCATTATCAGATATGTTGCCGGTCCTAGTAGAAGATATGCAACAATGCCAAGTGCTGGAGCCCAAGCAGTATCATAAATCTGATAATTCAGCAGCAATAGGATGGGAAATATGAGGAACTGTATGAGGAATAGAGGATTAATGATGTGCTTGGTTAGTTGAATGAATATCTGAATTTTAGTATCTATAGAAAGTTTTCTGTGAGATAGTAACATTATCAAAAGTTTCTTTGCAACCTGTACGGATCCTTTTGCCCATCTAAATTGCTGACGCTTTGCAGCATTCATTTGAACAGGGAGTTCCGCATTGACAACTAGATCCTCGTCAAAGATACATTTCCAGCCTTTCATCTGTGCACGGAAACTCAAATCTAGATCTTCAACAAGCGTGCTTGTGTGCCAACCCCCTGCATCTTTTATACACAATGTTCTCCAAATTCCAGCTGTTCCATTAAAATTCATGAAAAGGTGTGTGAGACTCTTTGCTTTTTGCTCTATAAAAAAATGGAAGTCCAAAGATACTGCTTGAGCCTTTGTCAAAATTGAATACTTTTCATTAATGTGGCCCCATCTTCCCTGAACAAGGCCAATCTTGGAATCGTCAAAATGACATAGAGCCTTTCTTAGAAAATCACTTGAAGGAATAAAATCAGCGTCAAATATGGCAATGAATTCACCCTTGGCATATTTTAGTCCTTCTTTAAGGGCTCCTGCTTTATACCCCGTTCTGTTTACTCTATGAAAAGCTGATATGTTGAATCCGTTATTTTTGTATTTTTCAACCAAAGCTTCAATAATACTTGACGTCTCATCGTCTGAATCGTCAAGTACCTGTATATCCATACGTTCCTTTGGAAAATCCATACTACAAATTGCATTGATTAGACGTGTAGCCACGTATTTTTCATTATAGATTGGTAACTGAATTGTCACTTGCGGGCATGTTTCAACAGAATAATTGATTTTCTTTCTAATCTTATTATTCACTGAATTCCTAGTAGACCTGTAACTCAAATAATTAAAATTCAATGTGTAAACTGTCATTATCCAAGCTATTGCCATCAAAACATAGTACAAATAACCGCTAAATTCTGATATTATCTTCTATCACTACCTATTGTAAAAATGTACGAGTAAATATTTATAGGTTCACTGCAAGCCTGCTGACATTATTGACCCTTTTGGAATATTTTTACACACTGAGGAGGACAAACATTTTCACATGCCATACAGAAAATGCAATCTTTCTCTCTTATCATGAAAGGCTTTTTCTCCGATGCAGGATGACCTGGTGTATCCAACCACTCATAGACATTTACAGGACATGCTTCAATACAGGCACCATCGGCTACACAAATATCGAAATCTACTGTAACTTCGGTTCCCCAGATACCAAGCTGCCCTGGCGGATCAACTGGACCCCACACCTTAATTCCTTGATAGCTTCCTTTTACCTGGCGTTTTGATTTGAATTCAGGGTCTATTGGACCATCTATCTTTGAATATGAATTTCCTGTCCCAACAAGTGAAATGGTTGTATCTCCACCTGTCATTGCGGGAGGAGCTTGTGGAGGCTGTGTAACTGATGGTGCATTTACCTGAACCTGTGGTTGAGATGAGCGTTCCGAGGACTTTACATCCTGTGCGATAGAAGGATCTCGAGATATTGGTTTCTTTTTGATTGGGGTTAATTCATCTAATTTTTTCAGTGCGTCTTCAGCTGATAATTTTTGTGCTTTTTTGTAATGATCTATTAGTTTATCTCCAATTTTAGAGTTCCATATTATTGTGTCGATAATTATCTTTGCTCTGGTATCTGTTTTTTGTCTATAATTTTTTATCCAATAGTGGTCGCCAAAGTATTCCAATGGCTTGATCTGATATATTATATCCACAACATCGCCTGAGACAATTTCAACTGTAATTTCTAAATTTGCTTCGACCTCTTTTTGAGTTATTGCATCAATTCCAGTTTCTGTCCATCTGTCTGTAACATAGATTCGATCTGCATACGAATCGACCTTGAAGCCAGAACTTTTTAAACTATTAATAATGGCATTAATATCAGAACGCTCTGTTATTTCTACAGGTATTCTGAAAATTCCTAATCTGGATCCATGTAAGGGATAAACCCCTCTCTTGGCTACCTCTGATAACATAACCCAAACACGATCTTTCAACAGAGCGGACATAATCCAAATTATTTAGACATGTGCTAAAAGTATTTCGATCACTTTCTCGTTCGTATGTGATATAGCCCTGAAATTAAATTGTGGAAATCAAGTCCTATCAAATATCTTCAAATTTCTTTATAGTTAGCGAAACTTTCGATGGATATCCCACGGGTCACTGAACACAATATTTTCAAACCATTTCTTTACCATTCATAAAGTTCTTTCATAAATTATTATGCTATTTTTCATTATTTGTGTCATATCAAAAAAATTCCCATAACTAGATAAATACTAAACAAATCGGATAGGGTATTGTCAAAAAAGCTCTTATTGAAATCCTTCCTATTCCGTTGAAGGGGATTAACTGACGACTAGCATTTTCCATAAGAATAACAATTACCTCAGTTGACATCTGTTCAAATGGGATATCGCAATACTTTGGTTTGTATGGTAACTTTCTGACTTGTTGATCAAGTAAATATTTTTTGGACTGGAAATTAATCATGCAAATCAAAGTGATTTGAAATGGTTGATTCATGTTCTTTTTTGGGTAACACAATCTATCTAGCCATGTAATTCATACTTACCGATAGTCTCGAATTTATGTAAGTGATACAAAAATAACGTACAACTTGCTTGGAGTAATTAAAAGCACTTAAATTATCAAGTAAAAAAATATGGTGTTTATAGGGCCGATAGTTTAGCCTGGTAGAATACCTGCCTTGCATGTAAATGACACCATCATTTACAGAGGAAACGTAGGTGGTCGTGGGTTCAAATCCCACTCGGTCCACTTTTAATATTTCTCGATAAATCCAGTTCTCAATGAGTAACTTTAACTTTTCTAAATTTTTGTTATAGAAGATTTAAAACATTCAAATTAAGCAACAAGATCCTCAACTTTTTTTACTAATTGTTGTAACGCACTTCTAATATATCATAAGCAAAAAATCATTGTAATGAAAAACGTTAGTATGACCGTTATTCTGATATCAGCACTCACACTAACATTGGTGTCAACTGTAATGTTCAATGGAATTCAACAAGTTAGGGCAGAGGATGAAGAAAGTGAAGATGATAAAGGGCAAGTAAATACTGAAAGGCAACAAATCAATAAGTGTGAAAATAATTCAGAAAATGAGGATGTGGAATGTAATAACGTCATTGTATATGGAGTGGTTTGTATGCCAGGAGCTGTATGTACGTTAGAAAATTTTGATGTACCATTTGAATTAGTCATACCCCTCTAAAGGGTTAATATTATTTTCTGCAGTTAACAGAGTACTAGAGTACGTATCTTGATATCTGTTTAGTATTACGCTGTGGTTGTCCCCATTTGGTGTGGACAACTGAAAATTGCATATGGATTATCTACATTGGTTGAGTGCTGCAATCTTCACATATTAAAGATCAATATTTCAACCGATTTCGTTCTATTTTCTTTATATAGAATTTAGGAATCTTAACAGCAAAAGTTATTTTTGGCTCTATGTTAGATTGATTATTGTCATTTTTTGGCGGTGGAAATACTGGAAATATTGATAAGAAGAAGTATGAGAGCTTAACTCTTAGTATACGACAGACTGTTCTAGAAAGGTCACATCATCGGTGTCAAAAATGTTCTGTTAAATTTAAAGGAAGTAATGGTCCCTTTTTTGAACATATTAATGGTTCCTTGAAAGACAACAGACCTTCAAATTTGAGATCTTTATGTGACAAGTGTTTTCAACACGTTAAAAAGAAAGAGAGTAGAAAAGGATTTTTGGGGAGTATGCGCAATAATCTTGGTCAGGTGTTTGGAAATTAAATCAATTATACTTCAAACCGATTCCAAAAATGAATTTCTATGTTCTTCACAGCAAAAATTCTCTATTTTCAATACACCTAGATTAGAATTTCCCTCTACATGAGGCCAGCTTTCTCCATGAAAAAATTTCCCGCAATATGCGCATGTCTTTTCCAATCTTAAATTATTAAATCTGGGTTCTTATAAACTTCTCAATGATGATAAACGACTACCATTTCTAATCCACATGTTCCAACATTACTAAATATTTTGGTTAAAGTAAAAATATATTTGAATGTTAGAATATAATTCAAGTAGTTGAAAAACCATGAGCAAAGAGAAAGGGAAATAGTTTCAGGTGTAGATGAAAAAAATACCATTCCTTACGAAAAATGGATCGTCTCTTTCTCAGATTCCAGAAAAAGCAATATGAAGATTTATTATCGAGAATTTTTTGCCCAAGGTTTCTATGAGGCTTATGATATGGTAATCAATTATGCTGAGAAACAAAGTGTAGATATAAGATGGTTTAAAGAGAAGCGAAATTGTGGAAATACATATGCCAAATATGACATTATGAAACTAGAATCCTTTTGCACTTATTGCAATAAAAGGTTCAATCATCAAGATCCTGTTTCATGCGACCACGATGATTGCAGCTCAATATTTTGTTCAAGAGATTGTATGAACGATCATGTTATGTTACTACATATTAGTAGGAGGTAAAATGCAGTAGTTAGGCCGAGTTGATCTAGAATGAAGGTTTTATTAAAATTAGAGTAATTATCTTTATCCTTGATCGATCCGCTCTAAATTGTTCTAAATAGTGGGAGCTGTAATATACAGGACTATCATCAAAAGATTCCTTTATCATAAAACCAAGATTAACGAACCTGCAAATTAACCAATTCTTCCATGTACTAAATTCATTGTCAGTTACAGGCTCAAGCAAATCATTCGTTATTTCTGTTACAATTGTAAGAGTTCCTTTTTCTTTCAATTTTTTGTAGATATCTTGATAGAATGGGATCCATAGACTCTCTTTAGCCCTGTCAATATAGTTTGGGGGAGGTAGGACAAAAATGAATTCGTCAGCATAATTATCAGGAAAACATGAAAGGACTTTTTCAAAAGATTCATTAATCAGGTAAACATTATTTTCTCGCAATTTATCACGTGCTACTTGAATTTGTTTTGCATCAATCTCAATGCCTACATAGCCTGTGTTCGTACTTTTTTGATTCCTCACAACCTTTTCTAGTAATTGACCATCTCCTATTCCCAATTCCACTACTACTTTATGAAACTTAGAGGTTGTTGAAACGATACTATCTTGGGAACACAATATGTGTTTCTTTATTGTTGAGGTCTTAACAATTCAGATTCAAGTAATTGCTGGACAAGTTGAACTACTTCTTGTTCGACCTGTTGTCTAGGCAATCCCAATTTGGATGAAAAATGATCTGCTAATTGAGTGATTGTTTTTGTTCCATCGCAACTATTCCAAAAATCAACGATTGCCTGATTCACCATAAATCTCTGCTCTTTCTCGTTTTCAAGA